>Ga0081540_1000717_pt1 | contig 30745 bp, 29 predicted proteins | sample TabmetS2T1R1_FD_71024 | JGI IMG/M metagenome (GOLD analysis project Ga0081540, IMG submission 71024) | Tabebuia heterophylla rhizosphere microbial communities from the University of Puerto Rico - S2T1R1 | ecosystem: Host-associated > Plants > Roots > Rhizosphere ...
ATACGTCGAGCGCCGAGACCGGCTCGTCGCAGACAATGAGTTCGGGCTCCAAAATCAAGGCACGCGCGATGCAGATGCGCTGACACTGGCCCCCGGAAAACTCGTGCGCAAACCGCCCCAGCACCAGGTCCGGATCGAGGCCCACCGCCTGCAAGACCTCGACAATGCGTCGCTTGCGTTCGGCGGCATCGGCCACGCCGGCAATCCGCAATGGCTCGGCCAGCAGGTCGGCCACCCGGCGCCGCGGATTGAGCGAGGCAATGGGGTCTTGAAAGATGATCTGCAGGCGGCGGCGCAGCGCCCTGAGCGCGGCGCCGCCGAGGCCGCCAAGGTCGACGCCGTCGAAGACGACGCGGCCCGATCGCGCCGTCGTCAGCTGCAGAATGGCCCGCGCAAGGGTCGACTTGCCGCAGCCCGATTCACCGACGAGGCCCAGCGTCTCCCCGCGCTCCAGCGCGAATGAGACCCCCGACACGGCGTGCACGACCTTGCCCGCCAGCGCATAGTCGACCACCAGGTTCTCCACGCCTAACAGGGGAGCCCCGCCGGCCCCGGGGGTGCGCGTTTGGCCGGCGTTTGCAGCCTCCATCATGGGGCTGCCGCCGCGTTTGCTGGCAGCGGATGCCAGCAGGCGAACTGGTGGCCATCACCCGTCTCGAGTGGCGGGCGGCTCTCGCGGCAGCGCGCGCCGACCAGGGGACAGCGCGGTGCAAAGGCACACCCCGGGCTGCGCCGGATCGGATCCGGCGGCAGCCCCGAAATCGCTTTCAGCGGCGTGTGCGGCGGCGCATCGAGCTTAGGGATCGCCGCGATCAACCCTTGCGTGTAGGGCATGCGCATGGCCCTGAAGAGACGCGCGGTTGGCGCCCGCTCCACCACTCTTCCCGCATACATGACGGCCACCTCGTCCGTGCGGCCCGCCACCACGCCCAAGTCGTGCGTAATCAGGATCATCGCCATGCCGCGCCGGCGCTGCTCGCGGGCGAGCAAGTCCAGGATCTGGGCCTGCACGGTGACATCAAGGGCAGTGGTGGGCTCATCGGCGATCAGCAGTTTGGGCTCACAGGAGAGCGCAATGGCAATGGCAACGCGCTGGCGCATGCCGCCCGAGAATTGGTGCGGATACTGCGCCAAGCGCTGCTCCGGGCTCGGGATGCCGACCTCCCCCAACAGCTCGACCGCCCGGCGCGCGGCGGCGGCACGCTCGAGCCCCAAGTGCTCGCGCAGCGTCTCGATGATTTGCGAGCCGATGCTCAACACCGGGTTGAGCGACGTCATCGGGTCCTGGAAGACGAAGGCGAGCGCGCGGCCGCGCAGGCGCCGCAGCGCCTCCGGGTCAAGGGCGGTAAGCGTCTGGTCGGCAAAGCGCACGGCCCCGGAAAGCCTGGCGCGACGCGGCAACAGCTGGGCCACGGCGCGCGACAGCATGGTTTTGCCCGACCCCGATTCACCGACGATCCCCAAGGTGCGTCCCGCCGCCAATTCGAGGCTGACGTCGTCGACGGCGGTGAGAGGACCGCGCGGGGTCGGCAGCGTCACCGACACGCCCTCGATCGCCAGCAGCGGCCGCGCCGGGGCAGCTTCGGGAGCGGCGGCCGTCACAGGGCGGCCTGCCGCGGATCGGTGAGGACGCGCAGGGTGTCGCCCACCACATTGAAGGACAGCACGGTGACAAACATGAACAGCGCCGGCAAAAAGGCGATGCGCGGCGCGGCTTCGAGGCTTTCGCGCCCCTCCCCGATCATGCCGCCCCAACTCGGCGCCGGCGGCGGCACGCCCAGCCCCAAAAAGCTCAGCGCCCCCTCCACCACGATGGTGACGGCAATCGCCAGCAGGAAAAAGGCCATCAGCGGCGGGATGACGTTGGGCAACAGCTCGCGCAGCAGAATGCGCACTTCGGTTGCCCCCATCGCCCGCGCCGCCAGGATGAATTCGCGGCTTGCAAGGCTCAGCGTTGCCGCCCGCGCCACCCGGGTAAAGGCGGGGATGGAGAGGATGCCGATGATGGAGGTGAGGATGGCAACGGTCTGGCCGAGGTAGGCGGTGATCGCCAGCGCCAGCACCAGCGGCGGAAAGGCCAGGAGCACGTCGACGCCGCCGACCACCGCGGTCTCGAGGAACCCGCGGCAATAGCCGGCCAGGATGCCCAAGGCCCCGCCGACGAGGAGGCCGATCAGCGGCGCCAGGATGGCGACCGTCAGGGAGATGCGCGCGCCATGGATCAGGCGTGCCAGCATGTCGCGGCCGAGCCGATCGGTGCCCAGCCAATGCGCCGCGCTGGGCGGGGCGCGCCGCTCCAGCATGTCCATGTCGGTCGGGCTCGGCAGCGGCAGCAGATCGGCCAACGCCGCCGCCAGCACGATCAAGCCGATCCAGGCCAGCGCCAGCCAGAACAGCCAGCCGAATTTGGCAAGGGGGCCCCCGCCTTCCGCAGGGGCGATGGCGGTGTCCGCGATCGCAACCTTACTGGTGCGCATGACGGACCCTGGGGTCGAGCACGGCGTAGAGCATGTCGACCAGGAAATTGACGATCACGAACCCCGCCGCCACAAACAGCACGACGCCCTGCAAAATCATAAAGTCGCGCGTGTAGATGGCCGCGAGCAGCAGCCGGCCGATGCCCGGCAGGGCGAACACGGATTCCACGATCACCGCGCCGCCGATCAGGCGCCCGATATTGATGCCGGCCACGGTGATCAGCGTGAGCGAGGAGGGCTTGAGCGCGTGCACGAACAGGATGCGGCGCCGCTTGAGGCCCTTGGCCTTGGCCATGGTGATGTAGTCTTCCTGCAAGGTGGCGATCATGTCGGAGCGCAGCACGCGCATTAAGACCGGCCATTCCGCCAGCGCCAGGGTCAGGGACGGCAGCAGCATGCTCCTGAAGTTGCCGAGCCAATCCTCGCCGAGCGGCGTGTAGCCGGTCGCGGGCAGCAGCCGCAGCGCCACGGCAAACACATAAATCAGCAGGATGGCCGCCATGAAGTTCGGGAGCGACAGCTTGGCGAAGGCGATACCGGTCACCACCCGGTCGAAGCTGCCGCCGCTGTTGACCGCGCACTGAATGGCAAGCGGGATGCTGATGGCGAGCGCCGTGATCTCGGCCAGCAGCATCAATTCCAGCGACACGGGTAAGCGCGCCAGAATGGCGCCCAGCACCGGCTCGCCGGTGCGGAACGAGCGGCCGAAGTCGCCCTTGAGGATGCCGCCGAGCCAGCTGAGGTAGCGCCACCACAGCGGCTGGTCGAGCCCCATGTCCCGGCGCAGCGCCGCCACCGCCTCCGGCGTTGCCTGATCGCCCAGCATGGCGTGGGCCAGATCGCCCGGCAGCAGCGAGGCGATCAAAAAGGTCAACAGCGTGACGGCGAGCAGGACGGGCAGCAGATAGGCGAGCCGATAGGCAATGAAGCCCAGCATGGCAGCCAACTACTCGAGCCAGGTCCGCGACACGTCGATCACGCCGTTATAGAGCTTCGGCACGCCCTTCACCTTCGCCTTGGCGATGGCGTAGTAGGTGTTCTGGAAGGTCCAGAACCAGATCGCCTCGCTGTTGATCAGCCGGCTGATGGCGCAGTAGTCCTCGCTGCGCTTTCCCGGATCGGCCGTGACCCGCGCCTGCTCGAGCAGCCGGTCGAGCTCGGGATTGGCGTAGTTGGCGAGCGCGACGGGGCTGCCACTCCTGAAGTTGGCATACATTTGCGGATCGGGATCGGCGAGATCGACGATGCGCCAGGGGGTAACCTCGAACTGGCGCGCGAAGGCGCGGGTGACGATGGCGGTCTGGTCGACCTGCTCGATCTCCATCTCGGCCCCCGCCTGCTTCCAGAACTGCTGCAGCACCTGGCCGATGGCGCGTCCCCGCGGCGTTGCCGTCACCAGCATCTTGAATTTGACGGGCTTGCCGTACTCCTTGATGAGCGCCTGCGCCTTGCCGAGGTCGGAGGGCAGCGCGCCGTCGTCCTTGCACTTCACCCAGGAGCCATCGCCATAGGGGTTGCTGGCCGGGCGGCTCAAGCCATTGGTCAGCGCCTGGCTCATCTTGGCCCGATCGATGGCCATCACCAGGGCCCGGCGCACGCGCACGTCATCGAAGGGCGGCGCCTTGGTGTTGAAGGCGTAGACGTTAGCCCCAGAGCCCACATGCTCGTGCACGGTCAAGGCCTGGGTTTTCTTGGCCTTCAAGATATTGTCGGCGTCGTAAACGTCATTCCAGACCAGGTCGCTCTCCCCCGCCTCCAGGCTGGCGAAGCGGGCCTGCGCATCGGGGAGCGGCCGCAGCACGACGCGATCGAGGTAGGGCAACCCCTCCTGCCAATAGTTGGGGTTGCGCTCCAACACCAGGCGATCGCCCGCGGTCCAGGACTTGAGAATGAAGGGCCCGGTGCCCACGGGATTGCGGTTGTAGTCATCGCCCCTGGCCTGGATGGCGGCCGGCGACTGCACCACGTTGTTTTGGCTGGGAATGGTGATGATCTGAGGAAAATTGACGGACGGGTCGGTCAGCACAAAGACCACGGTCAGGGCATCGGGCGCCTGCACCTCCTTGATGTTGGCAATGTAGAAGGCGCAGCGGCACTTGTTCTTTGGATCCTTCTGCCGGTCGAGGTTGAATTTGACCGCCTGGGCATCGAACGGCGTGCCGTCATGAAAGGTGACCCCGGGCCGAAGCTTGAAGGTCCAGGTCTTGTAGTCATCCGAGTGCGTCCAGGACAGCGCCAACCTGGGCTGGGCCTCGCCTTTGTCGTCGAGCGCGGTCAAGGTGTCGAACAGCAACACCGCCGCCATGTTGGCCGCGGTGTCGAATACGCCGACCTTCAGGGGATCGAAGCCCGCAATATCAAGCTCGAGCCCGACGCTGAGGCTGCCGCCGCGCTTTTGCGCCTGCGCCCCGCTTGCCAGCAGCAGCGCCGCCAGGACGGCAACGATGCCGCCGGCGATGCTGCGTGAGCGTCTTGCGCCAAACCGGTACGCTTCGGACATCGGCTGTCTCCTCCTCGACTTTTCTCTTCTTTTCCCTTCGGCAACGCGTCCCGTTTGGCTCCCTGCGCGGTTGCGGGTGCCGCGTAGCGCTGGGGATCGCGGGGCTCGGCGTCCGAGAATATGGTCCGGCTCGGGGATAGGCAATTCGGGAACGGCCGCCCGCAGCCCTTTTGGGCCGCCAGCTGTGGCTCGTGAAACGTGGTTCGACCCCTTTTGCCTCCCCAATCAGCGGGGAGGACCTCAGCCGTTGGTCGCGGTCAACGCAAAACCCCATCCACGGCGCAGAGCCGCGGTGCTAGCATGGGGAAACCCGAGCGTCGGCGCCTTGCGGACAAAGGACACGGCAGACAAAGGACAGCCCCATGCCCAAGTTCATCATCGAGCCGCACTTCCGGCTGCAGGAATGGGTGGCGGAGGAAAAGGGCTATTTCGCCGCCGAGGGGTTGGATTACGAGTTTCGCGAATTCATTCGCGCCAGTGGCGGTACCCACCACGCCGCGCCCGGCAAGGTCGGCGCCTTTCAGTCGATCGAAAAGGGCCGCGAGGCCAACGTCACCTGCGCCTGCCACTGGACGGTGAACGTCGCCGCCTCGAAGGGACACACCAAGCTTTTCGCCGATGCCTATTCGGTGGCGCCGTGCGGCATCTTTGTCGCCGCCAACTCCGGCGTTAGCTCGCCGGAACAGTTGGCGGGGGTGCCGATTTCGGTGGGCTACCAATCCGGCAGCCACTACGCCACGCTGCAAGCCATGGAGCAGTACCTACCGAAAGACCAAATCAGTTTGTCCTTTGGCGAGGGCATGCTGTTTGGCCGCATGCAGGTCTTTCTCGACGGCGGCGCGCCCGCCTGCACGCTCTTCAGCGGTCCCTACTACTTCGCCGAGCAGCTGGGCTTTCGCAAAATCATCGATGCCACCTTCATGATCGGCGCCATGCTCAACGGCGATCCGGATCCCGAAGACGTGCGGCGCTACTATCGCGCGCTGCGCCGTGCCCAGCACGACATCGACGCGCGCCCCGAACGCTACACGCACTACTACCGCAACGAATTTCCCGAGCGCTTCCATGCCAGCATGGACACGCGCCGCTGGGGCCCGGGCGAGCGCATCGTGTTTGAGACCTACGGCAAAGCCACCTTCGAGCAATCCTTTGCCTGGATCGCCGCGCACGAAATCTTCCGCGACGGCGACATGGGCGTCGGCCGCTACGAAGATGCGGTGGTCTCGCTCGAGGACGCGGCGCCAACGCCAGCGCGCTAGCGTTGCCCCGGATCCTGTGAGCCACCCTGCTCGGCTTCGCCCTTGGCAGCCGCAAACGCCGCCAGCTCATCATAGGCTTTGGCGATATCGAGCAAGGTCTTTTTCGACACAGGATCGGCCATCTCATCGGCCGTGCGCCGCGCTTCCGCAGCGCGCCGCAGCCAATAATCCGGTGCATCCATGATCGACGGGGTCGTTCTCATGACTGGGCAAACATCCCACGCCACGGTCAAGTTCCCTTCGAGGATGTCGCGGTCACGCTTGCCGCAGCGGTCATTTTTTCTCGAAGGCACGGAACTCGGCGCGCTCGCGCAGGAGCTTATAGCCCTCGGCGATGAACAACATGATGCGCCGGGGCTCGGGGTCGGTCATCGCGCTGGCAAGCGTGCGCGCTTCTAGTTCCAGCTTGCGCCAGCGCGCGGCATCCTGTTCGGCCTCATTCGAGCCTGCTGGCACGCCAAATCCCTCCCAGCCCAGCGCGTAACGCGCCTTGGCGCGTTTGGGTTCCCAACCCCTCCGTGCAAAGCCGCCGGCGAAGCCGGATCCCTTAAAAAATGCGGGTGGGGCGCTGGATTGCCGCGCTACTTGTCGAGCCAGATATGCTCAAAACGCCAATTATTATAGATGCTGTTTTCCTGGTGCACGTAGCCCTTGAGGTGGGCGTGCCAGCAGGTCGAGGCACGGTTGTGGTAGATGATGGGCCGGGCCACGTCCTCGGCGAGAATGCGCTCGATCTGCCAAACCAGCGCCTTGCGCTTTTCGATATCGGCTTCCTGCGACTGCTGATCGAGAAGCTTGTCGACCTCCGGCGCGCAGTACTGGGTGTAGTTGGCCTCCGAGTTGCAGGCATAGGCGCCCTTGAGCACGGCGTCGGGATCATCGATGCCGACGCCGGAGGTGTTCAGCGCGACGGTGTAGTCCTTTTTGGTGAGACGATTGTGCCAGATCGAGGACTCGATCACCTCGAGCTCGGCATCGAAATGCACCTTGTTGAGCTGGTCGACAAAAATCACGGCCGGATCGCGATAGGTGGCAAAGTCGCGGGTTGAGACCTTCACCTTCAGCCGGTGACCCGGCCCGTAGCCCAGGCCTTCCATGATTTTGCGCGCCTCGGCTTGCTGTGCCGCGACGTCGCTGCCGTAGCCCGGCAGCTTGGCGAGGCTATCCGAGGGCATGCCCCAGAGCCCCTCCGGCGGCGGCATCATGTTGCCGGCGATGCTGGCCTTGCCGCCGGTGATGATGTCGATATAGGCCTGCCGATCGAGCGCCAGCGACATGGCACGGCGCAGCGCAACATTGTCGAACGGCGCCCGGTCACGGTTGACCAGAATATTGATCGGCACGTTGGTCGGCACCAGGCTGCAGGTGGCGCTCGGCGCCTGCGCCAGCACGTCCTTCATGAGCGGTACGGTGATGTCGCCGACGAAGGTCATGTCGAACTCGCCGGCGACAAAGGCCAAAACGCGCGTCGAGCGGCTCGTGACAATGCGCCACTCGATGGCATCGAGATAGGGCAGCCCCTTTTTCCAGTAGTCCGGGTTGCGGGTCAGCTTGATGGAGGCGTGGCTCTTGAACTCGGCAAACTTGAAGGGACCGGTGCCCACCGGCTTGGTGCGCATGTCGCGGTCGGAAACGTGACAGGGAAAGACCGGCGAGAGGCCCGAGGCCAGCATCGGCAGCAGCGATGGCTGCGGCTTTATCAGCTGAAAGGTGACCTCATAGTCGCCGTTGAGCGTCACCTCTTTTAGGTTCTCGTACCAGATCTTGCGCGGGTTGCGCCGGAAATACTCGGGCTCGATGCCGTTGAGGCGATGCCAGGTGCACTGCACGTCCTTGCCCGTAAAGGGCTTGCCGTCGTGCCAGCTGACGCCGGAGCGCAGCCAGAAGGTGAGCTTGGTGCCCGTCGCATCCCAGGCCCAGCGCTCCGCCAGCTCGGGCACGATGCTATCAAAGCCGTTGCGTGGTTTTTGCGGATCGAAGCGGACGAGATTGTTGAAGATCGCCATGAACGGCATGTTGGTGGCGATGGTCGATTCTTCGTGCATCGACGCGCTGGGCGGTTGCGTCGTGTTGTAGATGCGCAAAATGCCGCCGGCCTTCTGGGCGACGGCGGGAAGCAGGCCCGCCGATAGAAGCATGCCCGCCAAGAAAAGTGTCCCCGCCAGCGCGGTGGTTTTGCTGGTGACGCCACGCCCAAGCCACGCCATCATCCGCCTCCCGGTTCGGCAATCCTTGTCTCAGCTTGGACCTTGTCGTGCGCGGTGCCCGCAGCTCTCTCCCCGAGATCCCCTTCGGCGCTGGCGCGACAAGCTGGGGTGCGTGCGCGAGGCTGGCCCGGTAGGGGCGCGCGAGGCCCCGAGGTCGCAAGGTCCCAATGTCTCAAGGTCCCAAGGTCTCGAGGTCCCAAGGTCTCGAGGTCCCAAGGTCTCGAGGTCCCAGGGGGGAGCGGCGGGCGCGCCTGAAGGTCGCGGCCCGCGGCGACGGTGGCAGTACCTGGGCAGGCCCGTGCGTGAAGGGCGTCGTCGCCCCTCACGTCCCAGGCTAGGGTTCAGGTCTTGCGCCCAGTCGCACTGATCTGCGGCACGGGTTTCGGCTTTTCTTTTTTGGGTTTGCGCTTTTCGCGGTTCGATCGCTGTTCTTTGTTAGCCATAGCGGCTCTCCTCCTGAGTCAGCCAGCAGAGCTTAGCAGGTTCGCGCGCGCCTTGGCAGCGCGATCGCCCAAGAATTTGGATCAAGACTTGTGGATCGAGGTGGACGCGGGCGTGGCGCGCGGGCGCAGTAGAGGACGGCTCAGCGTGGGTGCCGCCCGCTTCAGCGCACCAGCGGCCGCGTGACGTCCAAATAGCGCGCGTAGGCCAGCGCCGATAGGGTGCACAGGGAACCCAGCACCCACCCGTACTCCCGAGTGATCATCACCAGGGCACAGGCGATCGACGGCCCAATCCAGGTCATCCAGTGCTTCATGCCGCCACCCTAACGCCACACCGGTAAACAACCCCTCAATGACGAGGCTCACGGCGGCTTGCGTCCCACCCGCCGTCCTGCTGCGACCGTGGCAGCCCGCGGCAGCCCTCGAAAACCCCGTGGGACTTTTGGGCGCCGGCGAGCAAGAAAGGCCTCGGCGACTTCTGCCAGTCGACGCCGCGACAACCGCAGGCTGGGATTGGCTAAGGTTTGAAGGCGCAGCCGATACGGCAGCCCACCACCGCCGCGCATCACGTTGCGACAGGCTTGGCCCGCCGTGGCGCGGCTAGCGGCGCCGCACGCCGGGAACATCTCCAGCAATTTTTGCGCATAGACGGCGCGCGACAGGCACATGCGGATGGTGCCCGAGCTGGAATGGGCAAAGATGCGCCACTTGGACAAGGGTTGGTCGACAAAGCGATGATCCCAACCCGCACGGAACAGGCGCAAGAATAGGTCGTCGTCCTCGTAGCCGGATAGCCGCTCATCGAAGCCGCCGACGGAGAGCAGCGCCTCGCGTGAGATCAGGCTGGCTCCCGGCAAGATGGACATATCCTCGCGCACGCATTCGGTGACGTTGCGCTTGGGGTGGACGCCAACCGTTCGCAACACGTTTTTGCTGACGATGTTGCCCTGCTCGTCCATTTCGTCGAGGTTGGAGTAGACCCAGCCCAAGGGAACCTTGCGGGCGGCCTTCGCCGCCATAAAATGCTCAACCAGGATCTCGATATGATCGGGATACCAGACATCGTCCTGGTCGAGCAGGGCGATCAAGTTGGAGCGGGCTTGACGAATGCCACGGTTTGCGGGCGGCGCTCTGGCCAGCGTTGGCCTGCCGAATGAGCGTGATCGCAGGATGAGCCTCGGCCAATTTGGCGACGATCCCAGCACCGCTGTCGGCTGAACCGTCGTCAACGACGATGATTTCGTCGGCTTTGCGGGTTTGGCTCAAGACCCTCCGCAGCGCCTCCTCGATCCATTTGGCGCCGTTGTAGAGCGCCACCGAGTGCTTTTCGCCTTTGGCCCGCGAAGCAAAGTGTGGCTGGGTCTGGGCCGGCTCGGCAGCAAACCTTACTCTTTGCGCAGATGTGAGGGTCGACAAACCCCTGGCTTGACACTTTGTAAGTCCCCACTTACGGTAAGTTATGACTTACGGATACGCCCTGACCGTTCTCGCCGACCCGACGCGCCGCCAGGTCTTCGAGCGGCTGCGCGCCGGCCCCCATGCCGTCAACGCCATCGCCGCCGGCCTGCCGGTGTCGCGGCCGGCGGTGTCGCAACACCTCAAGGCCCTGAAGGCCGCGGGTCTCGTGCAGGAACGCAGCGAGGGGGTGCGCCGCATCTACTCGGTCCGCCGCGAAGGCCTCGCCGAACTGCGCGACTGGCTCGACAGCTTCTGGGGCGATGCCCTGCAGGCGTTCAAACAGGAAGCCGAAAAGCCCAGCGCCAAAAAAGCAAGGAGCCGGTGAATGAACCGATCAGCCCCCATTGAGCCCGTGCGCAAATCCGTGCGTGTTGAGGCACCCATCGCCCACGCCTTCGAGGTCTTCACCAGCGGGCTCAGCCGCTGGTGGCCGCCGAATCACGGCATCGGCAAGAAACCGATCCGCAAGGTGTTGCTGGAGCCGCGCCTCGGCGGGCGCTGGCTCGAGATTTCCGAGGACGGAACCGAAACCAGCGTCGCCACCATCATCCATTGGGAGCCGCCGCATCGCCTGGTGATGCTCTGGCAGGTCAACGCCCAGTGGAAACCGGACCTCAGCATGACCTCGGAAGTCGACGTGCGCTTTACCGCCGAGGGCGCGAAGGCCACCCGCGTTGAGCTCGTGCATCACAAGTTCGAAACCATGGGCGCGGAGGCCGGGGCCTCGCTGCGCAGGGATGTCGATGGCGGCTGGCCGGGCCTGATCGAACGCTTTGCCCAGGAGGCCGAGCGCAGCGGTCCGGCGCAGGCGAATTAATTCATCGCAGGCGAAAAAAGGAGCCTATGCCCATGTCGTCTTTCATCGTGCATATGACGCCCGGCAGCCCGTTTGGCCGCGCCGTCCTGATTGCGCTTGAAGAAAAGTTGGCACCCTGGCGCTTGGCGCCGCTGGCACCCTCCGCCTACAAGAGCGCCCCCCATCTCAATCGCCACCCCTTCGGCCGCGCGCCGGTCCTCGAGCACGACGGCTTTCTGCTCTATGAGACGCAGGCGATCCTGCGCTACCTCGACCGGGTGCTGCCGGCGCCACCGCTGACGCCCGTCGAGGCCAAGGCCGCCGCGCGCATGGATCAGGTCATGAACATCAACGATTGGTACCTGTTTCAGGGGGTCAACACCGTCATTGGCTTCAATCGTGTGGTGAAGCCGCGCCTCCTCGGGCTGCCGCCCGACGAGGCGGCGATCGCCGCCGCCATGCCGAAGGCGCAACTGGTGTTTGCCGAGCTCGCCCGGCTGCTGGGGAGCGCACCTTATTTCGTGGGCAGCGAACCCTCGCTGGCCGACGTGCTGGTCGCCCCGCAGATCGACCTCTTCCGCGACCAGCCGGAATGGGCGCCGTTGACGGGACCCCATCCCAACCTTGCCGCCTGGCTCGCGCGCATGAACGCGCGGGCAAGCCTCAAGGCCACGACCTGGGAGCGCGTGCACGGCCTGGGGCTCGCGGCGTAAAGCATCGACCCGCTTTGGCTGCGGCTTCGCCAGAATGGGTTGGGTTGCATTGGCGACGCGCACAGAGCAATTGCTTTCAGGCCTCTTAGGCATCCGACCCGGTTTGGCGGCCGTCCAGCGCGGACCATGAGGGCTGAGCCCGCGCGCCGCCAGCCCCATCTGCGACATTGTCGGATGTGTTTGAGAGCACAGAGCTCTCCCAAGTTCGAACGTACCTTCCATCCGGGTGAAACTCGCGCGAGCACATGCGCGCCGACCCCCGCCCTCGGGAGAGGCCAACGAGCCTTGGATTGTTTTGGCTTTTCAAGGGCGACGGCTTTCGCCGAGTGGCGCTTTTTTTCGGTTGCCTTCACCGTGGTGTAAGGCTGTGACTTGGTGCCAACCTGGGGATAGAATGCACACCTAAGCTTGTTGCGTCGGGCCGGAGCACCACGGCATCTTGCACGTGAGCTCCTTCTGCAACACATCGGCGGGGTAGCACGCTAGCAGATGGTTCGGTTTGTCGTGATGCTGGCGGCGGCCCTGTTGGTCGTAGGGCTGACCGCCCCTGCCTCTGCCGCATCGGCGGACAAGCGCGTTGCCCTTGTGATTGGCAATGCGGCCTACGAGCATACGCCCAAGCTCGACAATCCGGTTCACGACGCGACTGCGGTCGCCGAGCTCTTTAGAAAAGCCGGTTTTGAAGTCGTTCTGGCACAGACCGATGTCGGCAACCTCGAATTCAAACGCGCGCTGCGCAATTTCTTGCTGTCTGCCCAAGACTCCGAAATTGCCGTGCTGTTCTATTCGGGTCATGGCATTCAAATCGGCGATCAGAACTACATGGTGCCAATCGACGCCAAGTTAGCGCGAGAATACGACGCCAAGGACGAAGCAATTTCGCTCGAGCGGATTGTCGAGGCGCTAGAGCCAGCCAAACGGCTGCGCCTCGTAATCTTGGACGCCTGCCGCGACAACCCCTTCGTCGTCAATATGAAACAGCGCGTCGCAACGCGCAGCATATCGCGCGGACTTGCACCTGTGGGACCCACCGGGGTCGACACGCTGATTGCCTACGCGGCCAAGGCCGGATCGACAGCAAGCGATGGCGGCGATGGCCATAGTCCCTACACCAAGGCGTTGTTGAAACACCTCGCAGAACCTGGGCTCGATATTCGTCTGGCCTTTGGCCGCATCCGTGATGACGTCTTAAGGCAAACCGGCTACGAGCAGGAACCTTTTGTGTATGGCTCGCTTGGCGGCTCCGTTATCTCGTTGGTTCCCGCGCCGACCATCGCTAAGGAGGCACCCGCGGCCGATATCGCCGCCGATTACAATTTGGTGGAGAAAATCAACAGCAAGATGGCGTGGGAAGTGTTCATCAACACGCACAAGACCGGCATTGTCGTTGATTTGGCGCGCAAGCGGCTGCAGCTGCTCGAGCAGCAGGAACTAAAGCTCGCCTCCCTCCCACCTCCGAATGCGCCCGCCAAACCCTCCGCCGCGGAGATAAGGGCCTGGACTAAGGTCAAGGACAGTCGCGATCGGAACGCCATTAGCAATTTCATAAAGACGTATGAGACATCGCCGTTGGCCGCCAAGGCGCGTGAAGCCTTGGAGGAGCTCAATCGCATAGAGCGCGAAAACGAGCAAAAAGCTCTCGCCGAGCGTGAAGCGGCGCGGCAACGGGAGGAGGCCGAGCGGCAACGGCTCGAGCGGGAGGCAGCGGCGCTGAAAGCAGCGAAGGAGGAAGCGGAACGCAAACGGCTTGAGCGCCAGCGACAGGCAGAGGCCGAAGCCGAACGCAAGCGCCAGGCAGAAGCCGAACGACTAAAGTTGGAGCGTGAAGCTCAATTGGCCAAGGCCGCACGGGAAAAGGCGGAGGCCGATCGACGGAAAGCAGAGCAGGAAACTGCCTTGGCCAAGGCAGCCGAGGCGGAGGCGGAGCGTAAACGGCAGGCCGAAGCAGATCGAAAAAAAGCTGAACTGGAAGCAGCCCTCGCCAAGGCGGCGCGGGAAAAGGCCGAGGCCGATCGTCAGAAGGCGGAGCGCGAAGCTCAGCTGGCTAAGGCCGCCGAGGCGGAGGCGGAACGCAAGCGCCAGGCCGAGGCAAAGCGTCTAGAAGCAGAACGTCAGGCGGCGCTGGTGAAGGAAGCAGAACACAAGCGCCATGAGGAAGCCTGCGCCCGAGAGCAAAAGGTCATCGCCCGTCTGGAGGCCAGCATAACAGAGGCTTCCGCGCGCCAGGAGCTCGACCAGCTCACCCGCACCTTGAGCTGCGAGGATCTTCGGCCATCGCTGCTCGCGCTGAGCACCGTTGCGCTCAGGCTTAAGGAGCTCGAAGCTCGTCAGGCGGCCGATCAAATTCGCACCGCACAACGGGAACTGCGCCGGATCGGCTGCTACTCCGGCGCCGACGACGGCTTGCTCAACAAAGCAACGAAGGACGCAATTCAGCTCTATCGCACAAAAAGCAAACAAAAGGCCGAAGGCCTTAGCATTACCGAGGACCTGCTAAAGGACCTAAAGGCCGCTCCCGTCGATCGCTGCGCCGAAGTCGCCAAAGTGCAGCAGGCGAGGCCGGAAAAAGGTAAGCACACGACACCTCGGCAGGAGAGCGAGGAGCCCCGTACACAGGCGAAAGTGGGCCGTCCGTCCGCTCCCGGTGTCATGACCGGCGTCGGCTTTTGACCGCAGCATCCAGCCTTACGGCCGCGGGGCCAAAATCAAGCGCGCGCCCGGGCAGCCGCATAAGATCATTGTCATGCTGCGCACGCCGGTCCGCACAAACGGCGCTTCGGGCGTGACACCGGCACGGCTCACCGCTCAGGCCGTGACATGGCGCGGGGCAAAGGGTCGACGGCGAAGCAAACACTTGCAGCCTTAACCCTGGAAGGCGGTCTCCGTGCGCCGACGAAATTTTGGCGCGTGGCGCGTGGAATACGCGGACGCGACGGGAGCACCCAGCCTGGCCTCAAGCCAACGACAACAACCGAACGCTGAGAGCAAAATGTTCTGATCTCAAACGGTTGCCCCGTTCTCGGCTTACGCAGCGACCGGAGGAGTTTGTCGCGACCACCACAGTCGCCAGAGGCAAAAACAGCACACAAATGGGGAGAACGGACGAAAACGCGTTCGGGACGTGTTCCGGTGCTGAGTGGTCCCAACTATGATCTGCCACAAGCTGGCGTTGTGCGTAGCGGGGTATGCGTCCATGTTGTCGTCTGTACGAAGCTCGGCGTGGGTTGCTGCGGCACTGGCATTTTTGCTCCCCTCTGGCGCGTGGGCACAGTGCACCAATTTGCCGGATTTCACATTCGGCGCCGGTGCCCGGGCTGCGAACCTTATCAATAGAAACGCCGTGCCAACGGCGAGCCCGCTCGTTGCCATCACCAATACGGTCAACACGGCATTTCTGACGAATACCACGTCGTTTGTAAGTGCTCCCCCCGGCGCAAATCCTGACCAGTCGAGCGGTGGCGTTTGGACCCGGGCAATCGGTGGCTTCGTCGACGCCCAGGCTCACAGCACCTCTGTGGTTGCCCCGGGACAGGTGCGCGGTTCAGGGCCCGGGGGCTCTGGGGGGTTCGAAATATCTGTCGATAATACTGGAAACAGCAACACCATAACTAATGGCGAACAGAAGGGTACGCAGGTTTGTTCTCAGTCCAGTCACCAGGACTACGCGGGCGTCCAAGTCGGCACCGATCTCGGCAAGCTCAATATCGGCAGCTCGGGAATCAATGCGCACTTCGGCATAACCGGCGGTTATCTTGGCGTTTGGGCCAAAGACACCACGCCGGCGGGCGGGGACTACCCGAACCAGCCGGGAGACCTGGAAAGCCGTTTCGAGGTGCCTTTCATCGGCCTCTACACCGCGCTGACCAAGGGCAACTTCTTTGCAGACGCGCAGGTTCGCTGGGACTTTTACCAAAGTCGTTCGTCAAGCTTCATCCAAGACTTTTCCGGGGTGAGCAATGAAGCTCGCGCGTTCACAGTCACGGGCGGTCTTGGCTATCGCATCCCCCTCGCGGCAAATTGGTTCATTGAACCTAGTGCGGGCGGGTCATGGTCTCACGTGACAAGCGATGCCGTCACGTTTGTAAGCTCAAAGGACAAGGCCTTTTTCGCTGGCGGCACAGTCAACATTGATGACTTTGACAGCATTCTCGGCCGCGCCAGCCTCCGGGTCGGCGCCAACATCACCGAGGGAATGTACACGTGGCAGCCGTTCATTTCGGGGAGTGTCATCCACGAATTTGCCGGCGATGTGAAAAGCAAAGTTGCACTCGTGCAGGGCGGCGCTTTTGGCCCCACGGCTCTGGACGGGCTCGTCCTCAACACGTCTACTGAACGGCTCGGAACCTACGGCCAACTCGGCCTTGGTTCGGCAATTGTGGTGGGCAACACAGGTTGGCTCGGATACGGGCGAGCCGATGTCAAAGTGGGCGAGAACATCCAAGGCGTTGGCTTCAACGTGGGAATGCGCTACCAGTGGTAGCATCTGCCGCGTTGATCGCTGCCGCGCCTATCGAGGTCGACGCCGAACAAAACCGGGCCGACCCGGCTAGAAGCTGATCCCCAACAGGAGCGGGAAAAGCCGGGAGCTCCGATCGGTCTTACCCGATGCGGTAAGTAATCTCGCAGAATGCCGACGCGGCATAATTTCGCCCAGCTTCCGCGCCGCTTGTCGCGACCCCGCTAAAGCCGATGGGTGATTGACGGCCTCTGCTTTCGATCCCGCCTCGCTCGCGACCCCAGCTGCGGCAAAGGGCGTTGCCAGCAGCGCAGAGACAAGCAGAATGGTGGCACCGGATCGCAAAGCCTCAAACGTCATTGCTCCTGGCCGGCCTCTCATCTTTACACTCCACGACCTATCATACTCCCTTGCCGCCTCGGCAGGGAACGGCCCGCCAGCGGCGCGGGAGCACGAGAGTTCGCGAGCGCCTCCAATCAAGAACGCAAGCTGCCGAGATCCCCACCCCATTATGGTGTTCCTTCCCTCAACAACCAACGCGTAAACGCTCTCGTCCATCAAACCCGATCCCGTCGCCATTTTAAGCTAAGGGAGACGCGGGCGTCGAAAGCCACTTTCCACGCGCGCAAATACCGCACAATGCTCGTTGCCCACGATCAGGCCGAAGCCGTCGTGCTCGGCGATCGCATTGGCGTCATGCGCGAGGGCACGCTGCTGCAGATGGCCCCCGCCGCCACCACCTACATTCGCCCGGCCGACCTGTTCGTTGCCTCGTTCACGGGGCCTCCAATCTGCTCAAGGGTCGCGTCATGGCACCGCAATAGGAGTTCGGCCCGATCGAGGGCGGTGCCAGCCGGGGCAGACCCTGTCGGCGTGGCTGCCGGCCGGCGTCAAGGCCGGCGAACCCGTGACGATCGCGGTCCGTCCCGAGAACGTCCCGCTCGGCCTCAATGGGGCCGGCGAAAACGCCTTCTCCGCCGCCGTCACCGACACGCGCTATCAGGCAACCCAAAGGGCCTGCGAGCTCAAGCTGTTGGGCGGTCGCATCGATGCTTGGAGCTCCCCCTCGTGCGCTACCCCGTCGGCAGCGATGTTGGCGTTGTGCTGCCGCCCGACCTCTGCTGGGCCTACCCCGCCGGCGAAACGACCGGCAGCGAATAGTCCCCGGTATCAGCACGATTTTATTGAGTGCTATTGCCTCTCTTCATAGCGGCTTCAGGCTCCCGAGCATGGTCGGCAAGAGTTCCGACACGGTCGGATGGATAAAGACGGCACGCTGCATGACCTCATAGGGCGCCTTCGCATACATCAAAGTCAGCAGCACGTGGATCACCTCGTCGCCGCCGACGCCCAGGATCGAGGCGCCCAGAACCTGTCGGCTCTCGGCGTCGACCAGGATCTTCATGAAGCCCAGGGTCTCGCCCTTTTCGAAGGCGCGGCTCACATTCTCCATGGGCCGCGTTGCCATCAGCGCCGGGCGCCCGGACTTGCGCACCTCGGCCTCGGTCATGCCGATGCGGCCAAGCGGCGGATCAATGTAAAGGTTGTAGGCGACAATGCGATCGCTGACGCGGCGCACCTCGCCATCGATCAGGTTGCCAGCCACGATGTCGTTATCGTTGTAGGCCGTGTGCGTAAAGGCGCCCCTGCCGTTGCAATCCCCCAGCGCCCAGATGCCGGGCACGCTGGTCTCCAGGCGATCATTGACGCCGATGTAGCCCTTCGCATCGGTGGCGACGCCCGCCTGGTCGAGGCCGAGGTCGTCGGTATTGGGCCGGCGGCCCGTGGCAATCAGCAGATGCGAGCCCACAATCTCGGCGGCTCCAGCCTCGGCCTTAAGGCTGGCGATAATCTCCGTGCCGCGCTTGGCAAACTTGAGGTCGTTGGCGCCGAGATAAAGGGCAATGCCTTCGCGCCCGAGAATGTCGGCGATGGCCGCCGAAACATCCGCATCCTCCCGCACAATCAGCCGCGGCGCCGTCTCGATGATGCTGACCTTGCTGCCGAAGCGGCGGAACACCTGCGCAAACTCAAGGCCGATATAGCTGCCACCGACGATGATCAGATGTTGCGGCACGACCTCGAGATCGAGCAGGCCGCTGTTGGTCAAATAGGGGACCTGGTCGAGGCCCGGGATCGGCGGAATCGAGGCGCGAGCGCCGACGTTGAGAAAAATCTTGGGTGCGTTCAGCGTTTCGCTGCCGACCATAACGCGGTCGGGCGCGGCAAAGCGGCCGTGCCCCTGGTAGACCGTAATCTTGGGGTTGTCCCTGAGACCCTGCTCAACTCCGCGCCTCGAAAAGCCCAGCACGTAGTCCTTGCGCGCTTTCACCTTTTTCATGTCGATGCTGATGTCACCATCGATGGCAACGCCGTACTCGTCGGCGCGATGGGCGAGCCGGGCGGCATAGGCGCTCGCCACCAGCGTCTTGGTCGGGGTACAGCCGGTATTGACGCAGGTGCCGCCGAACAAATGCCGTTCAATGACGGCAACGCGCATGCCGCTGCCGGCAAGGCGATGGGCCAGCGTGGGACCGGCCTGACCCGTCCCAATGACGATCGCGTCGAACGCGGGCATGACTGCACCTCCTTGATCGCCTTTTTTAGAGCTCGCACGCGCTCCTTTACCGAAACGGGCGCGCGGGCGCACTCGGGGAAAGATGGTGCCGGACAGCCGCGCAATTGCCCCAAAGCCATCGGTCTTCGTCGCTCCTTTCGGCCCGGCGGGATGGGCCGGTATTGGTGCCGCCGCGCGCGAGCGTGGCCCGATAGCCCCCACCATGCTAGCCTTCCACGGCGTTGGGCGCCGCCCTTTTTATGGGACTTGAGCCATGGCCGGCCGGGGGTGAAGCGTGGCACGGATCGATTTGCGCGACGTCAGCAAGACCCTGAGGGAAGCCGGCAAGGGGACCTTCAACATCTGCGACGTGACCCTGCGGGTCCCCGACGGCCAAACCATGGTCGTGCTGGGACCCAGCGGCTGCGGCAAGACCACCCTGTTGAAGCTGATCGCCGGCTTGCTGGCGCCCGACGCCGGCTACGTGCGCTACAACGATGTCGATATGGCGCTGGTGCCGCCGGGCAAGCGCCGCATCGGCATGGTGTTCCAGAACTATGCCCTCTATCCTCACGTCAGCGCCCGCTCCAACGTCCTCTCCTACTATTTCTTTCGCAAAAAGACGCCCGCCCTCAATGCCGAGGCCCGCGCCCGGTTCGAGCGCACCAGCGAGCTCATGGGGGTAGAACTCGCCTACCTGTTCGACCGCAAGCCGACCACCCTCTCCGGTGGCGAGAAACAGCGCGTCGCGCTCGGCCGCTGCATTACCCGCGACGCCGCCGTCTTTCTGGTCGACGAGCCCTTCGCCAATCTCGATCAGGCCCTGCGCGAAAAGTATCGGATCAATCTCAAGCGCCTGCTGCGCGAGTTCCATATCACCACCGTCTACGTCACCCACGACCATCACGAGGCCCTGTTGCTGGCCGACTTGCTCGCCATCATGGAGCGCGGGCGGCTGGCGCAGGTGGGGACGCCGCAGGACATCTATGAGGCCCCCAACACCACCTTCGTCGCCTCATTTTTGAACATGAACACCGGTGCACCACCCATCAGCTTGATCGACGGCCGGCGCCTGCCCCAGGGGGAAGCGCTGGCGCATGCGTTGGTGGGCGTGCGCCCCGAGCACGTCGTCATCTCCCGCACGCCCCACCCCGACGCGCTCCAAGGCACGATCGCCGATCGCTTGAGCCTGCCCCCGCGCAAGGAGACGCTCCTCACCATCCGCGTCGGCGAGGACGAGGTTCACGCCGAGGCCGCGACCGCGGCGGCGCCGCCAATCGGCGCCGCGGTCTGGCTAACCTTTAAGCGCTACCACGTGTTCGACAAGGCCTCCGGGCGGCGGCTCTCAAGCCAGGAGCAGGTGGAACGGTGATCCCCCGCGCTGCTGTCGTTGTGTGCCGGCGAGGATACTCTCCCCACCGCGTCGGCGCCGCGCGACACAAGGGCTGGTGCCGTTCGACCCTAGGCAAAGACGGCGAGGGCAACAGCGCCGACGATATTATCGTGCGCATTACGGCCGACGCGCCAGGGCTCAGGCCCCACGAGCCGGTGCCGGCACATCGGGTGGCTTTGATCCGCGCGCGTGGACCGCGCGTCCACAGCTCCGCCGCCGGCACCAGCGAACATGGGCCAAAAAAAGCAGTCAGCTATTGCGGTAGCCCTTCGACGGCGAAGGCACGGAATTTCGCATATTTGTCGCCGATCTTGCGGGCTTCCTTGTATTCCGGTGAGTTGAAGGCCGCTTGCATTTTTTCGAGGCTTTCCCAAACCTGGATCGTGACGCGCGTTTTCGGCGGATCACCTTCAAGCGCTGTGACGTTCTGTCCCGCGGCAAGGAAACGCCCACCCGCGCCTTTGAGTGCGGCCTGCGCTTTTGGCGCGAATTCTTTTGTATACGCCTCCAGATCCGTAATTTGGATTTCCGAGATGCGGTACGTGGGTGGCTTCACTTGAGCATGCAGTGTCTGGACCGCGACTGCGCCAACCCCAATGCCCGTTAGCATTGACAGAGCTACGGTGTAGTACGATGTCATGATTGACCCTCCATATCGGTGGTGGTGGACTTTACTTTTGCAGCTGATCCGCACGACGCCGCGTGACGCGACGGCCTCGTCACGTGGAGTGGGCGGACGCACGGCCAAGCTAACGCACAGCACCACAGCAGCTGTGATCTAAGGCACAGTGTCAGGGATGAGGCCGAATTCCGTCATGCAGACGCGCCGGCATCGCGTCCCGATGAGCCCGTGCGATCGTTTTCGCTCCGGTTCGTTACCCTTCGATCCGATCAAGGCCGCTGCGCCGGTGCTCCGTCCTGACAAGCCTGTGCCGCCGCATCCTGGGCTTTGAGCCGATTGAGGACGGCCTTGTCGGGCAGGCGCGTGCATTGCGAGCCGGGCAAGAGTGCGGCCAGGAAAATCTGCAACGTTCTGCAGGGCGCGCTTTTCGATGTTTACGGTTTCGCTCGAACGTAATGCGCACGGCTCACGACAAACACCTAGCATGAGCCGTTGCGGGCCCCCGGGCTGAGAGGGAGGCATGGAAGCGAGGAAGCTGTTGGATGCGGCGCCCTATGATCCAGAGACGGTGAAAGTGCTGCAGCAGGCGCTCGATGAAGCCTGGGCGCGTATCGCCCCCACAACCAGGCCGGACCTGATCGAGAACACAAGGCTGAGTTTGGCGCATGCAATTGTTGCGCATGCAGCCTTAGGCGACATCGATCGCGAGGCGCTGATAGCGGCCGCTTTAGACGCTGTTCAGAGACACCCTCCTCAGCAGCCCTAGCCCACAGAAAGGCCTGCCGGCCCCGGGGTTGCATGGGCAGTGGGCGAGGCGCTCATCTACGTCCCGTCCCGCGCTCAACCCCCTTTGGATACGGTTTGGGGTGGTCGACGCTATCGCCAAGGCCGGCCTCAAGCTCTCAGGCGAGCGAGGAGCGGTTAAAGCCCTCCTTTGACGGCATTGACGTCATGTACGCGGCGCCGATCAGAAAACGCAACGCGAGACCTGCAAGCGGACCCTCAAGTGGCTCCCGTTTGTCGCGGCGGAGCTATGGCGCCCCGATAGGGCTGGGCTGGTGTAATCGCGCTGCACCTCGTTGAGGGTCGAGGCAATTGCGGCGGCGACGAAGGCGCCCAGCAAGGTGGTTAAAAACCAGGTCGACGGAGAGATCATGATGACGTGGCAAGAGATGGTGGGTTGGGCCTCGTGGCCGCCGGCAGCATATGCGGCATTGCCGCTGCCGCGATCAACCGCGGCACGTTCCAAGCCTTAACGGCGGCCGCCACGGCCTTCCTAAGTGCCGCCACGGCGTGGGGCACCACCAGCAAGCCGAAGGTCTGAAATGCGACGGCCCCGGTGCTCGCGCTACCAGGGCCGTTAAAGGACGAGGGGATTTTCGTTGGTACTCGTTACTTCGGACGCCTACGCAACAACCCTTCGACGCCACTCACTTACTCACCCAACGCAGAAACCCTACAAAGGTTTCGCGGTGGTTTCGCGGTCGAAATTTGGCGCAGGTGTGTCTGTGAACAACCCGGTGCTGACAATGCTGCGCACGCTCGAGTGTTAACGCGGCGCGGGCGCACGCGCGCAGGGACCACCGGCAAGCGCCCTTCGAGATACAGGGGAGGTCGTCCACGGCCGACGGGAACGCGCTTATTGCGCTGCACGAGTTGCGGGGTGGCCTCGCCCGACGCGAGCAAGGCCAGCAAGGCTGGCTGCTCGGTCAAGGGGTTAACGGGTCTACGAGGCGCTGCGACTGTAGGGGCCAGCTGTCGGCTTGCATCGTCGCTCACGATTTTTGGCCCTGTTCGCCATCGAGCGCCGCGAAACTCAAGCTCCAAACAGGGGTCGAATACCATGCGTTCGTCTGGTCAACCGGCGCGTTCCAGCGCAGTGACCTGACGGCCTCGAACGTGGCTTTCTCAAACGCCTGAAAAAGTGCAAGTTCGGCGGCGGCGTCGCCGGCCAATGCACCCTCGGCGCAGATGAAGTAGGCCGGGTAGAGCCAGCGCGCGGCAAGCCCATCAGGCATTCGCTCGATCAAGAAAGCGGCGCCGCGGGCGGAATGGCGGGGAAACTTTGCGCGGACATCGGGATGCGGAGCGCCGAGCGGCAACAAGAGTTTTCCGCCCAGCCGCAGGCGCTCGATCCATGACGCCGCAGGTGCCGCAACAGCAAAATTCACATAGATGCGGTCGACATCTTCTACCAGTGCAGTCCCGGCATCTCCGCAAATTACGGTCACGTTACTCCAGGCCGCTAGATTGCTGCGCGCGCGTTCGGCCAGTCGCGCATCGAATTCAATCGCCGTGACGTTCCCGGAGGGCCCTGTCAGCTCTGCCAGCATCGCCGTGTAGTAGCCGACCCCGGCTCCGACATGAGCGACGTGCTGGCCCGGCTGCACGGCGAGATCATTCAACATCTTTGCATGCAACGCGGGGCTGCCATTGTTGACACCACGTTCCGGCGCAAGTGCGACGACCACGTCCTGGTAGATGTAAACGGGATCGTTTACCGGCAATGGCGACCCAGAGGGTGACGGCCACACGATTTTCCATGGCTCGGCCCCGAGGAAATCTTCGCGCCGGATCCTAGCGAACACGCGCTCTAGGCGTTCGTTCCGCACCCCGGAGATACCGAGCATTTGGTGCGCATAGACGCGTCGCACAATCTCAAGGTCAAATAACGAATCCGGCATGCACAACTCACGATGACAATTGCAACAAGACACGCCCACAGAGCTCATGAGCAACGCGATCAACGCCAAGCGAAACGGCAGCGCGCGACGTGATCGACAGCATCCTCAGGGATGAGGACCGGCAAATCAAGTTCGCCGGCATGCTGCGGGGCAGTGGCATCTCGCTGATGACGTGCCCGTGTTTGAGCCGCTCCCCGCCGCCAGTGCCTTAAGAGGAAGCGGTCAGCCGCCTCCTTATGCTTGGCCCGCTTTGTTGCTGTCGCTAGTCTGCCGGGCCGGCGAACAGGAGCAAGTTGCCGTCCGGATCTTTGACGATAAAGTTTCTGGCTCCCCAAGGCTGTTGCTTCAGTGTCTGGAAGAACGTGACGTTCGCCGATTGGAACTCCAGGAAAAGTTCCTTGATCTCGGAGGCCGTCGCAACGGTCATTGCCGCTGCGAGCAGTTCCTCGCGATCTCGAAGCGTGGGGTCAATGACGGGGCGGTCCATACACTTCAGATTAAGCCGGGCACCGTCGCGTTTAACTTGTGCATAGAAGGGCGGCTCACCATAGGTGAACACAATTGCGAAGCCGAGCTTCCGCGTGAAGAAATCGAGCGACGCCTTGATGTCAGTGACGAACAATTCGGGCTCCGCGGTAACAATGACGGCTTTCGATCGTGTCTGTTCTGCCTGATCTGGCATGGTTTGGAGTCCCTTTTTGAGCGCCTGCCAGCTTTCGAACCCGTGCTGCCTGGCCACGAGTTCCTGCGCGTCGCTCAGCTTGAAGCCGTGGGCGAGCACCTCGGGATCTGTCATGTGCCGGTAACGGGGAAGCATCGCTCTGATCTGGGCCGCGACCGGGTAGTATCGGTGTCGATGCCAGCGCAGAACAAGCTTGGCTTGCTTTTTAAGGTTCTCAAGATTGGGCATGGGCGCGCTACGATTGACGTCTCGTAGGTGGGCATTGCCCCTTCGGCACTAACGCCGATGCGCCCTACATGCAGCGGAGCTCAGGATGGCCGGGAGACCACTCGTTGTCAATGGCAGATGAAACAGTGCATGCGGCAGGACACGTCCTCGCCAGTGCAGGCTGTCCGAGGCGATTCATTCGCGCTCGGCTGGGTCGAGGTACCAAAGTGCGACAATCACTGCTTGGGACACTTTGTTATTGTCCCCGCCGTCCGCAAGGGCGCACGTTGCCGTCTGACTGTTGACTGGTTGGATGCTATTTCCCTTAGCGGTGAGCCAATCATTCACCTCTTTTTCGAGTTTAGAAAAGTTCTGAGCCCCGTTCGCGGAAAACAGCCTAAGTTGTGTCGGCATACCATGCTCCTGCCAAGTTCGCCCGGCTAACGCCCACCGAGCGCAGCAGTTCCAGGCTCCGTCTCGTTATGCCTGGTCTTCGCTCATGTTGACGGGCACACGACTAGCTCCGGGTATTTGGGTGCCAATCGCCAAGTCAAAGTCTCTCCCTCTCCCGCCGATTGAATGAGCGGGGAACCAAACTTTTTGCGCGCGGGCAAGATGGCCCCGATGACAGGCCGGGTAGCATAGCGATTGTCATCGGGGCCTTCCGGGTGGCCGCCGAAGGTTTGCGAAAGGCAGCCGCACTTACTCTGGCATGACCGTGATCGCAACGTCGCCGTAGTTTCTGAGCTTAAGCTTGCGAACACGGACCCGGTGTCCCTCTTGCGCAACTACGGTCGAAGATCGTGACGCGGGAGCGTAACGTTTCATACGGAGTAACGAGTACCGCCTTCGTCTGGCTAGTCAAGCTTCGACCAGCCCGCTGCGAACGGCGTCACGGACCAAGGACGCTGGCGATGACAATTTGACCTTTCTCATGATTGCGGTTCGCCGGTTCTCGACACCTTGCATATGGGTGTCGAGGATTTCGGCAACTCCTCTGTTCGTATGACCCTCGGCAACCAGACGGACCAGACTTCGTTCCTGGCGCGTCAGGCAAATCCCGTCGTGAACGTCAGTCGTCAACATCGAAGCCAGCAGCGAAACTTTCGACGCAAAAACACGGTTTGTGCTCTGCCAGCGACCGCACGGCGTTTATGCGCTGCCCCGTGACATCAGATTTTAGACACAGCCGCGCGTTCCTGCCCTCAACAACTCCTCAATAAGCTGCTCATCTTTCGTTGTCGTGAAGGTTAGAGCTCCTGTGTCGATACGAGCACGGATTTCCCGCGTTGTTTCCATCCCATTGACAAGCGGCATCATCAAGCCGAGCACTGCACGTCCGGTTGCGTCAATGCCGCTTTGCTGACGGCGTCTTTCCCATCGCTCGTTTCAGCCCCGACTTCCCAGCCGGGCTGGGCCGCCCGCACCCTGCGCAAGCCCGAACGAACCACGGCATGGTCGTCAGCGATCAAGATGCGCGTCATTGCTCAGGGTGCCCACATTGAATCACTGCCTCGAGCCTAGTTGCGTTGAAAATATAGATTTGTGAACAACCCTCCTTTACAGAGCCTTAGACGCTTCTGTTAATTTGAATTATTACGTAGATGTCAGGGTGCTGTTTCGGTCACGCTCCATCCGGGCCGCACGAGGTCTGCTAAAGACGGCGCCCGATCCGAAACGGTGTCTCAATACCGTCGGAATGCCGCTGCTGCAGAGTTCCAAAAGAGCGAGAGCTCGACGTGCAACCAATATGGTGGCGTGCCCGTTGAACATGTCACCAACGTTTGATGACAGTTGCGGGCAAACGTCATGGCTAACGACCCACTTTCAAAATCCGAAATCAAACGCGGCCAAGACACGCCATCAGTTTTGGCCCTCCTGTTTGTCGTGACGACCATGGGTTTCCTACTTTGGGTGTTGGCGACCGTCCCGGCCTGATGCCCCATACGGTCTAGCCTGCGCCTTGGCAGTGTCCGCAGAGTGAAGATCGCGGCTCGAGGCCCAATGCGCCGATCCCCGGCCTCCCAGGGGGACTACCTCTCCGGGGAGCCAGGCGGGAAGCACCAGCAATGAGCACATCCGTCCGGATCGTCCTGATCGATCCACATCCGATCTTTCGACAGGGCGTGCACCGCACCATCGCCCGTTCGGATGGGATGGCCGTCGTCGGCGAAGGAAAAACCGCAGCCGATGCGCGGCGATTGGCAAGCACCAAAACTCCGGACCTCGTCATGCTCGATATTGCCATCGCCGGGGGCCGGGAGGTCGTTGCGGAACTTGCCAAACGCAACATCAAATGCGTCGTCCTGACCATGCTCGACGATGCGCTGACCGTGTCCAAGGCGCTAGCCGCTGGGGCCAACGGCTACATCCTGAAGGGTGTAAGCGGGCTCGAACTCATTGACGCGCTCAAGGGGATCCACAGTGGCCAGCCGTATGTAACGGCCGAGCTGGCCGTTCGATTGTTGGCCGCAGGCCCGCAGCAGCGCGAGGCGCAGGTGCACGCCGGCCTAAGCTACCGAGAACAGCAAGTCCTCGACCGCATCGTTAAGGGCTACACCAATCAGGAGATTGCAGACAGCCTTGGACTGACCGTTGCAACCATCAAGGTTTATCTGACGCAGCTCTTCAAGAAGATGGGCGTGCGCAGTCGACTGCAAGCTGTTATTGCCGCCCGCAACAAAATGCGGTGAACGGCCTGCACGCGTCGACCACAGTCACTGCAGGCGGCGGCAAGTGTCTAATGGCAGGGTCCGCCCAACGCAGTATGGACCGTTCCAACGGGCGCCCGCGCGCCTTGGGCCTAATTCGGTGATCGAGACCTTCCCTTGCCTCGAACTTCCTACCCAAGGCAGAGCATGGATGCGTTGGACGGCACGCGACATGAATTCCATCCCGTGGATGCGTTCATTATTCCGAAGGGTTGGGCCCGAACGTGGGACATGAAGACCCGCTTCAAGAAGATCATTGTCAATTTTTGACCCATCGGCCGCACAACCAGTGTTTGCGACTACGGCAGAACTCGTGGAGACGTTAAGAGCACACAAAGAAATGTCAGCGCGCTTCAGCCGGAAACTGGGTCGCTGAAAGAAGATCGCCTCAAGCTGGCTGCATCGCGCGCGCGCGCCCCGCGTTTTGTGCATCGGGGATCGCTGCAGAAGGGTACGCCCAACCCAGTTGCGATAGCTATGAGTTCTTCCGCTCGGGCAGGTTCTCCCCTGTGCGATTGAGGGCTGCGTAGCTGTCCTGAATGAGACGGCGCGACCTGCGGATCACCAGCTTGGTAAGTTCCTCGGAAGCTCGCAATCGCTTTAGATCCTTCCGTGCATCCGACAGCTCTTTTTGGGTCATCCTCAGGACAAAAACATTAGTCCCGAAACGATCGTCTCGCATGACACCTGCTCGTTCCTTGTCCTCGCTCTCATCGACTGGGGTTAAATGCTGGCTTGCTTTTCATGCTACGTGAAGCATGTTGGACTCTCAAGAGCTTGGCCTGCGCGGCAAGCCAAAGCTCAAGCTGAGTGGGGCCTGTGCGCGCACCTCGCCAGCGCGCGATGGTAACTTAGCCAGTTCTGGAATATGGTACTGGCATCGGCGATAAAGGAGACGCTCCAGGCGTCGCCGGCTGAGAGCGCTGGCCGGAGCCGCTAGCTGGGGCCTTCCTCGGTCATCGTGGTTTCGTAGAGGGTCGGCTCGGGCGGCGGCGGGCTGGTCAGCCGGCGGCTGCGCGAGATGCGGCGCTGCGGCGGTACCCCGCCGATGGCGACCGCGACCACGGCGGTGCCGTAGGCGCAGATCTCCACCCAGCTCTCCGAGATGACCCGGTGGTCGAAGCGCATGCCGAGGATGGCGTTGGCGCCGGCGTTGCGCGCGTGGTAGGCCATCCGCTCGACGGCCTCGCGGCGGCCGGCGATCAGGTACTGCTCGCCGGCCGCGGAGAGGGTGCCGGTCAGTGACCGGGCGCCCTCGGTGAATTTGTTCTGCGGGCGCGCGGTCACCCCGACGACCTCGCCCACGATCTCCCGGATCTGGTACCCGGGAAGATCGTCAATGGTCACCACCAGCACGCGCTCAGGGTACCCACGTCAGCGGCCGGTCATCCGCAGCACGTCCAGGATCTGGTCGAGGTCGAGGTCGCCGTGGCCCCGGGCGACGGCCGCCTCGCGGATGGTGGACCGGGAAGCCAATGCCTGCTTGGCGATCGCGGCCGCCTCGTCGTATCCGACGTTACGGTTGAGGGGCGTGACGATCGCCGGCGAACTCTCCGCGTACTCCCGGGTCCGCTCCTCGTCGGCGACCAGCCCGGCGACGCACCGGTCGGCGAACAGCCGGCTCGCCGCCGCCAGCAGCCGGATCGACTCCAGCAGGTTGCGGGCCATCACCGGGAGCATCACGTTCAGCTCGAAGTCACCCTGCGAACCGGCGAAGGCGACCGTCGCGTCGTTGCCGATCACCTGCGCGGCGACCTGCCGGACCGCCTCGCAGACCACCGGGTTCACCTTGCCGGGCATGATGGACGAGCCCGGCTGCAGGTCCGGGATGTGCAGCTCGGCCAGGCCGGCCCGGGGTCCGGAGCCCATCCAGCGGATGTCGCCGGCGATCTTGTGCAGCCCGATCGCGATCGTGCGGAGCTGCCCGGAGGTCTCGACCAGGGCGTCGCGGGCGCCCTGGGCCTCGAAGTGGTTGCGCGCCTCGGTCACCGGCAGGCCCGTCGCCCCGGCCAGCCGCGCGATCGTCAGCCGCGCGAAGTCCGGCGGCGTGTTGATGCCGGTACCCACGGCGGTCCCGCCCAGCGGCAGCTCGGCCAGGCGGGAAAGGCTCGAGCGCAGCCGCTCCACGCCATACCTGACCTGGGCCGCGTAGCCGGAGAACTCCTGCCCGAGGGTGATCGGGGTGGCGTCCATCAGATGGGTACGGCCGGCCTTCACCACGCCGGCCCACTCGGCGACCTTGGTGTCCACTGTGGACGCGAGGTGCTCCAGCGCCGGGATCAGGTCCCGGGTCACCGCGGCCGTCGCGGCCAGGTGGATCGAGGACGGGAAGACGTCGTTGGACGACTGGGAGGCGTTGACGACGTCGTTCGGGTGCACCGGCCGGCCCAGCCGCCGCTCGGCGAGGGTGGCCAGCACCTCGTTCATGTTCATGTTGGACGAGGTGCCCGAGCCGGTCTGGAAGACGTCGACCGGGAAGTGCGCGTCGTGGGTACCGGCGACCACCTCGGCGGCGGCCGCCTCGATCGCCTCCGCCACCTCCGCGGGGATCACCCCCAGCTCCGCGTTGGTACCGGCGGCGGCCGCCTTGATCTGCGCCAGCGCGGCGATCTGCGCCCGTTCCAGCGGGGTACCCGAGATCGGGAAGTTCTCCACGGCCCGCTGCGTCTGCGCCTTCCACAGCGCCCGCGCCGGTACCCGGACCTCGCCCATCGTGTCGTGCTCGGTGCGGAAGTCGACCATGCCACCCATTGTGGCCCGGGTCGGGGCCTACGGTTCTACGCCGGGTGATTCGGGCTCAGAGCTTCTGGTACTGGGCGGTGAGCGGGCTCTCCGCCGCGGACACCTTCAGCGGCGGCGACTGCCGCACCGCGACCACGATCACGACGTCGCCGCGCACCGCCATGCTGACCACCTGGACATCCCCGCTGCTGTCCGCCTTCGGGTTCCCGAAGGTCTGGCCCCCGGGCACCCCGGCGATGTCGGTGACGTTGGCCGCCGGATAGAGGGGCTTGGTGCCCCGGACGTCGCCGTCGAAGAAGGTCGCCGCGTTGTCCGTGGAGTCGAACTGGTAGAGCCGCACGTCCACCACGGTCCCGTCGCCGGCCACCCAGCAGCGCACCGCCCCGCCGACGAACTTGTACTGCTTCAGTTCGAGTGCCCGCTTGTCAGGGTCGGTGCTGAGGTTCGCCGCCTGGCTCAGGTTCAGCGCGCCGTCGGTGCCCTCCTCGTTGGAGCACTTCTTGGCGCCACCGGGCAGCGGCACCAGGAAGGTGCGCAGGTCACCGCTGTGCGTCGGCCCGGGAGCCGGGGTCGGCGACGCCGGGGTGGACGGCGTCTGCGAGGCCGGCGGCGTCGGGCTGCCGCTGTTCTGCGCCTGCGGCTTGTCGTTCTTCGACGTCAGGTAGGCCGCCGCGACACCGCCGCCGACGACCAGCACCAGCAGGAGGGCCACCACGGTGATGATCGCGACCGTGCCGCCGCGCCGGGGCGGCGGAGCGGGCGGGTACCCGGGGTGGGTCGGCTGGCCGGGGTAGCCGGCCGGGTACTGGCCCGGCTGGTAGGGCTGTGTCGGCGGGGG
>Ga0081540_1000718_pt1 | contig 30614 bp, 21 predicted proteins | sample TabmetS2T1R1_FD_71024 | JGI IMG/M metagenome (GOLD analysis project Ga0081540, IMG submission 71024) | Tabebuia heterophylla rhizosphere microbial communities from the University of Puerto Rico - S2T1R1 | ecosystem: Host-associated > Plants > Roots > Rhizosphere ...
CGAGGTCGTCCGTGGGCCGCTGCAGCAGCCGCTGGTGAAGCCCAAGGCCGAGCCGATGAGCGCCTAGAGCCATCCGGAGGTCCGCCGTCCCGGGCACAGCGACCCGGGCGGCGTCCCTGACGGGCCAAAGAGGGCCTCCCCGGCGCGCGCCGGGGAGGCCCTCACCTTTTCAGTTGCCGAAGTCGAGATCCGCCTCCAGGTCCGCGCGGGTGGCGGGTCGGGCGGAGTGGACCGCGTGGATGGTCTCCACGGCGAGCCCCGCGCGCTCGAGGTGCTGGAGGAAGCGCTTCTCCTCGACCAGGTAGTCGGTCACGTCCGCGGTGAGCGCGGCCCGCTGCTCCGGGAACCAGGCGAAGAGCATCTCCTGGGCGTGGAGGCCCGTGAGCTGTCGGATCTCCACCGGGCTCGGCCCGCCGCGGAAGGTCCGGGGTCCGCGCAGGGTCTCCACCTTCGCCCCCGGCACTGACCGGAGAACCTCGCGGACCAGCGCCACGTTCCCGGGAGAGGTGAGCACCGTGGCCCCGGCCCGGGCGAGCCCGACGATCCCGCCGAGGTGATCGTCATGGTGATGGCTGGGCACCACCCAGCAGAGCGGCGTTCCGGGGACGGTGGTCCGGATGGCCTCCAGGACCTGATCGGAGATCGCCGTCGGCGGAGCGGGCGGCACGATGTCGCTGTTCCCGAAGCTGGCGATGGCGTCGAAGAGGAGCAGGCATCCGCCGACGTCCACCAGGAAGGTGTTGTAGCCGCCGAAGTTCCGGAGGGCCCAGGTTCCCGGGAAGAGCGGCTCGACGCGGCGCGGGCTGGCGGAGATGGTCGGGCGGACTCCAGTGTCGGTGGCAGGGATGGTCAGCCAGGCCTCGTCCGCCGGTGGCGTGCGGCGCGCGTCGAGCAGATCGAGCGCGACCGAGCGTGCGCCTCCGATGTCGACCTCGAATCCGGAGGGGACCTTGCCGATGCCCGGCGCCGCGATGCTGGGCCTGAAGCGGGTGACGACCCGGGTGGGACCGTGGAGGCGTGTCGCGACGTAGGCATAGCCGAGCACCTCGCCGGAGGGGCGGACCCGGATCTCCACCTCGCGTCCCGGCGAGATCTCGACCGTGAGCACGTCTACCGGACCGCCGCGCTCCTGGACGCGCCGGACTCCCCGGATGCGCTCCGGCGCAGACTGGACCTGGGCGATGGCGAGCTGGGGAAGTCGCCACGCCATTCGCTCCCAGAGCAACCGGGCCCCGTCTCCGGTGGCATCGATGGTGTAGCTGGACTTGCGATTGATGGACCGGCCCTTCTCCGCACCCACCTGGTACCGCCAGAGGCCCGGCGTGCCGTCGCCCCCGACGCGCTGTGTGTCGAGCGCCGCGCGCCGGCCGGCGGGGTCGATGACCATCAGATCCTGCGCGCGGGTGCGAAGGGAAAGTCCCGGACGGGGTGCCTGGTCGACCGCGGCCAGGTCCGACGTCCCGAGCCAGACCAGGCGCCAGAGTCCGGGCTCGCTCGCTCCCGGCGTCTCGTAGAAGCGGGCTGCCCTGGCCAGCACCGCGCCGGCGTCGTCGGGCGCCTCGGCCCTCGCCGGACCCGGAGCGCAGCAGAGGGCGAGCAGCGCCAGTCCTCCGCGGACCGTCATGGTGGATCGATGCGCCGCCAGCCGACCGCGTCGAGCTCCCAGGTGTCGTTCCGCAGGTCGTTGCCGGCGGGGTCACCACCACCGAAGACGACGAGGACGCCGCGCGCCCGGTCGTACGCGACGCCCGTGAGGTACCGCGGCGAAGGCGGGTTGGCGAGGCCCAGCGGCGTCCAGCCGGCGTCGCGGAGCACGAGGGGCTCGTCCGTCGCCGATCCGCCGCCGATCAGCACCAGCGCGCCGCGGCCCTCGTCGTAGGCCATGCGCGCGTGGGTCCGCGGGGCGCGGGCGGGCGCGACCTCGGCCCAGGAGCCGTTCCAGAGCCAGGTGTCGCCGCGGTCCTGGGCCGAGGGGCCGGGCTGGAAGCCGCCGAAGACCACCACGCCGCCCATCCCAGGGTCGTACTGCATGGCGTGGTGCACGCGCGGCCCGGGTCCCGCACCGCTCTGGGACGTCCACGTTCCTCCGTCGAAGACCCAGACGTCGTCGCTGAAGGTGTTGACGTCGTGCTGACCCCCGAAGAGGACAACCCCGCCCTGCTGCGGGTCGTCGCTCATCTGGGTGTGGTCGAGGACTCCGGGGCCAGGGACGTCGATCTGCCGCCAGCCCGCGTCCGCTCGCCATTCCCAGGTGTCCCCGTACGGGGTCTGGACCGTGTAGGAGCCGCCGTGCATCACCAGGACGTCGCGGTCGGAGTCGTAGGCCACTCCGGCCAGGCTGCGGATGGGCGGTCCGGAAGAGTCGAGCACCTGCCAGCGGACGCCGTCCCAGGCCCAGACCTGCGTCGGCTGTGACGCGGGCGGGCCGGTGGCCGCGCCGAGGCCTGCGTTGACGAGGAGCACTCGCTGGAGCGCGTCGTCGTAGACCAGGTCGTGCCCGGCGCTGGGAGGAGGGCGCGCCACGCTGCCCGAGTCCTGACCTCCATCGGGAGGTGGGTTGGCCGGATCGCTCGAGCACTGGCAGAGGAGAACGCCGAGGACTGCTGCGAGGCCTGCGGCGCCTGGAACCCTCACGCCACCAGGTTACCGCTGGGTCCCGGACGGCTGGTGGCATGCAGCGACAGGGGGTGGTTCTGCAGCAGCCTGCGCTCTCCGGGGCCGCGCTCCCGGGTCGACGCTCGGCGTCAGGGTCTGGCAAGGTGCGCCGCCCTGATGGCCGGGCGTGGAAAGAGAAGGCTGCTCGCGGTGCTCTGGGCCGTGACGATCGCGCTGGTGGTCGTCGTGGCGGTGGCCCTGTGGCGGACCTCGATCACCGGCCCGGCGCGGACGCTCCGGCGGGAGATCCAGGCGCGCGCAACCTCCCGGTTCCCACGCCCACCGCATGTTGCCGCGCCCGAGGCCGGGACCTTCGGGGAGCGAGCGGGTGCTCCCTGGGACGTGCTCGCCGCGCTCGAGGCCGCGTCGACGGACGTGGAGCTGTGCCGGGCCGTCCGGGAAGGAGAGCAGCCCTTCGAGGCGCTCACGCCCTCGTGCCGGCGGGAGCTGAAGGCGTCGGCGGCACCGCTCGCCGCGCTGTTCACGGCGACCCACGCCGCCGAGGCCGGCCCGCCCGAAGGCCTGGGGACGCTCGATGTCCCCTTTCCACCGGGCCGCCCGCGGGGCTGGTCCACCTTGCCGTACGCGGCGAAGGTGGGCGCGCTCCGGATGCGGGAGCTCCTCTCGCAGGGAGACGTGGACGGCGCGGTGGCGCTCTGCCTCGACCTCCAGGGTCTCGCCCGGGACGCCTCGTGGGGCACGGGTCTCGCCGGCCGGCTTCCGGCCCTGACCGTGGAGGAGGTGGCGTTCCGGCCTTGCGCGGCGGCCCTGGATGGCGCCCGGGTTCCGCTGAAGCGCAGCGCCGCGGAGGCGCTGGCGCGAGTGGATGCGGGGACGCCGTCGTTCTCGGACGTCCTGCGCGAGTACGCCCTCGGAGCGCGGGCGCAGGCCTTCGCGGCGTACCTCGGGACACCGGACGGCCTACCTCCCCAGGTGGTCGCCTGGGGAAGGGAGAACGCGCCGAAGGGGCGAACCGACTGGCGATTCACGCTCGCGCTCGGAGACGCCTGGCACCGGATCGACGCGCGGCTGGCGGCGGCGGTGGACGCAGGAGCGCTGCCGATGCCCAGGCGGGCGGACCGCCTCGACGTCATCGCCGCGGGCGAGCGCCCGTTGCTGAATCCCCGGGCGGCATTCGCGTTCCCGCAGCTCGGACGGGCAGCCCGGTCGGATGCCCGGGCACGCGACCAGCTCCGGCTGTTGCGCGGGGCGCTGGCGGCGGATCTCGGTCGCGCCGAGAAGGGTCGCTGGCCGACGAGCGCCGAGCTCACCGGGGCGCTGGGAGGCGCGCCGGTGGTGGTGGAGGTTCACGAGGACGTGGCGACGCTGGTGGACCCGGCGGTCCCCCGTGGGGAGCTGTCGGTCAGCGTCCGTCCAGACACTGCGGCCGTGCCACGCTGAGCGACTGCACGGGGAGAATCTGCCGACCGAGCGGCGCCCGCCGGCCCTTCTTCCCGCCAGGTCCGTCGGCGAGGCGTCGTCAGCGAGGCGTCGTCGGCAAGGCGTCTTCGGCAAGGCGTCTTCGGCAAGGCGTCGTCGGCAAGGCGTCGTCAGCGAGGCGTCGTCAGCGAGGCGTCGTCAGCGAGGCGTCGTCGGCGAGGCGTCGTCGGCGAGGCGTCGTCGGCGAGGCGTCGTCGGCGAGGCGTCGTCGGCGAGGCGTCGTCAGCGAGGCGTCGTCAGCGAGGCGTCGTCAGCGAGGCGTCGTGAGCAAGGTGCCGTCCGCGAGGCGTCGTGAGCGAGGTGCCGTCCGCGAGGCGTCGTCAGTGAGGCGTCGTCAGCGAGGTGCCAGACACCTCGTCAAGACACCTCGGCAATCGACACCTCGTCATCCGGGGCCTGTTCTGACTCGCCGCGAGTCAGTTGACTGAAGCAACGAGTTCATTGTTGCATGCAACCATGGCTCATCTCGACGAGGCGGTGACGGCGGTGCGTGGCTTCAACCGGGCGTACACCCGCCGCTTCGGGCTTCTGGACCAGCAGCACCTGGGCAGCGAGCACAGCCTGGGAGAGGTCAGGGTTCTCTACGAGCTCGCGCAGAGGAGCGGACTCTCGGCCGCGGCCCTGGCCCGGTCGCTGGAGCTCGATCCAGGTCATCTGAGCCGCATGCTCGCCGGGCTCCGCCGGAGCGGTCTGGTCCGGAGAGAGCGCTCCTCGCAGGACCGGCGCACGTCCGTCCTCGCGCTCACGCCAGCTGGTCGGCGCGCCTTCGACCGGCTGGACCGGAAAGCCACTGCGCAGATCTCGGCGCTGCTCGGGGCATTCCCGGAGGGTCCGCGGGTCGAGCTGGTGCACGCCCTCGGCGGGGTGCGGCGGCTCCTCGAGCCGCGGACGGGTGGAGCGCCCACGGTCCTCATCCGTACCCATCGCCCGGGGGACCTGGGATGGGTCCTGGAGCGCCACGGCGTTCTCTATGTCGAGGAGTACGGCTGGGGCGCGCCGTTCGAGGCCATCGTGGCCCGGGTGGTCGCCGAGTTCGCCGGGACGCACGACCCGGCACGCGAGGCCTGCTGGGTGGCGGAGCTGGAGGGGCGGCGCGTGGGCTCGGTGATGCTCGTCCGGCATCCGGAGCGCGACGGCGTCGCACGGCTCCGGCTCCTCCTGGTCGAGCCCGAGGCGCGTGGTCTGGGTGTCGGGCGTGCGCTGGTCGATGCCTGCACCAGCTTCGCGCGCGCAGCCGGATACCGGCGCGTGACGCTGTGGACCCAGTCCGTCCTCGCCGCCGCACGTGCGATCTACGCGCGGGCGGGCTACGTGAAGGTCTCCGAGGCGCCCAACGCTGCGTTCGGAACGGGGCTGACTGCGGAGACCTGGGAGCTGGAGCTGTGACCTTCAAGGACCACTTCTCCGTCGCGGCGACCGGCTACGCGGCACATCGCCCGGTGTACCCGCGGGCGGTCGCGGAGGCGCTCGCGGCACGCTCGCCCGACCCTTCTCTGGTCTGGGACGCGGGCTGCGGCTCCGGCCAGCTCTCGGTGGTGCTGGCGGAGGTCTTCGACCGGGTGGTGGCGACCGACGCCAGCGCGGCGCAGATCGCCCAGGCCGTCCCCCATCCACGGGTCCGGTACGCCGTCGCGCCTGCCGAGGTCAGCGGCCTGGCCGACGGAAGCGTGGACTGCGCGGTCGCCGCACAGGCAGCGCACTGGTTCGATCTCGACGCCTACTGCCGCGAGGTGCGCCGAGTGGCCCGGCCCGGTGGCCTGGTGGCGCTGGTCACCTACGCGGTGATGGAGGTGGACCCGCAGATCGAGACGCTGGTGGAGCGCTTCTACTGGCACACGCTGGACGGGCACTGGCCTCCGGAACGCCGGCTGGTCGAGGAGGGATATCGATCGCTCCCGTTCCCGTTCGACCCGGTGGAAGCACCGAAGCTCGCGCTCGAGCACCGCTGGAACGTGGACCAGCTGCTCGGCTACGTCAGCACGTGGTCCGCAGTGCAGTCGCTGAAGACGGCGGGCCGCGGCGAGGACCTCGACCAGTTCGGGGAGCAGCTGCGCGCGGCGTGGGGAGATCCGTCTGGCGAACGGCTCATCCGCTGGCCTCTGTCACTCCGGCTCGGACGGGTGAGGTCGGGCGGCTGAGGTCGAGGCCTCGACCGTCGGGGCGCTCGACGGCGGCGGATGGACTCGGGGAAACGGTCGCCGGTGAACCTGCCGCCAGTATTCCGTGGGCGAGACTCCGAGCTCCCGTCGAAAGGCGCGAGCCAGGGCCTGTCGGCTCCCGTAGCCAGTGAGCGCGGCGATTCGCTCGAGATCGGCTTCCCCGTGTCGCAGGAGCCGGGCGGCGCCTCGTGCGCGCGCGCTTCGCAGAAAGCTCGAGGGACGCAGCCCGGCGAACTGGCCGAACCGCGCTCGGATCCGGCGGCTCGAACGATGTGCCGCCTGGGCGAGCGCCTCGACGCTGCTCCGTCCTTCCGGAGCCCAGTGAAGGTGGTCGCGAAGGAGCGGGTCGGCGAGCGCACGGAACCAGCCCACGTCGTTCCAGCAGACGTCGTCGAGGTGTGAGCGCAGGGCGAGAACGAAGAGGACCTCCGAGAGCTGGCGGATGACCTCCATTCGTCCAGGCAGTCTTCGCAGCGACTCGTCCAGCAACGCATCCACTGTCAGGGCGAAAGAAGGGAAGCCACGCTCCGGAGTCGCCTGGATGAGCGGCGGGAGTGCCGCAAGCAGCGGATGCCCGTCCGGCGCGTCGAGATCCACCCGCATCGAGAGGATGCGCGCCTGCGGCTCCTCACCTGCCGAGTTGTAGATGCCTCCGTCCAGCCGTCCGTTGACGACGAGCACCTGCCCGCGCTCGACCCATCGGCTCCGGAGAGCGAGGTCGGCATCGATCAGCCAATCGCCCTGGATGACGACGTGCAAGGAGACGGCGTCTCGAGGGAACTCGACCCTCCGAGCGGCCTCCTCGGCAGAGGAGCGGATCGGCGTGCAGCGCAGCCTCAGCTCGTCGAGGGCAGTCGTGAGCGGATCGAGTGCGAGAGGGTCGGCAAAGGGCGCCATGACAACGGGCGCAGCAAGAACCGAGCGAGCCGGCGTTGCGGTTTCGGCAAGCGTCTTCCGGGAACAATTTGGGACGGTCAGGGCGAGGGGGGGTCTCCGAGGCCAGGAGAGACGTCCGCGGCGGTTTCGCAAGACGTGCCCCCGGAACAGTTCCGGCAGCACTGCACACACTCACACTCGCGGGGGCGCGCCTCACGACGCCAGCCCTCCGGCGTGAACGGGGAGGAGCGTCCATGGATCGGGACTCAGCGTCGTCCGGATTGGTGGAATTGGTCCTGGGACCTCGCTCGCGAAACCGAAGCGGACGCGTTCTTGGCTTTGGAGACCCCCCCTCGCCCTGGCCGGCCGAAAATGTTCCCGCAGGCCGGTTTGCGAAACCGCTCCTCCAGGGCCGCAGACGAGGGAGGGTCCCGTCGAGGCCGACGACGAGGCCGTGGCCCTGCTTGGGTGCGAGGAGCATCGAGGGACACCGGCCGTCCCAGCAGTCGATGACGAAAGAACGGGTTCTCGTGCGACGCCGTGGGCTCCTCGACGAGCTGGCCTCCCGTGCCGTCTCCGCCGTGAGGCGGGGGCTCCGGGCCAGTCCACGCTGCTTCGAGATGGGAGCGTCCCGCGGCGGGGACGTGAAGCTCAACGACCGCGTGTCGAGGTTGTCGGCGAGGCGCTCGACTGCTGGAGGCGGCGTCGAACCTTCTCGGCGGCCGCCCCGGTCTCCGTGATCCAGCTCTTGCTTCCCAGCAGCTCGGCGGCCCGTCGCGCCTGCTCGTAGTGCTCGAGCGCAGGATCGAGATACCCTTCCGCCTCGTCGACCGCGCCGAGGCCGAAGTGTGACCAGACGCGGGCGGCTCCACTGTCCAGCTCGTCCGCGCCGGCGAGCGCCCGCGTGTAGCTCGTCCGGGCGTCGGCCAGCAGCCCCTTCTTCCGCTCGGCGTCGCCGACCGCGATCAGCGCGAAGGGAACGAGCCGGACGAACCCGATCTCCTCCCGGAGCGCGAGACTCCGTCTCTGCAGGGCCAGCGCCTGATCGAGGTCGCCCCGGGATTCGGCCAGACCGCCGAGGTGACGAAGCGCGTAGGAGAGCGTGGAGCGATCTCCAATCTCCTCGGACAGCGCCCGGGCCTGCGCGTACAGCGGTCCGGCCTGATCCGGCTTCTCTTCCTGTTCCCAGGTGAGCCCGAGGAAGAAGGTCTCCTGCGCCACTCCGGAACGGTCCCCGACCTCACGGAACAGATCGCGCGCACGCGAGAACAGCTCCCGCGGGACATGGAAGTCCTTCGACTCCTTCCAGAGCAGCTCCCCGTAGCGGACGAACCCCTCGGCGTGGACCCCACGCGCCTCCACCTCCCGCGCACCCAGAGCGCGGGCCGAGCTCTGCGCCGCCTGCGCGAGCTGCAGGGCCTGCTCGGTGCGCGTCCGCGTGTAGAAGGACTCCTCGGAGAGGACGACCGCGAGCTCGGCCTGGAGCCGTGCCTTCCCCGGCGCATCACCGGCCGCCGCGCTTCGATCCACCGCTGTCTCGAGGAGAGTCCTCGCCTGCTCGAAGCGGCCCCGCATCACCTCGGCACGGGCGAGCCGAACCGTGGAGGCGACCCAGGCGGCCCGGGTCTCGGTGATGCCGGCCGGCGTGGCGAGGGCCTCGGCGGTGGAAGAGGGTGCCGGGGAGCCATGGGCGCAGGCCACGAGAAGGAGCAGGGAGAAGGCGGAGATCCGGAGCATCGTGTCCTCGAGAGTGCCACGGCGAAGATTCCAGCGCCAGTGATGTCTGGTGATACTCATCATCACCGAAATGAACGTCACCGGCATCGATCCCAATCTCCTCCTCGTCCTCCACCTGGTGCTCCAGGAGCGAAGCGCGACCCGTGCTGCCCACCGGCTGCACCTGACCCAGTCGGCGGTGAGCAACGCGCTCGGACGCCTCCGGGTGCGCCTCGGAGACCGCCTCGTGGTTCGCACCGGACGCGGGCTCGCACCCACGCCGCGCGCCGAGGCGATGGCTCCATTGCTCGCGTTGGCGTTCGGCGAGCTGGAGCGGGCCGTGGGTCGCGAGGAGTTCGATGCCTCCACCTGCACCCGGACCTTCACCTTTGCCGACAGCGAGGAGTTCTCGCAGCTGCCGAGACTCGCGCGCCTCTTCGAGGAGCGGCTGCCCCGAGCGACGCTCGACCTGGCCGTCTCCGAGGAGCCGTTCGCCGCGCTGGCGGCCGGCCGGGCGGATGTCGTGCTCGCCCCGGACGGGATGCGTGGCCCCGGTCTCTACCGCCGGTTGGCCTACGAGGAGCGCGCGGTTCGCGTCGTCCGCAGGGGAAACCCCGCGTCGCGCCGGGCGGCGCGCGGAGACCTGGATCTGCCGCAGATCGCGGTGGAGGTCACCGACGCCGCCCGTGCCCGGATGCCGCGGGTGGGTGGGCGCGTCGCCATCCGGGTGCCGACCTTTCTCGCCGCCGCGCTGGCAGCGAGCGAGACGGACCTCGTCGCGACGCTTCCGGTCGGCCTCGCGCGGTCGCTCGCGCCGGTGCTCGGCCTGCGCATCCTCGCTATCGCCGCGCCGACGCGGGGGGTGGCGCTGTACTGGCACGCCCGGACTCACGAGGACGAGGCGATGCGCTTCTTCCGCGGCCTGGTCATCGACGTGACTCGCCCCGGGCGTTCCGTGCTCCAACCACGACCATGATCCGACTGACTGCCGGGCGGACGGCCATGACCTCTTGTCTCGCCGCCGAGGTCCGGGCGATGGTTCTCCAGCGGGGGAAGCATCCATGCGTCGCTGGTTCTGGGGGTCGATCATCGCGGTGCTTGCCGGGTGCGGCGGCACTCCGGGCGGCGGAGAGCCGTCCGGCGGTCCCGACCGGTCCGGCGCCTTCGTCGGGGCCTGGTTCGGCCGGTCGGACACCCAGTTCAGGGACGCGTCCGGTCCCGTCTCGGAGAGAACAGCGGTGGTGGGGCTCACGGTCACCGGCACCGGCAAGAATCGGCTGCGAATGCCGAACTTCTGCGGCACGTCGGACACCGGGCCCGAGGCCACCGTCGATTCGGACACGACGTTCACCCTCGCTCCCTACAGCTGCGAGCAGTCCTTCGGCAGCTGCACGGGAGTCGTCTCGATCGTCTCCGGTGGGGGCTCGGTCTCGGGAACGACGTTGACCTTCGTGGCCAGCGGCCACTCGGACCAGAGGGCGAGCGGGTCATGCCGCGCGTCGAGCGTCGACTTCACCCTGACCGCCACGCTCACCCGGGACGATCCCCGGCAAGCTCACCTTCCGGCGATCGGCGGCGCCTCGGTGGAGATGGCGGACTTCTTCGGCGAGTTTCGTGTCCACTGGAACCCGCCGGGTTCGGCGAGCGAACTGTTCCCCGTCTACGTGGAGTGGCAGGTCGCAGGCCCCGACGGCGTGTGGCAAGGCTTCGACCTTCACGACAACGAGGATGGGCGCTCCGGCACCGTGATCCTGAACGCAGTCGAGCTCGAGGTCTTTCGCTTTCGCGTTCGAGCGACCAACGGATTCGCGGCTGGCCCGTTCTCGCAGGAACTGCCCATCACCACCGGGTTCTACTCGCCGTCCCCACTGAACGGGTTCCAGCAACTGGAGCAGGTCCGCCTCACCTGGACCGACCCGCAGCGTCCTCAGGCGACGAGCCTGCAGATCGAGCGCGGAGAGCCGCTCGCGGACGGAGGGGTGGCCTATTCGACCGTGGCGAACGTCGCCTCCCCCGCCATGGAGTACGTCGACACCCTGCCGGGAGAGGGCGGGCGCTTCATGTATCGGAGCCGCTGGGTCAGCCCCGCGCTCCGCGGGTACCCGAACCAACCCTGGGTGTTCGCTCAGGCGCCGCTCTTTGCGCCGGACGGGCTGGTGCTCGCCGCTGATGCGGCCGGCGTCGATCTGCAGTGGACGAATCACAGCCTGCTCGCAACGGAGCTCCTCCTCAGCCGTGGCTCGCTCGTCGCCGGCGGCCCGCCGGACTTGCTCGTTCACTTGCCCCCCAGCACCACCGCCTACCGGGACACGGTCCCCTCCCCGGGCGCGTACCGCTATTCCCTTCAAGCCGTCTCGGCGGCGATCGGTGTCTCGGCGACGGTCAGCGGACTGGTGGCGATGCCGATGGACCCGGCGCTGGGACTGGACAGCAGCATTCTCCAGATACCGTACGAGGCGATCGAGGTTCGCCGCGACTCGAGCGGCCACTGGTACTATGTTGCCGGCGGTGCGCTGGTGAAGACGGCGGATCCATCCTGGACTCCGCACCCGGTCGCCCAGGACTGGCGCGTGCGTCAGCCCATGCAGATCGACCCGCTGAACCGCCCGCATCTGCTCAGCCTGCACCCGGCGTCCACCGGCACCGCGACCGATCTCGTTCACGAATGGTTCGACGGCTCGTGGCACTCGGAGACGGTTGCCAGCCTCGAGCTCTCCGCCACCGACCTCCTTCCGTTCGAGTGGCAGCTGGACGGGTCCGCGAAGCCGGTGGTCGTCACCTCGATCGCCACCGATTCCACGGGTCTCCGGGTCGTGCGCTGGGCGGGCTCGTCGTACAGCGTCGAGTCGCCGTCCGCCGGGGTCGTGCCTGTCGAGGGCCTCCACGGAATGGCCATTGCCGTCGCTCCCGACGGTCGCATCCTGGTCGCCGTCTCCGGCACGCAGGGGCTCCTCGTGCTCGAGCGGGCGGGGAGCTGGGGCGCGAAGGCGCTGGCGATCTCGATCGCAGCTCCGGACCTCGACCTGCTCGCCGGCGCGTCCACGGTCGATCTCCTGGCACGGCACGATGGGCTCGACGGCGAGGCCTTCGTCCTTCACCGCTCCGGCTCGACGTGGGCAGCGCCGGAAGCGTTCCCCAGACTCTGCTGCGGGGCGCCCGTCGTGGTGGCCGCGAGCACCGCCTCCGGGACCCGGCCCGCAGCCCTGCTCATGGGCGCCGTCGACGGCGTGCTGCTCGCAAAGGGGGACGACGGCTGGTCGACGACGCCGCTCGGCCTGGGCGCGTACCTCCGTTCGTTCGGCTACGACCCAGCCGGGAAGATGTACGCTCTGCTGATCCTCGACGCCAACATCCAGACGCAGACGCTTCTGGAGCTTCACGAGCGTTGACTGGTCCGGCAGCAGTGTCACCTTCGTCGACGGCGTGATGTTCCCCGGGTATGAGGGCGCGGATGCTCGACTTCCGCGTCTGGCCGCTCCGACGGGGCGCTCTCTCGCTGCTGGCCGGAGCTGCCGCGGTGCTGCTTCTCGCCGACGTGCTCCGCTGGATGGTCTCCGGGCCCCTGCCGCTCCTGCTGTCGGGCGTCGTTCCCCCGGGCGCGGACATGGAGGCCGCGGCCGGCCTCGCGGCGCTGCTCGCGGTCCTCGCCCTCCTGCTCGCCGGCGGGCTCCACCGGCGTCTGGGCCGCGCGGCGGTCGTCGGAGGCCTCACCCTCGCGGCGCTCCTCGCCAATCTGGGCCCGTTCCCGACCGCCGACGTCGACCCGGCCATCATGCTGCCGTTCGCCATCGTCCGTCACGGAAGCCTGACCTTCGAGAAGACCGGACTCGATCATCCCCGGCTCCCGCTCTCGGCCGATCCGCTCCCCTACTGGATCGTTCGCAGCGGCGATCGGATCGCCTCCAAGTACTCGCCGGCGATGGGTGTGCTCGCAACGCCGGTGTTCCTGCCGGCGGCGCTGGGACGCTTCGAGGCACGCTCCCGGCAGGTCGAGCATCTGGGCAAGCTCGCGGCGGCGGTGCTCGCGGCGCTGGGGGTCATCTGCATCTACGGCGCCGCGACCCGTCTGGTGGGCCCGGGGTTCGCCGCGGCCGCGACGGCGCTGTACGTGCTCGGGACTCCGGTGCTTGCGGTCCTCGGTCAGGCGCTGTGGCTCCACACCGGCGCCGCCCTGGGCTTCTCGCTGGCGCTGCTCGCGCTCACCCGGACCGACGACCCGTCCTGGAGGATGGGGGTGGTGGTCGGTCTCGGGGTGGGGCTGGCCGTCGCCTGCCGCCCGATCGACGGTGTGCTCGCCGCCGGCTTCGTCGCAGCGCTCTGGATGGTCCGTCCCCGCGCCCTCGGCTGGATGGCGGCTGCCGCCGCGGTCCCGGTCGCGCTGCTCGCGCTCTACCAGTGGCGCGTCTTCGGCTCTCCACTCGCCACCGGCTACGGAAGCGAGGCCTCGTACGGCTGGAGCGCTCCGCTGAGCCAGGGCATCCCGGGGCTCCTCCTCAGTCCCGGCCGCGGATTGTTCGTGCAGGCGCCGCTGCTGCTGGTCTCCGTGGTGGCCATCCTTCGCGCCGGACGAGGTGCCTGTCCGCGCTGGCTTCTCCCACTCGGCATCGCGGTCGCGCTCTTCGTCTGCGTGATGGGCCACTGGTACATGTGGTGGGGAGGCCTGTCGCCGGGAAACCGGATGCTCTCCGATGCCCTGCCCATCCTCGGCGTCGCCCTGGCGTGCGGTCTCCGGGAGGCGTGGCCGAAGCGGTTCCTGCGCGCTCCCATCGTCGTGGCCGCCGCGCTCTCGGTGGCGACCCAGGTCTCGCTGGCCTTCTTCGTCGACTCTGCCTACCAGGAGCAGGTGATGAACCTGGGCAGCGAGGCGCATCCGCGACCCTGGAGCCTGGACACCCATCCGCTGGTGGCGCGCGTCAGGTCGCTCGGCCTGGCTCGGTCGGAGCTGCGCTGAAGTGTCAGCCGCGGGGCCGGGGCACCAGCACGCTCGTCGGTCCAGGGAACTCCTTCGTGACCTCGTAGCGCTCGGAGATCCAGCGCGCGAGCTCGAGGCCGTAGTCCTTTCCGAATCCCGCGTACCCGAAGACGATGCTCTGATCCTCCTTCCAGTGGAGGACGACCTGAGGCGGCTTTTCCTCCCAGGCCCGGATCACGGCTCGCTCGGTGGCGGCGCCGTACAGGTGCATCGGGATGTAGGCGATCATCCGGTCGTCCGGCGGGGTGAGCCCTGCGGCGAAGATCAGCCCCGCTCCGTCGGGGACCGCCGCGCAGACCGTGCCCGGCGGGAGGCTGCTCAGGTAGGGGATGAGCGCCGCCTCCGCGCCGTCGGCATCCACCAGGCGCCAGACCCGGGCGGTCTTCACCTCGGCCATCGGCCTCGTGAACTTCAACCAGGCCACCCGGAATCCGTCGAGCGTCACGCCGGCCAGAACGGTCGACGCGGCGATGGCCAGGATCCGGGGGGACAGACGCGGCCCGCGCAAGGTCGGGACGAAGCGGGTCATCCCGATGGCGACGCAGACCAGGGTGGGCGGCAACAGATAGAAGCCGTAGTGGTCCACGCCGGACCGAAGGAGGATCCTCGGAAGCGCGCCGAGCGCGAATGCCCAGACCACCAGGTACTCACGCCATCGTCCGTCGAGCGCCGCCTCTCCCTCGCGCCTGCGGGTGAGGACGATCCAGACCAGACCGGCCGCGAGCAGAAGCGGCGCGGCACGGAAGAACTTCTCGCGGACGATCAACGCCGGCACCACCAGCAGCGCCACGCAGACGAGGGCCACCAGTCGTCGGTCCCGTGAAGCGAGCCGCGCCTGAGCCAGCCATCGCGCACCCGCGAGCACCACCGCCCAGCCGAACACGGACGCGAAGAGGTGCAGCACGGCGAGGTCCGACTCCCGGACTCCCATGGAGGTCAGGATGTAGAAGCTGGAGCCTCCGTTGAAGAGCTCAACCAGTGAGCCCCAGACGTGTCCGTCGGACAGGTGCGCGGCGAGGAGATACCCCGCCGCCGGCACGGCGAGGCCGGAGCCCCAGGCGATCAGCCGGGCCCGCGTGGGGCGCGGCAGGACCGAGGCGAAGAACGCGCCATGAGCGGCGGCCACCGCGAAGGCGGGCTCCATCTTGGTCAGCGCGACGAGCCCGGCCAGCGCCGACGAGGCCGCGAGCGTGCCTGGCCGGCCCGACTCTGCATGGCGGGCCAGGAGCAGGACGCTCCAGATCGCGAGCGTCATCCCGTAGGTGGCGGAGAAGTTGTACGGGACGACGAAGTTGAAGATGCCGTTCGGAATTCGCTGGGCGAACGCGGACACGGTCAGAAAGGTGATCGCCACCCATGCCGAGGTGAGCGGACCCACGAACCTCTGCGCGAGGAGGTAGATCCCCAGACACGCCAGGGCGGCCGTCACCAGTCCGGCCCACATCAGCGTGTCGGAGTGGACCCCGAAGAGGCGATAGAGGCCGGTGTTCACCCAGGGAGCCAGCGGCCCCCAGTTCCAGAAGACGTCACGATAAAGCGCCTCGCCTTCCAGGAGGCGCCGGGGGATGTCGAGCTCCTTGCCGCCGTCGACGATCAGGTTTCCGAGGCGCCGCCAGGAGAGCCAGGTCCATCCGAGGAACGCGGTGGCCACCAGCAGCGGCGCCAGGACCGGGGCGAGGGTGCCGGCCTCCGCCTGACTCCGGGCCCGTGTCGCCGGCGGAACGGCGGGACGTGCGCCGTCGAGCGTGACGACGCCCCGCCCGAAGACCTTCTCCTCGTACCGGTACATCAGCTCTTGCGCGTCTTGACTCAGAGACTCTCCACGCCGTGGTGCATGGTGCCATCTGGGGCTGTCGAGCCGCGAGCGCAATTCGCCGACGGCAGGCAATGTGCGCGGACGGAAGTGAGGCGTCGCCGGATTGCCCGAAATCCGCCACGGTCCTCACCCGTTGCTTCCCGGCTCTTCCTCTCGTTCGCGAGCGCGGAGCTCCTCGAGGCGTCGTCGCAGCGCGGCCTCCGCGCCGCTCTCGCTCGGCTCGTAGAAGCGCCGGCCCACCAGCGCATCGGGCAAGTACTGCTGTCGCACCCAGCCTCCCTCGAACTCGTGTGGGTACTGGTACGCGCTCCCGAAGCCCATCTTCTTCATCAGCGGAGTCGGTGCGGGCCGCAGGTGCGGCGGCACCGGGAGGGTTCCGGTCTCCTGCACCGTCTCCTTCGCCTTGCCGTACGCGCGGATGACCGCGTTCGACTTCGGCGCGAGCGACAGGTACGTCACCGCCTGGGTCATGGGCAGCGTTCCCTCGGGGAGGCCCATCAGCTCGTAGGCCTGCAGCGCCGCGACCGCCACGACGAGCGCCTGCGGGTCCGCGTTGCCCACGTCCTCCGAGGCGAAGATGACCATCCGCCGGAGCACGAACCGCGGCTCCTCGCCGGCCTCCAGCATGCGGGTCATCCAGTAGAGCGCCGCGTCGGGGTTCGAGCCGCGCATCGACTTGATGAAGGCGGAGATGACCGCGTAGTGCTCGTCCCCGGCACGATCGTAGAGCAGCACCTTGCGCTGCAGCGCTTCCTCGGCCACGGCCACGGTGACTCGCCCGCCTCCGGAGGCCGCGCCCTCCAGCGCGGTGAGCGCCCGGCGTGCGTCGCCTCCGGCCGTGCGGGCGATGAAGCGGAGCGCCTCCTCGTCCGTCTCCACCTTTCCGCCGAGCCCCTGCGGAGCGGTGAGCGCCCGGTGCAGCAGCTCGAGGATCTCGTCCTCCTCCAGCGGCCGGAGCGTGACCACCCGCGTCCGGCTCAGGAGCGCCGAGTTCACCTCGAAGCTCGGGTTCTCGGTGGTCGCCCCGAGCAAGGTGAGGGTGCCCCGCTCCACGTGCGGCAGCAGCGCGTCCTGCTGTGCCTTGTTGAAGCGATGGATCTCGTCGAGGAACAGCACCGTGCGCTGGCCATGCAGTCGCGCTCGCTCCTCGGCCTGCGCCACCGCCTCGCGGATGTCCTTCACTCCCGCCGAGACGGCCGACATCTGGACGAAGGCGGCCTTGGTCGCACCGGCGAGCAGACGGGCGAGGGTCGTCTTCCCGGTGCCCGGTGGCCCCCAGAGGATGAGCGAGGGGAGGGCGCCCCCCTGCACCGCGCGTCGCAGGAGCCGGCCCGGTCCGGTGAGGTGCTCCTGGCCCACGAGCTCCTCGAGCGAGGTGGGGCGCATCCGCTCGGCGAGCGGCCCGCGCGCGGCCGTCTCGCGCTCGCTGGCGTGGGCGAACAGGTCCATGGTCGGGCTCCTTGTAGTAAGAGCTTCCGTCCAAGGTGAAGACGGTCGCCGTGGTGGTGAAGCGGGGAAGCTCCGAGGCGGTGGCCCTCGCCCAGCAAGTGAGGGCCCGCTTCCCCGATCTCGAGCTGCTCGCCGGGGCCGATCTGGCCGAGGCGACCGGCTGGCCCGCCGTCTCCGAGGAGGAGATGGCCCGCCGGGCCGAGCTGCTCCTGGTGCTGGGCGGCGACGGGACGCTCATCCACGCCGCACGGCTGGTGCGCGGCCGGGCGGTCCCCATCCTCGGCGTGAACCTGGGGTCGCTGGGGTTCCTCACCGAGGTGCCCAGGAGCGAGCTGTTCACCGTGCTGCCCGAGGCCATCTCCGGCCGGGCGCGCCTCCACACCCGGATGAAGCTGGCGTGCCGTCTTCACCGGGGCGGCAAGGTGATCGTCGAGGACGAGGTCCTCAACGACGTGGTGATCAACCGGGGCGCCCTGGCCCGCATCGCCGACCACGAGGTCAGCCTCGACAGTCAGTACATGACCACCTTCAAGTCCGACGGGGTGATCCTCGCCACCCCCACCGGCTCCACCGCCTACGCGCTCGCCGCCGGAGGGCCCATCCTCCATCCGGGCCTGGAGTGCGTGGTGGTGGCGCCCATCTGCCCGCACGCGCTCACCCAGCGGCCGTTCGTGGTGCCCGCCGATCAGGTGGTGAACGTGGTGCTCCGCTCCCCCGCCGCGGACGTGTACCTGACCCTGGACGGCCAGGCGGGCCACGCCCTGCAGCAGGGTGACCGGCTCGAGGTCTGGCGCTCCCCCAGCCGCACGGTGCTGGTGAGCAATCCGAACATCGATTACTTCGGAATCCTCCGTCAGAAGCTGCACTGGGGAGAGCGCTGAGGGGTGCGCCGGCGGAAGGATCCTGGCAGGGCGCAGACTCCCCCCAGCCTGACTCGACACCATTCCGGTCGGCAATGCCAGCCGGGGTGTCTTCTGCTGCGACACGGATGACACGGCGGAGCGCGTGGGCTCGTGTTAGCCCTCCTCTTTCGCCGTGGATCCTCTCCCCGAGCCCGAATCGGCCGATGGCAGCGACGGCCCCGCGCTGATCGACGCCCTCCGTGCCGAGGTCCAGCCCACCACCTTCAAGAAAGGCCGCGACGTGGCCCGCGAAGGCCGGGTGAAGGGCTGGAGCGACGACGCGGACGGAATGCGCCGGGGTCAGGTCACCGGAAGCTCGGGCGAGGAATATCAGGCTGCGGTCGGCCTCACTCCGGACGGCAAGGTCACCTCCCGGTGCAGCTGCCCGGCGTGGGGCGAGTACGGGCCGCACTGCAAGCACGCCGTGGCGCTCGCCCACGCCGACCGGCGAGAGAGCCTCGGCCCCCCGCGTCCGCCCGAGCCTGGACACACCGCAGAGGTCGTGCCGCTCCCGGCGCTGGCCAAGCTCGAGTCGTGGCTCGGGGTCTCTGCCGCGGGCGAGCCCTCGTTCGTCTACCGGCTGGCGCCTGCTCACCCGCGAGCCTCGGGCCGCTCGTGGCTGTTCGACGTGCGCCGCCGCGACGCGAAGGACGGCGGGCCGCTCTCGGTGAAGCGATTCCTCTCCGGCGGGACCCGCCTCTCCCCGCCCGACGAGCGGCTGTTCGGCGAGCTCGCCCGCCACGAGAGCCGCTTCGACGGCAAGTTCGTCCTCAGCGACGACGACGTGGCGGACCTCCTCCCGCTGCTCAGGACGCGGCGGGTGGTGTACCGGGGGACGGCGCTCCGCTTCTCGGCCGAGCCGGCCCGCCCGCAGATCCACCTCTCCTCCACACCGGGCGGCGCCCGGGCGCGGATCGAGTTCCAGCTGCCCGATGGCCGCACCACCGGCTTCGACACCTCGCTGCTGCTCATCGGCCGGCGAACCACCATGCTGGTGGAAGGGCAGGCCGCCTACGCCCTGGAGCCGGATCTCCCGGCGCGCCTCTGGCGGGCGTGGATGCGCGAGCCGAGCATGACCTTCCCCACCGCGCAGGTGGAGCGTGCGCTGTCGTTCTTCGCCGCCCACCTGCCGCGCATCGACCTGCGCCTCCGGGCCGACGGACTGGACGTCGTCGAGGATCAGCAGCCGGTCTTCGTCCTGACCCTGGAGGGCTCGGCGGAGAAGGCGCGGGCTCAGCTCGCGGCGCGCTACGGGACGGCCACGGTGCCGGTCTCGCCCAGCGCGGTGCACCTCGGCTACGCCGCGTCCCCGGGGAGCCAGGGGCGCACGCTGTTCCGGCGCCAGGAGGCCGTCGAGCGCGAGGCCGGACAGGCCCTCCTCGCGCAGGGGTTCCGCCACGACGCGCAGGGAAGCGTCTACGAAGCCACCGGGGACGCGGCAGTGGCGTTCTGGAGCGGCGGGCTCGGCGCCCTCCCCACCGGCTGGGAGCGCTTTCTCGCCCGTGCGCCGAAGGTTCGCATGCGGAAGCGGCTCAAGCCGCGTGTCCGGGTCTCCACCGGCGGAAACGGCTGGTTCGAGCTGGACGCGCGCTTCGAGAGCGAGGAGCAGGCCGTCGACCTGGGAGCCATTCGTCTCTGGCTGCGCTCGGGTCGGCGCTTCATCCCGCTCCCGGATGGAAGCTACGCCGAGGCGGACCGGGAGGAGCTGACCCAGGCCGCCGACCTGCTCGAGGAGGCAGGAGCGCTGCCGGGGAAGGAGCGCACCGAGCTGCCGCCGTACCAGGCCGGGGCGCTCGATGCCCTCACCGCCCTGGGTGAGGGAGCCCGCTTCGAGGCGAAGGCCCGCAACGCCATCGCCGAGTTCAAGGAGCTCTCGCGCGTTCCGCCGGTGCCGGCGCCCGAGGGTCTCACGGCGACCCTGCGGCACTACCAGGAGGACGGGCTGTCCTGGCTCTGGTTCCTCCACCGCCACGGGCTGGGGGGCATCCTCGCGGACGACATGGGCCTGGGGAAGACGGTCCAGGCGCTGGCGCTGCTCCAGCAGTCGCGCAACGCCGAGGGACCCGGGCCGTGTCTCGTCGTCGCGCCCACCAGCGTGCTTCCCAACTGGCAGCGCGAGGCGGAGCGATTCACACCGGGCCTGCGCGTCGCGGTGTGGCACGGGCAGGACCGGCGCGAGCGAGTGGAGGACCTCGCCGGCGCGGACCTGGTCCTCACCTCCTATGCGCTCGCCCGGCGCGATCGCGACGAGCTCCAGCGGACGCGGTGGCGCTACGTGCTGCTCGACGAGGCGCAGAACATCAAGAACGCCGGCTCGGCGACGGCCCAGGCCTGCAAGGCGCTCCCGGCGGACCACCGGCTCGCGCTCACCGGCACGCCGCTGGAGAACCGTCTCTCCGAGCTGTGGAGCATCTTCGACTTCCTCATGCCCGGCTTCCTCGGGGTGGAGGAGGACTTCTCCGAGCGCTACGAGCAGCCCATCGAGGTCGCGCAGGATCCAGGGGCCCGCGAGCGACTCCGGCGGCGCGTGCAGCCCTTCGTGCTCCGGCGGCTGAAGACCGAGGTGGCCAAGGACCTGCCGCCCAAGACCGAGACCGTCGCCTACTGCGAGATGGAGCCGGCCCAGGCGGCGCTCTACCGCGAGGTGCTGGAGGAGAGCCGGGCCAAGGTGCAGGAGAGCATCCAGAAGGTGGGCTTCAAGCGAGCCCGGGTCTCGATCCTCGCTGCGCTGCTCCGTCTGCGACAGGTGTGCAACGATCCGCGCCTGCTCAAGCTGCCCGGGACGTCCTCGCTGCCGCCGTCGGCCAAGCTGCAGCGCTTCGACGAGCTGGTGGACGAGCTGCTCGGCGAGGGGCACCGCGCGCTGGTGTTCAGCCAGTTCACCGAGATGCTGCGTCTGCTCGAGGCGCACGCGCAGGAGCGGAACGTGGCCTTCCTCTCGCTCGACGGCCGCACCCGCGACCGCATGGCGCGGGTGGATGCGTTCAACCGCGACGACGGGCCACCGATCTTCTTCATCAGCCTCAAGGCCGGCGGCACGGGCCTCAACCTGACGGCGGCGGACTACGTCATCCACTACGACCCATGGTGGAACCCGGCGGTCGAGGACCAGGCGACGGACCGGACGCACCGCATCGGCCAGACCCGCGCGGTGATCGCCTACAAGCTCATCACCCGCGGAACGGTGGAGGAGAAGATCCTCGCCCTGCAGCAGCGGAAGCGTGAGCTCGCCCAGGGCATCCTCGGTCCGGGCGGCGGGCTCTCCGAGGGCCTGACCGAGGCGGACGTCGAGACGTTGCTCTCGGAGGACTGATTTCCCCCTGTGAAGTCGTTGCCGAAGCAACGAGTTACAATCTCGTTGCCGTTGCCACGGTGCTGCAGGGATGTCGCTGGCCTGCCATGCGATTGCACTAGGTGGTGACCCGCCCTCGGGGACGGGAGCGGGTGCTCCCTTCGTCCGCAGGGAAACCGGGAGCGGAGGGCACCACGCGATGAGGAACTCCGAGGGAAGGGCGCGGCCGACGCGCCTGATGCTGATCTGTGCCGCGGCGCTGTCCTTTGCCGCCTGCGATTCGAAGGAGGGGCCCCAGGGTCCGCAGGGGCCGGCAGGTCCGCAAGGGCCGCAGGGTCCGGCAGGACCGGGCGGCGGCGGCAGCGGGAAGAGCATCACCTTCGCGCCGGTGGCCGCGCCGACGACCGATGAGGACAAGCGCCTGGTCATCGCCAGCCCCATGGCCATCGTGAACGGCCAGGCAGCGACGCTCACCTACCAGACCGAGATGCGGAGCGGCGAGACGAAGGGCACGGGGGTGTTCGGGCGCATCCACGACAAGCAGGGCAACGCGCTGAAGAATCCCGACAACTCGGATCTCGTCTCCCCCTCGAACGACTTCTCGTCGATCCTCAAGGTGGACGACAAGCTCTTCGAGGTCACCCACTTCGAGACCACGCCAGCGATGATGTACCTGAGCGAGCTGAGCCAGGCCTCCGACGGCACACTCACCGTCACGAGCACGAAGCCCATCGACTTCTCCGGCGTCGACGGCCTGTGGACGCCCTGCGCGGGGAGCGTCACCCCCTGGAACACGCACCTCGGCTCGGAGGAGTACCCGACCGATGCCCGGGCGGCCGACGTCGGCACCACCGCGCTCCAGGTCATGGGCAACTTCGCCGGCAACCTGGCGATGCTGCGCTACTGGGGCGTGGACCCGACCACGGCCACCGCCGACGACGCGCGGGCCGTCTACAACCCCTACCGGTACGGCTTCCCGGTGGAGGTGACCGTGGACGGCTCGGGCAACGCGAGCGTGAAGAAGCACTATGCCGCGGGCCGGCGCGCCCTGGAGCTGGCCTACGTGATGCCGGACCGGAAGACGGTCTACCTGACCGACGACGGCACCAACGACGGCTTCTTCATGTTCATCGCCGCGGCCGAGGGGAACCTCTCGGCGGGCACCCTGTACGCCGCCCGGTGGTTCCAGACCAGCCCGGCCGGACAGGGCGGGGCACGCGCGGACATCTACTGGATCCAGCTCGGGCCGAGCGCCACCGACGCCGAGGTCCAGGCGCTGATCGACAACCACACCAAGTTCTCGGACATCTTCGACTGGGCGGCGATGGACAGTGACGGCACCTGCACCACCGCCGGCGCCGGCTTCAAGCCGATCAACAGCGACTCCGGCGGCCAGGAGTGCCTCAAGCTCAAGACCGGCATGGAGCTGGCCGCCTCGCGCCTGGAGAGCCGCCGCTACGCCGCCTACGTCGGGGCCACCACCGAGTTCCGCAAGAACGAGGGCATCACCTACAACCCCGAGGGGCACCGCCTCTACGTCGCCTACAGCGAGCTGAACAACGGCACCACCGACAATCACCCCTCGCGGGACAAGGGCGGCCCGAACCACGTCAAGCTCGCCGAGAATCCCTGTGGCGCCGTGATGGAGTTCGTCATCGGGCCCGACGCGACCATCGGCAGCGACTACGTGGCCAGCTCGGTGTCGGCGCTACTCGAGGGCACCTGGCTCGCCAACCCCGCCTCTCCCAACCCGTACCCCCCGGACAACCCCTACACGGGCAAGAACACCTGCGCGGTGAGCAACATCTCCAACCCGGACAACCTCTCGTACCTGCCGGGCTACGACACGCTGCTCATCGGCGAGGACTCGGGAGTCGAGCACCAGAACGACGCAGTGTGGGCCTACAACCTGGTGACCCGCGAGCTCACCCGCATCCTCACCACTCCGTACGGCGCGGAGTCGACGGGCGTGTTCTGGTACCCGGACCTCAACGGCCACGCGTACATCAAGACCCAGGTGCAGCATCCGTACGGCGAGTCGGACATCGACAAGCTGGACATGGACCCGGCCACCGCGGCCGAGCAGCGGCAGTCGTACACGGGCTACATCGGCCCGCTGCCGTCGCTGAACTGAACCCGGGCTCGGTCCCACCGCTCGCCGGCGCTCCCTGGGCTCGGAGCTTCCGGCGAGCGGCCCCGTTTCGGACGTCCCCGTCAGTCGGGAGTCCCACCTCGATGCGCCGTCGCCTCCTCCTCTCGCTCGGTCTCCTCGCCGCGGTCGTCGTGGCGCTGGCCGTCCTGCGCCGCCCCCGCCCGGCGCCGGCCATCTCGCCCATCCAGGCGCTGAAGGCTGCGCAGAAGGCGCGTCCCGCCAACTCCCGCCTCGAGGGCCCGGCGCTCCTGAACCGGGCCGCGTACCTGCCGCCCCAGTGCTACGCCGAGACCCTGGATGCCGCCGGCCGCACGCACAACGGCTGCTTCGCCTGTCACCAGGAGTCGCGTCCGCCGAACTACCTGAACGACGCCGACGTGCAGACCACGCTGGGCATCGCTCGCTACGCCACGGAGAACCGCTGGGCCCACCTGACCTCGGCCCCGGTGCCGCCGGCGTCGACCGACGCGCAGGTGCTGGCCTGGGTGCGCACCGACAATTACCGCGCGGCCGACGGCACCCCGGCCCTGGCTGCCCTGCTCGCCCATCCGCCCGCGGCCTGGGACGGCAACGGCGACGGCCGCTGGGACGGATACGTGCCGGACTGCGCGTTCCACCCCGATGCGCTCGGCTTCGATCGCGACGCGCAGGGCCGGGCCACCGGCTGGCGCGCCTACGCCTATGCGCCGATGCCCGGGATGTTCTGGCCGACCAACGGCTCGGCGGGCGATGCCTTCGTTCGCCTCCCCCAGGCCTACCGGGAAGACGCGCGCGGCGTTCCGAGCGAGGACGTCTATCGGGTGAACCTGGCCATCCTCGAGTCAGTCATCCGCAGGACCGACGTGCCGATTCCCCCCACCGATGAGTCGGCGCTGGAGGTGGACCTCGACGGTGACGGGAAGCTCGGCACCGCGAGTCACGTCGCGTTCGTCTGGCCGGCGCGACAGGGCCGTCCCTTCCACTACGTGGGCAGGGCGGCATCGCTCGACACCGCCCGTCACGGCTGGGCCGCGGCAGGGCTGTTCCCGGTGGGGGCCGAGCTGCTGCACTCGGTGCGCTACCTCGACGTGCAGGACGGCCAGGTCCGGATGGCGCCACGGATGAAGGAGCTCCGCTACATGCGGAAGGTCCGCTGGCTGACCTACGGAGATCTGGAGATGGCCGCCCAGGCCGAGCTCCGGGAGAAGCGCAAGAGCCCCGACCGGCTCAAGGTGGTGCTCGCCGACGTCGAGCGGGGCGTGGGGACCGGCTCGGGCTGGCTCATGCAGGCCTTCATCGAGGATCGCGCCGGGGCGCTGCGCCCGCAGACGGTGGAGGAGACCACCGCCTGCATCGGCTGCCACGGAGGCGTCGGGGCGACCACCGACAGCACGTTCAGCTTCGCGCGCAAGGTCGCGGCGCCGGCCTTCCAGGACGGCTGGTACCACTGGGGCGAGCGCGGGTTCCGCGGAGTGTCCGAGCCGCGCCGGGCGGACGGCACGGGGGAGTACGCGCACTGGCTCGCGCAGGTGGGCGGCGGCGACGACTACCGGAGCAACGACGAGGTGCGCCGCAAGGCGTTCCGGGCGGACGGCACGCTGCGTCCGGAGTTCGTTCGCGCGCTCGCCCGGGACGTCTCGGTGCTCCTCGTTCCGTCGCCGGCCCGGGCGCTGGCGCTCGACCGTGCCTACCTGGGGCTCGTGCAGGCGCAACGATTCGAGCGGGGGCGCGAGGTGGTCGTGGGCGGAGCTCCCCGGCTCAAGCAGACGCTGGAGCAGGACGGCCCGACCGGCATCGAGGCCCCGGTCCCTCCGGCCTGGAAGGCTTCGCAGCCGACCGCCGCCCGCTGAGCTGAAACTCTGTACAGTGTCGGGGACCCGAGGTACGGTCAGGCACGGAACGGAGGTTCAGTACCGGCATGCTGCTCGCGCTGCGGATCGAGAACTTCACGGTGGTGGAGGAGGTCGAGGTCGGCTTCGGACCGGGGCTGACCGTCCTCACGGGCGAGACGGGGGCCGGGAAGAGCATCCTGGTCGACGCGCTCGGGCTCCTGCTCGGCACCCGGGCGGACGCCGATTGCGTGCGCACCGGCGCGGACGAGGCGGTGGTGGAGGCCGTCTTCCAGCGCACGCCGGGACTCGTGCTCCGGCTCGAGGCGCTGGGGCTCCCGGACCACGGTGACGACGTGGTGCTCCGCCGCGTCGTCGGTCGGGCCGGGCGGAGCAAGGTGCACGTGAACGGTGCCCTCGCCTCGGTGGGCGTGCTCGGGCAGCTGATGCGGGGCGAGCTGGACATCGCCGGGCAGCACGCGCACGTCGGCCTGTTCGAGCCCGCGAGCCACCGCGTCGTCCTGGACCGATGGGAAGGCGTGGGCCCGGCGCTCGAGGCGTACCGGGCGGCCCACGCACCGCTGGTGGCGCTGGACGCCGAGCGGCAGTCGCTCGGCGGCGATGCACCGGCCCAGGAGGCCCGGGCGGAGTTCGCGCGCTTCCAGCTGGACGAGCTGGAGCGGCTCGCGCCGGCGCCGGGCGAGGAGCAGGCCCTCGAGGCCGAGCGGAGGCGCCTGGCGGCGGTGGAGCGGCTGCGGGCCGCGGCGCTCGAGTCCGAGGCGCTCCTCGGTGGCGACGAGGCGGGGGTGTGCATCGTCGCCGCCCGGGCTGCCCGGATGCTGGAGGACGCCGCCCGGACCGACGCCGACCTGGGCGAGGCCGCCACCTCGGTGGTCTCGGCCGCGGGGGCGCTCGACGACGCGCTGCGGAGCCTCCGCCGCTACCTGGATGGTCTGGAGGCGGATCCGGAGCGGCTCTCCATCGTCGAGGAGCGGCTGGATGCGCTCCGTCGCCTGGCGCGGAAGCACGCGACCGACGTCGCCGGCCTCCCCGCCCGGCTGGAGGCGCTGCGGATCGAATGCGCCCGTCTGGAGGGACGCCGCGAGCGGTTGCTCGCGCTGGAGGCCGAGCGCTCCGCCGCGGAGGCCCGCGCCTGGGACGCCGCACGGACGCTGCGCGGCCAGCGCGAGCGCGCCGCCCGCCAGCTGGAGCGCGCGGTGGGGACTGAGCTGGGGCGGCTGGCCTTGCCCCGGGCCTCCTTCAGGGTGCAGCTCGCGCCCCGGGACGTGCTCCGCGCCGACGGGGCGGACGAGGTCGAGTTCCTCTTCAGCGCCAACCCCGGCGAGCCGGTGCGCCCGCTCGCCCGTGTGGCCTCGGGCGGTGAGGCCTCCCGGCTGTGGCTCGCGCTCAAGCGCACGTCCATGGCGCACGGGGGGCCGGAGGAGGCCGCCACGGTGGTGCTAGACGAGGCGGACGCCGGGGTGAGTGGCGCCGTGGCGGACGTGGTGGGACGGATGGTCCGGGCGGTGGCGGCGGGCAGGCAGGTCCTGTGCATCACCCATCTGCCGCAGGTCGCTGCGCATGCCGATGCACATCTGCTGGTGGAGAAGACGTCGTCTCGCGGCCGGACCTGGTCCGGCGTCCGGGTCCTGGACGCGGGCGCGCCGCGCACCCGCGAGCTGGCCCGGATGATGTCCGGGGCCATCGTCACCGCCGAGGCGCTCGCGGCGGCCGAGGCGCTGGTCCGCGCCGCTCGGGAGTCTGGAACCCAGGTGAATGTTTCGAAGGTCTCGCGCGCGCGACGGGTGGCATGAGCCGGGGACCGGGCCGCATGTCGGTGGACGATCCCGGGGCGAAGACCGCGTCACCCGTTGCAGTCTCCTTGCCCGTCCCGCAGGGCCGCCTGTACCATCGGCGGTCAGCGTGTCCCCGCCCGAGCCACCACCGGTCCGGTTGAAGATCGTCTCCAGTGGGCTGACCGATGTGGGCAAGAAGCGCGACCACAACGAGGACAGCTTCCTCATCGACGAGGACCTCAAGCTCTTCGTCGTCGCAGACGGCATGGGCGGGCATGCGGGCGGAGGGACCGCCTCGCGCATCGCGGTGGAGACCATCGACCGCGAGCTGCGCCAGGCCCGCACCACGCAGGGGTCGGCCCTCGACGCCCGGACCGCGCTCCAGGACTCCCCCGTTCCCGAGGCGATCCGCGCGGCGGTCGAGCGGGCCTGCATCGCCATCTACACCAAGGCCCAGGAAGACCCGCGGCTCGCCGGGATGGGCACCACGGTCATCTCGCTGCTCCTCAAGGAGGACCAGGCCTTCTTCGCCCACGTGGGCGACAGCCGCGCGTACCTCGTCCGGGGAGACCTCATCCAGCAGATCAGCGAGGACCACAGCCTGGTCAACGAGCAGATCAAGGCCGGGATGATCACCCCCGAGGAGGCGAAGCACTCCCGGTACAAGAACATCATCACCCGCTCGGTGGGCTTCGAGGAGGAGGTCCAGGTGGACGTGATGGGCCTGCTGTCCGAGCCGGGAGACGTCTTCATCCTCTGCTCGGACGGGATGGCGAACATGGTGGAGGACCCCGAGATCCTCCAGGTCGTCCGTCACTTCCCCCTGTCCCAGGTGCCGCAGAAGCTGATCGACCTGGCCAACGAGCGCGGCGGGGACGACAACATCACCGTCATCGCCGTGCAGGTGCAGGCCGAGGCGGCCGCGCCGAGACAGGCCGAGACCGGCGAGCACGCGACGCTCTAGCGCCCGAGAGGTTCCGTGCGTCGCAGCACGAGGTGGGAGATTCACCTCTGTTGCGAGCGACGGCGGACATTTCCTTCCTTGACACTGTAGAAGTTGCGAGACTCCGAGCGGCGCCCCGGACGGATGGGTGCCAAGCATGCTGGAATACGGCTTGCTTGGGTACCTGGACTGCCTGGAAGCGCGCTGTCACGGGAGCGGCCCCACCGTTGGCGAAGAAGAACCTCACGCTCATCGTCGTCCCGGACCATGACGCTCCGGTGCGCCGCTTCCAGCTCGAGCGGAGCTTGCTGCGGCATGCGGCACTGGGCGCGGGCGTCGCGGGGGCGCTGCTGCTGGCGGGCGTCGTCCACTACTTCGCCCTCGTGCGAGAGGCCTCCGAGAACCGCATCCTCCGCGACGAGAACCTCACGCTGCGGACCCAGCTGAAGAGCATTCGCGAGCGGATGGAGCACATCGGCGCGACCTTGGAGCGGGTCGAGCGCTTCGACCAGAAGCTCCGCGCGGTGACGCTACTCTCCGACCCGCAGCGGAACCTTGCGCTCGGCCCGACCGCCGGAGAGCCGGGTGTCACGCCGGCCCCCAGCGCCGAGACCGAGTTCACCCGGCCCGGGTCCGCCAGCGAGACCCCCCGGAACCTCTCCACGAAGCTCGACAAGCTGAGCGAGTCCGCAACCCGGCAGGAAAAGAGCCTCCAGGAGCTCCAGTCGTACTTCCTCGACCAGAAGAGCCGGCTGGCCTCGACCCCCTCGGTCTGGCCGGCCCGAGGCTGGGTCACCTCGGACTTCGGACAGCGTCTCGACCCGTATACGGCGGAGCGCGTGATGCACGAAGGTCTCGACATCGCCGCACCTCACGGCAAGGAGGTCCTGGCGCCGTCCGACGGGACCGTGATCTTCGCCGGGCTCGAGGGTGGGTACGGCAACGTCCTGGTCATCGACCACGGCTACGGGGTGAAGACTCGCTTCGGGCACCTGAGCAAGCTCGAGGTGAAGACCGGCGACCGGGTGAAGCGCGGCCAGCTGGTGGGCGCGGTGGGGAACACCGGCCGCTCCACCGGGCCGCACCTGCACTACGAGGTCCGGGTGAACGGGATTCCCGAGAACCCGCGGAAGTTCATCCTCGAGGAGTAGGGAGCCGGCCGTCGAGCCGGAGCTCGCGCTCCTGGATTCCCGAGGCGAGCCCGCGACGGGTCATCACGTGGGCGCGCTCGATCTCGGCCCAGAGCAGCGGTCCGAGCACCTGCCAGTGTGACGGGTCGCGCACCGTGAGACGAAGCGCGGACACGGTGAAGAGCACCGGTGCGCGTGGGATGCCCTCCTTCGCGCGGAACTCGTCGGCCCCACGCCCGAGCGCCGCGTCGGCCTGAGCGAGGTGGGCCGGGGCGAGCTCGAGGCCTGAGGAGGGGACGAGGAGCGCAGCGAAGCAATCGGTGTGGACGCGCACCACCGGCGCTCCGGGGAACGCGCCGGCGAGGGAGGAGGCCACGCCCCGGAGGAAGCGGTCGCCCAGGGCAAACCCTCCCTCCTGGTTCAGGTGAATCATCTCCTTCACGTCGGCGATGACTGCTCCCACGGTCCAGCCGGTATGGGCATGCACCGACAGGTCGTACTCGGGCTTCAGCAAGCTTCCCTGCGTCAGCGCGGAAAGGTGCAGCGCCCCGGTGACGGGATCGGGAGCGCCCCGCCGGCAAGCCTCGGCTTCCAGCAGCGCCTTCAGCCCCGCGCTGAACTGCTCCGGCTCCGCGCGGCTCCGGACCCAGGGCTGGAGCGCCAGGACCGCCTTCACCACCTCGTCGTCCACCGTCGTGCTCACGGTCGGGCCGTGTAACACCCCGCTGGGCGGCGGCCAGCTGTGGCGTTGCTGGCATCCCGGGAAAGGCTCCGCTAGAGGAGGTGTTTCCTTCTGCCGGCATGTGCCCGCGAGGGGGCCTTGTCAGCCGCGCGAGGCTGGTTACATCGGCACTGGAACGTCAATGATCGAGTGGACGCTCAAGAAGATCATCGGGACCAAGAACGAGCGCGAGCTCAAGCGGGCCTGGCCCAGGGTCGCCCGCGTCAATGCGCTCGAGTCCCGGATGCGGGAGCTCTCCGATGAGGCGTTCCCGGCCGAGACGGCCCGGCTGAAGCAGGAAGTGGCGAACGGCCGTCCCCTGGACGACGTCCTGTTCGAGGCCTTCGCCCTGACGCGTGAGGCGGCCCGGCGGGCCATCGGCCAGCGCCACTTCGACGTCCAGCTCATCGGCGGCATGTTCCTTCACCAGGGATGCATCGCCGAGATGCGCACCGGCGAGGGCAAGACGCTCACCGCCACGCTTCCCAGCTACCTCAACGCACTCGGCGGGCGCGGCGTCCACGTGGTCACGGTGAACGACTACCTCGCCCGCCGCGACGCCGAGTGGATGGGGCGGATCCACAACTTCCTCGGCCTCACCGTGGGCTGCATCGTCCATGACCTGGACGACGGCGAGCGCCAGAGCGCCTACCGAAGCGACATCACCTACGGTCAGAACAACGAGTTCGGGTTCGACTACCTCCGCGACAACATGAAGTTCCGGCTCAGCGACTACGTCCAGCGCGAGCTGAACTTCGCCATCGTCGACGAGGTGGACAGCATCCTC
>Ga0081540_1000454_pt2 | contig 30599 bp, 32 predicted proteins | sample TabmetS2T1R1_FD_71024 | JGI IMG/M metagenome (GOLD analysis project Ga0081540, IMG submission 71024) | Tabebuia heterophylla rhizosphere microbial communities from the University of Puerto Rico - S2T1R1 | ecosystem: Host-associated > Plants > Roots > Rhizosphere ...
GGAAGTCGGGGTGGTGGAGCAGGTGCCCCGCATGGAAGGCCGGCAGATGTTCATGATCCTCGCCCCGAACCCCAAGGTCGCCCAGCGCGCCCGGGACCTGGCGAGGCAGCGGGCCGCCCAGCAGGAGTCTGAGAAGAAGCCGGAGCCGGCCCCCACCCCCGCCGCGGCTTCTGCCAGCAAGGCCCCCGCGGGGCCCGGACGAGTTTGAGGAGTCAGTCGATGCCGAAGATGAAGACACGGAGTGGCGCGAAGAAGCGGTTCCAGGTGAAGAAGTCGGGCAAGGTGAAGCACGCCAAGGCCTTCGCGAAGCATCACTTCACGTTCTCCAAGACCGCCAACAACGACCGCCGCAACCGCGGCACCGGCCACCTTCGCGACATGGACGCGAAGAAGGTCATCAAGGAGATGTTCCCCTACGGGGCGAACTGAGAGAGAGCCATGCGGGTCAAGAAGGGTTTCAAGGCGCGCCGTCGCCGCAACCGGATTCTCAAGCTGGCCAAGGGCTACAGGGGCCGGCGGAAGAACTGCTACAAGCGAGCGAACCAGGCCGTGGAGCGGGCGCTGGACTACGCCAGCCGCGACCGGGCCCGGAAGAAGCGGGACTTCCGCTCGCTGTGGATCGTCCGGATCAACGCGGCGGCCCGGCTCTCGGGCATCAGCTACAGCCGGCTCATCGCCGGCCTGAACAAGGCGCAGGTGGCGCTGGACCGCAAGGTGCTGGCCGACATCGCCGTCGCCGATCCTCAGGGTTTTGCGGCCATCGCGAAGATCGCGGCGGCCTGACATCGGACCCCTGCCGCGGGGGAATCCAGACCCCGGCGAGCCGACACGAGGGCTGCCCCCAGGGGCGGCCCTTTGTCGTTTCGGGAGGTGAGGAATGCAGGAACGACTGGAATCGCTGGCCAGCAAGGCGCGGGAGGAGATCGGCCGCGCGGGGGAGGCCTCTGCCCTCGAGGCGCTGCGGGTCCGCTACCTGGGCAAGAAGGGCGAGCTGTCGGCGGTGCTGGGCGGGATGGGGAAGCTCGCGGCCGAGGAGCGCCGGCGGGTGGGGGAGATCGCCAACCGGGTGAAGGCGGAGGTCGAGGCGCTGCTCGACGAGGCGCAGAAGCGCATCGCGACCGCGGCGCTGGATGCCGAGCTGAACGCGCCTCCCATCGACGTGACCCTGCCGGGGCGGATGCGGCGGCCGGGGCGGCGGCACGTGGTGTCGCGGACGCTCGAGGACGTCACCCGGACCTTCCAGCGGCTCGGCTTCGACGTGGTGGAGAGCCCGGAGGTGGAGCTCGACCTCTACAACTTCGAGTCGCTGAACTTCCCGGCGGACCACCCCGCACGGGACATGCAGGACACGTTCTACGTCCACGGCGACTACCTCCAGCACGACCCGGGGGCGATCGTGCTGCGGACCCACACCTCGCCGGGGCAGATCCGGACGATGCTCGACCGGAAGCCGCCCATCCGGGTGGTGGTGCCGGGGAAGGTGTACCGGGCCGACTCGGACGCGACCCACACCCCGATGTTCCACCAGATCGAGGGGCTGCTCGTGGACCGGAAGGTCACCATGGCCGAGCTGAAGGGGACGCTGGACGCCTTCGTCCGCGCCTACTTCGGCCCGGACCGCCGCACCCGGTTCCGCCCCTCGTTCTTCCCCTTCACCGAGCCGTCCGGTGAGCTCGACGTGAGCTGCGGAGCCTGCGCGGGAAAGGGATGCCGCCTCTGCAAGCAGAGCGGGTGGCTGGAGATCCTCGGCTGCGGAATGGTGCACCAGAACGTCTTCAAGGCGGTGGGCTACGCCGAGGGGAGCGTCACCGGCTTCGCCTTCGGGATGGGGATCGAGCGGGTGGCGATGCTGCGCTACGGCCTCGATGACCTGCGCAGCCTGTTCGACAACGACGTCCGGCTGCTGGAGCAGCTCTAGCCATGAAGGTGTCCGTCGAGTGGCTGTCCGAGTTCGTCTCGCCGCTGCCTGCTGCCGAGGAGCTCGCCCGGCGTCTGACCCGCGCGGGCCTCGAGGTGGAGGGGCTGGAGCGGCCCGCCGAGGCGCTGCAGGGCGTGGTGGTGGCCCGCATCGCCGCGGCCGCGCCGCACCCCAACGCGGAGAAGCTGACCGTCACCCAGGTCGAGGCGGGGGGCGAGCGCCTTCAGGTCGTCTGCGGCGCGAAGAACTTCCAGGTGGGTGATCTGGTCCCGCTGGCGACGGTGGGGACGACGTTGCCCGGAGGGACGACGATCCAGCGCGCGAGCCTCCGCGGGGTGGAGAGCCACGGGATGCTCTGCTCGGGCAAGGAGCTGGGCCTGGCCGACGACGCGAGCGGGCTGCTCATCCTCGGAAAGGACCTGATCCCCGGGACGCCGCTGGCGAAGGCGCTGGGGCTCGAGGACGCGGTGCTGGAGGTCAACGTCACGCCCAACCGCGGGGATGCCCTGAGCCACCTGGGCGTGGCGCGCGAGGCCGCGGCGGTGCTTCAGCAGCCGCTGCAGCGAAAGCTCCGGGTTCCTGCGGAGTCGGGCGCCCCGGCCTCGGACGCGATCCGGATCGAGATCGCAGACCCGCTGGGGTGTCCGCGCTTCACCGCCCGGGTGCTGGAGGGAGTGCGCATCGGGCCGTCGCCGGCCTGGCTCCGCCGGCGCCTGGAGCGCTGCGGCGTCCGGAGCATCTCCAACGTCGTCGACGTCACCAACTACGTGATGCTGGAGCTCGGCCAGCCGATGCACGCCTTCGACCTGGACCGGATCCAGGGCGGCTTGCTGCGGGTGCGCCGGGCGCGCGAGGGCGAGCCGCTGACGACGCTGGACGGCAAGCAGCGGACGCTGGTCGCGGACGACCTCGTCATCGAGGACGTGCGCGGCGCGCAGTCGCTGGCCGGCACCATGGGTGGGGCGAACACCGAGGTGAGCGACGGGACGACCCGGGTGCTGCTGGAGGCGGCGAACTGGGACCCGGGGACCATCCGGCGGATGGCCCGGCGGCACCAGCTGCACAGCGAGGCCTCCTACCGCTTCGAGCGGGGCGTGGACCGCACCGTGCTTCCCGAGGTGCTGGACCATGCCGCGGCGCTGATGGCCGAGCTGTCCGGAGCCACCGTGCGGCGGGGGAGGATCGACGTTTACCCGCGCCCGGCCGAGCCGCGGTCGGTGACGCTCGGGGCGGGCGACGTGGAGGGGCTCCTCGGATCCGCCGTGCCGGAGGACGAGGTCCGTTCGATCCTCTCGTCCCTCGGCTTCGTGAGCGAGCGTTCCGGCCGCTGGCGTGTGCCGGGCTGGCGCAACGACGTCGAGCGGCCCGAGGACCTGGTGGAGGAGGTCGCGCGCATCCGGGGGTACGAGCACATCCCCTCGGTGCTGCCGTCCAGCTCGGGCTCGCTGACGCCGGAGCCCGCCTGGGTCGAGGTCGAGCGGCGCATCCGTGGCGCGCTCTCCGGCGCCGGGTTCGACGAGGTGGTGAACTACAGCTTCGTCGATCCGGCGGTGCTCCCCTGGGTGACGCCCCGCGCGCTGGAGAAGCTCGGAACGCCGGTGGGCGCCGTTGCGCTGAGGAACCCGCTCACGCCGCAGCAGGCGGTGATGCGAACCACGCTGCTCGCCTCGCTCCTGGGGAACATCGCGTTCAACCTCCGCCATCAGCCGGAGTCGCTGCGCCTCTACGAGATCGGCCGCTCCTACCTGCGCGACCCGTTCGGTGGGAAGGACCGGCGGCCGGTGGCGGAGGAGCGCCTGCACGTGGCCGGCGTGCTCTGGGGGCGGCGGGATCCGCGCGGCTGGACCGCGAAGGACGCGACCATCGACTTCTCCGACGCGAAGGGCGCGGTGGAGGCCATCCTCTCGTCGCTGTTCGCCGGCGAGCTGACCTGCCGGCTCGCGCGGGTGGCGCCGTTCCATCCGCGTGCGACGGCCGTGGCGAGGGTGGGGGAGGTGGTGCTCGGGTGGATCGGTGAGGTGCATCCGCTCGTGGCCCGGCACGTCGAGCTTCCGCCGAACGTGTTCGCCTTCGAGCTCGAGTTCGCCGCGCTCCAGAAGGTGGCGCAGCTGTCGCCCCAGTTCCGGCCCATCGGCCGCTTCCCCGCGGTGCTCCGCGACCTGGCGGTGGTGGTGCCGGTGTCGATGGAGGCGGCCGACGTTCGCACGGTCATCCTCGAGGTCGGCCAGCCGCTGGTGGAGGACGCCACGCTCTTCGACGTCTACACCGGCACACCTCTGCCCGAGGGGCAGAAGAACGTGGCCTTCGCCCTGGCGTACCGCTCGGCCGAGCGGACCCTCCGGGACGAGGAGGTCCAGGAGGCCCACCGGCGCATCGTGGAGGAGGTCCAGAGGCGCCTGGGCGGGCAGCTGAGGAGTCGCTAAAACCCTCAGCAACTCCGGCAAGTTGACACGTTCAGGAGCAGGCAGGCAGACTTGGGTGCCATGACGAAGGCGGACATCATCGAAGGCGTCTACGAGAAGGTGGGTTTCTCCAAGAAGGAGTCCGCCGAGATCGTCGAGCTGGTCTTCGACACGGTGAAGGAGACGCTCGAGCGCGGAGACAAGATCAAGATCTCCGGCTTCGGGAACTTCCAGGTGCGCCACAAGAACGCGCGGGTGGGGCGAAACCCGCAGACCGGTGAGGAGATCAAGATCTCCGAGCGCCGCGTCCTGACGTTCCGGCCGAGCCAGGTGTTGAAGAGCGCGCTGAACGCCTCGGCGGAGGCCGCTGCCGCCGCCGGGGGCTCCGGCGCCGACTGAGCGGCTTGACCCCTCGTGGGCCGGCAGGTACATCCCGCTTCCCCGCAGTGATTGCCGAGCAGTTCTCGGGGCGTAGCGCAGCCTGGTAGCGCACCTGCTTGGGGTGCAGGTGGTCGCAGGTTCAAATCCTGTCGCCCCGACCAATCCGAGGCCCCGGAATCAGGAGGTTCTGGTTCCGGGGCCGTCTCTCAGGTTGGGCGAGCGAGCGCCGAGTTCTCTCGTTCCTCTGGCATGACGGAGCCTCGCTAGGAGCTGGGGGTGCAGGTGGTCGCAGGTTCAAATCCCGTCGCCCCGACCAATGAGAGGCTCCGGAATCAGGAGATCTGGTTCGGGGGCCTCGTCGGTCGGGAAAGCCGGGCGACCCCCCGGTGCGGCGAGCGCGGCGGCCATACCGGTTGCAGTCAGGCCAGATCCTGCGTGATGGCCCGGACGAAGGGCGTCGCGGGCGCAGCTCGGATCGAATCGAGCGTGCCCTGCTGGACGATGCGTCCGCCCTCGAGGACGACCAGCCGCTCACCGAGAGCCGCGGCCTCCCGCACCTCATGCGTGACGTAGAGGCCTGGCACCCGTCGCTCCGCAAGGAGCTGTTCGAGCAGTGCCAGGAGCTCACGCCTCAGCGGAAGGTCCAGGTTGGAGAGCGGCTCGTCGAGGAGGATCGCCTTCGGCTCGAGGACCAGGGCACGGGCGATCGCCACCCTCTGCCTCTCGCCACCCGAGAGCTCGGAGGGAAACGCGCCGGCCCGTTCGGTGAGCCCGACGCGGGCGAGCATCGCCCGGATCCGCTCGTGCCGGACCGCCCGGGGAAGCCCGCGCGACTCCAGCCCGAACTCGAGGTTCGCGGCGACGGTCAGATGTGGCCAGAGGGCCAGATCCTGGAAGACCATCGCCAGGCCCCGCTCCTCGGGAGGGCGGAGGATCCGCCCGTCGGCGCTCACCACTGCGCCGTCGATCCGGACCGTCCCGAGCGTCGGCGGCACGAAACCCAGGACCGCGCGGAGCAGGGTGGTCTTCCCCGAGCCTGACGGCCCCAGGATCGCGGCGAGCTCCCCGGTCTGGAGGGTGAGCGAGACGTCCTCGAGGATTCGCCTGGTCCCCACCGCGATGGTCACCCGCTCGAGCTCGATCGCGGCCCTCATGCCGGAACCCTTCGCAGCCGGAAGGCGAGGAGTCCCGCGCCGAGCACCGCCCCCGTCAGGGCGACCTGAGCGAGTGCGAGTGCCGCCACCACCGGGGGCCGCCCGTTGGCCTCGAGGGTGAACAAGCGGACCGTGAGAGGTTCTCGTCCGGCAGGGTAGAAGAGCACCGCCGTCTCGAGATCGCGAAGGCAGAAGACGAACGCGAGCAGCCATCCCGCAAGAACGCCTCGCGCGTTCAGCGGCAGAACGATCTGCTTCAGTCGCCGGACCGCTCCGGCACCCGCCGTCGCTGCGGCATCCTCGAGATCCCGGGGAACCTGAAGGACTGACGAGGACACGGCGCGGAGTGCGACGACCGTGTAGCGTGCCACGAACCCCACCACGAGGATGGCGATGCTCCCGTAGATGGCCTGGGTCCACCCTCGGTTCCAGACCGCGATCAGTCCGACTCCCAGGACTGGCGCTGGCGTGACGAAGGCGAGCATCGACAGCGCGTCGAGGGTGGTCGCGCCGCGGAGTCGACGGGCCGCAGCGTGGCCGAGAACGAACCCCAGGGTCGCGATCACCGCAGCAGCCACGCCCGCGGAGAGCAGGCTGTTCGAGGGCGCCTGTCCCAGCCATCGTGGGAGCTCGAACAGACCGCCACCCCGGACCGCGCGCACACCCAGGACCAGCAGAGGCGCCAGCGCGAGGAGGACGAGGAACCAGGCTGCGAACGCCGCGAACGGTCGCCAGGGCCCCAGCGCGATCGGCTCCCTGGCCATCCCGCGCAGTCCTGCGACGGCGAACGAGCGTGGCCCCACGAACCGTCGCTCCAGCCAGAGCAGGCACAACGCCAGGGGGACGAGCGGAAGCGCAAGCGCGAACGCCTCGCCGGGGGCGTAGTCGATCCCGCCCAGACGGGCGAAGACGGCCGCAGGGAAGACGTCCACCCGCAGGAACATCGGCACCGCGAGCTCGGAGATCGTGAGGGCGAACACGAGGATGGCCGAGAGCAGGACCGCAGGAGCCGCCGAGGGCACGAGGATCCGCGACGCCACCCGGATCGGAGTGGCCACCAGCCGCGCAGCCTCCTCGAGCGAGGCATCCACCGCCAGCAGGGAGAGCGCAACCAGCGACGTGCAGACCGGGGTGAACGTCAGCCACAGGACCCCGACGACTCCAGCGGGGCCGAAGAAGGCTCGGGCGGTCGTCTCGGTGCCCACGAGTCCGGTCCGACCGAGGATGTGGAACCAGCCGAGTGCGAGCACGAAGGGGGGAAGAAACAGCGGGAAGAGATGCAGGCCCCAGAGCGTCCGCCGGAGGGGAAGGTTGGTCCGGGCCAACAGCAGCCCGAGAGGAGTGCCCGTGGCGAGGGACAGGATCACCACCGGCACCGCCAGCACGATGGACCGGAGCAGAAGCACCCACGGGCGTCCAGTCCCGAGAATCGAGAGGGCCGTTCGCCCCGTCGCGGGAAGCTCCGCGACCAGAAAGAGCAGGGGAAGCAGCGCCGCGCCGATCAGGACCGCTCCTGCGGCCGCGAGCAAGAGTGACTGCTCGTGCCGCCGGACGGCCGAGACGAGACTCAGAGGCCCACCCAGCTCTTCAGCCAGGGCTGCATGCGCTCCATCTCCTCGGCGACCCTGGCGTAGTCCACCTGCATCGCCTTGAAGTCACCGGCTCTCTTGACCCCGGGAGGCGTCGGGACACCGGCGCGCAAGGGCACATGCGCGGCAGACTCCGCAAGGGCGCGCTCCACCTCTGGACGAAGGAGGTGGTCGATCAGCTTCTTGCCCGCGTCGCCGTTGGGGGCCCCGCGGATGAGCGAAACCGTCGTGGGCATCACCAGGGTCCCGATTCCGTCCTGGTCGGGGAAGACCACCTCCACCGGAGCGTGCTCGGCGAGCGCCTCCTGGGCGTCGTCGGTGTCGGTCAGGCCGAACGCGACCTCGCCCGATGCGACGAGTCGCTTGACCTCTCCGTTGGAGCTGGCCACCCGCGCCTGGTTGTCCTTCAGCGCCTGGAGGAATGCTCGGCCCCGTTCGTCGCCCCAGGTCGTGAACAGCGCAGCGACGTGCATGGTCGTCGTCCCGAAGATGGGGTTGGCAATCGCCGTCTTTCCCTTCCAGCGGGGGTCGGCGAGGTCGCGGAGGCTTCGCGGCATCGCCGATGCGGGAACGCGGTCCTTGTTCACCAGCAGCACCCTGACCCGTGCGGCAAAACCAGTCCAGGCGCCGTCGCCCGCGCGGAAGCCGGGAGGGATCCCGGTCGCGTTCGGCGACTGGTACGGCGCGACGAGCCCTCGCCTGATGAGCACGAATGGACGGACGGGGTCCCCGGACCAGAACACGTCGGCCTGGGGATGCGCTGCCTCCGCGATGAGACGGTTGAGGACTCCGGTGCTCTTCGTCTCCTCGGTGTCGAAGACCGCCCGGACCTTGAGTCCGGACTGCTTCTCGAAATCACGGAGAATCGGCTCGGAGACCACCTGGTCCACCGAGGTGTAGACCACGACCTCGCGGCTCCGGCTCGAGCAACCCCCGAGGACCAGGAGCACGAACGCGAGGAGGACCGCCGAGAGTCGAGCGTTCATGCGGAGGCGCGGCGCTGCTTCAGCGAGGCGTAGAGCGCATCGTACAGGAACGCGGTCTTCTCCATCGTCTCCCGGTCGTCCAGTGCGACCAGAGGGAAGCCACGGGAGATGGCGAGGAGCCCACGGCACTCCGGGGCGGCGTCGAGCTCCTTCAGGTCCGCGCCATGGATGATGAGCGCGAGGTCCATCAGCGCCGGGTCACTCGCGCAGTACTCCTCCACGAGAGCCTCGAAGGAGCAGCGTCCCCGCTCGTCCTGATGCGGGTACCGCGCTCCGGGGGCGTCGAAGCCGAGTGCGCCCTCGGTCGCCTGGACGTCGGCGACCTGGTCGGGATCGACGAAGATGAGCTCGGCCTGGGGATCGATGAAGCGCCGGATGAGCCAGGCGGTCGCGGCTCGGTTGACCTGGATTCGCTTGCGGGTCACCCACTTCATGACGTGCTCCGGGCCCTCACTTCGGGGTTGCGGTCAGGTCGTCGAACTGGATGACCGAATCGGCCTTGGTCCAGACCCCGAACTTTCCCGCGTCGGCGAAGGTCTTGTCGTGGGCGTCGATCACCCTTTGCCCATCGAAGAAGATCTGGAAGTGGTCGCCCTGCGCCTCCACCGCCAGCTCGTGCCACTTCCCGGAGGCCACCTTTCCGTTCCAGCCCGCGAACTGCCGGCGATCTCCCTTGACCACGTGGTAGAGGCGGACGTTGTCCTCCAGCGCGTTCGCCCGGGCCACGTAGTAGTTGTCGGGGTCCTTCAGCCGGAAGACGAGGCCACACCCCTGGTCCACCTTGCCGGAGACCGGTCTGCACTTCACCGCGAGCCGGAGATCCTTCAGCTCCGGGCCCGTGAAGGCGACAGGGAAGCGGTAGTCGGTCCGGTCGGCATCGGTCTGCACCAGGACGTTCTTCCCGCCGGGCGCATCCGCGACGGCCTGGACGATCCACTTCCCCGGAGGGCCCTTTCCCGTCCGCCCGAACGAGAACCCCTGGGGCGGCTCGCCCGGCTTGTCCGATTCGAACTCGAACCGGGTCGCCGACCCCTCCTGGGCGAGGGCGGCCATCGCCAGACCGAGTGGAAGGATCAGGGGCAGCAGCTGGAATCGTGGCTTCATGTCCGTACCTCCGAAGATGCGCGTCAGCGAACGACCCCGCCCTTGAGCAAGACCCCGATGATCCCCGTCCCCAGGATCACGAGCGGCTCGGGAAGCTTCTTGAACCTGGTGAGGACGAGAAGGGTTCCAGCGAAGATGGCCAGGGTGGGGAGGTCGAAGATCGCCCGGCGACCCAGCACGATCGCGGCGCCGGCGATGGCTCCGGTCGCCGCCGAGGTCACCCCGGTCACGAAGGCCTTGATCTGGCGGTTCTGTGCGAAGCGCCGGAAGTAGGGGGCCGGCCCGATGACCATCAGGTAGCAGGGGAGGAACACTCCCACCGCGGCAGCCGCCGCGCCGAGGAAACCGGCGACCAGGAACCCCACGAACGCCACGGTGATGACGACGGGACCGGGCGTGATCATCGCCACCGCCACGGCGTCCACGAACTGCCGCTCCGTGAGCCAGTGATACTGCTCGACGACTCCACCGTGCAGGAAGGGGATGATGGCCAGGCCACTTCCGAAGACGAACGCGCCCGCCGCCGCGAAGTAGAGGAACACGCTTCCGACCACTCCCAGGGATGCGGCACCCTGGATCCCGGTCATGAGCCAGACCGGTGCGAGAGCTCCGAGTGAGCTGCTCGCGCGCGAGCGCGGTGGAGCCCTCGCCAGGACCGTGACGACTCCACAGAGCAGGAACAGCCAGACGATCTCCGACGCCGTGACGGCGGTAACGGCCATCATGACTGCGAAGATTGCCCAGAGCAGCCAGTCCTTCTGGATGGTCATCCTCACGAGCTTCACTGCGCTTCTCGCGACGATGGCGATGACCGCGGCGCCGACGCCATAGAACGCTCCTTGCATCCAGGCGAGACCGCCGTAGCGCACGTAGAGGAGCGACAACGCCAGCACCATGAGCCACGAGGGGAAGACGAAGAAGAATGCGACCAGCGACGCGCCAAGGACGCGCGCCCTGACCCAGCCAAGGTAGATTGCGAGCTGCGCGGCGAGCGGTCCCGGCATCAGCTGGGCGAGGGCGAGGCCCTCCAGGTAGTCCTGCTTCGAGATCCAGCGGCGCTCCTCCACCAGATCCCTCTGCATGTAGCCGGCGAGCGCGATGGGCCCGCCGAAACCGAAGGTGCCCAGCCGGAGGAAGTAGAGGAGGAACTCCCGCATCGTGCAGGGCACGAGCTGCGCCTCTGGCGGCTCACCCGTCATCGCGCGCTAGAGAGGCTCTTCGACGGACTTCGAGGTCGAGCCCTTGAGGAGCATCACGTCGGCCTGGGCCTTCCCGTCCTCGAGCTCCGGGTAGACGCTCACGGCGTGATAGCCGGGGTTGGCCTTCTCCGCCCGCGAGATCACGTCTCGAAGGGACTGCTTGGTCTTGGCCATCGCGTCCGCCTGCTTGCGCGCGGCCGCGAGATCGTTCCCGCCCGTGATCGGCTCGCTCTTCGAGATCTTTCCCGTCTGGTGATCGACGACCACCTCCGAGAACTTGTCAGTCTTCATCGTGTAGACGGAGAGCTGGAGCTTTCCCTCCTCCACCTCGAACTTCGCGGAGATTGGTCGACCTTCCTTCTCCGCAGCCTGGAGGCCCCCGACGAGCGAGACCTTCGCTTGCTTCAGAGCCGGCGCGAGGGCCTGAGCCGTCCTGGCTCCTTCCTCTGCCTCTGCCTTCTCGTGCCCTTCCCGTTCCTGCGCCGCAACGACGCTGGCGAGGGTCAGGACGAGAAGAATCGTCAATCGGTGACGCATGGTGCTTCCTCCTGTCGGGACGGACATGCCCCGATCATCCACGAAGCGCGGCACCGGCCTTCTGCGCGCGCTCCAGCCTTCGCTGGACCTCATCCCACTGGATGTTCTGGAAGAACGCGTCGATGTACTTCGCCGCCGCTGCGCCGTAGTCGATCGCGTAGGCGTGCTCGTACATGTCCATGACCAGCAGCGGCGCGCTGTACGCCGCGTTCTGGGTATGGTTCCCGCTCCAGTGGATCCCGAGCTGTCCGGTCTGGAAGTTGAGGTCGAGCACCGTCCAGCCACTCCCGCCCGCGAGTGACGTCCCCACTGCCCGGAAGAGTTCCTCGAAGCGAGCGAAGCCCCCGAACGCCCGAGCGAGGGCCGACTGGGTGGCGTTGCCTGCCTTTCCGTCGCCGCCCAGGTTCCCGAAGTAGAGCTCGTGGAGCACCATCGAGTTGTTGAAGGTCAGCGCTCGCTCCTCGAGGCCGCTGACGAGGAATCCGGGCGTGTCCTTGTTCACCCGGGCGAGCTCCTCCTCGACCTTGTTCAGGTTCTTCACCGCTCCGCCGTAGTTGTTCTCGTGATGCGACCGGAGGAGCCGCTCGGAGAGCCCCTTCAGCTTCGTGGGGTCGAAGGGGAGGGGCAGGATCGGATGCTTCCCTGGTGCGGTCCCGCCAGGGACGACTCCGCCATCCACGTGTCCACCGCCTTGCTCTGCCATGGCATTTCCTCCCGAGAGCGCGATCGCTCCCAGCGCAAACCCCGACAACACCTCTCGCCTGCTCACCGACCTCACCTCTGCCTCCTTCGTCGCGCGCTGGTTCGGCGCGACCTTCTAGAGCTGCGTGAACTCCGCGCCGTCGGCTCGGCCCATCGTCGCTGTCGGTCGAACGCGGTGTGGAGGTCGTCCAGCAGCGCGCTCGCCCGCGCGAGGCGGTCCTCGTCCTGGGCGTGGCCGAGGGCGATACCGGCGATCATCCGCTCGAAGCCAGGAGTCTCCGGGCGGGCGAACTTCGAGTCCTTGAGGTCGACGTCGTGGACCATCTCCGCGATGGCCCGGAGCGGAGCCTCGGTCAGCCCGAAGCGGGCGAGGAGGACCTCGAACGTGCACAGGTCGCCCTCGTGGGTGTACTCCGCCTCGAACATGTCGAAGCGAAGCTCACCTGGCTGGTGCCGGTGGTTCCGGGGATCGACGAACTGGAGCCGGGCCGCCGGGTCGATGAAGCGCCGGATCAGCCAGGCGCTCGCCATGCGGTCCACGTGGATCCCACGCCTGGTGACCCACACCGCCCCTCGGGGCGTCTTCGTCTCGGAGGAGCCTGGGGCGCTCGGGGTCTGCTTGGAACGCTCGGTGAGGAGTTGCTCGAGCCGGACGACCAGGGCCTCGGCCGGCATCCGCCCGGGAGCGCCGAGGAAGTCGATGTCGACCACCTCCTCCAGACGCTTCCGGAGCTTGCTCACCTCGAGCGGCCAGGCCTCATCTCTCCTGCGGCGCTCGCCTGCCGCGGCGAGCTGCCTGGCTTCGCTGGCCAGCTCGGCGTACTGGGCATCGCGGGCAGCGTTGAAGAGCGCCTGGACCTGGGCGTCCGTGAGGCCCTCGACGAGCTCCGCCGCGCACACCGTCGCCTCCCCGCCGCTCTCGGTGATCTCTCGCGCCAGCCACTGGAAGTCCTCACGCGCTCCATCGCTCAGCGGAAGCGCGTAGACCGAGTTCTTGATGGCGATGGCCCCCTGCTGCTGGAGGCGTCTCCAGACCTTGACCCGCAGGCCGACCGGCTTCGGCGGGAGCTGGTGCATCAGCAGGAGCCACCTGGGACCGGGTTCGGCCACGCTCGGGATATGTAACAGCTGCTACACGCTGTCCAGGAGAACGAAACAGCTGTATCCGACTTGCGCGAAGACCGCCGGCGCCGTTCAACGGCCGACGTCCGGTCCCAGCGCGGCGGTCAGGAGCCCTCTCGCCTCGCTGGCCGGGTAGTCGGAGACGAGGAGGTACTCGATGTCCCCCACGGTCCGGCGGCAGACGGTGAAGCCCTGGACCTTCTCCTCGCAAGTGGTCCGGCGGGGCCCCCGAGCGGTCCGCTCGGCGAGGATCGAGACGCGGCGGGCCCCCAGCTCGTACGAGGCGAGCGGAATCTTTCGACCCACGATGTCGCAGAGACGCGCCCCGACGAGCGTCGCCTGGGGCAGCTCGGGGATGTGGAGCGCGAAGTCGATCTTGCCGGCGAACCACCGCTCGAGCTCCCGGGGGTCACCACCGGCGACGTCGAAGGGCTCCTCGCGAGTGACGCTGATGCCCACGTGGTCTCCGATCAGCGCGGCCATCGTGCGCCGATCCCGGACGACGGGAAGGAGGACCAGCAGCGCCAGGAGGACGACGGCGAAGCCTGCGGCCACGCCGCCGAGGCGGGCGCTCCTCTTGCGACGCCGGGTCCGCCGAGCAGCGGCGGAGAGCCGAGCCTTGAACGCGTCGCTCGCCTCGATGCCCGGAGCAGACGCGCGCACCGCCTCCTTCAGCCAGCGGAGCTCGCCCAGACGCGAGCGACACTCCTGGCATGACTGCAGGTGGGACGTGACGGTGACGGATTCCAGCTCCGGCAGGGCGTCGTCGACGAACGCGCTCAGCGTCTCGAAGGGAGTGCAGCTCATTTGCACACTCCGGGATCGAGCTGCGTGGCTGGCCGACGAAGGGCAGCCAGGAGCTGGGCGCGGCCCCGCGCGATCCTCGAACGAACCGTCCCAAGCGGGCAGGACAGAGCCTCGGCGATCTCCTGATAGGAGAATCCCTCGACGTCGCAGAGCAGGATCGAGGTACGCCACTCCTCTGGGAGGTCCGACAGCGCCCGCGAGACCTCGTCACTGAACCCCCGTTCCAGGATCTCCACCTCCAGGTTTCCGGTGGCGGCCTCGGCAGGAGCCAGGGTCGCCTCGCTGATCCGTGCCCGGTGTTCCGTGCGCCGCCGCTGGTCGAGCCATGCCCGCCGGAGGATGCTGAACAGCCAGGGGACGACGAGCGTCGGCTCGCGCAGGTCCTTGCGTGAGGCGAGGGCGCGGATCAGTCCCTCCTGGACCAGGTCCTCCGCAGTATCTGCATCGCGACAGAGTTGCAGGGCAAAGCGCCGCAGCCGGCCTGCGCCGGCGAGCGCCGCGGCGATGAGCTCGTCCTCGGTCAATCGGCCCCCGACTCAGTCCCTCGACATCCTAGGCGCGGAGGGTGGCTCCTTTCCCTTGTCTCCGGCGGACGCCTCGAGGGCACGTTCGAGGGCCGCCGGACTGCCTCCGAAGAACGAGACGTTGTCGAACGCGTCCTTCGCCACACCCTCGGCCACTGCCCGGGCCTGAGCAGCGCTGGCCCCGACCACGACGATGCGGGTGTGGTGATCGTCCATGGGAAGGCGCCCGTCGTCCTTTGCCTTCCGGACGTCGGAAAGTGGGAGCGGACGGGCTCCGGGCAGTCTGGTCTCGCCGCGTGCGTCGAGGAGCACGGCGGTGCGGTCCCTGTCCAGGACCTCGAGCAGCGCCTCGAGCTCGATCTGCTGCACTCCGCCGAGCGCACGCCACACCGGCATCCCCAGCTGATAGCGACGGACGTCCGTGAATCCCGCGGCCAGAAGGTCGTCCGCGAGACGCTTGCTCCGGCCGCAGTACATGCCGTTGCAGTAGAGGATGATCGGCTGCGCCCGGTTGCCCTTCGTCAGCTTCTCGATCGGCGCCAGGTCGGAGGTGTACTGGGAGGGAGGCAGACCTGGCTTTCCCGCGACGTTCAGGGCCCCCGGAAGGTGGCCGGTTGCGAACTCGGCGGGACTGCGCGCGTCGAAGACCAGCGCCCGGTTCGCGGCCAGCTCCGCGCCGAGCTCGCGGGTGGAGATCTCCGGGGAGCCGGCCCCCGCGGTTTCTCCCGAAGGTCCGGCCACGGCATCGAGGGCGCTCGAGCGGGTCTCGGCAGCCCGGGCGGGGGAGGCGAGCAGGAAGGTGAGAAGGACCGGGACCAGTGCAAGCCAGGACATCGCGACCTCGCCGAGGCCGTCGGGCGTCATGCCCGCCGTTCCCCGAGCAGACGTCCCCAGGGCGGTGAACGGTTCCCGGAGCCCTCGCCGCTGATTCTCGGTGCGTCCCCGAGCGCAGCTGGGGCGGCGTCCCTCGCTACCTCGACAGGGGGACTTCGCTCGAGGCGCGTCAGACCGAGACGTTGGTGGCGTCGTCGGACTGCGCGTCGGCCTGCTTCTCGGCCGCAGCGGCACGCTCGACGAGGCGGTGGCATCCGCACTCGACGGTGGTCGCGATCCGGACCAGCTCGGCCAGCGAACCGACGGCGACCTTGCGGAGGATGGATGCCCGATGCGCCTTCACCGTCCGCTCGGTGATGCCCAGCTCGGCACCCACCTGCTTGTTGAGCTGCCCGTTGATGAGCCGCTGGAAGACCTCTTGCTCCCGGGTCGTGAGCCGGGCCAGCCGCTGCTGGAGCTCGAGCAATCGCGCGCGATGCAAACGCTCGGTCTCGGCTCGCGCGAGCGCCTGCTCCACCGCGCGGCGCAGCTCGTCCATGTCGAGAGGTTTGCACAGCACGTCCACAACGCCGGCTTTGACAGCCCGGACCACGACGGCCAGCGGCAGCGAGTGGGCGACGAGGACGACCGACGTCCCCTTCGAGGTCTCCCGCAGAACCTCGTCCAGCTGCGGACTCGGACCATCGATCGACCAGAGCAGACACTCGCCCGAGCCCGGGCCTCGCTCGGCCAGCGACGAAAACCCCTCGACGCTCAGCCCGGCCAGCTCCAGGAGCTGCTGAAGCTCCTGGCGCTCGAGATCGTCTCGCTCGACGAGCTGCACCGTCCGCCGTCCCGGCGCGGATGCCGTCATGCACCCCTCCTCCTTGGTTCTAACTCCCTCCGGGGCTCCGTTTCACTCGGATGGCGTCGAATGCTTGTCCGAGCAAACGCTGTCCGACGGTGTTCGGCTCGCTCGTTGGTAGTAGCCCCGCTAATTCGCCGGTGGCGGACGCGGACGCGATGCCCGTGTCATGAAAGCCGACACGGTCTCGAGGACGTTGCGCTCGCGTCTCTCGAGCGAGGCGTAGGCCGCGTTGAGCACCGCGCCCTACGGCGCGTCGAATTCGTCCGCCGAAGAGATTCGCCCTGGAAACCTGAGCCGAGCCTTCTGTTGCAGCTCTCCAATGGCTAGGCACCCGGGATCTTGACTCGGAGCAGCTTCGCCGAGTTGAGAAAGACGAGCACATCCGGGCCGAGGTGAATGAATGCCGCCTGGATCGGGCCGATCCAGCCCATGAGCGCTGCGGTGATGCGAACGGCCTCCGCGGATGGGCTGGGCCGTGGCCTGAACAGTCATGTCGTTGTCGTTCCGGAACGCGAGGCGCCGTTCATCCCGGTGCGTGCGCGAGAGGACCTCTCTCCGGGACGACATGCGTGCGTCGCCGCTCGAGCCAGGCATAGGCGCTGGGGAGCACGAGCAGCGTGAGCAGCGTCGAGCTCACCAGGCCACCGATGACGACCGTGGCCAGCGGTCGCTGCACCTCGGCGCCTGCGCCGGTTGCGAGCGCCATCGGAAGGAATCCGAGGGAGGCCACCATGCCGGTCGTGAGCACCGGGCGAAGGCGCCGGAGCGCTCCCTCGCGGGCCGCCTCGGTCGCATCCTGCCCCGCCGCGCGGTTCTGGCGCATCTGGGCGGTGAGCACGAGCCCGTTGAGAACCGCCACGCCGAACAGCGCGATGAACCCCACGGCCGCCGAGATGGTGAACGGGAGCCCGCGGAGCGCGAGCGCCACAACTCCTCCGCTTGCGGCGAGCGGCACGGTGACGAAGATCAGGAGCGCCGACGAGACGTCGCGGAAAGTAAGCCACAGGAGCCCGAGGATGAGCAGCAGCGTCGCCGGCACGACGATGCCAAGCCGCGCGCGCGCCCGGCGCAGGTTCTCGAACTGGCCACCCCACTCGAGGTGATACCCGGGTGGCAGCTCGACCTCCCGCTGGACGGCCGCCTGCGCCTCGTCCGCGAAACCGCCCAGGTCGCGGCCGCGGACGTTCGCCTGGACGATGAGCCGGCGCTCCGTTGCTTCGCGCTGGATGACCAATGGCTCGTCGACCGTACTCACCTGAGCAACGTCCGAGAGGGGCACGAAGCCGCCCGCCGTGCTGCGGATGGGGAGACGGGCGATCGCGTCGAGGTCGGTTCGATGCGCCGCATCGAGCCGCACGCGCAGAGAGTAGCGTCGGCTCTCCTCGAGGACGGTCCCGACGGTATGTCCTCCGATCACCTCGACGGCGTCGAGAATCTCGTCCGCCTGGACGCCCCGCTGCGCGGCGGCGGCCCGATCGACGCGAACACGGAGCACCGGAAGACCCGAGACTCGGTCCGCCTTGATGTCCGCAGCGCCCTGGATGCGGCGAAAGACCCGGGAGATGCGGTTCCCCAGCCGCTCGAGGGTCGGCAGGTCCGGACCGTAGACCTTCACCGCGATGTCCGAGCGTGTGCCGCTCACCAGCTCGTTCATGCGCATCTCGATGGGCTGCGAGAATCCGAACGCCGCTCCCGGGACACCGGAGACCAGCGCGCTGGACATTCGCTCGACGAGCTCTTCGTGGTCCTTGGACCCTGGCCACTCGCCGCGCGGCTTGAGGATCACGTACACATCCGACTGCTCGACCCCCATCGGGTCGTTGGCGATCTCCGGTCTCCCCGTTTTCACGACCACCGTCGCGATCTCGGGGAACGCGCCGAGGGTGCGCTCGATCGCTCCGGCCTGCCGCACCGACTCCTCGAGCGAGGTGGAGGGGAGCCGGTTCGTCTCGATGATGATCGCGCCCTCGTCGAGGCGGGGGACGAACGCCGAGCCGAGGCGGGAGCCGATCCCCAGCGCGATGACGAGAAGCGCCAGCGCACCGCCGAGGGTCAACGCCGGATTCGCGAGCGTCCACTCGAGAGCCGGCCGGTAGATACGCCGGGCGCCCTCCACGATGGGGCTCGGCCGGTCGGGCTTGTCGGCGCGGAGGAGCAACGAGGCCACCGCCGGAACGAAGGTGAGGGTGAGGACGAAGGCGCTTGCCAGGGCGAACAGGACCGTCAGCGCCATGGGGTGGAACATCTTTCCCTCCACGCCTTCGAGGGCGAGGATCGGGACGTAGACCAGCGCGATGATGAGCCCGCCGAAGACCGTCGCCGAGAGGACCTCGTGCGCGGAGGTCACCACCACCGCGTTGCGCTCGGAACCGTCGAGCGACCGCCCGAGCCGGGCACGCTCCTCCGGCAGGCGGTGCACCGCGTTCTCCAGCACCACGATGGCGCCGTCCACGATGAGCCCGAAGTCGATGGCTCCCAGCGACATCAGATTTCCGCTGACACCCGCGGCCCGCATCCCGAGAAATGCGCCCAGCATGGAGAGAGGAATCATCGCCGCGGCGATGAGGCCGGCTCGCAGGTTCCGCAGCATGAGGAACAGGGTCACCAGGACCAGAGCGCCACCCTCGAGCAGGTTGCGGCGCACCGTGCCGAGCGTCTGCGAGACGAGGGTGGTCCGGTCGTAGAACGGCTCGATCCGAACTCCCGGGGGCAGGGTGGGGTTGATGCGGTCGACGGCAGCCTGGACGTCCCGGGCGACGTTCCGCGAGTTCTCGCCCTGGAGCATCATCGCCATGCCGGCGACGATCTCTCCGCGCCCGTCACGCGTCGCCGCACCCTGTCGGAGCATCGGCGCCCAGCTGACCGTGCCCAGCTGGCGCACATAGACCGGCACGCCCTTGCGGGTGGTGACGACGATGTTCGCCAGGTCATCGAGGGTCTCGACGCGCGCGTCCCCCCGGACGAGCAGCCCCTCCGGGCCCCGTTGAATGGCGCCGCCGCCGACGGTCCGGTTGTTCCGCGCGAGGGCATCGAACAGCTCACCCAGCGAGACGTTCGTCGCCCGGAGGCGGTCCGGATCGACTGCCAGCTCGTAGGTCTTGAGCTCGCCGCCGAAGGTGTTGACCTCGACGACCCCGGGCACCAGGCGGAGTCGGGGGCTGATATCCCAGTCGAGGATGGACCGGAGCTCCATGGGGCTCTTGCCGGTACCCTTCACCTCGAACTGGTAGATCTCGCCGAGGCCCGTGCTCGCAGGACCGAGCTCCGGAACGCCGTACTCGACAGGAACGGCCTCCCTGGCCCGGACGAGGCGCTCGTTGACCAGCTGTCGGGCCTCGCGCGGCTGGACGCCGTCCTCGAAGACCACGGTCACCGCCGAGGCGCCGTAGCGCGACAGCGAGCGAATCTCGGTGGTGCGAGGAAGCCCCGTCAGGCTGAGCTCGACCGGCACGGTGACCAGACGCTCGATGTCCAGCGGCGTCAGGGCCGGTGCGCTGGTGAGCACCTGGACCTGCACGTTGGTGAGATCGGGAACGGCGTCGATGGGCAGCGCGCGGAAGGCACGCACGCCGAGGGCGGCGAAGATGACCGTTGCGACGATGACCAGGAAACGGTTGGCGACACTCCAGCGGATGATTCCGGCCAGCATCGGTCAGTCGCCCTCCAGCTCGGCCCGATCGAGCTCGCCGCGGAGCGCGAACGCCCCCCGGACGACCACCTCGACGCCGGCGTCGAGCCCTCCGGAGACCGGAACGAAGCCGCTGCGCTCGGGACCCGCGACGAGCAACCGCGGCTCGAACGTACGCTCCCCGACCTGGACGAAGGCGATGCGCTGCGCCCCTCGCGCCTGAACCGCCTCGGCCGGAAGCCAGAGGACGTCCCCCGATGGGCTCAGCGTCAGGGTCGCGATGGCGGTCATCCCTGGCCGGAGCGCCGTTCCTCCGTCGAGGATCCGGGCCCGTGCCTCCGCGGTGCGAGTTGCGGGGTCGACGAGGTCGCTGACCACTTCGACCACCGCGTCGAACGCGCGGTCCGTCCGGCCGGGGATTCGCAGCGTGGCCGGGGTCCCCGGCTCCACCGCCCCGAGGTCGCCCTCCGAGATGCGGAGCGTTGCCCAGAGCTTGTCCGAGTCGACGATGGTGACCAGGTCCTCGGGTCCGGTGAGGACCTGTCCGAGCGCCGCCGAGACCGCTGCGATGCGTCCGTCGATCGGGGCGCGCACGATGCTTCGCTCGGGAAGCCGGGTCCCGCCGGACTTGATCGCCATGACCTCCTTCTCCGACAGGCCGAGGAAGCGGAGGTGCTCTTCCGATTCGCGGTAGGTCGCCTCGGCGGCGGCGGCCTGCGCCTCCGCGCGCCGGAGATCCTGCACCGCGCCTACCCGTTCCTGGACCAGCAGCTTCTGCCGCTCGAGCGCGTCGCGGGCCTCACGGGCCCGGGCGCGCGCCACCAGGAACTCCATGGAGACCTGGTGAATCTCCACAGTCTCCACCTCGACCAGCGGCTGGTCGCGCTTGACTGTGTCCCCGAGCCGGACGTGGATGCGCGCGACCCTGCCCGCCACGCGTGCGCCGACGCGGGCGACGCTCCGCGGGTCGGGCTCGATGCTGGCGGGCACCACGAGCCGGGGAGCGAATCTGGCGCGGTCCACCGGGGCGGTCTCGATGCCGGCGTTGCGGAACCCCTCCGGGGACAGCTCGACGCGGTTCGACCGCTGCTCCGTTCCAGCGTCGGGGACGGAGGGAGCCTGGCGCTTGCAGCCGGAGGACGCGAGCGCGAGGAGCAGCACCACGAGGATGGAGCGGGTCATGGAAAGGCTCCAGCCGCGACGACGAGGGCAATGCGAGCCCGGGCGCGCTGCCACTGCGCGTCCAGGCGAGCGGCGCGGGCGTCCTGAGCCTCACGGCGCGCGGCCAGGAGCGTGGGAAGGGTTCCCTGCCCGAGCTCGTACGCCCGTCCGGCGAGGACCTCGGCGTCCTTCACGGCGGCGGTGGTTTCCTCGAGCTCGGCGTACGCCGCCTGTGCTCCGGCAAGACGCGCGTACTCGGCGCGCACCGTCGCGTCCAGCTCCCTCGCGAGGACCTCCTCCTCGGTGCGCGCCGTCTCGTCCTGGGCACGGGCGACCGCCCGGGCTGTCGTGTTTCGTTGGAAGAACGGAAGCGGCACCTCGACGCCTCCGCGCACGACCCACTCCGGCGAGTGCTCGCCGACGACCAGCGCGCGCGGGACGGGCGTGCCGAGCCGATCCTGGAGGTTCACCTCGGATTCGCTCAGGGCACGCTGGGCAGCCGCGCGCAGACGGGCGGGGTGGCGATCGAGCCGGTTCAGGAGAGCCTCCAACGTCGGAAGTGGCGACTCCGGCTCCCCGAGCCGGGGCAGCTGGACGGATGAAGCCGCCGGAAGACCGAGGCGCGCCAGCAGAACAGCCTGTGTCGCGGTCCATTCCGCCTCGGCGCGCCGCAGCCGGCTTGCACCCTGGCTCCGGACGAGGGTTGCGAGCGCGACGTCGAGGTCTCCCACCGAGCCGGCCTGCCGCCGGACCCGGGCCACGCGGAGAAGCTCGTCGTCGACGGTGGCGCGCGCCCGTTCGAGCTCCAGCCGCTCCTGTGCCGCGCGGGCGTCCACCCAGCTCTGCAAGGCCTCTGCCTCGGCGCCGAGCGCCGTCTCGGCCAGCTCCTGCTCCGCGGCCGCGGTGCGAGCGTCGGCGACGGCGGCATGCTGGCGCGGTGCGCCGGAGACGTCGAACGGCCAGGCCAGGGTCATGGCGAGGTCGAAGGTGGTGTCCCCGTTGGGAAAGAAGCGCGGCCCGGCGGTGACACCGAGCGCCGGATTCGTCGCCGAGAGCGACTCGGCGCCCTCACGCCCTGCCCGTGCTTCCGCCAGCCGGGCGCGCGCCAGCCGAAGCCGGGGGCCGCGCTCGCGCACGAGCGCGCGGACCCTGTCCATGTCCAGGGCCTGTTCGGTCGCGAGCGAGGGCTGAGCGAGCGCAGCCGTCGCGAGCACGTGTGCTGCAGCGAGAAGGCCCACCGGGCCAGTCATGGCCGACTCCGGTGGGGGTGCGGGTGCTCGAGGCTCGAACGTCCGCTCCGGCCCTCGACATGGGCCAGACAGTCGTGAACCAGATCGCCCACGAACGGGTCGCTCACCGAGTAGAAGGTCTGGCGTCCCTGGTCCCGGGCCCGAACGAGCTTGAGGCGGCGGAGAAGGGCCAGCTGGTGGCTGAGTGCGGACATGCTCGTGCCCAGGACCCGAGCGAGGTCACCCACGCAGAGCTCCTCGTGCGCGAGCGCGTGGAGCACCCGGACACGGGTGGGGTTGGCGAGCGCCCGGAACACCTCGACCGCGTCCTCGACGACGCCGGCCAGAGGGAGCCCCTCCAGGGCGATTCGAACCTTCTTCGGCTGGAGGGCGCGGGGCAGTACCGAGTTGCTTTGTTGCACACTTGAGCATTACAACAAGTCTTGCAACGCTGTCGAGCCTTCGCAGCGGGCCCAGTGACAGGGGATTGAAGCGTTGAGCGAGACCACGAGCCTCTGGCGGAAGGTCGAGTTCCGTCGGCTGTTCCTCGCCCAGTCGATCTCGCTCACGGGCAGCGGGATCACGACCGTGGGTCTTGCGCTCCTGGCCTACCGGCTCTCCGGGGCCGTCGCGGGGGCGGCCGTCCTGGGCAATGCGTTGACGCTCCGGATCCTCGCCTTCCTCGTCTTCTCGCAGCCGGCGGGGCTCCTGGCGGACCGGGTGGACCGCCGCTGGATCCTGGTGGGCTCGGACCTCGCGCGCGCGGCCCTCGTCGGCCTGTTCCCGTTCGTCACCACCATCTGGGAGGTGTACGCCCTGGTCTTCGTGGTGAACGCGCTCACCGCCTTCTTCACCCCGGCGTACGAGGCGACTCTCCCGTCGGTCGCCGGACCGGAGCACTACGTCCAGGCGGCCTCCCTGTCGCGGGTGGCGACCGACGTGGAGAACGTGCTTGCACCGTCCCTGGCAGCGCTGCTGGTGGGGTTCCTCAGCTCGCGCTGGCTCTTCTGGTTCGACGCGGTGAGCTACCTCGCCTCGGCTGGGTTGGTCCTGAGCATCCAGCTCCCCAGGACGCCGCGGGCGGCACCTGCCGAGGAGCGAGGCGGGCTCGTCGCGGAGCTCACACGCGGAACCCGGATCCTGTTCGGCGAGCCATCGCTCCGGCAGGCGCTCATCCTCAGCGCGGCCGAGGCGACTGCCGGTGCGATGGTCATCGTCCTCACCGTGGTCATCGTTCGCTCGGTGTTCGGTGGGAGCGAGGGGACGGCTGCCCTCGGCATGGTGGCGGCAGGCCTCGGCTCGGCGGCGGCGGCGGCGCTGCTCAACCGACGCATCGCGCGGCGCGAGGAGGGGACGGAGGCGGGCCCCCAGCTCCATCTGCTCCCCCACCACTGGACCCAGCGGGCGATGTTCGCCGGGGGGACTCTCCTCATCGTGGCCTTGCTCCCGGGCATGTGGCTTCCCAGCCTGGCCGTCCTGCTGGGGCTATGGGCTCTGAACGGCTCCGGGCAGGCACTCATCGCGGTGTCGTCGGCGACGCTCCTCGCCGAACACACCACGGATGCGGAGAGGGGCAAGGCATACGCCGCGTACTTCGCCTGGACGCATGCCTTCTGGCTGCTGGCTTACCCGTTCGCAGGGCACGCTGCGGCGCGCTGGGGTCCGCGTACGACGCTTACCCTGGGTGGGGTCGCCTGTCTGGTGATGGTCGTCATCGCGTGGCTTGCGACCAGGTCCAGCCCGCATGGCGAGGAGGACGGTGCCGACCACCACGGCGGATAGGTCGCGTGCGGGCGGGTTGCAAGGCGGACTTCCGACAATGCGAGTGACTTGAGACACCCGCTCCCGGGCTCTGGTGTGTTGAAGTCTCGATGACCCTCGTTGGGGCTCACCCAACCGAGGGGAGGCTCGAGCCGCGGATGCTGGCACGGACGCTGCTCACCTCACACGGCCACCCGAACAGGAGGGAACAATGACCGATGAAGCATCGATTGATCGCCGTCGCTTTCTCGGTGCTGCGGCGGTGACGCTCGCGTCCGTGGACATCGGGTTCGCCGGAACGGCAGCTGCCCAGTCCGGGTCCAGGGGCGGGAGTTCCGCGGCGGGAACCCCATCCGGGGGAAAGACCTCGCTGGGCCCCATCAAGCAGATCGACGCGGGAGCCCTGAACGTCGGGTACGTCGATGCCGGACCGGCTTCAGGCCCTCCGGTCGTGCTCCTCCACGGCTGGCCCTACGACATCCATGCATTCGTCGACGTCGTCCCGGCGCTGACCTCGGCCGGGTACCGGGTCATCGTCCCGCACCTGCGCGGTTACGGGACGACGCGCTTCCGCTCGATCGATACCCCGCGGAACGGTGAGCAGGCGGCGCTCGCCGTCGACGCGACCGATCTGATGGACGCGCTCAAGATCAAGAGCGCCATCTTCGGCGCCTTCGACTGGGGAGCACGGACCGCCAACATCGTGGCCGCCCTGTGGCCGGAGCGCTGCAAGGGACTGGTCACGGTCAGCGGCTATCTGATCGGCAGCCAGGAGGCAGGCAAGATGCCGTTGCCGCCGAGCGCAGAGCTCCAGTGGTGGTACCAGTACTACTTCGCGACCGAGCGGGGCCGGGCGGGCTACGAGAAGTACCGGCACGACTTCGCGAAGCTCATCTGGAAGATCGCTTCGCCGAAGTGGAACTTCGACGACGCCACGTTCGATCGCTCCGCGGCGGCCTTCGACAATCCGGACCACGTCGCGATCTCCATCCACAACTACCGCTGGCGCCTCGGCCTCGCCGAGGGAGAGAAGAAGTACGACGAGCTGGAGAAGCGACTCGCCGTCTTTCCGGCCATCACCGTCCCGACGATCGCGATGGAGGGGGACGCCAACGGCGCGCCGCACCCCGAGCCGGACTCCTACGCCAGGAAGTTCACGGGCAAGTACGAGTTCCGGCTGATCACCGGTGGCATCGGGCACAACCTGCCCCAGGAGGCCCCCGCGGCGTTCGCCAAGGCGGTGAAGGACGTCGGCGCCCGTTCCGGCTGACCATCGCGGTCAGAACGCCTCGCCGACGGCGAGATAGAAGCTGACGCCCTGCTTGCTGAACGCAAGGTCGGCACGCACGTTGACGTGGTTTTGCTTCGCCACGGTGAGCCGAGCGCCGACGCCGCCCGCCGGGAGCAGATCCTTGAAGTTGAGGCTGCCCACGTCGGGCTGGACCTCGCCGACTCCGAAGAACGCCACCGCGCCCAGCCAGGCCAGGATCTGGAGCCGGTACTCGACCTGCGCCGCGAGCAGGATGTTGTCCTGGTACTCCCCTGCCTTGTAGCCACGGATGTCCGAGCCCTGACCCAGGCGCGGCAGCGTGTAGAACGGGGCGTTGGTCGAGGCGAGGTTCACCACCTCCCGGAAGGCGAGAACCTGCCGGGGCGTGAGCCCGAGGTACTGATTCCACGCCAGCTTCCCGGTGACGTAGTCGAAGGAATCGCCCAGAGATTTGAGATGCAGGTCGAGCGATAGCTCCATCAGCTGCCCGGTGCGGGGGAAGAACTGGCTGTCGCGGGTATCCCACTGGAACTTGATGCCGGGCGCCGAGAACCACGACACCAGCTCGGTACTGGGCGGGACCAGGTCGGGAGGAACCTGGACCTGGGAGAGATCGGCCGTGGACCGCATCTTCATCACCGTCCAGCGCGGGCCCAGATACAGGCCCTGGGCGATCCGGAAGAGGCTCTCCAGCCTGCCTCCGGCCATCCGCTGCGAGATGGGAACGAACAGACCGCGGTCCGCTGCCTCGTTGCCGATTCCATAGAAGTCCCAGTTGACGTGACCGAGCATGAGGAAGGCGCTCACCCGGTAGTGGTCCTCGGCCAGGTTCAGCTTCGAGATCGCCCCGACGACCCAGCTCCCGTTGGTGCTGACCATCCCGACGCCACCGACGGTGGAGGGCGGCGACTTCGCGTCGGCCGGGAAGATGTACGCGCCCATCCCCGTGACCATGAAGCCGAGCGTCGAGTTGTAGCTGGGGATGGGAACCAGCATCCATTCCGCCGGCTTCGGCGCCTTGACCGGCGCGGGCGGCGGCGTCTCCACCTCGACGGAGGTGATGCTCGGCGCGCTGGTGCCCGGGGGATCGACGGCGGTCAGTCCGTCGCTGGAACGGTCGACGTAGTCGGAGACCGGGTTGTCGGGATAGCCAGGTGTGGCGTCCACGTCCGGGTCGCCCGCGAGGGCAGGGGCGGAGACCAGGAAGAGCAGCGCCGCCAGCCAGCGCCCGATGCGTGGGGGACGCCCTGGGCTGCCGCCAGTCCACTCGGCCATCCACCCTCCCTCGAGCGCCGACCGACCGGGGCGCAGCAGGCCCATCCTGCCGGGCGGAGAGCGTCTGTCAAAGCCTCACGAACGATCAGAAGGCGGCGTGGAGCGTGATGTCCTCGGTCGCCGACGTCTGCGGAACCGGGGGAAGCGTGGCATCGAGCGAGCCGGAGAACGCGTAGATCTCCCGGTCGGGGAGGGACTTGGTCGAGGAGACGCGGCTGATGAACAGCGTGTACCTCCCGGTGGTCTCGGCTCCGTCGGTCGCTCTCCAGGAGCGGCTGCCCGCGGTCACCGTGATCCGCGCGCCGACGCCGGCGTCGGCCTCGGCTTCGGTGAACGTCCCGGCGCGGGGGACACCCGCGAAGGTGAATGTCGCCCCGATCACCAGGGTCGTCTCGCCGGTGGTCCCGTAGCCCATCATCACGGTCCCGATGTCGGTCGTGCCCGACCAGACCGCGAACCGCGTCGTGCAGGAGTAGCTCCCGGACGCTTCGCCGGACACGGTCAGCGTGCAGGGAGGACCGGAGGCGCCTCCGCCGCTGGAGCCATCGACGCTGGCCCCGCAGCCCAGGAGCACCATCAGCGCCGATATCGAAAAGACCTTCCTCACCACTCCTCGGTTCGCCAGGGCGATTCGCCCGATCCGCGGGCCGGCTCCTACTGCTTCGACTCCTGCGCCGGCACTGACTGCGCAGCCTGCCTCGCGGTGATGGCCTGAAGGAGCTGATTCACGTTGAGCGTCTGCAGCCCGACGCCCGACTTTCCGCCGGGGAGGATGACCAGGTCCTTCCCTGCCAGCGACTCGGCGATCTTCAGCTTCACCAGCGCCGTACCGCCGCTCCCGGCGAGCGCCTCGTTGTGCTTGCGGACCCCCTGCGCGTGGGCCTTCTTCTCCGCGACCAGGGCCTCGGCCTGCCTCTGCTCGAGGTCGGTCTCTCGCTTCGCCTCGACCAGGTAGCGGGGCAGGGCGATCTCCTGGATCTTCTCCTCGATCCGGGCGAACCAGGCCGGATCATCGAAGGACTCGAGGAAGCTGGTCCGGACGTCGTGCAGCTCGCTCTCGAACGCTTGCCGGAGCTGCGCCTCGACCTGCGGCGACCACGGGCCGAGGCCGGGACGCCGCCGCTCCGCAGCGGCGATCAGCACCCCGGAGAGAAAGGGGAGCCGGAAGCGATCCGGGTACATGGACGAAACAACGGTACCATCACCGGGCGGCTCCCGCGCGCCCCCCGCGCTTCCGGGAACTGGACGTTGATGACGGAGCCCTCCAGCCCCGTCTTCTCCTCCGGACGGCCCGGCAGTACGGTGCCGCGCCTGCGGACGCGCTGAACACCCGTCCGCGCGGAGGCCGTCCTCATGCCGTTCACCTTTTCCTGCTCCGACATCGATCAGAACTGCCCGGCCCGCTTCGTGAGCGACACCGACGTGCAGCTGCTGGATCAGATCCACAGGCACGTTGCAGACGCCCACCCCGAGATCGCGAAGAAGAAGGAGACCCCCGAGCAGATCAAGAAGGCGATCAAGCCCAAGGGCTGAGCTGCGGCCGGGATCAGGCCTGCGGCGGGCGCTCCATCGCGAGCGCCTCGACGACCTGGTAGCCGGGGAGACGGCGGAAGATCTCCGGGTCCACCCGCACCTTCGAGGACCGGCTTCCTCCGCCCACGATGACCGCCGGGCGTTCGAGCACCCGGGCGTCGACGTAGATCGGAATGCCCGCGGGGATGGCGAACGGGGTGACGCCGCCGATCACCATCCCGGTGAGGCTGGCGGTCTCCTCGGCCGTGGCGAAGGAGAGCTTCTTGACCCCCAGCAGGTCGGCCACCGCGTGGTTGACGTCCAGCCGCGTGGTGGCCAGCACCAGGCACAGCGCGTAGACCTTCGGCTCACGGCGGCTGGCGACGAGGATGGCGTTGGCCGAGTCACGGGGCTCGATGCCATACCGGGCGCAGAACTCGGCCGTGTCGGCGAACGCCGGGTCGCAGGGCATCACCTCGTAGCGAGCCCCGGCGCCGTCCAGGGCGGCGCGGACGGCGGCCTCGATCCGAGCCTCGTCCGGCGGGGCAGGGGTCACGGTCATGCAGGTCCGATGTGTAGCGGGCCGCGGGCGGCCCGTCGACCCCGATGACGGCAGCCGTTGTGCCCCCGGCTGCCCGTGCTAGGACCCTTCGCCTCCAGATGCCCAGCTCCCTGTTGCGCCGGAAGGATGTCGACGCTTGCCAGCAGGATGCTGAACGCTCCGAGCACCGGCTGAAGCGTTCGCTGGGCGTCTTCAACCTCACCGCCCTGGGGATCGGAGCGGTGATCGGCGCCGGCATCTTCAGCGCCATCGGCACCGCCGCGTCGGGAGGCGCCAACCACATCGCGGCCGGTCCAGCGCTGGTGGTCTCGTACGTGCTGGTCGCCCTGGCCTGCGGCTTCGCCGCGCTCTGCTACGCCGAGATGGCGGCGATGGTCCCGGTGGCCGGGAGCGCCTACACCTACGCCTACGTCACGCTGGGCGAGTTCGTCGCCTGGATCATCGGCTGGGACCTCATCCTCGAGTACGCGGTGGGGAACGTCGCGGTGGCGGTCAGCTGGGCGGACTATTTCAAGTCCCTGCTCGCCGGGCTGGGGCTGCACCTCCCCGACTGGCTGACGACCACGGTGGATCACGCGCAGCAGAGCCCGGCCCTGCTGGCCTCGGCGCCTCACCTCTTCGGCATCCCCATCGTCCTCAACTTGCCGGCGGGTCTCATCATCGCGGTACTCACCGTGCTCCTGGTGATCGGCATCCAGGAGAGCGCCCGGGTGAACACCGCGATGGTGGTGCTGAAGCTGGTGATGGTGGTGGGGTTCATCGCGGTGGGCACCTTCTACATCGCCCCCGCCAACTGGACGCCCTTCGCCCCCAACGGGCTGCAGGGCGTCCTGAGCGGCGCGTCGCTCATCTTCTTCGCCTACATCGGCTTCGACGCGGTCTCCACCACCGCCGAGGAGGCCCGCAACCCGCAGCGCGACATCCCGCGGGCGATGATCTGGACCCTGGGCATCTGCACCGTGCTCTACGCGGCCGTCACCCTGGTGCTGACCGGCATGGTGGGCTGGAAGGGCCTGGGGGTGGGGGACCCGCTGGCCCAGGCGCTCCAGTCGGCAGGCCTCCAGGCGCTCGCGGGAATCCTCTCCTTCGGGGCGGTGGTGGCCATGACCGCCGTGCTCCTGGTCTTCCAGCTGGGGCAGCCGCGCATCTTCATGGTGATGGCGCGCGACGGGCTCTTGCCCGGCTGGGCGGCGAAGGTGCATCCGCGCTTCCGCACCCCCTACGTCACCACCATCCTCACCGGCATCGCGGTGGGCCTCCCGGCGATGTTCGTGGACATCAACGAGGCCATCGAGTTCACCAACATCGGAACGCTGTTCGCCTTCATCCTGGTCTCGATCGGGGTCATCGTGCTCCGGCGCACCGACCCGGACCGCCCCCGTCCGTTCCGCTGCCCGGGGGTGCCCTGGCTGCCGCTGCTCTCCGTCGTCGGCTGCGGGATCCTGATGGTGTACCTGCCGCTCATCACCTGGATCCGCTTCGTGGTGTGGCAGGCCATCGGCGTCTCGCTGTATTTCCTCTATGGCCGGCGCCACAGCCGGCTGGCGAAGCAGGGGACCGAGGAGACCGCGTGGACGCACACTACGAGCAGGTGATGGCGGCGCGAGAGCGCCTGGCCGATGGGCCACCCCGGGCCTACTTCGCGTACTCCACCGTCCTCGATCCCGCCGCGTTCGAGGAGTGGCGGCACCAGCACGGCTACGACTTCTTCCAGCTGCCTCCGGGCACCCGGGTCCAGGCGCTCGACCTGGGCCTGATCTACGACTTCCCCTCGCGCTGGTGGGGTGGCCGGGTGGCCGGCCTCGAGGATCGGCCGGGCGCGGTCGTTCATGGGCTGCTGTTCGAGATCGCGCCGAAGGACTGGCCCATCATCCAGCACAAGGAGGGCGCCATCACCCGGATGTGCGTCGAGCGGCAGGTCCGGGTGCGCACGGCGTCCGGAGAGCGGGTGGCGACGGCGTTCACCACCGCGCCCGACCGGAAGAGCCTGGACGGAACGGTGAGCCCTCGATTCGTCGAGGCGCTGGTCCGCGGCGCCCGCGCGGCCGGGCTTCCGGAGTCGTGGATCGCCTCGCTCGGCGACGCGCGCTGAGCC
>Ga0081540_1000719_pt1 | contig 30498 bp, 37 predicted proteins | sample TabmetS2T1R1_FD_71024 | JGI IMG/M metagenome (GOLD analysis project Ga0081540, IMG submission 71024) | Tabebuia heterophylla rhizosphere microbial communities from the University of Puerto Rico - S2T1R1 | ecosystem: Host-associated > Plants > Roots > Rhizosphere ...
GTCGCCCCCGGCCAGTCGCCCTCCCCGCCCCCGCTGGGGCACGGGCGCGTCGTCGTCAAGTGGCGGACCCCGTGGTGGTCCCCGCCCGCCTCGCCGTGGGCCAAGGGCGAGAAGCCGGTCCCGCCGGGCCCGGGCAACCCGCTCGGGACGCGCTGGATGGGGCTCTCGGCGAGCGGCGTCGGCATCCACGGCACGCCCGACGACACGTCGATCGGCTACTCGGCCTCGCACGGCTGCATCCGCATGCACATCCCCGACGCCGAGTGGCTCTTCAACCACGTGACCATCGGCACGCCGGTCTTCATCGTCGCCGCCTAGTGCCGTGACCGCCGCTCGGCTGAAGCTCGGCGCCCAGGCACTGGCGGTCGGGCTCGTGGCCCTGCTGCTCGCGCTGCTCGTCTGGAAGCTCGCCAAGGGCTCGGGCAAGGAGGCCGCGATCGGGAAGCCCGCGCCGGACTTCACGCTCAACCGCGTCGACCGGCCGGGCACGCTGCAGCTGGCCTCGCTGCGCGGGAAGGTGGTCGTGCTCAACTTCTGGGCCTCGTGGTGCTACCCGTGCAACCAGGAGGCGCCGACCCTGCAGGCCGCCGCGAAGCGCTGGGGCGACCGCGTCGTCGTGCTGGGCGTGGACGTCAACGACCCGACGAGCGACGCGCGCAGGTTCGCCCGCAAGTTCAGGCTCAGCTACCCGCTCGTCCACGACAACCACAACGTCACCTCGCCGAAGTACGGCCTGACCGGCCTGCCGGAGACGTTTTTCATCGACCGCAGCGGGAAGCTCGTCGGCCACGTCGCCGCGGCGATCGACGCCTCCGACCTGCGCGACGGCGTCGAGCAGGCGCTGCGGTCGTGAGGCTCCTCGTCGTCGCGCTCGCGGCCCTGGCGCTGGCGGCGCCGGTGGCGGCCAGCGAGCAGCATCCGACGCTCCCGGAGCTCGAAGGGCAGCTGATGTGCCCGATCTGCGAAGGCGAGACCCTGGCCCAGTCGAGCTCGCCGGCCGCTCAGCGGATCAAGGTCGAGATCCAGGAGCGCATCGCCGCCGGTGACACGCGCAGCGAGATCAAGCGCCGGCTCGTCTCCGAGTGGGGCACGCGGATCCTGGGCGCGCCGCCGCGGCACGGGTTCGACCTGCTGGCCTGGCTCCTGCCGATCGTGGGCGTGCTCGGCGGCGCAGCGGTGCTGGGCCTGCTCGCCTTCCGGTGGACGCGCGAGCGCGAGCCGGAGCCCGCGCCGCAGCGCTGGTCGCTGAACGGGCACCCGCTCGAGCCGGAGGAGGAGCGCCGGCTCGACGACGAGCTCGCGCGCTTCGATGGGTGAGAGGGTTGCGGCGGCGTTCGCCGCGGGCCTGGTCTCGATCGCCTTCCCCTGCGTGCTGCCGCTCGTGCCCGGCTACCTCTCGGCGATCACCGCGGTCGAGGTCGACCGGCTCGGCGAGCGCGGGATCGCGCGACGTGTGGTCGCCGCGAGCGTGCCCTTCGCGGTCGGCTTCACGGTCGTCTTCGTCGTCCTCGGCGCGGGGGCGGCCGCCCTCGGGGGCTGGGTCGACCAGGAGGCGCGGACGAAGATCGCCGGCTTCGTGCTGGTCGTGCTGGGGCTCGCGTTCATGGGCCTGCTGCCGTGGCCCGAGCGCGTGGTCGCGCCGGGCGCGCTGACCCGGGCGCGGGCGAGCGGCTCGCGCGCGCTGCTCGGGGCGGCCTTCGCGGTCTGCGCGGCGCCGTGCGTCGGCATCCTGCTCGGCGCGATCCTGGCGCTCGCGGCCGACTCGCGCACGGTCGTTCGCGGCTGCATCCTGCTCGCGGCCTACTCGCTCGGGATCACGGTCGCCTTCGTGGCGATCGGGATCGCGTTCACGCACGCGATGGCCGCCTTCCGCTGGGTGCGCGACCACTACGACTGGATCCGCTACCTGAGCGGCGGCACGCTGGTCGTGCTCGGCCTGTTGCTGTTCTTCAACCGCGACTGGTGGCTGCGCGTGCTGCTGAACCGGGCGCTCGACGCGCTAGGCCTCGGCGGGCAGCTCTAGCGCCGGCAGCTCCAGCGAGCCGCCCTCGACGACGCGCACGGCCGCGGAGACCTGCTCGAGGAGCGACGCGACGTCTACTCCGCGGTGCGCCGGCGCGTAGGGCCGGAGCCGTCGCGCCGCCTTCTCTAGCTGCCGCTCGCAGCCGACGCGGTTGCCCCGGCCGGCCTGGTACCAGGCGACGGCCACGTGCACGAGCCCCTGGTAGAAGTCGCGCTCCTCGGGCTCTGCGGCGCGCCAGGCGTCCTCGAGCTGCTCGTGGGCCGCGAAGTACTCGCCGCGGCGGATCAGGTCGAGCCCGGACTCGAGGTGGCTCACGCCGTTGGAGACTAGGCGCCCGGGTGGTACGTTTGCCGCGTGGCGACGATCCTGCTGGTGGGGGTCGACCTGTTCTTCCGAGGGAAGCTCGAAGGCCTGCTGCAGGGCCATCACCTGATCACGACGGAGAACGTCGACCCGCCCGACTGTGTGATCGCGGACATCGCGCGCATCGACCCGGACGAGGTCGCGGACGCCTATCCGGAGATCCCGATCGTCGGCTTCACCAACCACACCGACACGGATGGGCTCCGCCGCGCGCACGCCGCGGGCTTCGACCAGGTGGTTGCCAAATCGGCGCTCGACGAGCGGGCGAAGGAGATCGTCGAAGAGCTCACTGCCTGACCGGCGCCTCTGATTAGACTGGCGCCCGCCGTGACATACATCATCGCCGAGCCCTGCATCGACATCAAAGACCTGTCCTGCGTGGACGTCTGCCCGGTCGACTGCATCCACGAGTTCGGGCGCATCCTCGTGATCGACCCCGAGGAGTGCATCGACTGCGGCGCGTGCGAGCCGGAGTGCCCGGTCGAGGCGATCTTCCCGGAGGACGCGCTCCCGGCGAAGTGGGAGCCGTTCGTGAAGATCAACTACGCCTACCCGGAGGGCGCGGACGTGATCAACAAGCTCACCGACGAGTACGCGACCGAGCACAACGTCCAGAACGAGCCGCTCGAGTAGTTACACCTCCGAGCACATCGTCGACAGCGAGAAAGACCGGCGCAAGTAGGCGCGTGGCTATGCTCAAGCCGTGACGCCGGAGACGCTCGACCACGTCGCGCTGTGGGTCGCCGACCGTGACCCGATCGCCGACTTCGTGACGTCCCGGCTGGGGATGCACGTCGTCGACCGGACCGACGCCTTCACCCTGGTCGGCTCGGACGCCCGCCGCGGGAAGCTGACGCTCTTCGCGGCCGAGGGCCCGCGCGAGCAGGGCGCGCTCAAGCACGTCGCCCTGCGGGTCTCGAGCCTCGAGTCGGCGCTCGGCTCCCTTGACGGAACCCAGGTCGAGCGGCCGCGGGACGGCGAGGCGTACCTGGACGTCGGCGAGGGCGTGCGGCTCGGCCTCGTCGAGGCGCCGACGGTGGTCGAGTACGACCTCGACCACGTCGCGCTCTGGTCGCACGACCCTGAGGCAACGGCCGGCGAGTACCTCGGGCTCGGCTTCTCGGAGGCCGCGCCGGGCCCGTCGGACGCGCCTCGCGTCGAGGTCGGCGGAGCGTTCGTCGAGTTCCACCAGGGCGAGCCGGGCGATCCCGAGCGGCCGCTGCTGAACCACCTCGCGGTGCTGGTCGAGTCGGCCGAGGAGCACATCGCCGAGGCCCGGGAGCTCGGGCTCGAGATCGACAACATCGTCGACGCGGCGAACACGTACGCGGTCTTCGTCTGGGGCCCGGAGCGGGTCAAGGTCGAGTACGTCGAGCACAAGCCGACGTTCTCCCTGACTTAGTGCTCGTGGCGGGAGCCGGGATGGCCGGCCTCTGCGCCGCCGTCCGTGCCCGCGAGCTCGGCGCCTCGCCGACCGTGCTCGAGAAGGGCTCGCGCCCCGGGGGCTCGATGCTTCTCTCGAGCGGCGTGATCTGGCGCTACCGGAGCTTCGAGGAGTTCCGTGCCCAGTGTCCCGGAGGCGACGAGCGCCTGCAACGGCTCGTCTTCGACGGGCTCGACGAGGGGCTCGAGTGGCTCGAGTCGCTCGGCGCGCCGGTGGTCTCGCGGGAGACCGGGAACCCGCTCACGACCGGCGTCCGCGTCGATCCAGAGGGCATGACGGAGACGCTGTTCCGGGCCGCCGGCGACGTCGGCTTCGAACAACCGGTGACAGTCACAGTGACAGTCACCGGGGTTCCGCTCGTGCTGGCGAGCGGCGGCTTCCAGGGTGACCCCGAGCTGGTCGAGCGCTACGTCCGGCCTGCCGCGCCGCTACGGGTTCGAGCGAACCCCTGGAGCGACGGCGACGGGCTGCGGCTCGGGCTCGAACGGGGCGCCGCGCTCTCGCCAGGGCTGGACGAGTTCTACGGCCGCAACATGGCCGACGTCGACTTCGACGAGGCCGGCTTCGTCCCGCTCGCGCAGGTCTACGGACGCCACGCCCGGATCTTCAACGAGCTGGGCGACGAGTTCTTCGACCACACGGCCGTCTCGTGGTCGGAGCTCGACCTCGTCCAGGCGACCGCGCACCAGCCCGGCGCGCGGGCGTGGTACCTGCTCGACGAGGCGGCTCTCGACGAGCGCGTTCGGTACGGCACGGTCCGCGAGCTGGTCGCCGACGCACCCACGCGCGCCGACCCCGCCGAGCTGCCCTTCGAGCCGCCGCCGGGGACGGTCGCCGCCGTCCGGGTCGCGGCCGCGATCACGCACACGATCGGCGGGCTCCGCGTGGACGAGCAAGCTCGCGTCCTGGACGACCGGGGCGTGCCGATCGACGGTCTGGTCGCCGCCGGTGCCGACGTCGGCGGGATCTCGACCGGCGGCTACGCGAGCGGCCTGGCCACGGCGCTCGTGCTCGGCCGTCAGGCCGCCGAGACCGCCCTCAGCTGACGGGCTGCAGGTAGGCGCAGCGCCGCGAGTCGCCCGGGAGCGGGGAGGGGGCGACCTTCGTCACGTAGAGCCGGTCTTCGCCTTCCTCGACGACGTCGCCCGCGCCGGGCGCGTCGCCTTCGCGCTCGCGCAGCTCGTAGCCGTTCGTCGTCCAGACGAAGCGCAGGTGCGTCGGGCGCTGGCCGTTCTCGTCCACGAGGCGAAGACTAACGGTGGGCTGCGTACGACGGCAGCACGATCCGAACTGCGGTGCCGCCGTCCTCGCCGGCCTCGATGTCGAGCCGTCCGCTGAGCGTCCGTGCACGCTCTTCGATGTCCTCGAAGCTCGTGCGCCGCCGCTCGCCCGCGCCGTCGTCGGAGATGACCGTCTCGACCATCCCGTCCTCCAGCTCGGCCACGCTGATCGAGATCCGCGAGGGCGGGCCGCGCCTGATCGCCTGGTTCACGGCGTCGCGGATGATCTGGTAGATCGCCACGCGCGCGTTCTCGGTGAGGCCGTCCGCCGCGGCGACGTCCAGGTCGACCTGGATCTGGTGCGAGAGGCCGACCTGCTCGGCGAAGGCCTGCACCGCCGGCCCGAAGCCCTGGTCGCGCAGCACGACCGGCTCGATGTTGAACGAGAGGTCGCGCAGCGAGCGGATGGTGTCGCGGTGCCGCTTGACCGCCGAGTCGAGCACGCCGGTGGCCTCTTCCAGGCGGCCGCCCTCGAGCGAGTCGATCACCGCGTCGAGCATCAAGCTGATGCCCGAGAGCGACTGCACCGGCCCGTCGTGCAGGAACAGCGCGAGGCGCCGCCGCTCCTCCTGCTCGGCGATGATCAGCTGGTCGGTCAGCCGTGCCCGCTCGGCCTCGCGCTCCTTGGCCTCTGCGAGCAGCTGCGTGTTCTCGACCGCCCTGCAGGCGAAGTCGGCCAGCAACTTCGCCCGCGCCAGCTCCTCGCGGTCGAGTGGCCTGGCCCGCACGAGCTGCAGCGAGCCGATCACCTCGCCGCGGATTCGCAGCGGCAGCACGACCGCTCCCGCGAGCCCGCGCTCGCCGGGCGCGAGCAGCGTCGCCTTGGCGCCGAAGAGCTCCCTGGCCTCGCGCCGGGCCTGGTCGAGCACCTGCTCGGGCTCGTGCGGCGCGGCGATCGAGCTCATCGACTCGATCAGCGACTCGAGGAAGCTGGACTGCGCCGAGAGCTCCTCCTCGACCTCCTCGTGCCGCCGCCGCTCGGTGACGATCAGGTGCAGCGCGAACCCGGCGGCGCCGAGGATCGCGGCGCCGAGGCCCGCGAAGGCGAGCCAGCTCGAGTCGAACGCCAGGCCGACCAGCGAGACGACCGCAGCGGCCGCCACGACCGCCACCAGCAGCGCAGCTCTAGTCGATGATCGCGTCACGAAGCGCGATCGCCACGGCGTGCGTGCGAGTGTCCGCCTCGAGCTTCGTGAGGATGTGACGCACGTGGCTCTTGACCGTCTCCTGGCTGATGAAGAGCCGCCCGGCCACGTCCGCGTTCGACATCCCGTCGGCGAGCAGCTGCAGGATCTCCCGCTCGCGCGCCGTCAGCATGTCCTCCCGGTCGCCCGAGAGGAACGCCGGCATCAGCGCCGGGTCGACGAAGCCTTCACCGGCGACCACCTTGTCGATCGCCTTCAGCAGCGTCTGGTGCGGGGCCTCCTTGAGGATGTAGCCCTTGGCCCCTGACTCGAGCCCGCGGCCGAGGAGGCTGCGCTCGCTGTACGCGGTGAAGATCAGGACCGCGGTCTCGGGAACCTTCTGCGTGAGGATCTTCGTCGCCTCGAGGCCATCCATCCCGGGCATGCGGACGTCCATGATCACCACGTCCGGCTTGCGGCGCTCCGCCAGGGAGACGGCGGTCGCGCCGTCGGCGGCTTCGCCGACGACCCGGATGTGCGGGGCGCGCGAGAGCGACAGCCGCAGGCCTTCGCGGACGACCTCGTGGTCGTCCACGATCAGGCAGGTGATCTCTCGCTGCGCGGTGGTCTGCTCTTCTGTGGCGGCCTGCTCCGTCAACGCACGCGGATTGTAGGGCGGAAATCGGCTGCTAGAGGCCCAGCGCCAGCTGTTCGGGCTCCGGGGCGGGCGCCAGCCGGGTCTCGCGGCGGTCGCGGATGCCGTGCTTGCGGGTCAGATCGGAGACGAGCTGCCGCACCGGCCTGCTCTCGGCGGCGCTCAGGTAGGCGCGGCGCTCGTAGAGCCGCTGGTAGGCCGGCAGCTGCTCGGGGAAGTCCTCGGCGAGCGCGCTCAGGAAGTGCTCGCGCGTCCCGGGCCGCAGGTTGAGCAGGTTCGCCCACACGCCGCAGGCGCCGGCCTCGCGGGCCTCGCGCACGACCTGCTCCAGCAGCTCCGGCCGGTCGGAGAGGCCGGGCAGGATCGGCGCCATGCCGACGCTCGCGCGGATCCCGGCCCCGACGAGCGCCTTCAGCGCCCGCAGCCGCTGGCGCGGGTGGGCCGTGCCGGGCTCGGTGCGCCGCCAGACCTCCTCGTCCAGCGTCGGCACCGAGAACGTGACCGAGACCTCGGCCCGCCGCGCCGCGTCGGCCAGCACGTCGAGGTCTCTGATGATCAGCGGCCCGCGCGTGATGATGCTGAACGGAGTCGAGGCGTCGCCCAGCGCCTCCAGGCAGGCGCGCGTCAGCCGGTAGCGGCCCTCGGCCGGCTGGTAGGGGTCGGTGGCGGCGCCGATCGCGACCGTCTCCCGTTCCCAGCTCGGCTTCGCGAGCTGGCGCCTGAGCACCTCGGCGATGTTCGTCTTCACGCGGATCGAGCGGCCGTAGCGGTCGTCGGACGGCCGGTCTGCCCGCAGCTCGAAGGCGCGGACGTAGCAGAAGGTGCAGCGGTGGACGCAGCCCATGTAGGGGTTGAGCGACCACTTGAAGCCCATCCCCTTGACCCGGTTCAGCGCGACCTTGCAGGGCTCCTCGCGGTACTCGACTCGCACGGCGGCAGTATAGAACGTACGTTCGTGTGGCCGCTGGAGTTGAATGCCCGGATGGACGAGCTCCCCGGCGGGATCCGCCGGCTGACGTTCCCCCTGCCACTGGGGATCGACCACGTGCACTGCTACCTGCTGCCGGGCCGTGACGGCCGGACGCTGGTCGACACGGGCCTCGGGCTACCCGACGCCGCGGAGCGCTGGCGGGAGGCGCTGCGCGGGCTGGACGTGGCGCGGGTCGTGATCACCCACTTCCACCCCGACCACGTCGGCGGCGGACAGGTCGTGCGGGAGCTGACCGGCGCGGAGGTGCTTCAGGGCGTGGACGACTACGAGCAGTGCCTGCGTGTCTGGGGCAGCGACGACTGGTCGGAGCGCATGGCCGACTACCTGCAGCGGCACGGGCTGCCGGAGGAGCCGGCCGCGGAGCTGCGCCACGAGTCGCGCGCCTTCGCGCCCTTCATCCGCTTCGCGCGCGATCCGGAGCTCCTGCGCGAGGGCGAGGAGGTGGACGGCTGGCGCGTGCTCGAGCTGCCGGGTCACGCCGACGGCCACATCTGCCTCGAGCGCGACGGCGTCCTGCTTGCCGGCGACCACCTGCTCGGCGCGATCACGCCCACGGTGGGGCTCTATCCGGAGTCGCGGCCCGATCCGCTCGGCGACTACCAGGCGAGCCTGCGCCGGACGATCGAGCTCGCTCCGGAGTTGGCGCTGCCCGGCCACGGCGACCCGGTCTCCGACCCGGCTGAACGCGCGCGAGAGATCCTCGAGCACCACGAGCGCCGGCTTGACGAGACGGCCGCGGCGCTCGGCCCGGAGCCGCGGAGCGCCTACGAGGTCTCGGTCGTGCTCTTCGGTTCGAGCCTGGACGCGAGCGGCCGCCGCTTCGCCCTCGCGGAGACGCTCGCGCACCTCGAACGGCTCGTTCGCGAAGACCGGGCGGCGCGGACGGGTGCCGACGACCGGGTCTCCTATACTGCGGCGTAGATCCGGTTGGACGACGAAGTCATTCCTAGACGTCCGCCCGACGGGGCCAAGACGTGATCCTTTCCCTCGAACTCCTCGCCGTGGCGGTGCTGATCGTGCTGAACGGCTACTTCGTGGCGGCCGAGTACGCGCTCGTCACGGCCCGGCGCACGCGGATCCAGGAGCTCGCGCAGAAGGGCAGCCGCCGTGCGCGGGCGGTGCTCCAGATCGTTGCCAACCCGCCGCGCTTCATCGCGGCGATGCAGCTCGGCGTGACCGGCACCAGCCTGGCGATCGGTGCGCTCGGCGAGCAGGCGCTCGCGCACGTCTTCGACCCGCTGATGGCGGGCGTGATCGCGTTCACCCTGGCGTTCCTGATCATCACCTTCCTGCACGTCGTGGTCGGCGAGCTGGTGCCGAAGGGCATCGCCCTCGGCTACGCGGAGCGGGTCGCGCTGGCCGTCTCGACGCCGGTACGTGCGTTCTTCGTCGTCTTCAAGCCGCTGATCTGGGTGCTGCAGCGCTCGAGCGAGGTGATCCTGCGCGCGCTGGGCCTGCAGCCGCCGGGCGGCGAGATGGAGGTCTACTCGGAGGCCGAGCTGAAGATGCTGCTCTCACGCTCGACCGAGGAGGGCGAGCTCGAGCGGCAGGAGCAGGAGATGCTCTACAAGGTCTTCGACTTCGCCGACAAGGAGGTCTCGGCCGTGATGGTGCCGCGGCCCGAGGTGGTGGCGCTCTCGATCGAGATGCCGCCCGAGGAGGCGCTCGCCGCGGTGATCGACTCCCCGTACACGCGCTACCCGGTCTACCGCGACTCCCTCGACGAGATCGTCGGCGTCCTGCACGTGCGCGACCTCTTCTCGGCGCTCGTCGACCGCGGGATCGCGGGCGTCCAGCTCGAGCAGCTCCTGCGGCCGGCGCACATCGTCCCCGAGACGAAGGACCTGGCCGCGCTGCTGACCGAGTTCCGGCGCACGAACCAGCATCTCGCGATCGTGGTGGACGAGTACGGCGAGCTCGAGGGGATCGTCACGCTCGAGGACCTGCTCGAGGAGATCGTCGGCGAGATCGAGGACGAGTTCGACCTGCCGGACGAGTCGATCGAGCGGCTCGAGGACGGCCGAGTGCGCGTCCACGGCACCTTCCCGATCGACGACTTCAACGAGCAGTTCGGCGTCTCGCTGCCGATCGAGGACTACCACACCCTCGGCGGCTTCGTCTTCGGGATGCTGGGACGCGCGCCGGAGCCCGGCGACGAGGTCGAGCACGCCGGGATCCGCTTCACGGTGCTCGAGGTCGAGGGCTCGCGCATCGAGCGCCTCGAGATCCAGCTGCCGCCGCAGGAGCCCAACGAGGAACGGTTGGAGGAGGCCTCCTAGCAGGTAGCCTGACCCGCGGCGGGGTCAACCAACGTGAGGAGCAAGATGAAGCGCATCGTTTCGCTGGCCGCGGTCTTCGCCGTCGCGACAGCAACCGTCTTCGCCGTCGTCGCCTACGCGGGCTCGACGAGCGCGCAGGCCACCTCGGTCGGCGTGACCGCGAAGGAGTTCTCGTTCAAGCTCACCCGCAAGAGCGCGCCGCACGGCAAGGTCACGTTCAAGGTGACGAACAAGGGCTCGATCCAGCACGACTTCAAGATCGCCGGCAAGAAGACGAAGCTGCTCGGCCGCAACAAGAGCGCCACGCTGACCGTGACGCTCAAGAAGGGCAAGAAGTACACCTACATCTGCACCGTCCCCGGCCACGCCGCCGCGGGGATGAAGGGCACCTTCAAGGCGACCTAGGGCGTCAGCTCGACGGGAGAGACCTCGCCGTCCTGGATCGTCCAGGCGGCGAGCTCCCCTGTCCCGAGCGAGAGGATCAGGTAGGGCCGGCCTTCCCAGAGGCCGATGTTCTCGACGTCCGTGCGCGACGGGCGCGGCGGCGACGAGAGGTGCGAGTGGAAGACGGCGAGCTCGTAGCCCTCGTCCTCGAGGAACCAGTTCTCGAGCTCGGTGTCGAGCTCGAACCGGTAGGGGCTCGCCGCCGCGTTGCGACCCGGCACGTAGCGCTCGGCGACGCCGTCCTTGAGGGCGACCAGGCCGCAGGCCTCGTTCGGCACCTCGGCGCGGGCGTGCTCCTCGAGCGCTGCCCGTACCTCGGCCGGGATCACCACCAGACGGCCTCCTCCATCGCCGCTTCCGGGTCGGCCGCGTCCCAGAACGGCGCCGAGAGGTACTTCCAGCCGGCGTCGGCGAGCACGGCGACGACGACGCCCTCGTCGAGCTCCGCCGCCAGCCGGCGGGCGGCGTGGACGACGGCGCCGGACGAGACGCCGGCGAAGACGCCTTCGAGGTCGAGCAGCGCGCGCAGCCCCCCGACCGCCTCGGCGTTCGAGACGAGCAGTTTCCGGTCGAGCTGCTCGACGTCGAGGATCGGCGGCACGTAGCCGTCCTCGAGCGAGCGCAGGCCCATCACGGGGTCGCCGGGAAGCGGCTCGGCGGCGGCGACCGTCACCTCGGGAAAGGCCTCCCGCAGCCGCCGCCCGGCGCCCATCAGCGTGCCGCCGGTGCCGAGCCCCGCGACCAGCACGTCCACTCGGTCGAGGGTCTCGGCGATCTCGGCGCCGGTGCCCTCGTAGTGCGCCCGCGGGTTGGCCTCGTTCGCGTACTGGAAGAGCATGCGGTACCGAGGCTCGCGCGCGGCCAGCGCCTGTGCGAGGCGGACGGCGCCGTTGGAGCCTTCCTCGCCGGGGCTCTCGATGATCTCGGCTCCGTACAGGCGCAGCAGCCGGCGGCGCTCCTCGGTCACGTTGTCGGGCATCACGCAGGTCAGGCGGTAGCCCTTCAGCCGCGCGACGAGCGCGAGCGAGATGCCGGTGTTGCCGCTCGTCGGCTCGAGCAGCTCCTGCCCCGGCTCGAGCTGGGCGGCCTCGACCATCGCCAGCGCCACGCGGTCCTTGATCGACCCCGTCGGGTTCTGGCCTTCGAGCTTCGCGTAGAGCTTGACCTCCGGCCTCGGGCTCAGCCGGGGCAGCTCGACGAGCGGGGTGTTGCCGACCAGGTCGAGCAGGCTCGCCGCGGTGGCCGTTCTAGCCATGGCCCAGGGACTGTCCCTGGGGCATGGCCCCTCCGGCCATGGCCGGAAGCAGGATCACGGTCGAGCCGTCGGAGACCTCGGTCTCGAGGCCGTCGCGGGTTCGGACGTCCTCACCCTCGACGTAGACGTTGACGAAGGGCGCGAGGCCGTCGTCCTCGAGCAGCCGGCCGCGCAGCGAGGGGAAGCGGCCCATCAGGTCGTCGAGCAGCTCACCCACCGTCCTGCCGCGGACCTCGACCTCGCGGGCGCCGTCGGTCTCGGACCGGAGCGTCGGCGGGATCCGGACTCGGCTCAATGCCCCACCCCGGCGCAGAACTCGACGTAGTCGACGTACTCCGTGACCGTCGGCGACTCGCCGCAGACCGGGCAATCCGGGTCGCGGCGGAGCGTCATCTCCTGGAACTCGCCCGAGAGCGCGTCGTAGAGCAGCAGCTTGCCGACGAGCGGGTCGCCGATCCCGAGCGCGAGCTTCAGCGCCTCGGCCGCCTGGATCGAGCCGATCACGCCGGGCAGCACGCCGAGCACGCCGCCCTCCGCGCAGCTGGGCGCCATGTCCGCCGGCGGAGGCTGCGGGAACAGGCAGCGATAGCAGGGACCCTCACCCGGCTTGAGCACCGTCACCTGGCCCTCGAAGCGGAAGATCGAGCCGTGCACGACCGGGATGCCGTGCCAGACGGAGGCGTCGTTGACGAGGTAGCGCGTCGGAAAGTTGTCGGCTCCGTCGACGATCACGTCCCAGCCCGGCTCGAGGATCCGCTCGATGTTCTCCGAGGTCAGGCGCTCGCGGTAGGACACGACCTCGACGTCGGGGTTGAGCGCTTCGATCGTGCGGCGCGCCGAGTCGGTCTTGGGCTCGCCGAGCGAGTTCGTCGAATGGACGATCTGGCGCTGCAGGTTCGTCTCGTCGACCACGTCGGCGTCGACGATCCCGAGCTTGCCGACGCCCGCGGCGGCGAGGTAGAGCGACGCCGGTGAGCCGAGCCCGCCTGCGCCGATCAGCAGGACGCGGGAGTCGAGCAGCCGCAGCTGACCCTCCTCGCCGACCTCGGGGATCAGCAGGTGGCGGCTGTAGCGGGTCGCGCGCTCGGGCCCGAGCGAGCGGGGGAGATCGGTCGGGAAGCCGCTTCGCTGCCAGTCGGTGTAGCCGCCGGCCAGCGAGATCGCGCGTTCGTAGCCGAGCTCGCTGAGCGTCCTCGCCGCGAAGGCGGAGCGGTTGCCGGCGGCGCAGTAGAGCAGCACCGCGCGCGAGCGATCGGGTGCGACGCCTTCGATGCGCGACTCGAGGTTCCCGCGCGAGACGTGGACGGCGCCGGGAATGCGACCCTGCTCCCACTCGTCCCGCTCGCGCACGTCGACGAGCAGCGGCGCATCGTCGCCGTCGAGCAGCTCCAGCGCGCGGCGGGCGTCGACCTCTTCGATGGAGGCCTTCGCGTCGTGCAGCAGCTCGCGGTAGCTCGGCATGGCTTTCGATTGTATAGCGGTAGGCGTGGGTGCCGGGTCGCGGCGGCTATCGTCGCAGCATGAGCTCGCGGAGCCGCATCTTCTCGCTCGTCAGCCTCGCGGCGGTGGTCGCTTCGGGGGTGGTCGTGGTCGGGGTGCTCGCGACGCGCGGGCACATTCCCGGCGCCGCCAAGCCGCGCAGCGGGCATCCACCGTTGAGCCTGTCGCTCGGCGACCGCGCCGACCGCGAGGCGCGTGAGCTCGACCGGGCACAGCGCCTCTACGCGGCGAAGCACTACTCGCAGGCCGCGACGATCTTCAACCGCTACCGCTCGCTCGAGGCCCAGGTCGGGACCGCCCTCGCTGCGTGGCCGTCCGGGACGATCGAGCGCCTCGAGCAGCTCCAGGCGACCAACCGGCCCAGCGCGCTCGTCGCCCTCCACCTCGGGCTCGCGTACTACTGGGACCGGCGGCAGGACGACGCGCTGGCGGAGTGGCGCTCCGCCGCGACCCGGCAGCCGGATACGCCTTACGCCGTCCGCGCCGACGACTTCCTGCACCCGCAGTACGCGCCCGGGCTGCCGCGCTTCGTGTCCTCGTTCCAGCCGCCGCTCCGCATCCGCGTCCTGCCGGGGCCGCAGCAGGTGGCCGCGCTGCGCGCCGACGCCGCCGGGGGCGGCGCGCACGAGAAGATCCTCTACGGCACCGCCCTGCAGCAGCTCGGCCGGCCGGTCTCCGCCGAGCGGGAGTTCGCGGCCGCGGCGAGGCTGGCCCCCGACGACCCGGACGCCCGAGTCGCCGAGGCGGTCGGCCGTTTCGACAAGGCGGCTCCGGCGCGGGCATTCGGCAGGCTCGGCCCGCTGACGCGCGTCTTCCCGCAGGCTCAGACGGTCCGTTTCCACCTCGGCCTGCTGCTGCTCTGGTCGGCGCAGGTGAAGGAGGCGCGCAAGCAGCTCCTGCAGGCGAAACGGCAGGACCCGCACTCCCTGCTCGGCAAGCAGGCGACGCAGTATCTGGCCGCCATCGGGCGCATTGGGACCGGCTGACCGAAATTAGGGCCGTTCGGCCTATGGCGTCCGTCCGGTCGCCATGAAAGAGTTCCGCATCCGCAGCTGTGTGTGCGGAATGTCACGAGCCCAGAGAGGGGTTGCCAGTGAGCCAGCAGGGGGAACGGGCCAAGCCGTCGAGCATCGCCGAGGTGCTCGAGACGGACGAGGCCAAGGGGTTGCTCGAAACGGGGCGCGAGGCGGGGTCGCTGAGCACCGAGGAGATCGCGCTGGCGCTGGGCGAGCTGGAGCTCGACGCGGCACAGCTGGACGACTTCTACCACGCGCTCGAGGAGCTGCATATCGAGGTCGTCGACGGGAACGAGGCGGAGGAGGACCGCCCGGCGTCCGTCCAGACGCGCGAGGTCACGACCGACTCGCTGCAGCTCTTCCTGAAGGACATCGGCAAGGTCGACCTGCTGACCGCCGCGCAGGAGGTCGAGCTGGCGAAGCGCATCGAGCGCGGCGAGCACCGCGCCAAGCAGGCGATGGTCGAGGCGAACCTGCGCCTCGTCGTCTCGATCGCCAAGAAGTACCGCAACCAGGGCCTGCCCTTCCTCGATCTGATCCAGGAGGGGACGATCGGCCTCGTGCGCGCGGCCGAGAAGTTCGACCACCGCAAGGGGTTCAAGTTCTCGACCTACGCGACCTGGTGGATCCGCCAGGCCGTCGCCCGCGCGCTCGCCGACAAGGCCCGCACGATCCGGATGCCGGTCCACATCGTCGAGAAGCTGAACAAGATCGTCCGCTCCGAGCGGAAGCTGCGGGCCGAGCTCGGTCGCGAGCCGACGTCGCTCGAGATCGGGATCGACGTCGAGCTGACCGCCGACGAGGTCGAACAGATCCGCCGGAGCTCGCAGGCGCCGGTCTCGCTGGAGAAGCCGGTCGGCGACGAGGAGGAGTCGGAGTTCGGGCACTTCCTGACCGACGAGAACGAGCCGCTGCCGGAGGAGGTCGCCGAGGTGGAGCTGCGCAAGGCCACGCTCGGTCGTGTGCTGCAGACGCTCAGCGCCCGCGAGCGCCGCGTGCTCGAGCTGCGCTACGGCCTGAACGGCGAGCACCCGCGGACGCTCGACGAGGTCGGCAAGACGTTCAACGTGACGCGCGAGCGGATCAGGCAGATCGAGAACCAGAGCCTGAAGAAGCTGCGGGCGCTGGCCGACTCGGTCGCGCTCAAAGACGTCGCGTGAAACCGCCTTCGGCCTAGCCCGCGCAGAGTGCGGGCCTGCGGCCCTCCGCTTCACGCTGGTGGTCGCGAGCCGCGTTCTTGAGGGCACGAGGGGAGTCACCAGGTGGCTCCCCTCGGGGGTTTTGGCCTCGTTCGCGTAGACTCGCGCGCCGTGCCCGAGCCCTGGTTCGACGAGCTGTCCGAGCTGCTGGCGATTCCGAGCGTCAGCGCCGACCCCGAGCGGGCCGCCGACGTGAGCCGCGCGGCCGAGTGGCTGGCCGGCTTCATCCGCGGCGCGGGCGGCTCGGCCGAGGTGGTGCCGACCGACACGCAGCCGCTGATCCTCGGCGACCTGCCTGCTTCGGACGTGTCCCAGGGACAGTCCCCGGGACCTGTCCCGACCGTGCTCGTCTACGGCCACGTCGACGTTCAGCCGCCCGACCCGCTCGAGCTCTGGGAGTCCGACCCGTTCGAGCTCGAGCAGCGCGGCGAGTGGCTCTTCGGCCGCGGCATCGTCGACGACAAGGGCCAGCTCTACATGCTCGTGCGCGCGGCCGCCGACCTCGCCGCGGCGGGCGAGCTCCCCGTCAACGTCCGCTTCGCCTGCGACAGCGAGGAGGAGACGGGCGGCCACCAGATCGTCGACTTCCTCGCCGCCGACGAGCGCGGGGCCGACGCGGCGCTGATCTTCGACAGCGGCATGACGACCCGCGGCGTTCCGGAGTTCGCGGTCGCCACCCGCGGCCTCGTCTACTTCCACGTCACCGTCCGCACCGGCGCGCGCGACCTGCACTCAGGGATCTTCGGCGGCGCTGCCTTGAACGCAACTCACGCGCTGATGGCAGCCCTGTCCGCGGTGCAGGCGCGGAACGGCCGCCTGCCCGAGCCGCTGCGGGCCGGGATTGCGCCGCCCTCGGACGAGGAGCGCGCAGCCTGGGCGGAGCTCGTCCCCGGCGAGCAGATGCTGGCCGAGGCCGCCGTGAGCCCGCTCGACCGCGAGGCGGCCGAGGAGTTCTACCTGCGCACGACCGCCGAGCCCTCGCTCGAGGTCAACGGCGTCGCCGGCGGCTCGCCGCGGCTGCAGAAGACGGTGCTGCCGGTGCTGGCCGAGGCGAACGTCTCGATCCGGCTCGCGCCCGGCCAGGACGTCGACGAGATCGGCGCAGCCGTCGAGCGGCTGCTGCGGGAGGCCGCGCCGGAGGGCGCCGAGCTCGACGTGCAGCGGCTCTCCTCCTCGCCGGCCGGGCTCGTCCCGCCGGACGCGCAGGCGATCACGCTGGCTCAGGACGCCTTCGAGCACACGATGGGCCGCCGCCCGCTGCTCGTCCGCTCGGGCGGCACGCTGCCGATCGTGCCGGCGCTGGTGGACAAGGGCATCCCGACGATCGTCACGGGCTTCGCCACGCCGGAGAGCAGCATCCACTCGCCCAACGAGCGCCTCCTGGCCGAGTACCTGCCGCTCGGGATCGAGACGGCGAAGGAGCTCTACCGGCGCCTAGCGGCGCTAGGGCGCTAGCAGCAGTCGACAAGCCAGTCGTGCCCGAAGCGGCGCATCTCGTCGATGATCGGCAGCAGCGACTCGCCCTTCTCGGTCAGCTCGTACTCGACCCGCGGCGGCGACTCGGCGTAGCTGCGCCGGACGACGATCTCCTCGTGCTCGAGCGCGCGCAGCCGCTCGGAGAGCGTCCGCGGGCTGATGCCCTTGCAGGAGTGCTCGAGCTGGGTGAAGCGGCGCGGGCCCTCCGACAGGTCGTGGACAAGCACGGCGGTCCACTTCGCCCCGAGGATCTCGGCGCAGGCGGCGACCGAGCAGGTCGCGTCGTGGACGGGGTTCATCGTGCGCATCAACGCGAATCGTAACGGGTAGGCTCGCCGCGCCCTGATCGATCTCCACTCGCACATCCTCCCCGGGCTCGACGACGGGCCCGCCGGGCTCGAGGGATCGCTCGCGATGGCCCGCTCGGCGATGGCCGACGGGATCCGCACGCTCGCGGCGACGCCGCACGTGCGCGACGACTACCCGACCACCGCGGACGAGATGGACGGCGCGCTCGACGCCCTCCAGGAAGCGCTCTCCGACGAAAGCATCGAATTGGCGCTGCTGCCGGGCGGCGAGCTCGCGCTCGAGCGGATCGCCCGGCTCGAGGCCGACGAGCTTCGCCGCTTCAGCCTCGGCGGAAACGGCTTCTGGCTGCTGCTCGAGTTCCCGTACTCAGGCTGGCCGCTGGGCCTCTCGCGCGTGGCGGAGCGGCTCGCCGGCAGCGACTTCGGGATCGTGCTCGCGCACCCCGAGCGCAACCCGGACGTGCAGGCCCTGCCGGACAGGCTGCAGGAGTTCGTCCACGGGGGGATGCTCGTGCAGCTGACCGCCGCCTCGGTCGACGGCCGCCTCGGGAAGCGTCCCCGCGAGACCTCCTTCGCGCTGCTCGACCTCGGGCTGGCGCACCTGCTGGCCAGCGACGCGCATGCGCCCTCGATCCGCGAGATCGGCCTCTCAGCGGCGGCCCGCGCGATCGGCGACGCGCGGCTCGCGCGCTGGCTGACGGAGGACGTCCCGGCCGCGATCGTGTCGCGCTCGCCGCTCCCGGAGCGGCCGGCACGACCCTGATACGGTCGCCCACGATGTCCCAGCTCGACAAGGAGCTTCGGGAGCGGATCGACGAGCCGGTCTCCGCGGAGGCCGAGCGCGAGGCGCGACTCTCGCCGGCCGACGCGGTCGCGCAGATGCGGATCAAGGTTCCGGCCCAGCGGAGCCGCAAGCTGCGCACGCTGCTCGAGCGCGTGAACGCCGACGACGGGCTCAAGGCCCTTTGGCACGTCTCGAACATGAACGCGGTCAAGCGGCTCGGGATCAACGACCACTCCTGGGTGCACATCCAGATCGTCGCGAACATCGGCCTGCGGCTCCTGCGCATCCTCGCCAAGCGCGGCGTCGAGCCGGCGATGGTCGAGGACTACGACATGAAGCAGGAGGACTCGGAGGTCGTCGTCCTGCTTGGCGCGCTGCTGCACTGCATCGGGATGGCGGTGCACCGGGACCGGCACGAGGACTGGAGCCTGTTCCTGGCCGAGCCGAAGGCGCGTGAGCTGCTCGAGGGGCTCTACACGGAGCCGGAGCTGACGATCGTCGTGTCGGAGGTGCTGCAGGCGATCACGTCGCACCGCGAGTCCGGCCACCCGCTGACGCTCGAAGCGGGGATCGTCCGCGTCGCGGACGCGCTGGACATCGAGGAGGGCCGCTCGCGGATCCCCTTCGAGCACGGCCAGGTCTCGATCCACTCCATCTCGGCAGCGGCGATCGACGAGGTGATCATCTCCGAGGGCAAAGACCGCCCGGTCTCGGTCGAGATCAAGATGAACAACTCGGCGGGCATCTACCAGGTGGACGAGCTGTTGAAGTCGAAGCTGCACGGCTCGGGGCTCGAGCCGTTCGTCGAGGTCGTGGCCCGGATCGAGAACGAAGCCGAGAAGAGCCTCGTGCCGATGTACCGCCTCGAGTAGCCCTGGCCATTGCGGCCAGGGCCCAGGGACAGTCCCTCACCGGTGTGCCGAAAGCGTGACCGCTCGGCATCGAGTCGTCGGACGTCCTGGGGGCGACACCCTCGTCGCCGTACGGTGCGCGTCGTGCCGCGCCGGCCTCGAAACGAACTCCCGCCTAACGGCATCTACCACGTGACGGTCCGCGGCGTCGATCGCTGTCTCATCGTCCGCGACGACCAGGATTGGCGGTCGCTGCACGAGCTCGTACTCGCCGCGCAGGGGAGGCATTTCGAGTCCGCCTACGACGCCTATTGCGTCATGAGCAGCCACTTTCACCTGCTCGTGCGGACGCCGTTGGCGCGTCTTTCGGCCGGAATGCACTGGCTCAACGGCGCGTACGCCCAGCGGTTCAACCTCCGCTGGGGCCGCGTCGGTCATCTCTTCCAGAATCGTTTCGGCGCCTGGGTGATGCGCGACGAACAGCACTGGCAGAACACCTGCCGCTACATCCTCGAGAACCCGGTCAAGGCGGGGTTGTGCGAGTTTGCGGAGGACTGGCCGTGGTCGGGCGGGCGACTGAGCCGCCGGTAGGCCATGGCCGTCTTGGACTAGTCCGAGGGACTGTCCCTGGGACACGGCCCGAACGGCCGCTACTTGCCGACGGGCTCGAGGCTGTAGCCGACGCCGTAGCGCGTCTGGATGAACGTGTGCCTCGAGGCGCGCTGGTCGATCTTCTCCCGCAGGCGCCGGACACAGACGTCGACCGTGCGGTCGCGGTGCGTGGCGCGGCGGCCCCAGATTCGCTGCAGCAGCTCGTCGCGGCTCGCCACGCGGCCACGGTCCTGCGCGAGCGCGTAGAGGAGCCGGAACTCGGTGGGCGTCAGCTCGGCGTTCTCGTCGTCGACGAACGCCTGGACCGAGCGCGGGTCGATCCGCAGCTCCTCGATCACGAGCTCCTCGCCGCGGTCCTCGTGCAGGCCGCGCACACCTCGCCGCGCCGCGGCCTCGACGCGCGCCACGAGCTCCTTCATCGAGAACGGCTTGACGAGGTAGTCGTCCGCTCCGATCTGGAGCGCGTGGACGCGGTCGTGCTCGGTGCCGCGCGCCGAGACCACGAGGATCGGCGTGCCGATTCCCTCCGATCGCGCCTGCTCGATCAGCGCCCAGCCGTCGAGCCCGGGCAGCATCAGGTCGAGCACGAGCACGTCCGGCCGCTCGTAGCGCAGCCGCGCGAGCCCGACTTCCCCGGCGCCGACACGCATCGGATCGAGCCCGGCCGCCGTGAGGTGCTGGGCCATGCCCTCTGCGATGGTGTCGTCGTCTTCGACGATCAAGACCTTGGTCACGCGATACTCAAGCCTAGTGGCTTACCCCGACTACGAAGCACTGCGAACCGCGTTCACCGCGTCGGTGTCCCACGAGCTGCGCACGCCCCTCGCGCGGCTGCAGTCGCTGCTCGAGTCCGCGGAGCTGCCCGGGGCCAACCTGCAGGAGCTCCTGCGCCGGGCGCGGGACGAGGTCGTCGAGATGACCGAGCTCGTGGACGACGTGCTCTTCCTGAGCGAGCTCGAGCAGGGCCGCGAGGTCGTCTCGCTGGGCGAGACCGACGCCGCCCCGGTGCTGCGCGACGTCGTCTCCGAGCTGTCCGAGCGGGCCGAGCTCGCCGGCCTGCGCCTCGAGCTGCGAATCGAGGACGAGGAGATCCGCTTCCCGCTGCGACGACGGATGTTGCGGCTCGTCGCCGAGAACCTGCTCGAGAACGCGCTGCGCTACGCGGGTGAGGGCGCGACCTGCGTGGTCACGCTCGCGCATGAGCCCGGTCACGTCGTGCTCGACGTCGCCGACAACGGCGCCGGCGTCCCCGATGCGGACGTGCCGCGGTTGTTCGAGCGCTTCTTCCGCTCCGATCGCGCGCGCACCACTCGTGGCACCGGGCTCGGGCTCGCGATCGTCAAGCACGTGGTTGAGTCTGCCGGAGGAAACGTCGAGGCCCGCGGCGGACAGGGCCGCGGGCTCGACGTTCGTTGCGTGCTTCCGGTTTGACCTACTAGCTATGGACCTTTGCCAGCGTCTTCAGGTCGGCCGTCTTGATGGCCTTGGTCAGCGGGACGAAGAGCAGCTTCGGCCCGTAGGACTGGCCCTTGCTCAGCGCCCACTTGACGAAGGCCTTGATCTCGGCTGCCTTGCCCGTCTTCAGCGGGATGATCACCCACGTGAAGGTGCAGATCGGGTAGGCGTTCTTCGCCCGCGGGTTCGGGTCGACCGCGGTGTACGCGTTCTGGCTGTTGTGGAGCTTCTGGATCGAGGCCAGCGCCGCGGTGATCTGCTTGATGCCCGGCAGCTCGAACTTGCCTGCGCGGTTCTGGATCTTCGCGAACGTCAGGTGGTTCTTGAGCGAGAACGCGACGTCCACGTAGCCGATCGAGCCGTTCACGCTCGCGAGCTTCGCCGCCATGCCGGAGCTCTTCGCGGCACCCTGGCCGACGGGGAAGTTCGGCTGCGTGCCCTTCCCGATGCTGTTCTTCCACGCCTTGCTGACGTGTGAGAGGTAGTCGGTGAAGTTGTAGCTCGTGCCGCTCGCATCGCTGCGGTAGACCGGCGTGATCTTCTCGTGCGGCAGGTTGACGCCCGAGTTGAGCTTGGTGATCTGGGCGTTGTCCCAGAACTTGATCGAGCCGCCGTAGATCGCGGCGATGACCTTGCCGGTCAGCTTCAGGCCGCCGCCGACTCCCTTGATGTTGTACGGGATCGAGGTCGCCGAGAAGGCCCACGGAATCTGGACGCACCCGTGGCAACCGGTGAACTGGTCCGGCGTCATCGGCGCGTCGCTCGCACCGAAGTCGACGACACGGCCCTGGACGGCCGAGATGCCGCCGCCGCTGCCGATGCCGCTGTAGGCGATCGTCGACGGCTTGTAAGCCTGAGTCCACGCCGTCACGAGCGGCTGGACGAAGGTGCTGCCGGCGCCCGAGATCGTCCCGGTCGAGCGTGCAGGGGCCGCGCCAGCGAGGCTCGTCCAGACAGTCAGGACGACCGCTATGACCCCAAGTGCGGCAAGGGTTGCCGCTGTGGTTCGCTTGCGATTCAAGTGTGCTCCTCCCTCTTGGATTTCACGGCGAGGTGATACGTGCCGCCGTGAATTGCGACAGCTGTACTTTCGCCGGGTACGACGCCAGGAGTGGGCTGAAAGCTGGTACTGATCCTGTAACGGTCCGGTGACACGTTCCTTCCCATGCGGGGCACTCGTTAGCGTGGCCGCCTGATGAGCAGCGCTCCGATCACGGAGAGAGTGGGCGGAACGCGGCGGATGCGGGACTGGCTGGGGGACAGGGTGCTGATCGCCCTGACGGCTTTGGCGGCCCTCGGGACCGTCGTGGTCATGGCCCTGATCATCTACCGCGTCCTGCACGGGGCCCACCTGGCCTTCAGCTCGTTCGGCCTCGGCTTCGTCACGGGCACGACCTGGGACACCGTCCACAACCAGTTCGGCGCGGGGACGCTTCTTTACGGCACGGCCGTCACCTCGGCGATCGCCCTGCTGATCGGCGGCCCGTTCGCGATCGCGATCGCGCTCTTCCTGAGCGAGCTCGCCCCGGCCGGCGTGCGCGGCGTCGTCGGTGCGCTGGTGGAGATGCTCGCCGCCGTGCCGAGCGTCGTGCTCGGCCTCTGGGGGATCCTCGTCCTGGGGCCGTTTTTCGCGAACCACCTCGAGCCCTGGCTCCACAGCTGGTTCGGGTTCATCCCGATCTTCAGCGGCGACCCGTCGAGCAGCGGCATCCTGATCGCGGGCGCAATCCTCGCGATCATGGTCGTGCCGATCATCGCCAGCATCTGCCGAGAGCTGTTCGTGTCCGTGCCGCAGGACCAGCAGGACGCCGCGCTGGCGCTCGGCGCCACGCGCTGGGAGATGACGCGCGGCGTGATCCTCTCCTCCTCGCGCCCGGGCATCCTCGCGGCGCTGATCCTCGGCCTCGGCCGCGCGCTCGGCGAGGCGATCGCGGTCGCCCAGGTGGTCGGCGCCGCGACGAAGATCAACCGCTCGCTGTTCCTGCCGGGCGACACGCTCGCGGCCCGGATCGCCGAGCAGTTCCAGGGCGCGGTCACGAAGCTGCAGATCTCGTCGCTCTTCTACCTGGCCGCGATCCTGCTGGTGATCGGGCTGGGGACGAACCTGATCGCGCTCGCCATCGTCCGCCGGTTCGAGTCCCAGCGGGCGGGAGTCTGATGTCGGCCGTCGAGCACCCGATCTCGCTGCGCGGCGACTCGCGCGTCCGCCGCCGCCGTTACGTGAACCGGATCGCGGAGCTCGCCGCGCTGGTGGCTGCGCTCGCGGCGGTGGCCGTCCTGGCGATCGTCGTCCTCTCCGTGGCGAAGCGCGGCGCCGGCGTCATCTCCTTGGACTTCCTCACCAAGCCGCTGCCGCTGTTCGGGCTGCCGGGGGGCGGGATCGCCCCGCTGATCGTCGGCTCGGCGGTCATCGTCGGGGTCGCCACGCTGATCGCGCTGCCGATCGGCGTGCTGACCGCGCTCTTCCTGAGTGAGTTCGCGCCGCGCCGCCTCCGCGCGCCGATCCAGCTGGCCCTCGACCTGATGAACGGCCTGCCGTCGATCATCATCGGCGTGTTCGTCTTCGGCCTGCTCATCTACGGCCACACCCAGAGCGGCTGGGCCGGCGGCTTCGCCCTTTCGATCGTGATGCTGCCGCTGATCGCCCGCTCGACGCAGGAGGTGCTGCGGCTGGTCCCGCAGATGTACCGGGACGGGGCGCTCGCACTCGGGGCGAGCCGCTGGCGGACGGTGCTCGGCATCGTCCTGCCGAGCGCGATCGGCGGGATCCTGACCGGCACCGTGCTCGCGATCGCCCGCGCCGCGGGCGAGACGGCGCCGCTGCTGTTCACGACCTCGATCTACGTGAACAGCATCACGACGGACGTCAGGCACGCGATGCCGAACATGCCGGTGCAGATCTTCATCTGGTCGGAGTCGCCCGACCCGCTCGACCACGAGCGCGCGTGGGCGACCGCTCTGATCCTGCTGCTCTTCGTGCTCGTCTCGAGCTTGCTGGCACGCGCCGCGCTCGCTCGCTGGCGGAAGAAGATGGGCCAATGACCGAGGAGGAACGCGTGAACGAGACCGCTACGATGCCGCCGATGAGGCAGGTCGACGTCGCCGAGCGTGACAGCTCGCAGCCGTTGACGGGCGAGACCGTGTTCGACATCGACGACGCGACGATTCGGTACGGGTCGAACATCGCCGTCAAGGGCGTCACCCTGGACGTGACGAAGAACCTGATCACCGCGATCATCGGGCCCTCGGGCTGCGGGAAGAGCACGTTCATCCGCTGCCTGAACCGGATGAACGACACGATCCCGGGCTTCAAGCTCGACGGGAAGGTCGTCTTCCGCGGCACCGACATCTACGGCAGCGGCGTCGAGCCCGTCGAAGTCCGCCGGCGGATCGGGATGGTCTTCCAGAAGCCGAACCCGTTCCCGAAGTCGATCTACGACAACATCGCCTGGGCCCCGCGCGTGCTCGGGATGAAGAAGAACCTGGACGAGCGCGTCGAGAACGCCCTCAAGGGCGCCGCGCTCTGGGACGAGGTCAAGGACCGCTTGAAGAAGAGCGCCCTCTCGCTCTCCGGGGGCCAGCAGCAGCGGCTCTGCATCGCGCGCGCGATCGCGATCGAGCCCGAGGTGCTGCTGCTCGACGAGCCGGCCTCGGCGCTCGACCCGATCGCGACCCAGCGGATCGAGGAGCTGATGCACGAGCTCAAGACCGACTATACGATCGTGATCGTCACGCACAACATGCAGCAAGCCGCCCGTGTCGCCGACCGGACCGCCTTCTTCAGCCTCGAGGTCTCCGGTAGCGAACGCTACGGCGTCCTCGTCGAGTACGACGAGACGCCGAAGCTCTTCACGGCGCCGACCGACAAGCGCACAGAGGATTACGTAACGGGTCGGTTCGGGTAGGGCCTATGTCGATGCGAGTCAGCTTCCAGGGAGAGCTCGACCAGCTCGAGGCGAACCTCCAGGAGGAGGGCGAGCTCGTCCTGCGAGTCCTGCGCGGCTCGCTGAACGCGCTCGGGCAGGGCGACGTCGAGCTCGCGGACGACGTGATCGCGTTCGACGACGACGTCGACCGCCACTACATCCAGATCGAGGAGGGGATCCAGTCCCTGCTCGCGCGCCAGACCCCGGTCGCGGTCGACCTGCGGCTCGTGCTGGCGATGCTGCACACGAACCTCCACCTCGAGCGGATGGCCGACTACTGCGTCACGATCGCGAAGCTGACGAAGCTGGTCGCCGACGTCGAGGGCGACGCGACGCTGCAGCAGACGCTGCAGGAGATGGGCGAGCGGGCCGAGGAGATGATCCGGGTCGCGCTCGACGCGTTCGCGAACCGCGACCTCGCGGCCGCCGAGTCGCTCGTCGAGCTCGACGAGCTGATCGACCGCTCGAACCGCCGCTTCGTCGACCGGGTGATCGAGATCGTCGCCGAGCCCGGCCTGCGCGAGTGGGTGCTGAGGATGGTGCTCGTCTCGCGGACGCTGGAGCGGATCGGCGACCACGCGGTCGACATCGGCGAGCAGGTCTCCTACCTGCTGACGGCGGAATTCCGTGAGTTCACGGACGCCTCGCACCCCGAGCAGCACGTCTGAGCGAGAAACCACTTCGTAACCTCGACGGCGCTCACTTCGTAACCCCGACGGCGTTTGCGAGCGCCTACCGTGGAGACCGTCGAGGGCATGAAGACTCCCAGCGTCATCGCCGTCACCACGTTGCTCGTCGCCCTGCCACTCGCGGGCTGTGGCGGCTCGAGCAAAAGCAGCAGCAGCACCAGCGGCGGCTCGGGCGAGAGCAAGGTGCTCGTCGGAGCGGGCAGCACGCTCGTCGCCCCGCTCGCCTCGCAGTGGTCGAACGACTACGCGAAGAAGACCGGCGTCACGATCACCTACGGGGCGATCGGCTCCGGCGGCGGCATCGCCCAGATCACCGCGCGCACCGTCGACTTCGGCGCGAGCGACGCCCCGCTGACGCCCGACCAGGCCTCGGACTGCGAGGACTGCGTCCAGGTCCCGTGGGCGCTCGCGGCCACGCTCGTCTCCTACAACGTCAAGGGAGCCCCCGCGAAGCTGAAGCTCAGCGGGCCGGTGCTGGCGAACATCTACCTCGGCAAGGTGACGCAGTGGAACGACCCGTCGATCGCCGCGCTGAACCCGGGCGCAAAGCTCCCGGCGACGCGGATCAGGCCTGTTTTCCGCAGTGATTCGAGCGGTGACACGTACGCCTTCACCGACTTTCTCGCCAAGGCCAGCCCCGAGTGGAAGGACGAGAAGGGCGTCTCGACGCAGGTCGCCTTCCCGACCGGAGTCGGCGGCAAGGGGAACGACGGCGTTGCGGCGGCGATCAGCCAGACCGATGGCTCGCTCGGCTACCTGGCGATCTCCTACGTCTTCTCGAACGAGCTCGACTACGCGCTGATCCGCAACGAGGCGGGCCAGTACCCGGTCCCCGGGCCGGACACGATCACGGCGGCCGCGGACTCGGTCAAGACGATCCCGGCGGACAACGCGATCTCCATCACCAACCCGCCGGCCTCGGCAGCGGACGCCTACCCGATCTCGACCTTCACCTACGTGATCTTCCCGACCACCTCGAGCAAGGCGAAGACGCTGCACGACTTCGTCACCTACGCGATCGGCCCCGGCCAGGCCTTCGGCGAGAAGCTGCACTTCGCGCCGCTGCCCGCGAACGTCGTCTCGGCCGGCAAGCAGACGCTGGCGAAGCTCGGCTGACCGCCGTAACCACTTGGAGACGAGTTTGTAACCCCCTGGCCGAGGCGGGTGGGCGAGGATAGGCGCCGTGACTGCGGGCACCGCCGAGGCGCAAGCGAGGTTCCTGAACCGGGAGCTGTCGCAGCTCGACTTCAACGCGAGGGTGCTCGAGATCGTCCGCGACGACTCGGTGCCGCTGCTCGAGCGGGTCAATTTCTGCTCGATCTTCTCCTCGAACATGGACGAGTTCTTCATGGTCAGGGTCGCCGGGCTGATGGACCAGGTCGCCGCGGGAGTCGCCGTGCGCTCGCCCGACGGCCTTGCGCCCCAGGCCGCGCTCGCCGAGATCCGCGAGCGCTCGCTGGCGCTGGCAGTGGAGCAGGCAAAGCTCTGGAAGCGCCAGCTGCGGCCCGGGCTGGAGGCGCAGGGAATCGTCGTCGGCGAGATCGAGGATCTCGAGCCGGAGGAGCTCGAGGAGCTCGAGCGGGTCTTCGAGAGCGAGATCTTCCCGGTGCTGACGCCGCTGGCGGTGGGCCCCGGGCAGCCCTTCCCGTACATCTCGGGCCTGTCCCAGAGCCTCGGCCTGTTCGTCCGCGACTCCGAGACCTCGGAGGAGCGCTTCGCGCGCGTGAAGGTGCCGGAGCTGCTGCCCCGCTTCCTCTCGGTCGGCTCGCGCGGGCTGTTCGTGCCGCTCGAGCGGGTGATCAGGCACTACCTCGCGTGGCTCTTCCCGGCGATGGAGGTCGTCGAGTGCACGACCTTCCGCGTGACGCGCGACGCCGACTTCGCCGTCTCCGACGAGGCCGACGACCTGCTCGAGGCGGTCGAGCTCGAGCTCCGGCGCCGGCGGTTCGGCGAGCCGGTGCGCGTCGAGGTCTCGGGCTCCTGCTCGACGCGGATGCTCGAGCAGCTGAAGAGCGGGCTCGACGTGGTCGAGGATCAGATCTACCTCGTGCCCGGCCTGCTCGACCTGGCGAAGTTGAGCGAGCTCGTCGAGCTCGACCGGCCCGAGCTGAAGGAGGACGCCTGGGTGCCGGTCGTCCCGTCGCGCTTCGCCGCCGGGGACTGCGACGCGCTCTTCGCCGAGCTGCGCAAGGCCCCGGTGCTCGTCCATCACCCGTACGACTCGTTCGCCCGCACCTTCGAGTGGTTCGTGCGCACGGCCGCGACCGACCCGAAGACGGTCGGCGTGAAGACGACCGTCTACCGCACGAGCGACGACTCGCCGCACGTGCCGGCGCTGATCGAGGCCGCGGAGGAGGGCAAGCAGACGGTCTGCCTGGTCGAGCTGAAGGCCCGCTTCGACGAGCGCCGCAACATCGAGTGGTCGCGGAAGCTCGAGTCGGCCGGCGTCCACGTCGTCTACGGGTTCCCGTCGCTGAAGATCCACGGGAAGGCGACGCTCGTCGTGCGGCGCGAGGCCGACGGGCTGCGGCGCTACGCGCACATCGGCACCGGCAACTACAACGCGGTCACCGCGCGGCTGTACGAGGACTTCAGCCTCTTCACCGGGGACGAGGAGGTCACGGCCGACCTCGCCGAGCTGTTCAACTACCTGACCGGCTTCGGGCGCCCGCAGGCCTTCCGGAAGCTGCTCGTGGCGCCGTTCACGATGCGGCCCGCGCTGGTCGAGCACATCCGCGCGTGCGCGACCGCGGCCGAGGCGGGCAAGCCGGCGCGGATCCGGATCAAGGTCAACCACCTCGCCGACGAGGAGATCGTGAGCGAGCTCTACTCGGCCGCCGACGCGGGTGTCGAGATCGAGATCTTCGCCCGCACGACCTGCACGCTCTGGCCACGGCGGCGCGGCGGCAAGGAGGACATCAAGGTGCGCAGCCTGCTGGGCCGCTTCTTCGAGCACAGCCGCTTCTTCATCTTCGAGGCGGACGGCGAGAGCACGTTCCTGCTCGGCAGCGCCGACCTGATGCGGCGCAACCTCGACCACCGGATCGAGATCCTCGTCCCGGTCGAGGACGCGCGCAGCCAGCGCGAGCTGACCCGGACCTTCGACTCGATCATGGAGGACACGCGCTGGTCGTGGGCGCTGCGCGCCGACGGCACCTGGGAGCGCGTCCGGGCGAAGAAAGGCAGCACGGGCCAGAGCCTGCACGGCGCGTTGATGCGCCGCGCCCGCGCCCGCGCGCGGCGTGCGAACACCGTCTCGCGCGGCCGCTGATTTGTCAGCCGACCCGGTGGGAAGAATGGAGGCCGTGAGAGTTGCGATCGTCGACGTCGGCGCCAACACGCTCCGGCTGCTCGTCGCCGTCCCGGACGGCCGTCACGTGCTGCCCGTGCACCAGGAGAAGGAGCAGCTGGGCCTCGGCGAGGAGGTCGAGCGCTTCGGCTACATCAGCGCGCCCAAGTGCGCGCAGGCAGTCGAGGTCGCGCGGGCGCAGACCCGTCGTGCCCGGCGGCTCGGCTGCGAGCGGATCGAGATCCTCGTCACCTCCCCCGGCCGGCAGAGCGCCAACAGCGACGAGTTCGCCGACGCGCTCGCCCGCGGGACCGGCGTCCCGGTCCGGATCCTGAGCTCGGAGGAAGAGGGCATGCTCGCGTGGGACGGCGCCCTTGCCGCGCTCGAGCACCCGCCCGAGAGCGCGGCCGTCTGCGACATCGGCGGCGGCTCGGCGCAGCTGGTCGTCGGTACGCTCGAGTCCGGCCCCGCGTGGGTGCGCTCGGTCGACCTCGGCTCGCTGCGCCTGACCACGAGGCTGCTCGCGGACTCCGACCCGCCGTCGCGGGCGGCGATCGCGGCCGCGTGCGACGCGGCTGCGGAGGCATTCGAGCCGGTCGTGCCGCCGGTGGCGCTGCTCGGCCTCGCGGCCGGTGGCACGGCGCGGGCGTTGCGACGGGTCGTGCGCACGCTCGACGTCGAAGGCCTCGCCGAGGCGATCGACGAGCTCGCCGGCCTGAAACGCGCCAAGATCGTGAAGCGGTACGGGATTCCGCCCCAGCGCGCCAAGACGCTGCTCGGCGGGGCGATCCTCTTCGCGGAGGCCCAGCGGCGCCTCGGCCTGCCGTTCGAGCTCGCCGGCGGCGGGGTGCGCGAAGGCTCGGCCCTGGCCCTGTTCCGGGCGAGCGCCGCGGCGTACGCCTAGGCGGGCGGGTCGAGGCGCTCGAGCACCTCGACGTCGAGCGCGCTGACGTCGAGCACCGCGGTCGCGCCCTTCTTCAGGCTCTCGCCTAGCAGGTCTTCCGCGAGATCGCCGTGAACGCACGCGACTGCAGGAGCGAGCAGGCTGCGGAAGAGCTCGAGCGCGGGCGCCTGGCCGGCTCCCTCGGCGAGGGCGTCGACCCCCTCGACCGCGAGGCCCCGGGCCTTGGCGAGCGGCTCGACCGACTGCAGGCAGCGGGTGTAGGGGCTCGAGAGCACCCGGTCGAGCTGGCGGTCGGCCAGCTGGGCCACCAGCGCCTCGGCCTGTTGTTGCCCGCGCTCGTCGAGCGGCCGCAAGCTGTCGTCGTCGCCCTCCCAGCTCTCGCGATGACCCGCCCGCGCGTGGCGAACGAGGTAGACGATCACGCCCAGGCGTCTTTCGCCGCGCGCTCGAGGTCGCGCCACGCTGCCGGCAGCTCCGCGCGCGCCTGCCGACGCCGGCCGCGTTCCCGCTCGACGAGCCGCCCCGCCGCGAACGCCGCACCCGAGCCCGGCGAGTCGGCGAGCAGGCCTCGCAGCCGCGCCTCCGCGACGATCGCGTCCTGGTGCGCGCCGAGCACGTCCTGGAACTGCTT
>Ga0081540_1000720_pt1 | contig 30494 bp, 36 predicted proteins | sample TabmetS2T1R1_FD_71024 | JGI IMG/M metagenome (GOLD analysis project Ga0081540, IMG submission 71024) | Tabebuia heterophylla rhizosphere microbial communities from the University of Puerto Rico - S2T1R1 | ecosystem: Host-associated > Plants > Roots > Rhizosphere ...
CGCGAGCGAGTGGTATGTGTTCGAGAATGACGGCACCGGTGCGTTCGACCGGATCGAGACGATTCCGGCGCCGTCGAACGCGTCGTGCGCCTCGCTCTACGACTTCGACAACAACGGCACGCTGGACATGGCGCTCGCCGACGAAGTCGCCGACGTGATCCTGCTCGAGAAGAACGACGGCGCGGACGGCGGCGGCGACAGCGCGGACGTCTCGGTCGGCATGTCGGCCGCGCCGAACCGGTACACGCCGGGCGAGACGCTGACTTACACGATCACCGTGACCAACGACGGTCCCGACGCGTCGCCCGCGACGCACGTCGCCGACAGCTTCCCGGCGAGCTTCGAAGGCGCAACGTGGACCTGCGTGCCGAGCGGCGGTGCCGACTGCGGCACGTCCGGCGGCAACGGCGATCTCGACGAGGAGGTCGATCTTCCGTCGGGCGGGCAGGTGGTCTACACGGTCGAAGGCACCGTCGCGGCGGATGCGACCGGAAATCTCGACAACACGGTGACGGCGACCGTCGGCGCGCCCGCGAGCGATCCCGATACGACGAACAACAGCGTCACGCTGCACACGCAGCCGGCGGGAGCCGAGGCCGATGTCGCCGCCGCTCTCGCGGCGAATCCGACGCAGTACACGGCCGGCGAAGCGCTGACGTACACGATCACGGTGACGAACGCCGGGCCCGGCGACGCCGCGAACACGCACATCGCCGACGACTTCCCTTCTGCTTTCAACGGCGCAAGCTGGAGCTGCGTCGCCTCGGGCGGCGCGAGCTGCGCGTCGAGCGGCAGCGGCGATCTCGACGAGGACGTCTCGATTCCGTCGGGCGGCCAGGTCGTCTTCAGCGTCAACGGCGCGGTCGCCGCGAACGCGACCGGCCAGCTCGTGAATACGGTCACGGCGACGGTCGGCGCGCCGGCCGATGATCCGAACACGTCGAACAACACGGCGACGCTGCACACGAATCCGGGGAACCCGCCGGATGAGATCTTCGTCGGCAGTTTCGACGGCGGCTGATCCATGGCGCGCGCCGGGCAGCGGGCGCGCGCCGTCGGCACGGATGCGATCCGACGATCGCGGGAGGTGCGTATGCGATGTCCTGTTGCTCTCGCGCTGGCGGCGCTGCTCGGCAATCCGGGGATGCTTCATGCGATCGCGGTCGACTCGACCTCGCCGGCGAGCAACGCGAACAATGTCTCGCGCAGCGGCGCGGTCGTCATCAACTTCGATCGCGCGGTGGAGCCCTCGTCGATCACGAATGCGAGCCTTCGCATCTGGGGCCAGCAGAGCGGACGGGTCGCCGGCACGATCGCCTATTCGAACGGCGGCGCGACGCTGACGTTCACGCCGTCGGTGACGTACTTCCCTGGCGAGTGGATCACGGTGCAGCTCTCGCACGACGTCGCCGGAGCGGACGCGACGCCGCTGCGGTCGGCGGGCTACGTGTTCCAGTTCATCGCGCGCACGGCGCCGGCCGCGATGACCTTCACGCAGAACGGCCCGCCGGTGTCGGTGCGCACGAACGGCGACACGACGCGCCTCTACGGTGGGGCGATCACCGATCTCGACAACGACGGCTGGGTCGATTTCATCGCGGTCAACGAGGTCAGCGCGGATCTGCGCGTGCTGCTCAACACGGGTGACGGCAGCGGGCATCTGGGTCCGGTGCTGACGCCGCCGACGGGGATCGGCGTCGAGGCGAGCCCGAGCACGGTCGCCGACTTCGACAACGACGGCTTCATGGATGTCGCGACCGGCAACTCGACGAGCTCGACGGCGAGCATCGCGCTCGGCAGCGGCGATGGCCACTTCCGCTCGGTGCAGAACCTGAACGTCGGCGCGCGTCCGCACGGCATCGTCGCGCTGGATGTCGACGGCGACGGCGATCTCGATCTCGTCGTCGCGTCCGAGAATGGCGACGCGCTGACGCTGCTGCGCAACGACGGCACCGGCAGCTTCGGCAACCGCACCGACTTCGCCGACGACGACGGCGACTGCAAGTATTCGCTCGGCGCGGGCGACATGGACGGCGACGGCATCATCGATCTCGTGGTCGGCACGTGTTCGCAGAACCGCATGCTGGTGCTGACGGGCAACGGCGACGGCACGTTCACCGAGACCGAGAACATCGGTTCGGCGGGCTACGCGTGGAAGCTCGCGCTCGGCGACGTCAACAACGACGGCAAGCTCGACGTCGCGCAGGCGAACGGCTTCGACAACAACGCGGTGATCTTGCTCGGCAACGGCGACGGCACGCTGCAGGCCCCGGACATCTACGGGATTCCCGGCAGCGGCGTCGGCTCCTCGCTCGGCGACATCGACGGCGACGGCGATCTGGACTGGGTCGTGTCGAGCTACAGCGCGAGCGAGTGGTATGTGTTCGAGAATGACGGCACCGGTGCGTTCGACCGGATCGAGACGATTCCGGCGCCGTCGAACGCGTCGTGCGCCTCGCTCTACGACTTCGACAACAACGGCACGCTCGACATGGCGCTCGCCGACGAAGTCGCCGACGTGATCCTGCTCGAGAAGAATGACGGCGCGACCGGTACCGACTTCATCTTTATCGACGGCTTCGACGGCTGAGCGGGCTCAGTCGGGCGGTTCGAAGCCGTCGGCGAAGATCGTGTCGTCGTCGACCGGCGCCGGATCGGTCGTCAGCGAGGCCGTGTTATTGGTGCCGTCGGGATCGGTCGCCGGCGCGCCGACGACCGCCGTCGCCGAATTCGTGATCGGCGTGGTCGTTCCGGCGGCGACGGTGCCGTCGACGGTGTAGACGACTTGCGAGCCCGACGGCAAGCCGATCGAGCCCGTGATCGGACCGGTGCCGCTCGCGGCGCAACTCGCTCCGCCGGACGGGGCGCAGGTCCAGGCGACGTCGGTGTATTCCGGCGGGAAGATGTCGACGATCGTCGTGTTGAGTGCGTTGGCGGGGCCCGCGTTCGCGATCGTGATCGTGTAGGTCAACGCAGCGCCGGCCGTGTACTGCGGCGGATCGGCCGACATCGCCACGCCGACGTCGGCTTCGGTCGGTACGGACTGGCAGTCGACGACGGCGCGGATCACCCAGTCACCCAGCACACCGAGCGTCACGTTCGAAAACCACTGGAAATTGCCGCCGCCGAGCGACGCGTAAATCGCGTTGCGATTCGGCTCGATGCCGCCGTCGTCGTCGACGACGCTCGGGCCCTGGGTCGGATCGGGCGCTTCGGCGAACGTCAGCGCGACAATGAACGTCTCGTCGGCGACGACCGGCACGATCAGCGGAATCGTGTTGTTTTCGTCGAGATAGCGGTATTCGTTGAGGACGCCGTCGTTCAGGACCGGCCCGGCGATCTCCTGGGCGAGCGCGCCCGGCACCGGAAAGCTGCCGTCGCGGTAGATGTCGACCGAATCCTCGATCGAGAGCGGCGCGTTGCCGAACAGCGAGCGCCAGAACACCTGGACGGCGACGATGTTGCCGTCGCACGGCGTCGTCAGCCAGGAAGCGGCTTTTTCGCCGGGAGCGAAGCCGGCCTGGATGGTGCCGCTGCCGCCGTCGTCCAGCGAATCGTTCTGGACCGTGACTTCGTTGGCCGACGCGGCCATCGCGATCGCGATCCCCGCCGGCAGCCAGAATGCCGTACGCATGGCGATTGCCCCTGTGCAGACGCCCTCGCGTGCGAGCGTACGCAGGCGCCCCGGCGGGCGAACGCGACGGCGGTCACACCTGTCGGGTCCGGCCGCATAATTGGCTGTTTTCCGCTTCTGGAGCGCCCATGGCCGGCCAGCGCGAGCTGACTTTCCGCTTCCTCACCGAGCCGACCGACGTCAATTTCGGCGGCAAGGTCCACGGCGGCATGGTCATGAAGTGGATCGACCAGGCCGGCTATGCCTGCGCGGTGAGCTGGAGCGGGCACTACTGCGTGACGGTGGCGGTCGGCGGCATCGAGTTCGTTCAGCCGATCCTGATCGGGGATCTCGTCACCGTGCGCTGCAAGCTGATCCGGACCGGCACCTCGAGCATGCATTTCGCGGTCGACGTGATCGCCTGCGACCTCAAGGACCGCAAGGAGCGGCTCGCGACGAGCTGCGTGATCGTGTTCGTGGCGCTCGATTCGCCTGACGGGAAGCCGACGCCGGTGCCGCCCTGGCAGCCCGCGAACGAAGAGGACCGGCGGTTGTCCGAGTACGCGGAGCGCATGATGGGCCTCTCCAAGGCGATGGAGCGCGAGGTCGCCGAGCTCAAGGGCACGGACCCCGCCGCGTAGCCCGTTCCGGGTTGCGCATGATGCTGTTTTTTCGGGTCTTCCTGCCTTGACAGTCGGCTCCGGAGCGCCCGACAATACGCGGCTCCGTGCCGGAGGCATCATCTGCGGTCGACGCGACGCGAAAGCGGCGCGCGCCGAGGCGGCCTCGGGCGCAACGGAAGGCGTCATCCAGCTCCGGCTGGGAGCGGCAAAACGCGGTCAGAAGTTCCAGATTCCGGAGGGATACCCAAGCGGCCAACGGGGGCAGACTGTAAATCTGCTGGCTTACGCCTTCGGTGGTTCGAATCCACCTCCCTCCACCAGCTACAAGGAAACACGAACCGCACAGAGGTGGATTCGAACCACCGATGGAAATGCAGGTTCGACAAGTTCGCGGATGCGAATTTGAACAGCCCGAAGGGCTGGCCCCGGAGGGGCGAAGGGGCAGGATGCCCGGAGTAATCCACCTCCCTCCACCAGATCCAGAACCGACGATGCATTCCGATCGACGGCGCTTCACCCAAGCAGGTTCGTTCCGGCGCGGGAGTAGTTCAATGGTAGAACCTCAGCCTTCCAAGCTGATTGTGCGGGTTCGATTCCCGTCTCCCGCTCCATAGAGCTACGAAAAGCAGAAGCAGATCTTTAGCTGTCTAGAGAAGTCCGGCATGGATGCCGGTTTGTTCTTTGCAGTCATGGAGGACTGCACGAGTACCTCCGCTCACGTAGCTCAGTCGGTAGAGCACCTCCTTGGTAAGGAGGAGGTCACTGGTTCGATTCCAGTCGTGAGCACCAGCTTCAAGGCACGACCGGCGGCATCGATTTTTCGGCAAGTCGTCCCCATTTGTCCGGGTTCTTCGACAAATCCAATCACAACCTAGCTACTCGGGGTTTCAAGCAATGGCCAAGGGCAAATTCGAACGAACGAAGCCGCACGTGAACGTGGGGACGATCGGACACGTGGACCACGGCAAGACGACGCTGACGGCGGCGCTGACGAAAGTGGGCGCGGAGCGTTTCGGCGGCGAGTTCAAGGCATACGATCAGATCGACGCGGCGCCGGAAGAGAAGGCGCGCGGGATCACGATCTCGACGGCGCACGTGGAATACGAGTCGCCGAACCGCCACTACGCGCACGTGGACTGCCCGGGCCACGCCGACTACGTGAAGAACATGATCACGGGTGCGGCGCAGATGGACGGGGCGATCCTGGTGGTGTCGGCCGCGGACGGCCCGATGCCGCAGACGCGCGAGCACATCCTGCTGGCGCGCCAGGTCGGGGTGCCGTACATCGTGGTGTACATGAACAAGGCCGACATGGTCGACGACGCCGAGCTCTTGGAGCTCGTCGAGATGGAAGTGCGTGAGCTGCTCAGCAAGTACAACTTCCCGGGCGACGACACGCCGATCATCAAGGGCTCGGCGCTGAAGGCGCTGGAGGGCGACCAGAGCGAGATCGGCGTGCCGAGCATCATCGCGCTGGTCGATGCGCTGGACGCGTACATCCCGCAGCCCAAGCGCGACATCGAGAAGCCGTTCCTGATGCCGGTCGAGGACGTGTTCTCGATCTCGGGCCGCGGCACGGTGGTGACCGGTCGTATCGAGCGCGGCGTAATCAAGGTCGGCGACGAAATCGAGATCGTGGGCATCAAGCCGACGGTGAAGACGACCTGCACGGGCGTGGAGATGTTCAGAAAGCTGCTGGACCAGGGCCAGGCGGGCGACAACGCGGGCATCCTCTTGCGCGGCACCAAGCGCGACGAGGTCGAGCGCGGCCAGGTGCTGTGCAAGCCCGGGAGCATCACCCCGCACACGAAGTTCGAGGCGGAGGTGTACGTGCTGAGCAAGGAAGAGGGCGGCCGTCACACGCCGTTCTTCAAGGGCTACCGCCCGCAGTTCTACTTCCGCACGACCGACGTGACGGGCGCGGTGGAGCTGCCGGAAGGGGTCGAGATGGTGATGCCGGGCGACAACATCAAAATGGTGGTGAGCCTGATCGCGCCGATCGCGATGGAAGAGGGCCTTCGCTTCGCGATCCGCGAAGGCGGCCGGACCGTCGGTGCGGGCGTGGTGGCGAAGATCATCGAGTGATGTGAGCAGTCAACGGTGAGCGGTGAGCGGAAAACCGCTGACCGCTCACGGCTCACCGCTCACTCGGCAAGTCGAACATGGCGCACCGGAAAACGATGCGCTCGAACCAGAACAACGCTCTTTGAGGACACGGCAATGGCGGACCAGAAAATCAGAATTCGTTTGAAAGCCTTCGATCATCGCCTGATCGACCGCTCCGCAAGCGAGATCGTCGAGACGGCGAAGCGCACGGGCGCCCAGGTGCGCGGTCCGATTCCGCTGCCGACCAAGATCGAGCGCTACACGATCCTGACCTCGCCGCACGCCGACAAGGACGCGCGCGACCAGTACGAGACGCGCGTGCACAAGCGCGTGATGGACATCGTCGACCCGAACGACAAGACCGTGGACGCGCTGATGAAGCTCGATCTCGCGGCCGGCGTCGACGTCCAGATCAAGTTGCACTGAGAGATACGACGATGAGTATCGGATTGGTAGGCCGCAAGTGCGGCATGAGCCGCGTCTTCACCGACGACGGCCGTTCGGTGCCGGTGACGCTGATCGAAGCGACGCCGAACCGCGTCACGCAGGTGAAGACCGTCGAGACCGACGGCTACAACGCGGTGCAGGTCTGCGCCGGCGCGAAGCGCGCTGCGCTGATCAACAAGCCGCTGGCCGGCCATTACGCGAAGGCCAAGGTCGAAGCGGGCCGCGGCCTGTGGGAGTTCCGTCTCGAAGCGGAGGAGCTCGCCAAGTTCGCCGTCGGCGGCGAAGTGAAGGCCGATGAGGTGTTCACGGTCGGCCAGAAGGTCGACGTCGCAGGCATCTCGAAGGGCAAGGGCTTCCAGGGCACGATCAAGCGCCACCACTTCACGATGGGCGACGCGACGCACGGCAACTCGCTGTCGCATCGCTCGCCGGGCTCGATCGGTCAGCGCCAGACGCCGGGCCGCGTGTTCCCGGGCAAGAAGATGGCGGGTCACATGGGCAACGTGCGCCGTTCGGCCGTGAATCTCGAGGTCGTGAAGATCGACAACGATCGTCACCTCATTGCGATCAAGGGCTCGGTTCCGGGCGCTCCGGGCGGCGACGTGATCATCCGTCCCGCCGTGAAAGCGAAGAAGTAAGGAGACGACGAACATGCAACTCGACGTCATCGGCGCCAAGCCCGTTACCGTCTCCGACGCGGTGTTCGGCAAGGAATTCCGCGAGGATCTGGTGCACCAGGTCGTCGTCGCGTACCGCAACGCGGGCCGCGCCGGCACCAAGCAGCAGAAGTCGCGCTCGGATCTTTCGGGCACGACCAAGAAGTTCAAGAAGCAGAAGGGCGGCGGCGCGCGCCACGGCGACTATCGCGCTCCGATCTTCGTCGGCGGCGGCGTCACGTTCGCCGCGCGTCCGCGCAGCTTCGCGCAGAAGGTCAACAAGAAGATGTACCGCGGCGCGTTCGCTTCGATCCTGTCGGAGCTCAACCGCCAGGGCCGTCTCAAGGTCGTCGAGGCGTTCGGCGTCGAGCAGCCGAAGACCAAGGGCCTCGTCAGCAAGCTCGGCGAGCTCAAGGTCGAAGGCCGCGTCGTGCTGGTCGCCGAGAACGCGCCCGAGGCGTTGTTCCTCGCCGCGCGCAACGTGCCGTACGTGCACGTCGTCGATACGGCGGCGCTGGATCCGGTGTCGCTGGTCGGCGCCGATCATGTGGTCATGACCGTCGAGTCGGTCAAGCGCGTCGAGGAGTGGCTGTCGTGAACCAGAACGAACGCATCATGAGCGTCCTGCGTGCGCCGCACATCTCGGAGAAGAGCGCGCGCCTGCAGGAAAACAACCAGTACGTCTTCGAGATCTCGAAGGATGCCAGCAAGGCCGACGTCAAGAAGGCGGTCGAGCAGCTCTTCAGTGTCGAGGTCGCATCGGTGAACGTAGTGAACACGACGGGCAAGGCCCGCTCGTTCCGCTTCCGTTCCGGCTCGCGCAGCGGCAAGCGCAAGGCGTATGTGCGTCTTGCCGAAGGCCATACGATCGACGTGTCGGCCAAGGCTTAAGGTGAAGCACCCATGGCATTGATCACAGTCAAACCCACTTCCGCCGGACGCCGCTCGATGGTGCGCGTCGTGACGCCGGGCCTGCACAAGGGCGCGCCGTACGCGCCGTTGACCGAAGCCCAGGCGAACACGGGCGGCCGCAACCATTACGGTCGCATCACGACACGACACAAGGGCGGCGGCTCGAAGCAGCACTACCGCGTGATCGACTTCAAGCGCGACAAGGAAGGCATCGCCTGCCGCGTCGAGCGCATCGAGTACGATCCGAACCGCACCGCGCACATCGCGTTGTTGCTGTACGTCGACGGCGAACGCCGCTACATCATCGCGCCGAAGGGCGCGAAGGTCGGCGATCAGCTCATGGCGGGCCGCGAGGCGCCGATCAAGACCGGCAACTCGCTGCCGCTGCGCAACATCCCGATCGGCTCGACGGTGCACTGCATCGAGATGAAGCCGGGCAAGGGTGCGCAGATGGCGCGTTCGGCCGGTGCGTCCGCCCAGCTCGTCGCGCGCGAGGGCGGCTACGCGACGCTGCGCCTTCGCTCCGGCGAAATGCGCAAGGTGCCGGCCGAGTGCCGCGCGACGATCGGCGAAGTCGGCAACTCGGAGCACAACCTCGAGAAGCTCGGCAAGGCCGGTGCTTCGCGCTGGCGCGGCGTGCGTCCGACCGTGCGCGGTGCCGCGATGAACCCGGTCGACCATCCGCACGGCGGTGGCGAGGGTCGCGCAGGACAGGGCAACCCGCATCCGGTGTCGCCGTGGGGTCAGCCGAGCAAGGGTTACAAGACACGCAAGAACAAGCGCACGACGCAGTTCATCGTGCGGGATCGTCGAGGCTAAGCCATGGCACGTTCACTGAAGAAAGGTCCGTTCGTCGATCACCACCTGATGAAGAAGGTGGAAACGGCGAGCGCGCAGAACAACAAGCGCCCGATCAAGACCTGGTCGCGCCGCTCGATGATCGTTCCCGAGATGGTCGGTCTGACGCTCGCGATCCACAACGGCCGCCAGCACGTGCCGGTGCTCGTCAACGAGAACATGGTCGGGCACAAGCTCGGCGAGTTCGCCGTGACGCGCACGTTCAAGGGCCACTCCGGCGACAAGAAAGCCGCCGAGGCCAAGAAGGCAGCAGGGTGACGACGATGGAAGCGAAAGCGATTCTCCGCGGCGCGCGCATCTCGGCGCAGAAGGCACGACTGGTCGCCGACCAGGTTCGCGGCCTTCCGGTCGGTCATGCGACGAACCTCCTGCAGTTCAGCGACAAGAAGGCGGCGCACCTCATCAAGAAGGTGCTGCTGTCGGCGGTCGCCAACGCCGAGAACAATCTCGGCGCCGATGTCGACGAGCTCAAGGTCGCCACGATCATGGTCGACGAAGGTCCGGCACTGAAGCGCATGCACGCCCGCGCCAAGGGCCGCGGTTCGCGCATCCTGAAGCGCACCAGCCACATCACCGTGGTCGTCGGCGAAAGCGCCGGCAAATAAGGGACGATACGTATGGGTCACAAAGTTCATCCCACCGGCATCCGCCTTGGCATCGCCAAGGACTGGAATTCGAAGTGGTTCGCCAACAAGCGCGAGTACGCCGAATACCTCGGTGCCGATCTCAAGGTGCGTGAGCTCCTCAAGAAGAAGCTTGCGCAGGCGGGCATCTCGAAGATCCACATCGAGCGTCCGGCCAAGACCGCGCGGGTGACGATCCACACGGCTCGTCCGGGCGTGGTCATCGGCAAGAAGGGCGAGGACATCGAGAAGCTGCGCAAGGAAGTGACGAAGGTGATGGGCGTTCCGGCGCACATCAACGTCACCGAAGTGCGCAAGCCCGAGCTCGACGCGCAGCTCGTCGCCGAATCGATCGCCCAGCAGCTCGAGCGCCGCATCATGTTCCGCCGCGCGATGAAGCGCTCCGTGCAGAACGCGATGCGCCTCGGCGCGCTCGGCATCAAGGTCAACGTCGGCGGCCGCCTGAACGGCGCGGAAATCGCGCGTTCGGAGTGGTACCGCGAAGGTCGCGTGCCGCTGCACACGCTGCGCGCCGACATCGACTACGGCTTCGCCGAGGCGAAGACGACGTACGGGATCATCGGCGTCAAGGTGTGGATCTACAAAGGTGAGATTTTCGACCTGCACGCTGCGCAGCAGGAAGCGAAGGCGGAGGCTGCCGAAGAGCGCCCGACGCGTCGCGCGCCCAAGCCGCAGCAGGGAGCGTAAGTCATGTTGCAACCTTCTCGAACCAAGTACCGCAAGGTGCAGAAGAGCCGCAATCGCGGGCTGTCCTATGTCTCGAACAAGGTCAGCTTCGGCGAGTACGGCCTCAAGGCGACGACGCACGGTCACCTGACCGCGCGCCAGATCGAGGCCGCGCGCCGTTGCATCACGCGCTACGTCAAGCGCGGGGGCAAGCTCTGGATCCGCGTCTACCCGGACAAGCCGATTTCCAAGAAGCCCATCGAAGTGCGCATGGGCAACGGCAAGGGCAACGTCGAGTTCTGGGTCGCGCCGGTGCAGCCGGGCCGCATGCTGTACGAGATGGAAGGCGTGACCGAGGCCGAGGCACGCGAGGCGTTCCGTCTCGCTGCCGCCAAGCTTTCGGTGCAGACCCAATTCGTTGCCCGGACGGTGCTGTGATGGAACTCCACGAACTCAAGAAGAAGTCGGCGAGCGAGCTCGACGAGCATCTTTCCGAACTGCGCCGCGAGCAGTTCAACCTGCGCATGCAGAAGGGCTCGGGCCAGTTGACGCAGACGCACCAGCTCGGTCGCGTGCGCCGCGAGATCGCGCAGGTGAAGACCCTGCGCGCCGCGAAGAAGTAAGGACGGACGACGATGAGCGAACAAGCGAAAGTCCAGCGCACGATCGAAGGGCGCGTGGTCAGCAACAAGATGCAGAAGACGGTCACCGTGCTGCTCGAGCGCCAGGTGCAGCATCCGCTGTACGGCAAGATCGTGCGCCGTTCGACCAAGGTGCACGCGCACGACGAGAACGGCGAATGTCGCGAAGGCGACGTCGTCCGCATCGCCGAGACGCGTCCGCTGTCGAAGACCAAGAACTGGCGCGTCGTGAAAGTCGTCACGCGCGCCGAACAGTAAGCGTGGACCGGGCATAAGGAGTTAAGCGACATGATCCAGATGCAGACCACGCTGGCCGCGGCGGACAACAGCGGTGCACGCGAGCTGATGTGCATCAAGGTGCTCGGCGGCTCGAAGCGCCGCTACGCGAAGATCGGCGACGTCATCAAGGTGTCCGTGCGCGAAGCGATTCCGCGCGGCAAGGTCAAGAAGGGCGAGGTCTACGACGCCGTCGTCGTGCGCACGCGCAAGGGCGTGCGTCGCGCGGACGGCTCGCTGATCCGCTTCGACGGCAACGCTGCGGTGCTCTTGAACAACAAGCTCGAGCCGATCGGCACGCGCATCTTCGGACCGGTCACGCGCGAGCTGCGCAGCGAGCGGTTCATGAAGATCGTGTCGCTCGCTCCTGAGGTGCTGTAACGAAACGCGGAACGAAGACGAGCTACTCAGCCCCCTTAAGTTAAGGGGGCGCCCTGAGCGAAGCGAAGGGCAGGGTTGTGGAAGTGCGGCAAACGTTGGATCGAAGCGCGATGGTCGTGCTTTTTCTGAATTGAGAGTCTCACAATGAACAAAATTCGCAAAGGTGATCAAGTCATCGTGATCACCGGCAAATACAAGGGCCAGAAGGGCGAAGTCCTGCGCGTCGCGGCGGATCGCGTGTTCGTGCAGAACATCAACCTGGTCAAGCGCCATACGAAGCCGAATCCGCAGGCGAACCAGCCGGGCGGCATCATCGAGCGCGAGGCGTCGGTCCATATCTCCAACGTGATGCTGTTCAACGCTGCCGCCAACAAGGGCGATCGCGTGGGCTTCAAGGTGCTCGACAACGGGCGCAAGGTCCGCACGTTCCGCTCGTCCGGCGAAGTGGTTGACGCGTGAGGCTGCCGTCATGACGACCCGACTCGAAACGTTCTACAAGAAAGAAGTCACGCCGAAGCTGATGGAGAAGTTCGGCTACAAGAATCCGATGCAGGTGCCGCGCCTGGTCAAGATCACGCTCAACATGGGCGTGGGCGAGGCCGTGGGCAACAAGAAGATTCTGGAGAACGCCGTTGCCGACATGGCCAAGATTGCCGGCCAGAAGCCGATCGTGACGTTGTCGCGCAAGGCGCACGCAACGTTCAAGATCCGCGAGAACTGGCCGATCGGCTGCAAGGTCACGCTGCGCCGCAATCGCATGTACGAGTTCCTCGACCGGCTCGTCAACATCTCGCTGCCGCGCGTGCGCGACTTCCGCGGCGTGTCCGGCCGTGCGTTCGACGGCCGCGGCAACTACAACATGGGCGTCAAGGAACAGATCATCTTCCCCGAGATCGATTTCGACCAGATCGACGCGCTGCGCGGCATGGACATCGCGATCACGACCACCGCGCGCACGGACGAGGAAGCCAAGGCGCTGCTCGAAGCGTTCCGCTTCCCGTTCCGCAATTAATCAAGCGCGTACTAATCGGCCCAGAGGCAACGAATATGGCAAAGCGTTCAATGATCAACCGCGAGGTCAAGCGCGCGAAGCTCGTCAAGCGTCACGGCGGCAAGCGCGTCGAGCTCAAGAAGATCATCGCCAGTGCGACCGCGTCGTACGAGGACAAGCTCACCGCCGCGACGAAGCTCATGAAGCTGCCGCGCGACTCGAGCCCGTCCCGCCAGCGCAACCGCTGCGCGCTGACCGGCCGCTCGCGCGGCGTGTACCGCAAGTTCGGCCTCGGCCGCCACAAGCTGCGCGAAGCGACGATGCGCGGCGACGTGCCGGGACTGCGCAAGGCGAGCTGGTAAAAAAGCCGGGATTGGAGAGACGGGATTCGGGATTCGCAAGAGCCCGCTTTCCCGAATCCCGAATCCCTAATCACCAATCCCCGCTCTAAAGCGGATATCGATGCTAAGGACTTTGAAACATGAGCATGACTGATCCCATCGCCGACATGTTCACGCGCATCCGCAATGCGCAGGCCACGGGCAAGCGCACCGTGGCGATGCCGGCCTCCCGCGTGAAGCAGGCGCTCGCCAAGCTCCTGAAGGACGAGGGCTACATCGCTGACGCGCAGGTCACTAGCGCCGAGGGCAAGCCGACGCTCGAGATCGCGCTGAAGTACTACGAAGGCAAGCCGGTCATCGAGCGCCTCGAGCGCATCAGCCGGTCGGGTCTTCGCGTGTATCGCGGCAAGAACGAGCTGCCGAAGATTCTCGGCGGCCTCGGTATTTCGATCGTGTCGACGTCCGCCGGCATCATGACCGACGTGCAGGCCCGCAAGGCGGGTCTCGGCGGCGAAGTCATCGGTCTCGTCGCGTAATTGGCTCGGAGCGCATTCTCATGTCTCGTGTTGCAAAGAAACCCGTCGCGCTGCCGAAAGGCGTCGACTGCCAGATCCAGCCCGGCGCGATCACGATCAAGGGCCCGAAAGGCACCTTGAAGATCGACCCGCCCGCGGGAGTCGACGTCGCCGTCGCGAACGGCGAGGTCCAGCTCAAGGCGAAGAACGCGGCAGACACCAAGATGGCCGGCACGGCGCGCGCGCTGATCAACAACATGGTCAAGGGCGTCACCGACGGCTATGCGAAGAAGCTCGAGCTCGTCGGCGTCGGCTACCGCGCCGCGCTGCAGGGCAAGGATCTGAACCTGACGCTCGGCTTCTCGCACCCGGTCGTGTTCAAGGCGCCGGAAGGCATCACGATCGAAGTGCCGGCGCAGACCGAGATCTGGGTCAAGGGTGCGGACAAGCAGCGCGTCGGCGAAGTCGCCGCGAAGATCCGCGCGTTCCGTCCGCCGGAACCCTACAAGGGCAAGGGCGTGCGTTACTCGGGCGAGCACATCACGATCAAAGAAGCCAAGAAGGCGTAACGACGCCGATCCGCTTCGGGAGAAATGCAATGGACAAGAACACCGCCAGACTCCGCCGCGCCAAATCGACGCGTGCGCACATCCGCCAGCTCGCCGTGCCGCGCCTTTCCGTGCATCGCAGCGCGCAGCACATCTATGCGCAGGTCACGAGCGCGAACGGCGACAAGGTCATCGCCTCGGCCTCGACCGTGCAGAAGGGCATCGCCGGCGAGCTCAAGGGCACCAAGAACAAATCGGCTGCCGCCGCGGTCGGAAAGGCTGTCGCCGAGCGCGCGCTGAAGGCGGGCGTCGAGAAGGTCGCGTTCGACCGCTCGGGCTTCCGTTATCACGGTCGCATCCAGGCGTTGGCCGATGCGGCGCGCGAGGCGGGACTGAAGTTCTGATTGAAAGAAGTGAGCGGTCAGCGGTCAGCGGTGAGCAGTCAAAAGCAGCTTTCTCCGCTCACCGCTCACCGTTGACCGCTCACTAACAGAAGTAACCACAACTCCAAGCGGCCAAGCCGCAAGCAAAGTCCGCACTCCGACGAGGCGGCAAACGAAGGTGACTCATGGCAACAGGCAGAGACGATCGTGAAAACAGCGACGGCTTCCTCGAGAAGCTGATCGCGGTCAATCGCGTGGCCAAGACCGTCAAGGGCGGCCGCCAGATGAGCTTCACGGCTCTGACGGTGGTCGGCGACGGCGACGGGCGCGTCGGTTTCGGCTATGGCAAGGCGCGCGAGGTTCCGGTCGCGATCTCCAAGGCGATGGAGCGCGCGCGCAAGACGATGGTCCGCATCGAGCTCAACAACGGCACGCTGTTCCATCCGGTGAAGGCGAACCACGGCGCTGCGCGCGTGTTCATGCAGCCGGCATCGGAAGGCACCGGCGTCATCGCCGGCGGTGCGATGCGCGCCGTGCTCGAGGTGGTCGGCGTCAAGAACGTGCTGGCGAAGGCCGTCGGCTCGCGCAACCCGATCAATCTCGTGCGCGCGACGATCAACGGCCTCAAGGCCATGGCGTCGCCGCAGCGGATCGCGTCCAAGCGCGGCAAGTCGGTCGACGAGGTGCTCGGCAATGGCTAAGGCAAAGGCGAAGGACGCCGGCGGCAAGATCCGCGTGCGTCTCTACAAGAGCATCAACGGCTGCCAGGAGCGTCATCGCACCAGCGTGCGCGCCCTCGGTCTGCGCAAGCTGAACGACGTGCGCGAATTGAACGATTCGCCGTCGGTGCGCGGTCTCATCAACCAGGTCAGCTACCTGGTCCGCATCGAGGAAGGCGCGTAAGCGCCCGAAGAGGAACTAGCCATGCGTCTCAACACTCTCAAGCCGGCTTCGGGTGCGCGCAAGGCGCGCGTGCGTGTCGGTCGCGGCATCGGCTCCGGCCTCGGCAAGACGGCCGGCCGCGGTCACAAGGGCCAGTACGCGCGCACCGGCAAGGGCAAGGTCAAGCCGGGCTTCGAAGGCGGCCAGATGCCGCTGCAGCGCCGCCTGCCGAAGGTGGGTTTCCGCTCGAAGATGAAGAAGGACGTCAGCGAAGTGCTGCTCTACAAGCTCGACTCGCTGAAGGCCGACGTCATCGATTTCGACGCGCTCAAGGCCGCGGGGCTCATTGAAACCCGTGCCTCTCGCGCCAAGATCGTCAAGAAGGGCGAGCTCAAGCGCGCCGTGAAGTTGAAGGGCGTTGCCGCGACGGCCGGTGCCAAGGCGGCGATCGAGGCTGCCGGCGGCAGCGTGGAGTAATACGTGGCTTCGTCGCAGTCCGGCATGCTGGCTTCATTCGGTAAGCTCACCGAGCTCAAACAGCGTCTGCTGTTCGTGGTCGGTGCGCTGATCGTCTTCCGTCTCGGTACGTTCATCCCGATTCCGGGCGTGAATCCGGACGAGATGGCGCGCCAGCTCGAAGGCGGCGGCGGCCTGCTCGACATGTTCAACATGTTCTCGGGCGGTGCGCTGAAGCGCCTGTCCGTGTTCGCGCTGTCGGTCATGCCGTACATTTCGGCGTCGATCATCGTGCAGATGTTCGCGTCGGTAATTCCTGCGTGGCAGCAGCTGCGCAAGGAAGGCGAGTCGGGCCGGCGCAAGCTGACCACCTACACGCGCTTCGGCACGGTCGCGCTCGCGGTGTTCCAGTCGTTCGGCGCCGCGACGATGCTGCAGAGCCAGGGCAACATCGTGTATGCGCCGGGGCCGAGCTTCGTCTTCACGACGGTCGTCGGCCTCACGGCCGGCACGCTGTTCCTGATGTGGCTCGGCGAGCAGATCACCGAACGCGGCATCGGCAACGGCATTTCGCTACTGATTTTCGCGGGCATCGTCGCGGGTCTTCCGGGCGCGGTCGTGCACACGCTCGGCATGGCGCAGACGGGCGAGCTGCCGATTTTGCGCGTGCTGATCATCTTCACGATCGTGCTCGCGGTGACGGCGTTCGTCGTCTTCATGGAGCGCGGCCAGCGCCGCATCACGGTGAACTACGCAAGGCGACAGGGCGGGGCCGGCAAGGCCTACATGAACCAGTCCTCGCACCTGCCGCTCAAGATCAACATGTCGGGCGTGATCCCGCCGATCTTCGCGTCGTCGCTTTTGATGTTCCCGGCCACGGCTGCGAGCATGTTCAACAACTCGAACGAAGTGCACTGGCTACAGATCATGACCTCGGCCCTCGGGCCGGGCGAGCCGCTGCACATGCTGCTCTACGCGCTCCTGATCATCGTGTTCGCGTTCTTCTACACGGCGCTGGTGTTCAACTCGCAGGAGACGGCGGACAACTTGAAACGCTCCGGCGCGCTGATTCCGGGCATCCGCCCGGGCCGTGCGACGGCCGACTACATCGACGGCGTGCTGACCCGCCTGACCGGCGCCGGCGCGCTCTATCTGGTCGCGGTCTGCCTGGTTCCGGATTTCCTCCGCAATGCGTGGCACGTACCGTTCTACTTCGGCGGCACCTCGCTACTGATCGTCGTCGTCGTGGTCATGGATTTCACGGCCCAGATCCAGGCTCATCTCGTCTCGCACCAGTACGAGAGCCTGCTCAAGAAGGCCAACCTGCGGGGCCGTTGACCGCGGTTTCAGGGGGCCGGGGAGGCGGCGCCAGGGGTTCCCTGGCTGCTCCAATCCGGCTACAATGTCAAGTTCTCTGCGAAATAGATGTTGGAGACCGTTAAATGGCTCGCATTGCGGGTGTCAATCTTCCGGTTCAGAAGCATGTCGGCATTGGCCTGCAGGCCATTTTCGGCATCGGCCGGTCGCGCTCGAAGAAGGTCTGCATCGGCGCTGGCGTCAATCCGGCGACGAAGATCAAGGACCTCACCGAGGCCGAAGTCGACAAGATCCGCCATGAGATCGCCAAGGTCGCCGTCGAAGGCGATCTGCGTCGCGAGATCGGCATCTCGATCAAGCGCCTGATCGACCTCGGCACCTATCGCGGCCTGCGCCACCGGCGCGGCCTGCCGGTGCGCGGTCAGCGCACCCGCACCAACGCGCGTACCCGCAAGGGTCCGCGTCGCCAGATCAAGAAGTAATCAGGGACCCGAATGAACAAGCCGGTTGCAGCCAAGCCGAAGAAGAAGACCAAGCGCGTGGTGACGGATGCCGTCGCCCACGTGCAGGCGTCTTTCAACAACACCGTGGTGACGATCACCGACCGCCAGGGCAACGCGCTCTCGTGGGCGACCGCCGGCGGCGCCGGCTTTCGCGGTTCGCGCAAATCGACGCCGTTCGCCGCGCAGGTCGCGGCCGACAAGGCGGCGCGCGCGGCCGCCGACTACGGCGTCAAGACCGTCGAAGTCCGCATCAAGGGACCGGGTCCGGGTCGCGAGTCGGCCGTCCGCTCGCTCAACAACGCCGGGTTCAAGGTCACCAACATCATCGACGTGACGCCGATCCCGCACAACGGCTGCCGTCCGCCCAAGAAGCGGCGTGTCTAGTGCGATCGTCCCTGATCGCGAAGAACAATCAAAAATCGGCCATCCGTGGCCGAGATTCTCAATAGAGCAAACACTATGGCACGTTACATTGGACCGACCTGCAAGCTCGCGCGCCGCGAAGGCGCCGACCTCAGCCTCAAGAGTCCCGCGCGCGCGATCGATTCGAAGTGCAAGCTCGAGCAGAAGCCGGGCCAGCACGGCGCCGCCGGCGGCGCGAAGAAGGGCCGCCTGTCGGACTACGGCGTGCAGCTTCGCGAGAAACAGAAGGTCAAGCGCATCTACGGTCTCCTCGAGCGCCAGTTCCGCACGTATTACCACAAGGCCTCGGGCCAGAAGGGCAATACGGGCGAGAACCTCCTGCGCATGCTCGAGTCGCGCCTGGACAACATCGTCTACCGCATGGGCTTCGCGGTGACGCGCGCCGCGGCGCGCCAGCTCGTCTCGCACGCCGCGATCCGGGTCAATGGAAAAAAGGTCAACCTGCCCTCATATCAGGTCCGTCCCGGTGATGAGGTGGCTCTGTCAGAGCGCGCGAAGAGTCAGCTTCGCACGCAGGAGGCCCTGACGCTTTCGCAGGAAATGGACCTCGCTCCCGCCTGGCTCGAAGTCGACCAGAAGAAGGGCAGCGGCATGTTCAAGGCCATGCCCGAGCGCAGCGATCTGCCTTCGGACATCAACGAAAGCCTGATCATCGAGCTTTACTCGAAGTAAGACGCCAGCGGTCGCGGCGTCCTTCGCTCAAGTCTTTCTTTGGCGAATCCTTCGGGATTCCTGGAGCTGTAACTAATGGCGGCATCAACCACCAACGTGCTGCGTCCGCGCGGCATTCACGTCGAACGCATCGGCACCGATCGCGCGAAGGTCGTGGTCGAGCCGATGGAGCGCGGCTTCGGCCACACGCTCGGCAACGCGCTGCGTCGCGTCCTGCTCTCGTCGATCCCCGGCAGCGCGATCATCGAGGTCGAGATCGACGGCGTCCTGCACGAGTACACGACGCTCGAAGGCCTGCAGGAAGACGTGATCGAAGTCCTTCTGAACCTGAAGGACGTCGCGATCCGCATGCACGGCCACGACGAGACCACGCTCACGCTCTCCAAGAAGGGCAAGGGCGTCGTCACGGCGGGCGACATCAAGGTCGATCACTCGGTCGAGATCATCAATCCCGAGCACGTGATCTGCCATCTCACCAAGGACATCGCGCTCAACATGCGCCTCAAGGTCGCGCGCGGCGTCGGCTACCAGCCGGCCACGGCGCGCCGCCTGCCGGACGAGGAAGCGCGTCCGATCGGCCGCCTGCAGCTCGATGCGTCGTTCTGCCCGGTCCGCCGCGTCGCCTACAACGTCGACAGCGCGCGTCTCGAGCAGCGTACCGACCTCGACAAGCTCGTGCTCGACGTCGAGACCAACGGCGCGATCGACGCCGAGGAAGCCGTGCGCAAGGCGGCCGAGATCCTGCAGGATCAGCTCACCGTGTTCGGCGATTTCACGCGTCGCGAAAGCGAAGGCACGAAGGCCGAGAAGGGCGGCGTCGATCCGGTCCTGCTGCGTCCGATCGACGATCTCGAGCTCACCGTGCGCTCGGCGAACTGCCTCAAGGCAGAGAGCATCTACTACATCGGCGATCTCGTGCAGAAGACCGAAGTGGAATTGCTCAAGACGCCGAACCTCGGCAAGAAATCGCTGACCGAGATCAAGGACGTGCTGTTCCAGCGCGGCCTGCAGCTCGGCATGAAGCTCGAGAGCTGGCCGCCGCCGGGTCTCGTGCACGGAATGCAGTTGGGTTGATCGAAACAACGTAGCGGCAGTGTCATCCCGGCGAAAGCCGGGACCCATTTTGATCTTGATCTTTCGCGCGACGATTTTCGCGCCAAATCAAAATGGATTCCGGCTTTCGCCGGAATGACGAAGTAGGCAAGGCAACATCAACACAAGGGCCCGATCTCATAGGCCCACTACAGCGGTAAATCCGCGGGAACCCGGCCTTCGCCGGACTTCTCATAACAATCAGAGATCGAGGAATTCGTCATGCGTCACATGAAGTCGGGCCGCAAGCTCAATCGCACGAGCAGCCATCGCGAAGCGATGTTCAAGAACATGGCCGCGTCGCTCATCAAGCACGAGCTGATCCGCACCACGCTGCCGAAGGCGAAGGAGCTCCGTCGCGTCGCCGAGCCGCTCATCACGCTCGCCAAGACCGACGGCGTCGCCAATCGTCGTCTCGCGTTCGCGCGTCTTCGCGACAAGGTCGCGGTCGGCAAGCTCTTCGTCGAGCTCGGCCCGCGCTATCGCGAGCGCAAGGGCGGCTACACGCGCATCCTGAAGTGCGGCTTCCGCGTCGGCGACAACGCGCCGATGGCGTACGTCGAGCTCGTCGACCGTCCGCGCACGGAAGCCTCGGAGCAGAGCGCCGACTGATCGTCCGCGCCGCCATGCAGAACGCCACGAAGCCCCGGTCCGACCGGGGCTTTGCGTTTGCGGGATCCGCTGCGGCGTCCTTTCCGCCGATTCCGTCGTCATCTCGCGAAACCTGGCTGCTCGCGCTCGCCATCGGCGCGCTCTACGTCGCGGCAATCGTCTTCTCGCAGGGCGGCGCGATGCGCACGGACGAGCTCTATCACTTCGCGCAGATCGAGCTGTTCCTGCGCGGCGAGTTCCGCATTCTCGATGGCTACCTGACGACGATCCCCGGCTATCACGCCGTCGTCGCGGCGCTGCTACGCGCCGCGGGCAGCGATTCGCTCGGCGCGGCGCGCACGATCACGGCGCTGTTCGGCCTCCTCGCCGCTGCTGCATTCCACGCATTGCGCACGCAGACGCAACCGGGCGGCGAGGCGCTCGCAACGGCGCAGTTCCTCGCCTTGCCGGTACTCGCGCCGTTCTTCTTTCTCGTCTACACCGACGCGCTCGCGCTGGCGCTCGTGCTGTGGGCGACCGTCGCGACGACGCGCGGCCGTCATGGGCTCGCGGCGCTCACGCTCTGCGCCGCGCTGCTCGTGCGCCAGAGCGACGTCGTTTGGGCCGGGTTTCTCGCGGCGCTGGCCGCATGGCCCGAATATCGCGAGCACCGGCTCCGCGATCCGGGACGGCTCGCCGCGCTCCTCGTCCCCTATCTCGTCCCCGTCGCCGCCTTCCTCGCGTTCTGGGCGTACAACGGCTCGATCTCGCTCTCGCGCGAACAGGCGTTGCTGCATCCGGCGGGTCTCTACGGCGGCAATGTGCTGCTCGCTCTCGCGATCGGCGGGTTCCTGTTCGTGCCGCAAGCGTTCGTGCGCATGCGCGACGTCACCGTTTCGGTGCGTTCGCGTCCGTGGCTGCTCGCGATTCCGCCGCTCGTCGTCGCGATCTTCTATTTCGGCTTCCGCGCGGACAATCCGTACAACGCCGCGATGCCGGATTTCTACATCCACAACGCCGTCACGCAGACGCTGACGACGGATCGCGGCCTCCGCTTCGTCGCGGCGCTGGTCGCGGCGCTGGGTGCGCGCCTGTTCCTCTCGACGCCGCTCCGGCCACCCGCGGCGTACTGGCTGTTCCCGATCGCCGCGTTCTTCCTCGCCTCGGAATGGCTGGTCGAGACGCGGTATCTCATCGTGCCGTTCGCGCTCTGGCTCGCCTTCCGCGAGCAGCGCTCGAAGGCCGCCGAATATCTGATGCTGGCACTTTGGGCCCTGCTTGCGGTCGAGATGTTCGCGTTCATGATCGCGGGGCGGGTCTTCCCGTGACTTTCATTCCATCGACCTTCGAGCCGACGCCATGAGCTACAACCCGTTCGCCTGGCCGTTCCGCATGCAGTACCTCGCCGGTTTCCTCGCCTGCGCCGCGTTGCTCGCGTATGCGTTCTACGAGCAGTTCCAGATGGGCGTCGAGCCGTGCCCGATGTGCATCTTCCAGCGCCTCGCGTTCATCGGCATGGGGATCTTCTTCCTGATCGGCGCACTCCATGCGCCGGGCGCGAAGGGGCGGCGCGTCTACGCCATCCTCGTCGCGATCTGTGCGCTGATCGGCGCCGGCGTCGCGATCAATCATCTGCGGCTCCAGTTCATGCCGCACGATCCGATGATGGCCGGTTGCGGGCCCGGGCTCGCCTACATGCTCGACGCGTTCCCGCTGACCGATGCGCTCAGGAAGGCATTCACCGGCTCGGGCGATTGCGGCGAGATCAACTGGACGTTTCTCGGCATCACGATGCCGGGATGGTGCCTGATCTGGTTCGTGATGCTCGGTGTTGGCGCTGTGTGGGCGGGCTTTCGCAAGCGCGCCTGATCGATTCACGCTCTTCAGTTGCGCGGGTGCCGCCCTGTGGCATGATGCAATGCCTGCCGCACTGCAACATGACCCATGGCGACCAGCAAATCCCGACCCGGAATCGGCGCAGTCCGCGAGGCCAAGAACTGGTCGCCGGCGTCGTGGCAGTCGCGCCCGCACGAGCAGCAGCCGGTCTATCCCGACGCCGCCGAGCTCGATCGCGCGCTGAAACAACTTCACGACCTGCCGCCGCTGGTCACGTCGTGGGAAATCCTCTCGCTCAAGAACCTCCTCGCCGAAGCCGCCGAAGGCCGCCGTTTCCTGCTGCAGGGCGGTGACTGCGCCGAAAGTTTCGACGACTGCTCCTCGCCGCTGATCTCGAACCGCCTCAAGGTCATGCTGCAGATGAGCCTCGTGCTCGTGCATGGCCTCAAGCTTCCGATCGTCCGCGTCGGCCGCTTCGCCGGGCAGTACGCCAAGCCGCGCTCGGCCGACGTCGAAACGCGCGGCGAGGTCTCGCTGCCGAGCTATCGCGGCGATCTCGTCAACGCGCCGGCGTTCGACGCGACGTCGCGTCGCCCCGATCCGCAACGCCTGATCAAGGGCCACGCGCACTCGGCGATGACGATGAATTTCATCCGCGCGCTGATCGACGGCGGCTTCGCGGATCTCCATCATCCCGAATACTGGGATCTCGCCTGGGTCGAGCACTCGCCGCTGCAGGACGAATACCGGCGCATGGTCGAAGGCATCGGCAGCTCGCTGCGCTTCATGGAGACGCTCGCCGGCCAGTCGATCGACAGTTTCCAGCGCGTCGATTTCTACACCTCGCACGAAGCGCTGCTGCTGCACTACGAGCAGGCATTGACGCGCCAGGTGCCGCGCCAGTGGGGCTGGTTCAACCTCTCGACGCACTTCCCGTGGATCGGCATGCGCACCGCGTCGCTCGACGGCGCGCACGTCGAATACTTCCGCGGCCTGCGCAATCCCATCGCCGTGAAGATCGGTCCCGCGGTGACGCCGGATCAGCTCATGCGCCTCGTCGACGTGCTCGATCCCGACAACGAGCCCGGCCGCCTCACGCTGATCCACCGCATGGGCGCGTCGAAGATCGAATCCGCGCTGCCGCCGCTGCTCGCCGCGATCAAGGCCGCGGGACGCAAGCCGCTCTTCTGCTGCGACCCGATGCACGGCAACACCGAAACGCTCGGCAACGGCTTCAAGACGCGCCGCTTCCAGAACATCCGCAACGAGCTCGACCGCGCGTTCGACATCCACGCCGCGGCCGGCACGCGCCTCGGCGGCGTGCATCTCGAGCTCACCGGCGAGAACGTCACCGAATGCCTCGGCGGCGCGCGCGATCTCACCGAGGCGGACCTATCGCGCGCCTACAAGTCGACAGTCGATCCGCGGCTCAACTACGAGCAGTCGCTCGAGCTCGCGATGCTGATCGTGCGCAAGCGCGGCGGCGTGCCGGTGGCCGGCTAGCCGTAACCTCCACCTCGCGCCGTACCCCGTCGTCCCCGCGAAGGCGGGGACCCAGCGCCTTTGATACCGGACCGAAAGTGCGCTACGCCCCGGGTCCCGTCTGCGCGATGACGACGGGCGTGTGACCGAATCCGTTCGCCCCACGTTCGAAACCGGACGCCCGCCGCGACGAAACACAGCCAAAGCCGCGCCGGGCCGAAGCCATCCCGCTGGCACATCTCCTGCTCCATCTGCATCGTAAAGCTGCGTCCGCGGTCCGCTTCGTGTGGCCGCAAGAGGGAGGGCCCATGCTCCAGCACCTCGTTTCCGACGTCCGCTACGGCCTGCGCTCGCTGCTGGCCCGGCCGGGCTTCTTCGCCGCCGCGATGCTGACGCTCGCGCTCGGCATCGGCGCGAACGCCGCGGTGTTCAGCGTCATCAACACGCTGCTCCTGAAACCGTTGCCGTACGGCGACAGCGGCGGGCTCGTCGACGTCTACAACTCCTACCCCGGCAACGATCTCCTGATCGCGGGCGTGTCGATCCCGGACTACCTCGATCGACGCGAGCAGGCGCCGGCGCTCGCCGACGCTTCGCTCTTCACGCAGCAAAGCTTCAACCTTGCCGAACCCGGCACGCAGCCGCAGCGGCTGACCGGCGTCGTCGCGACGCCGAGCCTGTTCTCGACGCTCGCCATCAACGCCGAGCGCGGCCGCGTGCTCGCCGACGCCGACGCGAAGGCCGGCGACGAGCACGTCGCTGTGCTGAGCCACGCGCTGTGGACGACCCAGTTCGGCGCCGATCCCGGCATCGTCGGCCGCGACGTGCGGCTCAACGGCGCGCCGTACCGCATCGTCGGCGTGATGCCCGACACCTTCTTCTTTCCGGATCGCCATGCGCAGTTGTGGACGCCGTTCGTGTTCACCGACAAGCAGCGCACGGACGACGAGCGCGGCCACGAATTTTCCGGCATGGTCGGCCGGCTGAAACCCGGCGCGACGATCGGCGAGCTCGATGCGCAGATGGACACGATCATCCACCGCAACGTCGAGCGCGCGCTTGCGGGTCCGCGCGGTGAAGGCTGGAAGCGCTTCGTCGAATCGTCCGGCTTCAGCGGCCGCGCGCGTCCGCTGCGCGATGCGTACGTCGGCGATCTGCGGCCGACGCTGTGGCTGCTGCAGGCGCTGGTCGCCTGTGTGCTGCTGATCGCGTGCGCGAACGTCGCCAATCTCGTGCTGACGCGGCTCTCGGCGCGGCAGAAGGAAATGTCCGTGCGCGCCGCGCTCGGCGCTGGACGCCTGCGCATCGCGCGCCAGCTCCTCGTCGAAAACGTGCTGCTCTCGCTCGCAGGCGGCGCGGTCGGGCTCGCGCTCGCCTACGCGGGCGTCGCGTTGATCCGCAAGCTCGGCCTCGGCGGTCCGGCGGATTCGTTCACGATTTCGCTCGACTCGTCGGTGCTCCTGTTCTCGTTCGCGCTCGCCGTCGTCACCGGCCTGCTGTTCGGCAGCGTGCCGGCGCTCGCGCTGACGCACGCGCGCGCGACCGAAGCGCTCAAGGAAGGCGGGCGCGGGCAAGGTCCCGGTCCCGCGGCGCGCGCGATGCGCAACACGCTCGTGGTCGTGCAGATGGCCGCCGCGGTCGCGCTGCTCGGTGTCGCCGGCCTCCTGATCCGGAGCTTCGTGCACGTCCAGGAACAGAGCCCCGGCTTCTCGAGCGACAACGTGCTGAGCGCGACGATCGACCTGCCGACGCAGCGCTACAAGGACGCCCCCGCGCGCGCGCAGTTCTACGAGCGTCTCCTCGGCGAAGTCCGCGCGCTGCCCGGCGTCGTCTCCGCCGGACTCGTCAACAACATGCCGTTCAGCGGCAACAACGGGCAGGGCAGCTATCTCATCGAGGACCTCGATCCGAAGGCGGGCGTCGTTCCGCACGGCTACGACCAGATCGTCGACGAGGATTTCTTCAAGACGATGCGAATTCCGCTGCTGCAAGGCCGCACGTTCGCCGAAAGCGACGGGCCGGACGGCCAGCCGGTCGCCATCATCGACGAGATCCTGGCGCGCAAGTATTTTCCGGGACACGACGCGGTCGGCAAGCGCATCAGTCACGACTTCGACACCAGCCAGCCCGCCAAGACGGAATGGCTCACCGTGGTCGGCGTCGTCGGTTCGGTCAAGCGCGAGCACCTGTCCGAAGAGACGACGAAGGAGACGGTCTACCGCTATTACAAGCAGAATCCGGAGGCGTTCGCGACGCTCGCCGTGCGCACGAGCCTGCCGCCGGCCGCGCTGGTGGTGCCGCTGCGCGCCACGCTGCAGCGCATCGATGCCGAGCAGCCGGTATTCGACGTCCGCACGATGACCGAGCGCATCGCGATCTCGCTCGACGATCGCCGCACCCCGATGCTGCTCCTGATCCTGTTCGCCGCGGTCGCGCTCGCGCTTTCGGCGGTCGGCATCTACGGCGTGCTTGCGTTCGCCGTCGCGCTGCGCACCGGCGAGATCGGCGTGCGGCTCTCGCTCGGCGCGCGGCAGGCGGACATCCTGAAGCTCGTGCTCGGCGACGGCGGACGCCTTACGATCATCGGCCTCGGCCTCGGTCTTCTCGGCGCGATCGCGATCGGCCTCATGATGCGCACGCAGTTGTTCGGCGTCGACGTCTTCGATCCGCTCACGCTCGTCACCGTCGTCGTGCTGATCGCCACGACGGCGCTGCTCGCGTGCTGGCTGCCGGCGCGGCGCGCGGCGCGTGTCGAGCCGAACGTCGCGCTGCGCTACGAGTGACATGACCGGCCTGCTGTCGGATCTCCGTTTCGCCGTTCGCGTGCTCGTCGCGAAACCGCTGCATACGCTCGCGATCGTGCTCACCCTCGCGCTGGCGATCGGCGCCAACGCTGCGATCTTCAGCGTCGTCGAGGCCGTCCTGCTGCAGCCGCTGCCGTATGCCGACGCCCAGCGCATCGCGGTCATGTGGGCGACGCACGGCAACGACCGGCGCGTTCTCACCGCGTACTCGGACGTCGAGGAATGGCGCAGGCAGAGCCGCGCTTTCGAGACGATCGGCGTGATGCGCGGGCAGAGCGTCAACCTCACCGGCGGCACGACGCCCGGGCGTCTCGGCGGGCTCTTCGTCGGCGCCGACGCGTTCACCGTGCTCGGCGCCCACGCGGCGCTGGGCCGCTTGTTCACGAGCGAGGAAAGCACACCCGGCAGCGCGAGCGAAGTCGTCGTGCTCTCGCACGACGCATGGACGAATCGCTTCGGAGCCGATCCCGGCATCGTCGGGCGCGCGCTGACGTTGAACGCGCGCCCACACGTCGTCGTCGGCGTGCTGTCGGCGGATTTCACCTCGCCGTTCGGTCCGACCGACGTGTGGCTGCCGATCCCGTCGATCCCGACGAAGCAGACGTTCGACCGCGGCTACCAGAACGTCTGGGCGGTAGGAAAACTCGCTTCGGGTCGCACATTGCGCGACGCGCAGACGGAGCTCGGCGCGATCGCCGCGCGTCTTGCCGCGGAATATCCGGACACCAACGCAGGCGTCGGCACGGCAGTCGTCTCGCTGCGCGAGCAGGTCGCCGGCGACGTGCGTCCGGCGCTGCTGACGATCCTCGCCGCCGTGATCGTCGTGCTGCTGATCGCATGCGCGAACATCGCGAACCTGCAGCTCGCGCGCGGCGCAGCGCGCCAGCGCGAGATGTCGCTGCGCTCTGCGCTCGGCGCGAGCCGCTCTCGTCTCGTTCGCCAGCTCCTGACCGAAAGCCTGCTCGTCTCGATCTCGTCCGGCGCCGTCGGCCTCCTGCTCGGCGTCGTTGCGACGCGAGCGCTCGCGGATTTCGCGCGCGACATCGTGCCTGCGTTCGGCACCATCGGCATCGACACCGGCGTCGTCGTGTTCTCGATCGCGCTGATCGTCCTGACCGCCATCATCTGCGGCGTCTCGCCCGCGTATTACGCCTCGCATGCGCGCACGAGCTCGCTCGGCCAGCGCACGACCGACGATGCGAGCAGCGGTCGCGCGCGCCGCGCATTCGTCGTCGCCGAGCTCGCGCTCGCGCTCGTGCTGCTCGTCGGCGCAGGCCTGCTCGCGCGCACGATCGAACGGCTCGGCCGCGAGGATCCGGGGTTCGCGCCGGCCAACGTGCTCACGTTCCAGTTCCGCCTGCCCGCGTCGAAATATGCGGACGACGCATCGCGCGCCGCGTTCTTCGCCGCGGCGCTCGACAAGGTGCGCGGCGTCGCCGGCGTCACCTCGGCGGCGCTCGTCACCGCAACGCCGTTCAGCGGCAACTTCGGGCAGGGCGCCTATCTCACCGATCGCGCGCCGACGCAGCCGGCCAGCGGCGGTCCCGTCGCGGGCACGAACGCAGTCAGCGACGGCTATTTCCGCACGATGCGCATTCCGCTCGTCGAAGGCCGCGACTTCGAGGAGCGCGACCGCGTCGGCACGCAGAAAGTCGCGATCGTCAACGCCGAGTTCGCGCGCCGCGAATGGCCGGGCACGTCGGCGATCGGGCGGCGCGTGCGCATCGTCGCCGACGGCTCCGACTGGCTCGTCGTCGTCGGCGTCGCCGGCAACGCCAAGCAGATCGCGCTCAGCGACGCGCCGACACCGCAGATCTACGCGCCGATGCTGCAGCAGCCGAGTCTCTTCGGCAACGTCGTCGCGCGCACGCTCGGCGATCCGCTCGCTTCGGCGAACGCCGTGCGCGCGGCGATCTGGGCCGTCGATCCGGATCAGCCGGTGTGGAGCATCCGCTCGATGGACGAGCTGCTCGCGCGCTCGACCTCGCAGCTTCGTCTCACGACCACGCTCGGCGCCGCGTTCGCCGGCGCCGGATTGCTGCTCGCGCTGATCGGCGTCTACGGCGTCATGTCGTTCATGGTCGCGCAGCGCACGCGCGAGGTCGGCATCCGCCTCGCGATCGGCGCGAAACCGGCGCAGGTGGTCGCGATGATCCTCGCGGAAGGCGCGCGGATCACCGGCATCGCGATCGTCATCGGCTGGCTCGCGGCGCTCGCGGCGACGCGCTGGCTCGAAAGCCAGTTGTTCGGCGTCGCGGCCGTCGATCCGGCAACCTACGCGGGCATCGCGGCGGTGCTTGCGGCCGTCGCGCTGCTCGCATGCTGGCTGCCGGCGCGGCGCGCGGCGCGTGTCGAGCCGAACGTCGCGCTGCGTTACGAATGACCGTAACCGCGCTGCGGCACGGGAATGTAAAGAAAGCACGTCCGCGCGACCGCCGCCCCGGCCGTACATCTATCCGTTCCCTCGACTTGGTATAGTTTGGGAAACAGGAACAGGGGCTTCCATGATCTTCGATGCCGCGCGACACACGGCGTGCTGCTTTCTCGTGGGCGGCCTGGCCGCCCTTTTCGCATCCGCCGGCGGGGCGGCGGCACCTGCGGCGGACGCCGGCGCGCAAGCACGATCGACGCACGCGCCGACGGTCGCACTCTGGCACGCGAAGACGGAATACGCGGGCGTCGTCTACTTCCTCTTCGACGCGCCCGCGCGCATCGAACGCTACGACACGGCGCAGGCCGCGTGGCTGCCGGTCATTCCGCTCGACGCCGCCGCGGCGGCATTCGATGTCGACGCGTCAGGAATCTACATCAGCGCGCCCGCCGGCGTTCTCCACTTCGGCCTCGACGGAACCTCGACCGGACTGCTGCCCGGCGTGCCCGGCGCCCAGGCTTTTCTCGCGCTCGGAGGCACGTTCCTCCTGACCGGCATCGATCAGGACGTGGCGTCGTACGACAAATCGACCGGCGCGCCGATCGACTCGACCATGGCATTCGGCCCGTTGCTCGGCTATTCCGCGGCGCCGGCGGAAGGCCGGCTGTTCGCGCTGTCGTGGGGCGGCGTCATGACGATCCCGTTCGATCCGCAGTCGGGCGCGTTCGGCGACGAGATCGAGAACAATTTGATCAATATGCCGGTGGTCTACACGACTTACACGCGACCCGAGGGCGGGCTCGTCATCGACACGGCCGGCACGACCTATGCGAGCACCGATCTGCACTATCTCGGCAGCCTCGGTGGCGAGATTCAGGGCATCGCTTTCCTCCCGGACGGCTTCGCCGTCATGCAGGGCACGTCGCTGACGCGCTTCTCGTATGACCTGCGATCGCTCGGCGTCGCCGAACCGCCGGCCGCGCTGGCCGATATCGTCGCCGCCGGCGGCGTGCTTTACGCGATCAGGTCGACGGGAGGCTCGCTCGCGCTTTCGCCGATTCCGTCCAGTGCATTCCACGCGCCGGCACCGCCGCCCGCGCGCGCATGGACCGAAACGGCCGGCCACGCCGATACGATTCTCGGCGACGCGGGCGCGCTCTTGCTGACGAACCTCACCGAGCACGCGGTCTATCCGTTCCATGCCGATAGCTGGACGTACGGCAACCCGGTTCCGCTCTTCGTCGCGCCCGTCGCGACGGCCTATTCGCCCGAGAACGCGAGCATCTACGCGAGTTACGACGGCGGCGCGATCTACGGCTTTCCGATCGACGAGCCGGGCACGGCCGAGTACGTCGCCAGCACGATCGTCACGCCGGGCGGACTCGCCACGGCCGGCGCGTTCGTCTTCGCCGAAGACGGCTCGGGCGCCTGGTGCAGCCACTACACGTTCGCGCCGACGGGCCC
>Ga0081540_1000721_pt1 | contig 30491 bp, 30 predicted proteins | sample TabmetS2T1R1_FD_71024 | JGI IMG/M metagenome (GOLD analysis project Ga0081540, IMG submission 71024) | Tabebuia heterophylla rhizosphere microbial communities from the University of Puerto Rico - S2T1R1 | ecosystem: Host-associated > Plants > Roots > Rhizosphere ...
GACCTGCTGCAGGCCATGAACACCGGCCATGACGGCTCGATGGGCACGCTGCACGCCAACAACCCGCGCGAAGCGCTGTCACGCTGCGAATCCATGATCACAATGGGCGGCTTCTCACTGCCCTCGCGTACGATCCGCGAGATGATCTGCGCCTCGATCGACGTCATCATCCAGGCAGCGCGCCTGCGCGACGGCTCGCGCCGCATCACCCACATCACCGAGGTGATGGGCATGGAAGGCGACACCATCATCACCCAGGACATTTTTGTCTACGACCTGGTCGGCGAAGACGCCAACGGCAAGATCATCGGCAAGCACCGCTCGACCGGCATCGGCCGGCCGAAGTTCTGGGAGCGCGCGCGCTATTACAACGAGGAAAAACGCCTCGCTGCCGCGCTCGATGCCGCAGAACACAAGCCGAATACATGAGGGCTGCGCCATGAACATGCAAAACCTCGCACTCGGCTTCCTCGCCGCCACCGCGGTGGGCGGACTCGCCTGGGTGTTCATCTATCCCTTGCTCTCGGGCGAGCGGCAGGCCGCCGCCCGTCGCGACCAGGTTGCCAAGCCCGAGCCGGCGGCGCGGCGCGCCGACAACAAGGTGCAGAAGTCGCGGCGCGAGCAGGTCGAAGGCTCGCTGAAGGAAATCGAGGCGCGCGCCAAGGAGAACAAGGTGACGCTGAGCAGCCGCCTGACGCAGGCGGGCCTCAGCTGGAGCACGCAGAAATTCTGGATGATCTCCGGCGTGCTCGGGATCGTCGGTTTCGCCATCGCATTCGTGGTCTCGGGCAGCCTGCCGGGCGCCGTGGGCATGGGCTTTGCGTTCGGCTTCGGCGTGCCGCGCTGGCTGCTGTCCTTCCTGAAGAAGCGGCGGGAAAAGGCGTTCCTTAAGGCGCTTCCTGATGCCGTCGACGTCATCGTGCGCGGCATCAAGGCCGGCCTGCCGCTGTTCGAATCGATCAAGGTGGTGGCGGCCGACGCGCCGGAGCCGCTGCGCAGCGAATTCAGCGCCATCATCGAGACCCAGGCGATCGGCATGCCCCTGGGCGAAGCCTGCTCGCGGCTTTACGAGCGCATGCCGGTGCCCGAAGCCAACTTCTTCGGCATCGTGATCGCGATCCAGCAGAAAAGTGGCGGCAACCTCTCCGAAGCGCTCGGCAACCTCTCCAAGGTGCTGCGCGACCGCAAAAAGATGGCGGAGAAGATCCAGGCGATGTCCATGGAAGCCAAGGCTTCCGCCGGCATCATCGGCGCGCTGCCGCCGATTGTGATGGTCCTCGTCTACCTCACGACACCCCAGTACATCTCGCTGCTGTGGACCGATCCGAAGGGCCAGCTGATGCTGGTAGGCTGCGTCATCTGGATGTCGATCGGCATCATGGTGATGAAGAAAATGATCAATTTCGATTTCTGACGGTGCCGGGATGGTCGATTTCCTGATTGCCAAACTCCACGACGTCCGCTTCATGACCATGCTGCTCGCGGCGATTGCCGCAAGCCTGACCGTCTACACGCTGGTGATGCCGCTGCTGGCCGGCGAGAACATGTCCAAGCGCATGAAGGCGGTGGCCAGCGAGCGCGAGCGCATGCGCCAGCGCGAGCGCGAGCGCCTCAACAAGTCGGAGAAGGTCTCGCTGCGGCAGACGCCGAAGCAGCTCGTCTCCCGGGTCGTCGAAGACTTCAATCTCACCAAGTACCTCGCCCAGGAAGCGGCGCGCGAGAAGCTCGTGATGGCCGGCTATCGCGGTCAGGCACCCTACATCACCTTCCTGTTCGCCCGCCTGGTGACGCCGATCGTGATGTTCATCGGCGCTATCCTCTACGTGTTTGTGATCTCCCAGATGGAGAAGTCGATGCCGGTCAAGATCGGCATCTGCGTCGGCGTCGCCTATCTCGGCCTGCAGGCGCCGATGCTGTTCTTGAAGAACGCCATCAGCAAGCGCCAGCTGCAGATCAAGCGGGCGTTCCCCGACGCGCTCGACCTGCTCTTGATCTGCATCGAGTCCGGCATGTCGGTGGAGGTCGCGTTCCGCAAGGTCGCCGGCGAAATCGTCCAGCAGTCGGTGGCGCTGTCGGAAGAGTTCACGCTGACGACGGCGGAGCTCTCCTATTTGCAGGACCGCAAGGTCGCCTATGAAAACCTGGCGCGCCGCACCGGTCTAGAGGGCGTCAAGTCGGTCTGTCTGGCGCTGCAGCAGTCGGAGCGCTACGGCACGCCGCTCGGCCAATCGCTGCGCGTGATGGCCCAGGAAAACCGCGACATGCGCATGACCGAGGCCGAGAAGAAAGCGGCCGCGCTGCCGCCCAAGCTGACCGTGCCGATGATCCTGTTCTTCCTGCCGGTGCTGTTCGTCGTCATTCTCGGACCGACCTACATCAAGATCGCAGCGATGCAGTGAGGCGCCTTCGGCGGAACGGAGCAGCCTTCGTAGGGTGGGTTGAGCGAAGCGAAACCCACCGCCGCTTTCACCAAGCGCGATCAATTGACGGGTTTCGCTGCGCTCAACCCATCCTAAGGACCGTTGATTAATTGGAAAGATCCCTGCGCTACCTGGATCACCGGCATGCGCGGGTGATGACTGTCGATGCAAGCGGTTAATCCGACAGATCCTGCGCGACAACGGGCGGCTTGCCGCGGGCGGCGGTGCGCGGGTTGTCCTTGCGGGCCAGCATCTGCTTCAGATAGGTGACGTTGGCGGCGGCCTCGTCCGGCGGCAGGTCGGCGCGCGCGATGCTCTCGGCCTCGGCAAAGCGGCCCTGCAGGCCAACGGCGAGCGCCAGGTTCTGCCGCACCCGCGCATCGGCCCGGCCGGTGGCCTGGGCCTTGCGCAGCGTCTCCTCCGCGCGCGGCAGGTCGCGGGAGAGCACATAGGAGAGACCAAGGTTGGACAACACCGAGGGCTCGTCGGGCGCAATGCGCAGCGCGCTCGCATAATAGCCGCGGGCTTCCTCGTGCTTGCCCATCTGGTCCAGCGCCGCGCCCTGCACCGAGAGGATGCGCCAATCGGGATTGTCGGGCGAATGGGCGCGGCTCAGTACGTCGTAGGCCTGCTGGAAATTGCCGTTATCGGCGAGCGCGCGACCGTAAGCCGCCAGGAGCTGCTTGTTGCCGGGATGCGCCAGCGACGCCTGCTCCAGCACGGCGGCGGCCTGGGCACGCTGGCCGGTGGCGCGCAGCGCCGTGCCATAGCGCAGCGCGGCCTCGGCATCCCTCGGATTGGCGCGGTAGCGCTCGCCATAGATTTCGGCGGCGCGGCGCGGATCGGTTTCGGCGGTATCGGATTTCGAGGTCAGCGCCCCCGCAATGTCGCCCATGGTCTGGCAACCGCCCAGGCCCATGGCCAGCACGGCCGTGACGGCGGCAGAGCCCAATAACCGGGCAAGGGAGGGACGACGCATGGCACATTCTCGGAAAGCGGAACCGAATGGGCCAGCAATAGACTGTTAACCCTAACGTCTGGTTAATCGGGCCCCTGCGCGAGGGGTGCCGCTCAGTAGTCGACGGCGAGCCGCTTGCGGACCTCGTCGAGGCGCTTCTCCAGGGCGTCGAAGCGCGCATGCAGGCTGCGGTCATGCAGGTAGAACATGTAGCCGATCACCGCGAGGCCAAACAGCCAGTGGTGGGTTTCGACGTAAGTGAAGACCGCCTCGATGGCGTGGCCGATCCAGACGAAAATGCCCGACAGCAATTCCATTCGCCTTCCCCTATTCCTCCCACATGTTGGTTGGCCGGGAACCTATCACGGCGGTCCAAACGCGTGTAGGTAGCGGGGAAGCATCCAGGAAGCCCGAGACCAGCATGCCCTCCGTGTTCGAGACCGCTGCCGCCGCCAAAGCCATTCCCATCACGTTTGCCAGCAAGGCGAATTGGGACGCGATCAGGAAGGCATTGCCGGCCGAGGCGCGGCAATTCGCCGACGCCAACGGCTTTGCGGCCAAGCCTGGCAAATGCCTGGTCCTGCCCGCGCCCGATGGCGCGATTGCGCAGGTGATTTTCGGCATCGAGGAAGAGAGTGCGAAATCGCGCGACCCGTTTCGGTCGGGCGCGCTGCCGGGGCTGCTGCCGGCCGGCACCTACCGCTTCGCCAATGCGTCGCATGACGCACGGCTTGCTGCGCTCGCCTTTGCGCTGGGGAGTTATCGTTTCGCCCGCTATCGCAAGGTGGACAATCCCGAGGTCCGGCTGGTGCCGCCGGACGGCGTGGACGCAGCGGAGCTGGCACGGATGGTGGATGCCGCATTCCTTGCCCGCGATCTCATCAACACGCCTTCCAACGACATGGGGCCGGCGGAACTGGAAGCCGCAGCGCGCGATGTGGCAACGCGCTTCGGCGCGAAGTTTTCGTGCATTACCGGCGATGAGCTTGCGAAGAATTTTCCGCTGATCCATGCCGTCGGGATGGCCTCGGCGCGCGCGCCGCGGCTGATCGATTTTTCCTGGGGCGATGCTGCGCATCCCAAGGTGACCCTGGTCGGCAAGGGCGTCTGCTTCGATACCGGCGGGCTCGATTTGAAACCGTCGAGCGGCATGCTGCTGATGAAGAAGGATATGGGAGGCGCGGCCAATGCGCTGGCGCTGGCGCAGATGGTGATGGATGCGAAGCTGAAAGTGCGGCTGCGCGTGCTGATCCCGGCAGTGGAGAATGCGGTCGCCGGCAACGCTTTCCGTCCGCTCGATATCTTCAAGTCGCGCAAGGGCATCACGGTCGAGATCGGCAACACCGATGCCGAGGGTCGGCTGATCCTCGCCGACGCGCTGGCGCTGGCCGATGAGGAGAAACCGGAACTGCTGGTCGATCTGGGCACGCTGACGGGTGCTGCGCGAACGGCGCTGGGGCCGGATTTACCGCCCTTTTACACCAATGATGAGACGCTGGCTGCCGACGTCGCGCGCCTGGCGCGGCAGGAGCACGATCCGTTGTGGCGCATGCCGCTGTGGCCGGCTTACGATTCCTGGCTGGACTCGAAAGTCGCCAACATCACGAACGCGCCATCCAGCCCCTTTGCCGGCTCGATCATCTGCGCGCTGTTCCTGCAGCGCTTTGTCGAGGCCTCCAAGAGCTGGCTGCATGTCGATATGTATGGCTGGACGCCGTCGGCAAAGCCCGGCCGCCCAGAAGGCGGCGAATGCCAGGCCGCGCGTGCCATCTACAAGCTGTTGAGCGAACGCTATGGATGATCCGCGCCTGACCCCGGCAAGGCCCGACCTCGCCGCGAAATATCTCGAAGGCAAGGTCAAGGCTGCGCGCTTTGTCGAGGGCGAGACGTGCGAAGTGATGGATGCGATCGCGCCCGTGCGGCGGGCGCCGGCATCCGATGCCGAACAGCTGACGCAGGCCCTGAAAGGCGAACGCGTCGCTATCTATGACCGCAACGGCGAAGGCTGGGCATGGGGCCAGCTCGGCAGCGACGGCTATGTCGGCTGGCTGCCGGATAGCGCACTGGCAAAACCTTCGGCGAAGCCGACGCACAAGGTCACTGCGCTCTGGACCCTTGCGTTCCCCGGCCCGTCGATCAAGCTGCCGCCGGTTGTTTCCTTGCCGATGGGCGCGGCGCTCGCGATCATCCGTGACGACAGCCCGTTCGCCGTGACATCAGACGGTCATTATGTCCCATGGCAGCATCTCGGCGCGCTCGATACCAAAGCGCCGGATTTTGTCGCGGTCGCCGAACGTTTCGTCGGTGTGCCCTATCTCTGGGGCGGCAAGAGCGCCTTCGGCATCGACTGCTCGGGCCTGGTGCAGATATCGCTGACGTCGGCTGGCACCGGCTGTCCGCGCGACAGCGACATGCAGTGCGCCGGGCTCGGGCGGGAGCTGAGCGTCGATGAGACGAAGCATCTGGGACGTGGCGATCTGATCTTCTGGAAGGGCCATGTCGCGATCGTGCGCGATGCCGAAACCATCGTGCACGCCAACGCGCATCACATGGCAACCGTGATCGAGAACACCAGGGACGCCATTGCGCGGATCAAGACGGCCGGCAGCGAAATCGTCGCGATCAAGCGGCTGTAAGGACGTATCGCAGCGCCCCTTCCGCGGTGCAGCACGGTGTCCGGAAACAAAATCGCGAAAACAACCCCATGCAAAGTAGACATCGTGGATGGGTACAGCGGTGGCTACATCCTTCGAGACGGCGCTTCGCGCCTCCTCAGGATGAGGTCCTAGACCCTCATGGTGAGGAGCGCGGCGCACCCGAGCAGGCCGAGCGTAAGCGAGGCCGTCAGCGAACGGTGCAGTCAAAGGCGCGCGTCTCGAACCACGAGGCCACTAAGTCGCCACCGTCCCCGCGGGCGCAGCCTCGATCCGGAACGCGGCGGCGAACAGGGCGCGGGTATAGTCGCTCCTGGGATTCTTGAAGAGCTCCGCCGCCGGCCCCTCCTCCACCACCTTGCCGTGGCGCATCACGATCAGATGGCTGGCAAGCGAGGCGACCACGCGCAGGTCGTGCGAGATGAACATGTAGGTGAGGTCGCGCTTGCGCTGCAGCTCGCGCAAGAGATCGACCATCTGGGCCTGGAACAGCATGTCGAGCGCGCTGGTCGGCTCGTCCAGCACGACGAAGTTCGGCTCGAGCACGGCAGCACGCGCGATCGAGATGCGCTGGCGCTGGCCGCCGGAAAATTCATGCGGATAGCGGAAGCGCCATTCCGGATCGAGGCCGACATCCGTCAGCGCCTTGACGACGCGGGCGTCGCGCTCTTCTTCCGACAGCGTGCGCTGGTGCACGCTCAAGCCTTCGGCGATGATGTCGCCGACCGACATCCGTGGGCTGAGCGAGCCGAACGGATCCTGGAACACGATCTGCATATCGCTGCGCAGCGGCCGCATCTCCTTGAAGCGCAGGCCCTGGATGTTCTTGCCGAGGAACACGATCGGCCCGTTGGAGGAGATCAGCCGCAGCAGCGCCAGTCCCAACGTGGTCTTGCCCGAGCCGGACTCGCCGACCACGCCCAGCGTCTCGCCCTTGCGCACCGCGAGGCTGACCCCATCGACCGCCTTGATGTGGCCGACGGTGGAACGCAACAGCCCGCGCTTGATCGGAAACCAGACTTTCAAATCGTCCGCCTTCATCACGACCGGCGAAGTCGGGCGCGGCGGCGCCGGATCGGGCTTTGGCTCGGCCGCCAGCAGATCGCGGGTGTAGGGATGTTTGGGCGCGGTAAAGACCTGCTCGACCGGGCCCTGCTCGACGATCTTGCCCTTGTTCATGACGCAGACGGTGTCGGCGATGCGTCGGACGATGCCGAGATCGTGGGTGATGAACAGCAGGCTCATGCCGAGCCGCCGCCTGATATCGGCGAGCAGCGCCAGGATCTGTGCCTGCACGGTAACATCGAGCGCGGTGGTCGGCTCGTCGGCAATCAACAGATCAGGCTCATTGGCCAGCGCCATCGCGATCATCACGCGCTGGCGCTGCCCGCCGGAGAGCTGATGCGGATAGGAACCCAGCCGCGTCTCCGGATCAGGGATGCCGACTTGCGTGAGCAGCTCCAGCGTGCGCGCTCGCGCCATCGATCCGCTGACGCCGGTGTGCAAGGAAAGGATCTCGCCGATCTGCGCCTCGATGGTGTGGAGCGGATTGAGCGAGGTCATCGGCTCCTGGAAGATGATCGAGATGTCGTTGCCGCGCACCTCGCGCATCTCGCGTTCGCCGGCGCGCAGCAACTCGCGGCCCTTGAAATGGATCGTGCCGGAGGGATGCGAGGCCGCTGGATAGGGTAACAGCTTCAGGATCGAGAGCGCGCTGACCGATTTGCCGGAGCCGGATTCGCCGACAAGAGCCGTGCATTGTCCGCGCTTGATCGAAAACGACACGCAATCGACCGCAAGCGAGCGGCCGAACGCCACCGAGAGATCGCGGACATCGAGCAGGGGCTGGTTGACGGCGTCCATCATGGGAGCGCTTCCATCAAGCGAGACAAACCGTCTTCATCGGGATCGACGCGCACCATTCCCTGAGGCAGTTTGTCAAAGTCCCTATCAGCGGAAACGAAAAATCGGCAGCTCGCACGTACCGCCGACACAAGATGAATCGCATCGGGCAGTTTGTACCTGGCGACCGCGCTCAGATCGGCGGTTTCGATCAGAATATCTCTGCTCACAGCAAGCAATCTGACAAATCCGCTCCATACAAGTAGATCAAGATACGCCCTTCGCTTCAATTCGAGTGGAAGGGCATCGGTCCGCCTCGGCGAAGCGAGAACCTCGGCCAAAGTAATTTCACTCGTCGCCGCAACACCGGCGCTTCGATGACGCAAAGCCTGCATCAACCGCCTCGCAGGCACCGACGCCTCATCCGTGCCTTCAACGGCCCTTATGAAGACATTGGAATCCAGATAGACCATGCTGACCGACGTCTCAGTCATCCCACTCATCTCGCTGACGGCGCAGATCTTCGTCGATTTCAGCAGCCGAGAGACGTCGAAAGCCTTTCAGCGAAAAAATTTCTTCGAGAGTCATAACTCTCTCGGGTCGCATCTCCTCTTGCACAATCGTGACCGTGACTGTGGAAGAGGGATCGACCCCGGCGCGCATGTCGTCCGGCAAGTTTGCCGCGGGATAATGCTCAAGGACAATCCGGTTCATGTGAAACTCCTGCCTAACATCGAGGCTATCACAAATTCACCGGAACGTCTTGCGCGGATCGAAGGCATCGCGCACGGCTTCGCCAATGAAGATCAATAGCGACAGCATGATCGCCACCGCAAAGAAGCCGGTGAAGCCGAGCCATGGCGCCTGCACATTGGCCTTGCCCTGCGACAACAGCTCGCCCAGCGAAGGCGAGCCCGGCGGCAAGCCAAAGCCGAGGAAGTCGAGCGCCGTCAGCGTCATCACCGAGGAGGAGACGATGAAGGGCAGGAATGTCATGGTCGCCACCATGGCGTTTGGCAGCAGATGGCGGAACATGATGACGCCATTGGAGACGCCCAGCGCCCGCGCCGCCTGGATGTATTCGAAATTGCGTCCGCGCAGAAATTCCGCGCGCACGAGGCCAACCAGCGACACCCAGGAGAACAGCAGCAATATGCCGAGCAGCACGAAGAAGCCGGGCACCAGCACGGAGGACAGGATCAGGAGCAGATAGAGATACGGGATCGAGCTCCAGATCTCGATGAAGCGCTGGAACAAGAGATCGATCCAGCCGCCGAAATAGCCCTGCACACCGCCGGCGAGGATGCCGATGATCGAGGACAGGATGGTGAGCGTGAGACCGAACAGCACCGAGATGCGGAAGCCATAGATCAGCCGCGCCACCACGTCGCGGCCCTGATCGTCGGTGCCGAGCCAGTTATATTCGAGGTCGCGGCAACTCTTGACACCCTTCTTCTCCACCACGGCCTTGCACTGCGCTTCCGTCAGCATCCAGGTCGGCGGCGACGGCGCCGGCGTCGGCAGATCGAGATTGTGGGTGGCGTAGGAATAGCGGATCGGCGGCCAGATGATCCAGCCGCCCTTGTCCGCGATCAGTTTCTGCAAATAGGGATCGCGATAGTCGGCCGCGGTTTCAAAATCGCCGCCGAACGTCGTCTCGGAATAGCTGACGAAGGCCGGCCAGTACAGCTGACCTTCATATTTGATCAGGAACGGGCGATCATTGGCGATAAGTTCGGCAAACAGCGCCTCCTCCAAAGCAAGCCCGAGATCGGCTACCACGTCCGAGACGACTGAACCGAGCACCGCAACGTCGAGATCGTCGCCGAGCACCGCCGCCGCGCCAACTACAGTGCGGCAGTGTGGGCTCAGATCACCAAGCCGATGCCTGACCAACCGCTGGATCCGATCCGGCACCCCGATGTCGGCGATGGGTCGCTCGAGCCGCTCCACGTGGTCCAGCAGCCGGATCACTTCGCGCAGGAACAACGCGTTCCCGCCGGTGTAGTGACGCAGCTCGGCCGCCCTGGCCGGATTCACGTCCGAGTCCGCACGCAGCCACTGGGCGATATCCGGCACAGCCAAGCCGGACAGAGGCAACAGGTTGGCCTGGTCAGTGTCCCCGGACATCGCATCCCGGCTCGTTCCGACCAGCAGCAGGCGGCCCTCCGGCGCGACAGCCGCAAGATGGGTGAACATCCGGAGAGTCTCCGCGTCGGCCCAGTGCAGGTCTTCCAAGCCCAGCACCAGCCCGTCGCGGCGCGCGGCAGTGACCAGGGCTCGCGCGACGGTATCGCGCCGCCTAAATGCCAGCGCGGCCGCCGACTCGGCCGGCGCCGGCAAAACCTCGGTGGGATCTATCAGGTCCGCGGCGACTGCGGCCGAGCGCAACTCGGCCACAAGGTGCGACCACGGCCATAGCACCGGCGCGTCGTCATCCGACATCGCACGTCCGACCGCCGTCGGGACGCCGCGTTCCCGGGCTCGGGACAGCGCCTCGGCCAGTACCGTCGACTTTCCGATACCGGCCTCTCCGGTCACCAGGACGGTGGCACCGCGGCCTGCGAGCGCTGCCGCGAGCAGCCGCTCGATCTCGGCCAGCTCGCGGTTCCGGCCGACCAGCACGGTGTCCACGTCAGCAGTGTCCCGCTTCTTGCACTCTCCGGGGGTGAGTGCTAAACCTGAACTGGCACTCGGCTATGCTGAGTGCTAGCCGGTCGTGGTGAGGTGTCCTCGGTGGACACCGTCCGTCGCGGGCACTGCGCGCCGGCATACCCCAAGTGTTGTTCATTGAAGGGACGACAACCGTATGGCCAAATTGATCGCGTTCGACGAGGATGCCCGCCGGGGCCTCGAGCGCGGGATGAACACTCTCGCCGACGCCGTCAAGGTGACGCTCGGCCCGAAGGGCCGCAACGTCGTGTTGGAGAAGAAGTGGGGCGCCCCCACGATCACCAACGACGGAGTCAGCATCGCCAAGGAGATCGAGCTCGAAGACCCCTGGGAGAAGATCGGCGCCGAGCTGGTCAAGGAAGTAGCTAAGAAGACCGACGACGTCGCGGGTGACGGGACGACTACGGCCACGGTGCTCGCCCAGGCACTGGTCAAGGAAGGTCTCCGTAACGTGGCGGCCGGCGCCAACCCGATGGCTCTCAAACGCGGCATCGAGAAGGCAGTCGAGTCCGTATCCGAGGTGCTGAGCAACCAGGCGAAGGACGTCGAGACCAAGGAGCAGATCGCGGCCACCGCGTCGATCTCCGCCGCTGACAACAGCGTCGGTGAGCTCATCGCCGAGGCGATGGACAAGGTCGGCAAGGAAGGCGTCATCACCGTTGAGGAGAGCAACACCTTCGGCCTGGAGCTTGAGCTCACCGAGGGCATGCGCTTCGACAAGGGACACCTGTCGCAGTACTTCGTCACCGACCCGGAGCGTCTGGAGACGGTGCTCGACGACCCGTACCTCCTGATCCACGAAGGCAAGATCAGTAACGTCAAGGACCTGTTGCCGCTGCTGGAGAAGGTCATGCAGACCGGCAAGCCGCTCGCGATCATCGCCGAGGACGTCGAGGGCGAGGCGCTCGCCACCCTGGTCGTCAACAAGATCCGCGGCACGTTCAAGTCGGTAGCCATCAAGGCGCCCGGTTTCGGCGACCGGCGCAAGGCCATGCTCGCTGACATCGCCATCCTGACCGGCGGCGAGGTCATCAGCGACACCGTGGGCCTGAAGCTGGAGAACGCGACGCTCGACCTGCTCGGCCGGGCTCGCAAGGTCACGACGACCAAGGACGAGACGACGATCGTCGAGGGTGCTGGCGACGCCGACCAGATCCAGGGTCGGGTCAACCAGATCCGCGCCGAGATCGAGAAGAGCGATTCCGACTACGACCGGGAGAAGCTGCAGGAGCGGCTGGCCAAGCTTGCTGGTGGCGTCGCGGTGATCAAGGTCGGTGCCGCCACTGAGGTTGAGCTCAAGGAGCGCAAGCACCGCATTGAGGACGCAGTTCGCAACGCGAAGGCTGCCGTCGAGGAGGGCCTGCTTCCAGGTGGAGGTGTCGCTCTCGCCAACGCGGCGGCGACCGCCTTCGAGAAGCTCGACCTGACTGGCGACGAGTCGACCGGTGCCAACATCGTCCGGGTCGCCCTCACCGCACCGCTGAAGCAGATTGCGATCAACGCCGGCCACGAGGGCGGCGTCGTTGCGGAGAAGGTGTCCACGCTTCCGGCCAACAATGGCCTGGACGCGCAGACCGGCGAGTACGTCGACATGTTCAAGGCGGGGATCGTCGAGCCGGCGAAGGTGACCCGGTCCGCGCTGCAGAACGCCGCGTCGATCGCCGCGCTGTTCCTCACCACCGAGGCCGTGGTGGCTGACAAGCCCGAGAAGGCCGCGGCTCCAGCCGGAGGCGGCGGCATGCCGGGCGGTGACATGGACTTCTGACCTCGGTCGGAGTCCACGAAGTTCGGAGGATGGGGCGGGCCCGATGGCCCGCCCCATCCTGTCGCTTCACCCGCAGCGAGGTCGTCGACCATGCGGGGACGGCCCAGCCAACACGCCTAGGCTCGGGGCCAGGACGGTGTCTCCGAACCGACCGCAGCTGAGGAAGGTGGCCATGGCAAAGCCGGAGGATGGGCCGAACGAGGACGAGCCGACGCGGCCGTCGCTTCGGGAGGCCGCGGCCAACAAGACCAGGGCCGTCACCTCGGCGACGGCAGATGTCATGCGAGACGCCTTCGACAAGGTGATCGAGTCAATTGACGACGCGGCGACGCGGCAACAGCAGAAGGCCGCGGTCAAGGAGGAAAAGGCGGCCGCCAAGCAGGAACGCAAAGCCGAGGAGAAGGCGCAGAAGGCCGAAGACAAGGCGCAGAAGGCCGAGGACAAGGCGCAGAAGGCGGCCGGCAAGCACGAACGCGCCGCCGGCGAAGATCGCGATCCGTCAGCCCAGCCGTAACGCGCGACCCCGGGGTTGTTCGCGCATTGCCGGAATCTCAGCCCAGCTGTTGATCGAGGTAGCACCACCGCCAGGCTTCACCGGGCTCGATGCTGCGCATCACCGGGTGAGTCGTCTGTTTGAAGTGGCCAGTGGCGTGCCGCCCAACGGACGAGTCGCAGCATCCGACGTGCCCGCAGCCGAGACAGAGCCGGAGATGCACCCAGCGGGTGCCGTCGCGGAGACACTCCTGGCAGGCGCCCGGCGTTCGCGCGACCGCGACCCGGGGCGCCGTCTTGAGATGAGTGCAGTCGCCAGACGGTCTAGACGGTGCGCGCAGCTCGTCATCGAGCCGTGACTCGGCGTCGTCGATCCGGTCGAGAATGGACTCCTCGATGTCGAGGGCACTGAGCGCCGACCGCAGCACCTCGTCGGCGTAGCCACCTCGATCCCGCGCATCCAGAATCGACGTCCGCTCGGCGTCGAGCATCTCCAACCGCAGCCGACGGTAGGTCGCTTGCGGGGTCTCCAGCTCCTGCTGGGGCCGGCCAAGCCGCTCCCACAAGGCGTTGGAGCGTCGACTGGACCGGTCGTTCAGGTCGGCTATGACGTCCTGCGGATCCTCCGGCGTCTTGACCCGTTCCAGTCGTTGCAGACCCGCCTGCGCCGCAGTATTGACCAGTGATGCGGCCTGTAGCGCATCTTCGGCGGGGTCCGGCCCGGTGAGTCCGAGCCGCCGGATCAGCCATGGCAAGGTCGAGCCCTGCAGCAGCAGGGTGCCCGCCACCACGGTGAACGCGGCGAGCTGCAGCAGCTGCAGTTGTGGCGTGCTGGCCGGGAGCAGAAATGCGGCGGCCAGCGTCACGACGCCACGCATGCCCGCCCAGGACACGACTGTGCTGGCATCCCACCCCCACGCGGACCTCCGCAGCCGCCGCGGGCCGTACTTGAACACCAGGACGATGCCGTTGATCCACACGAACCGGGCCGCGATCGTCGCGAGCAGCACGGCGACACAGGTGACGACAATTTCGAGCCCGGACAGGTTCGTATGCGAGATGCCCTCGATGACCGTGCGTAGCTCCAGGCCGATCAGCAGAAAGACGGCGTTCTCGAGGAGAAAGGCGATGGTGCGCCAGTTGGTGTTCTCCGCGATGCGTGACGCGGCCGTCTGCAGTTTCGGTGACTTGTGCCCGAGCAGCAGGCCGGTAACCACGACGGCTAACACCCCGGACGCGTCAATCGCCTCGGCTGGAACAAACGCGACCCAGGGCGCCACAAAGGACAACGTCGTGTCGAGGACCGGATCCCGAATATGTTTGCGGACCTTGGCCAGCACGATGCCGGCCAGTAGCCCAACTGCCACCCCGCCTCCGGCGGCTAGTAGGAACCGCCACCCGATCTCAAGGACTGTCACCCTCCGGGTCAACGCGGCGATTGCGACATTGAGCGCGACGAGCGCGGTCGCGTCATTGACCAGGCTCTCGCCCTCCAGGATCGAGACGATCCGCCGGGGCATCCCGACTCGTCGGGCGACGGCGCTGGCTGCGACGGCGTCGGGAGGCGCGACGACGGCACCGAGTGCGAAGGCGGCGGCCAGGGTGATGGGGGCGACCCACCAGGCGACCAGGCCAACGAACACCGTTGTAAACGCGACCGCGCCCACCGACAGCAAGATGATGGCGTTCCGGTTGGCCCGGAAGTCGACCAAAGACGTCCGGATCGCGGCCGAATACAGCAGCGGTGGCAGCAGTCCGAACAGCACCATGTCCGGGGCGACCTCGACCCGCGGTACCCCAGGAATGAATGAGACGATGACGCCCACGATCACCAGGACGAGCGGCGGTGACAGATTGAGCCGTTCTGCCATTCCGGCCACGACACCGACGACGATGACGAGACCGACAATCTCCAGTGCAATTTCCACTGCGTCATCTCCCGATCAGATGTCCGGGCCTTAGCTAGCGACAGGATGGACGACGAGGCGCCGCCCTGATCACAGCGGGCGCAGGAGGTCGTCGGCGTCGACGATTGTGTAGCCGTAGCCCTGCTCGGCGAGGAACCGCTGCCGGTGGGCGGCATAGTCGGCGTCCAGCGTGTCGCGAGCTACGACGGTGTAGAAGTGCGCCTGCCGACGGTCGTGCTTGGGGCGCAGCACCCGGCCGAGGCGTTGAGCCTCTTCCTGGCGGGAACCGAACGTGCCGGAGATCTGCACGGCGACCGCGGCCTCGGGAAGGTCGATCGAGAAGTTGGCGACCTTGCTAACGACGAGAACGCGCTGTTCGCCGCGCCGGAACTCGTCGTAAAGGCGTTCCCGCTCGCGGTTCGTGGTCGAGCCCTGGATGATCGGCACGCCGTCCAACTCGGCGGCCACTTCGTCGAGTTGATCAAGATATGCGCCTATGACGAGAACCTGGTCGTCCGAGTGCTGGTCGACGATGCGACGGATGACCGGCAGCTTCGTTCGGGCCGTCGCGGCGATGCGATAACGATCCTCCGGCTCAGCGGTCGCGTACTCCATGCGTTCGGCGTCGGTGAGCGTCACCCGAACCTCGGTGCAGTCGGCCGGCGCGATCCAGCCCTGGTTCTCGATGTCCTTCCACGGCGCGTCGTATCGCTTCGGGCCGATGAGGCTGAAGACGTCACCCTCGCGGCCGTCTTCACGGATAAGGGTCGCGGTCAAGCCCAGCCGTCGACGGGATTGCAGATCGGCGGTCAGCCGGAAGATCGGCGCCGGCAGGAGGTGCACCTCGTCGTAAATGATCAGGCCCCAGTCGCGGGAATCGAACAACTCGAGGTGCCGGTAATCGCCCTTACGGCGGGTGGTCATGATCTGGTAAGTGGCGACCGTGACCGGTCGAATCTCCTTGCGTTCGCCGGAGTACTCACCGATCTCGCCGTCGGTGAGGGACGTTCGGGCCAGGAGTTCCCGCTTCCATTGTCGGCCTGCGACCGTGTTCGTGACTAAGATCAACGTCGTGGCCTGGGCCTCGGCCATCGCCGCCGCGCCGACAAGCGTCTTACCCGCTCCGCAGGGGAGCACGACGACACCGGAGCCACCGGCCCAGAAGGACGCGACAGCATCGCGCTGGTAGTCGCGCAGCTGCCAGTCACCCTGGCGCAACTCGATCTCGTGCGCCTCGCCGTTGACGTAGCCCGCGAGATCCTCAGCGGGCCACCCGACCCGGAGCAGGGCCTGCTTGAGCCGTCCGCGTTCCGACGGGTGAACGAGCACCGTGTCGTCGTCGATGCGCTGCCCGAGCATCGGCGCGATCTTCTTGTTCCGGAGTATCTCTTCGAGAACGGCCCGGTCCAGCGACAGCAGCACCAGGCCGTGGGTCGGGTGCTTGACCAGCTGGAGCCGTCCGTACCGATCCATGGTGTCGGCGACGTCCACCAGGAGTGCGTGCGGCACCGCGTACCGGCTGTATCGAACGAGCGCGTCGACCACCTGCTCAGCGTCGTGGCCAGCTGCCCGGGCGTTCCACAGCCCGAGCGGGGTCACGCGATAGGTATGGACGTGTTCGGGAGAGCGTTCAAGCTCTGCGAACGGGGCGATGGCCGAACGCGCATCGGGCGCGAGCGGATGGTCGACCTCGAGGAGCAGGGTCTTGTCGGATTGGACGATCAGTGGGCCATCGGTCACGGCAGAGTCATGAACCTTCCCGAGTCGAGGGTGACAGCTGATTGTCTCAACTTTGCGGGCGCTGGGTGATGTTCCACCCGGCCCTCATCTGGGGGTTGATTCGCTACAGGCGGAATCCGGCGAGTCTTGAGGCATGACATTCATCGACTACCTCGTATACAGCGTTCTGATCCTGATCGTGGTTCGCCAGGTTGTGGAGAGCCGGTTCGACAAGCCGGCGATCATCCTGCCGTTGGCGATCGTGGCCGGTACTGGCGCACAGCTACCTGCATGCGATTCCGACCGGTGGAAACGACCTGCTGCTGATCGCGGGGCTGCCTGGGGTGGGGTGGGTTGATGGAAGTCGAGACCAGGGCGCGGTGGGCACCACTAGTTCTCCTCGCGCTCCGCTACCTGCGGCAGAGCACCGTTCGGCTCGAGAACGCCAACTCCGGTGATGTGGTGCAACGCGAATGACTCCAGACGCCCGGACGAGGCGTCGATTCCGCGCACCATGCCGCCGCCAAGTGAGATAGGCGCGATCGTATGTCGCGACGCACTGCCGTGCGCATCGACGTAGCCCAGCCAGACCGTTTGGCTCCGGCGGATCGCGTCCCGGAGCAACGCGAGCGTGGACGCTGTCGTCACTCCCGGCACCGTCGACGCGGGTGTCTGGACCCTGCGGCTGAGCTCGGAGATCTGGTCGCCCGCGCGCATCCGGTTCACCACCTCCGTGAGGTGGTTCGTGGTATTCGTCGCTGGTCGTAACCGGCTGATGCGAGGCGACGATCGCGCGGTCACCCGCGGCGGATGGGCGTCGAGGCTCAACGCCTGCCCGTCGGCGGCTTCGCCGGCGGGCGCATAGTTCGCCGCCCGAAGGACCTCCAGGATCCGGTTGACCGGAGCGGGCGAGACGGCGACGGTCGGCGCAATGCGGCGGAAGTCCAGGCTGCTCACTGCGCGGTCAGCGATGACCCGGGTCAGCAATGACTCGTCGTCGCAGCGCAAATACGCGGTGGCGGCGCCCGATCGCAGCAAGCCGTGCCGCTTGGCGACGTCCTCGATCAGGTAACTCAGAGCCTGCGGGACCGGGGTCCGCGACCGTTGCGTGAACAGGGCCGCCAGGTCCGCCCCGCTCCGCCCCGAGTCCAGCGCCCGGCGTACCGACATCTCGGTGACGCGGTAGACGTTCGCTCCGCCGGTCGACTCCAGATCCGCCGCCAAGCCCAGCTCGCGGGCCAGCTCGGGCGTGGGCGGTCCCGGAACCACGACGGTCAGGTCCGGCTGAATGAGGAAGTCATCGACCGGATGCGGTAGCGCTTGCCGCGCCGAGGTGACAGCCGCCCCGCGTGCTCCGGCCAGCAAGGCGCGACCGTAGCTGGTCAATCCTCCAGCCGCCGTCAGCCCAAGCTGGTCTGCCTCGACCAGGACCGCCTCGACCATCGGACGTTGGCCGGCCGCTCGTCGTGGAGCTCGCCAACGCAGCCGGTCGAGGACATCGCCTCGGTCGATCGGAGCGCTGCCGGGCGGGAGGTCACCGAGCACCGTCAGGGCGGTGCGGCGCACGGCGGGAATCGTCCCACGCTCGGCCTCCGGACCCAGGGCGGTGATCAATCGATCGCGTTCGTCGCGGAGGCCGACGAGGCTCGGTTGCCGAGTCATTGTCAGCCACGCCGCCGCGAGCGTCAGCCACCGGTCGGCCGGATCACGGTTGCGCCAGGTGTCGTAATCGGTTGTGGGAAGGAACGCCGGCTCCATGCCGCCGCGAGCTGCGACGAGGCCGGCCGCAGCAGCGGTTTCGAGCAGCACGGCGGCAACGTCCTCACTCAGATCGAGTGCTCGGGCCGCACGGCGCAACTCGCGGACTCCGACGCCGCCGCCACGGAGCGCTGGGGCGGCCCGATGGGTCCACTCGGCCCCGAGCGTCTCGACGAGACGCACCGTGTCGAGGACCGCGGCAGCCCCGAGTCGATCCAGCTCTTCGGGTGCGCGGTCGACGGTCCGAATTGGCGGCGGATCCGGCGACACCGCACCGAGTGGTTCGGCGCCACGTGCGACGAGCCCGATTTCCCGGGGCAGCTCCACGGTCTGCATATCAATGGGAATGAGCAGACCGCGCGCGATCAACCGGCGCGGCGGCGTCGGGTCGTTAGCCGGGTCCACGGGAAGCAGCGCATCGCCGACAGTTCCGATTGGCGGACCTGCGGCGAGCCGCTGCACGACGTCCCGCTCGGCCGGCCCGAGCTGGTCGAGCATAGCGGCGACGTTGCTGGGGGAGCTCAGCACGCGGGCCACTTCCTCGCCGGATCGGGGTTGGATCGCGGGTGGCAGTTCGAGCGTGCGTAGCACCGGGGCGAGGGCGAGGTCCGACACCGCTCCGAGAAGCCGCGCTGCCGGGCGACCGAGTCCAGCCGGATACGGGCCCACTGCCTCGGGCCCGCTTGCCACCAGGTGCAGCGCCTCGTCGTCGCCCCACACGAGGGCGAGCGTCCGAAGCTCGTCCAGCGCTTGCGACAGCCGGCTCACCGGCACGTTCGGCAGCAGCCGTGCCAGCGCGTCCACTGGGACGGCGCGTTCCGGCAGCAGTACCCGGGCCTCGAGAACGCGCAACGTGAACGCGTCCAGCGCGTCCACCGCTCGCTGGACGGAACTGCGAACCCCAACGCGGCTCGCGAGCGTTGCGATGTCGGTTGGCGCCGGGAGAGCGACATCTGGCCGCCGGCGGAGCAGCTCGACAAGTTGCTCGTCGCTTCGACGCCGCAGCCACTCGGCGAGCGAGGATGTGCGGCCGCGCTGCGCCTGATTGGCGCCCTGTTCGACCATCCGGCGCTAGCGACCGCCTGCCAGGTGTGGACGGTCGGCCGGGCCAGGGTGCACGTAGCGCAAGTGGTCGAGTCTTAGGGGAAATTGCACGTCGTCGCCGAACGGTGAGTGGGGGCCGGCGCTGTCCGCCGCGAACTCAGAAACGAGGAAGTCGGTCTGCGGGGGTTGCCCGGCTCGATACGGACGAACGGGGTTGGCGTCCTTGGGAGCCATCGGCGCCACCTTCGGAACTCGAGGAATTTAGGCAGACATACCAGTCTGCCATGCCAGGCACGCTAAGACGTGACCACTAGTCTCCGGACGCATGGCGTCGGTGATCTCGGTCAACCTCGCCCGGGTGCGCGTGCCGGGTTGGAAGCAGGCGGTCGGCCGGACCGGCATCGACAAGCGGCCGGCGGCCCACCGGGTGCGCCTCGCCAACGACCAGGTCGAGGGGGATACGGTCTGCGACGTCGAGCATCACGGCGGTTACGACCAGGCCGTGTACGCCTACGCGACGGAGGACGCAGCCTGGTGGGCCCGCGAACTCGACCGCGTGGTCGAACCGGGTCAATTCGGCGAGAACCTCACGACCGAGGGCCTCGATCAAACCGGCGCGGTCATCGGCGAACGATGGGCAATCGGAAGCGCCGTCTTGGAAGTCAGCAGCCCACGCATTCCGTGCCGGACGCTGGCTGGATTCTGGGAAGTGCCGCACATGATCCGGCGCTTCACGCAAGCCGGCCGACCCGGCGCATATCTGAGGATCATCACTGAGGGAGACATCGGTACGGGTGATCGCATCGAGGTCGTGCATCGTCCGAGCCACGGAGTCACACTGGGTGAAACCTTCCGTGCCCTTACCGGAGATCGTCGTCTTGCTCATCGGCTACTGGAGGCGCCGGAACTGCCGGCCGCCGCCCGGGCCCGCGCCTACATTTGGCTCGGTGACCGGTCGTCGACCGAGCGGGGCACGCCCGACTCCTAGTGTCGCGCGAGGCCGTGGCGTATCCGGCAAGCCGGGCACGCCAGCATTTATCGGCCCACGACGTGTGCTTATTCGTCCCCAGCCGAGCACAATCTCTATGCCAACCCCGTACGCGACGCAGTAACCTGTGCAAGGGAGGCGCCGCAGGTGCGGTGCCTTCTGCGCGTCCAGCCGGACGTCACGACCCATCGACAAGCAGGGAGTACCGGTGCCTACCGGCAAGGTGAAGTGGTTCAACGCGGAGAAGGGCTTTGGCTTTCTCGCCGAGGACGATGGAGAGGACGTTTTCGTCCATCGTGACGCCCTACCCAGCGGGGTCACCGAGCTGAAGCCGGGGCAGCGGGTCGAGTTCGGAATCGTGCAGGGACGCAAGGGCAATCAAGCGTTGTCAGTGAGAGTGCTCGACCCGGTGCCGTCGGTGGTCCGGGCGACCCGTAAACCGGCCGAGGAAATGGCGCCACTCGTCGAGGATTTGATCAAGATGCTCGACAGCACGTCGAACTCGCTCCGTCGAGGGCGCTACCCCGACAAAGGTGAGGCTCGCAAGGTCGCCGGGTTACTCCGCGCGTTTGCCGACAACCTCGACGCCTGACGGCCCGGCGGCGTCGTAGCCGCCTTCGATCACCGCAGAGCCGGGGCACTCGGCGTGAGTCCGGCCGCGTGCGCGCGGGCGAGCAAGGTCTCGGCCGCGGCGTACCCGTCGATGCCGAGATCGCGGGTGTAATCGTTGACATAGAGCTCGATGTGGCGCGCCTGTACGTCCCGCGACATCTCGGCCGCATGTTCGGCGACGTACGCGGCTGATTCGCCCGGATACGCCCACGCAAATTCCACCGACGCTCGCAGCACGTCGGCCAGTCGGGCTGCATCCAGCTCACGGCGCGCGAGGATCGCACCAAGTGGGACGGGCAGACCGGTGTTGGCCTCCCACCACGCCCCGAGATCCGCCAATGCGGTGAGGTCGTAGTCGGGGTAGGTGAAGCGCGCCTCGTGGATGACCAGACCGGCGTCGTACCGGCCCGCCCGCACGGCGGGCATGATCTCGGCGAACGGCACGACGTCGATAGCCGCCGGCTCCTGCGCGCTCGTCCATAGCCGGAACAGCAGATACGCGGTCGAACGCTCGCTCGGTACCGCCACCCGACGACCGGCTAGGTCCGTCGGTGTGTCGCCGCGGGTGAGCACGAGTGGTCCGCAGCCACGGCCGACTGCGCCGCCGCAAGGCAGGAGCGTGTAGCGATCCATGAGCCAGGGCAGCGCGGCGTAAGACACCTTGATCACGTCGAACCCGCCCCGCTCGGCTGCTGTGTTCGTGACGTCGATGTCGGCATAGGTGACCTCGGTCGTTGGCGCGCCCTCGAGCAAGCCGTGCGTCCAGGCATGAAAGACGAAGGTGTCGTTGGGACACGGCGAGAAGGCCAGCCTCACGTGAGGTCTCCGATTGCGGCCACCGCCCGGCCCAGAGTCAACAGCGCGGCGTCTACCTGCCAGCTGGTCCGGTCGCGTGGCCCGACGACGTTGCTGATCGACCGCAGTTCGGCGTACGGCACCCCGAACCGCGCGGCCGCAGCGGCAACGCCAGCTCCCTCCATGGCCTCCGCTCGAGCGTCGGGATGACGTCGCCGGAGCGTCGCCAGAGTGTCCTCTGTGCCGGTCACGGTGGTCACTGTTAACACGGTGCCGAGTACCCCTTCGGTTCGACGGGCGAGCTGCCGGGCCAGGTCAGCGTCCACCGGATAGCGTTCATCCCCGAATCCAAGGACGGACAACGGACGGAAACCGTCGGGTGTCTCGGCTCCGAGGTCGGCGAACACGATCTGATCGGCAATCACGACTTGTCCGACCTCGGTTCCGTTGAGTCCACCCGCGATCCCGGCGCAGATCACGACGTCGTATTCATGATGCGCCAGCAACGCGGCGGTGCCGGCGGCCGCGGCGACCGGACCGGCGCCGACCGCCTGGACGTCGGCTGAGGCTTGCTCGCAGGCGGCTTGCTCCGCGGCCACCGCCGTGGCGATGAGAACTCTCACGATCCGGTTGTGGACACAGACACCAGGAAGCTCCATTTGCTGCCGTCAGCCTGTCCGTTGCGTAGTTGATCCACTTCGACGATGAACGGTGCACCGCCTCCCACGCCACTCGTCACTTTGTACGAGTGCGAGTCGGTGATTGGTCCGCTACTACCGATCTGCTTGCCGTTGTCGGTCAGGCTGAGTGCCCGCACCTGCCAGCCCCGACTCTTCACCGCGCGAGGGACGTCGACCAGGACCTTGTCGTCAGCTGGCACGGTCACGACGGCCAGCCCGTTGACGCCTGGCTTCCGGCACGACTTCGCGTCGAAGCAGTAGGCCGAGGGTGCCACGGTTACGACCCGCCCGGCGCCGACCACTGTGATCTGCGGCAGCGGTTTCTCGCAGGCGGTGAGAACGCCCGCGGCCGCGACGGCCGCTGTGAGTGTCGCGAGCGGTGCACGCCGATCGTGTCGGGACGGCCAGACGGGCATAATCGCAGGCTCTCTAGGGGTTCGGCTGACCGGGCGCCACGGTACCGGGTGCATGCGGCACCTGCTTGTGGTCGGCGACGGTTCGGGACGCGGTGCGGCCGTGCAGGGCCACGACTGTGGTGACCACGGCGACGATGCCGCCACCGACCCAGAACCCCACCGCCCCGTTGTCGGCGGGAAGCACGACACCGATCGTCGCCCCGAGGACCCATGCCAGCTGCAAGAACGTCTCGGACCGGCCGAATGCGCTCGAGCGCATCGTTTCGGTGACGTCCCGCTGGATGACCGAGTCGAGCGAGATCTTGGCCAGCGAGTTGGCAATCGCGCTGAGCAACATAGCGAGGAGGGCGAACCAGGTGCTGAACAGCACCGCCGTGAGGAGGCATACCGCGGCGGCTGCCGCGGCGCCAATGAGAATGATCAACTCTGGCCGGGCCAGGGTCATGCGGGTCCCGGCCGCGGTGCCCACGAAGTTGCCCAGCCCGGCGGCGCCGGCCAGCCCACCCAATGCCAGCGCGGCGCTGAACCCGTGCGAGGTCGTCTCGATGTAGAACGCGAGGAAGACGGTAAGGAAGCCGGAGAGGAACCGTAGCGTGGCTTCGCCCTGCAGTGAGGTGATCACCTGCGGCGGGAGGCCGCGCTGGGCCCATTCCCGGACTCCCCGAATCGAAGGGGATTTGGGCAGCCTGACCGAGGGTCGAGGCTGGTCGGGGTCCCGCGCCGAGTCAACCTGTTTGGGCAACCGAAAGGCGAAGAACGCGCAGATGCCGAATCCGACTGCCGTCACCACAAGGCCGGCGGTGTAGGAACCGGATGCCTTGATCACCCCGGCAACCAGGCCGCCTCCGATCAAGGCGGACGCCAGCCCAAAGACCGACAATCGGGCGTTCGCCTCAACGAGGGTCATGCCGGGTGGGACGAGCCGGGGCGCCGCCGCGGCTCGGACCACGCTATATGCCTTGGACAGCACGAGAGATCCCAGCGCGCACGGGTAGAGCACAAGCAGGTTGGTCGGATGGCCGGCCATGATCAAGGCAAGGACGCCTCGACCGATCGCGGACGCCCCCATTGCCCAGCGCCGTCCGTGCTGAAACCGGTCGAGAGCCGGCCCAATGACCGGGGCGATCAGCGCGAACGGTGCCATCGTGACCAGCAGGTAGAGCAGCACGTTGCCGCGCTGTGCATGCGCGGACGCGCCGAAGAACACCGTACCGGCGAGCGCGACCGTGACCATCGCATCGGCGCCGTACGACAGCACCTGATTCCAGATCAGATGACTGAGTCCGGATTCGCCCGCTCCTTTGGCGGTGCTCGCGGTGATCACCTTTCGGGTGACGCTTCGGGCTACGCCGCGTTTCTCCGGAGGCCCGTTCATCGCCGATTCGCTGCGGTGGTAGGTCGGCCGGTCGAACTCGCCGGTGGGAACCGGGCCTTGCTGGGCCGCTGGAGCCGTTGGTGGTGGCGAATACGAGGGATAGGCCGGTGGGTTTGACGCAGGCGGCGTGGGAGCCGTCCGGTGGTGGGTGTGCCCAGACCTCGAGAACCGCCCGGCCGGGCGGTCGCCTCCGGAAGTCTTGCGTGGCACGGTTTCCATCCTGCCGTACCGATGGGTATCGGCCGAGGCTCTGAGGAACAATGGACTCCATGCCCATCACCGAGACAGCTGAATCTGTGCGCATCCACGGCAAGCCCGATGCGGTGTGCGCGGCGGCGGTTGACTTGGCTCGACAGGCAGCCGTCGACGTTGGTGGCAAGTCGGTTGGTGAGCATCAGGCCGTTCATGCCGAGGGGGACCGTCTGGTTACGCACGTTTTCACGGCGAACGTCCCTGGCTACCCGGGCTGGTTCTGGTCGGTCACTGTGACTCGGGCGCCCCGCTCGAGGTCCGTCACAGTGGACGAAGTGGTGTTGCTGCCCGGTTCGGACGCGCTGCTGGCACCGCCGTGGGTGCCCTGGAGCGACCGGCTGCGTCCTGGGGACCTCAACCCCGGGGATCTCGTGCCGACTGACCCCGACGACCCGCGCGTAGTAACCGCGTTTTTCTCGACTGACGATCCGGAAGATGCGGAGCAGGCTACGGAGGTTGTCTTTGAGCTCGGTCTCGGGCGCGAACGAGTGTTGTCCCGCGAAGGTCGAGCCGAGGCGGCCGAGCGGTGGCGGGCTGGTGACGTCGGCCCACGCAGTGCCATGGCGCGCAGTGCCCCCGCACACTGTGGCACGTGTGCGTTCTGCGTATCGGTCGCGGGCTCCTTGCAGGCCGCGTTCGGCGTGTGCACCAACGAGCTTTCACCCGCTGACGGACGCGTTGTCAGCGTCGAGTACGGCTGCGGGGCGCATTCCGATGCGCGGGTGCGTACCTCATCTGCTAAAAGCCGCAGCTAGACGATTCGCCCGGCATGCTTATGCCGACTGAGGATGACGAGGCCGGCGAGACCGAGTAGCCAGCCCGCGAGGCAGGTCCACAGCCAGACCTGATGATCATGCCGCTCCAGCCAGTTCCACCAAGGCAGAAGCGCGACGAAAGCGACGAACCATATGGCGGTACCGATCCCGATGACTCGTGCCGAGTCGACCGGGGGTGGCCGCAGCGGCTCGGGATGTTCCGGGTTTGCCATGCCTCAGTGTCCCTCGGCGGGACTCTGGGACGCTACCGACGAGGCAAGTGGCCGAGAATCAGAAAGTTAGGTAAACTAACTATGTGGACACCATGATGGTTAGCATGACGCCGGCCGAGCTGGCCTCACAGCTGCGCCCGGCGCTGTTGCGTCTGACCAGGTTGATCCGCAACCAGCGCGTCGACATGTCGGTCACTCTTACTCAGCTTTCTGCGCTGGCCACCCTGCGCAAGCACGGGCCGATGAGCCCAGGCGAGCTCGCGGGGATCGAGCGGGTTCAGCCTCCGTCGATGACGAAGGTTCTTGCGCTTCTCGAGGACCGTGGCCTGGTGACGCGGCAGCCGCATCCGACCGACCGTCGGCAGGCCATCATCGTCCTCGCCCCGCCCGGCATCGAACTGCTCGATTCCGAACGTCGCTCTCGGGACGCGTGGCTGTCCCGGCAATTGGCCGAATTGACCGAGGACGAGCAAGCGTTGTTGCTCTCCGTCGTCCCTGTGCTCGACAAGCTGGCTGAGCAGTGACGGCGGTTGTCACTTCGCCTACACCTACCTCGCCACCCGACACCTCCGTCGCTCCGCCACCCGACTCGTCCGCAGCTGCTCCGCCAACCGGAATGTTCCGGTCGCTGCGGGTTCGCAACTATCGCCTGTACGCCGCCGGTCAGCTCGTCTCGCTGACCGGGACCTGGATGCAGCGGGTCGCCCAAGACTGGCTGGTTCTCGAGCTCACCAACTCAGGCACCGCACTCGGCATCGTCACGGCGCTGCAGTTCCTGCCGTCGCTGTTGTTCGGGCTGTGGGGTGGCGTGCTCGCTGACCGCTACGACAAGCGGAAGCTGCTCCTCGCGACACAGACTGGCCTCGCGCTCGTCGCCCTGATCTTGGGGGTGCTCGACGTCACCGGGATCGTGCAGTACTGGCAGGTTCTGGCGCTTGCTCTCGCGCTGGGGCTGGTGTCCGCAATCGATTCACCGGTGCGTCAATCGTTCGTCGTAGAGATGGTTGGCCCGAAGGATCTGACGAATGCTGTCGGCCTCAACTCGACGATCTTCAACTCGGCCCGCATCCTTGGCCCAGCGGTCGCCGGCGTGATGATCACCGCGATCGGTACCGGCTGGGCGTTCGTGGCCAACGCCATATCGAGCATCGCCGTGCTGACCGGCTTGGCCCTGATGCGGCCGAGCGAGTTGCGCCCGTCGCCGGCGATCGACCGAATCCGCGGGCAGCTACGCGCCGGGCTGCACTACGTCCGGCACCGGCAGGACTTGCTACTCACAATGATCTTGGTGTTCGTCATCGGCACGTTCGGCCTGAACTTCCAGATCACGACCGCGTTACTCGCCAAGCAAGTGTTCCACCGCAGCGCTACCGGTTACGGTTTGCTGTCGACTGCGCTCGCCGTGGGCGCGTGTGTTGGCGCGGTGCTCGCCACTCGCCGCCGCACTCGCCCAAGCCTGCTGTTCCTGCTCCTCGCTGCGATGGCCTTCGGCCTGCTGGAGATTCTCGCCGGGTCGATGCCAGGATTCGCCGCCACCGCGCTCATGCTCGTGCTGGTCGGGTTGGCCATGCTCACGTTCACAACAGCAGCCAACTCGTCTGTCCAGCTTGGGGTCGAGGCGACGATGCGTGGCCGCGTTATGGCCTTGTATCTGATGTGCTTCCTGGGCGGCACTCCACTCGGCGCTCCGATCGTCGGATGGGTCGCCAACACCGTCGGACCCCGATGGGGAATGGTCGGCGGCGGCTTGGTGTGCGTGGCGATGGCTGTCGGCATGGCGCTCTATCTTGTCCGGCGGCGCTCGCTCCACATCGCGGACGTGACCGATCGGTGGGAGAAGATAACGAGCCGGTATTAGGCCGAGCTTTTGCTGGCACCGGCTCCTATAGTCGTCTGGTGGGCGTTTTCGGCCACCGGCGTGACCTCCGTCTTTGGCAAGCGGAACTGGGCGGAGCCAACTGGCCTGAGTCCGATCACCCCAAGCGTCCGCCGATCCAGCAGGTCGCGGCTGACCTCCGGCGATTGCGGCGCCAGCTCGAACGCTTACCCAAGGGCGCGTCGTACGTCCGAGTCGCCGGCGTCCAGCGGGCCTACGACGAAGTCCTGCTCATTGCCTGCGCGGAGCTCGAAGTGGCCACCACCTTGAACGAGGTTCCGGCCGGACAACAACGGGATCTGGAACGGCTGCGGGTCGAGTTCATGCTCGGCGAGTGCGGCTTGTTCCTGTAGCCGCGCCGTCTGTGCATCCGGTCGAGGTCACCGACCCAGCTGATCTGCGGTTAGCGGACTTCCGCGACCTCACCGATGCGGACGTGCGGCCGGATCGGCGTGGCGTGGTCATTGCCGAGGGCGCCGCTGTTGTCGAGCGACTGCTCACCTCGCGTTATCAGCCGCGAGCAGTATTCGGTGAGGCCAGTCGGCTCGACGCGCTCGCCAACACACTGACCGACTTTCCGGATCTGCCCGTCTACTCGGCCGATCGGTGGCTCTTGTCGGATGTGGTGGGTTTTCGCCTGACTCGCGGGGTGCTTGCGTCGGCGAACCGAGCGCCCGCGCCTTCGGTTGCGGACGTTCTCGCGGGAGCCACTCGGGTGGCCGTGTTGGAGTCGCTGAACGATTTCGAGAACCTTGGTTCGCTGTTTCGCAACTCCGCAGCGTTCGGCGTGGACGCCGTCCTGCTCGATGGCCGCTGCGCCGATCCGCTCTACCGGCGGAGCGTCCGGGTGTCGATGGGTCACGTGTTGCACGTGCCCTTCGCCGTGTTGCCTGATCCGTGGCCGGACGCCCTCGAAACCCTGCGGGAGAGTGGCTTCACTCTTCTGGCGTTGACGCCTCGGGCTGGAGCAATGCCACTGCCCGAAGTCGGGCCGCCGGAGCGCTGGGCGATCTTGCTCGGCGCTGAGGGTCCGGGCCTGACCGCCGCGGCCCGGTCCACTGCTGATGCGTGTGTTCGTATCCCGATGGCACCGGGCGTCGACTCGCTCAACGTCGCGACAGCGGCCGCCGTCGCGTTCGCGCACTTGACGGCCGACAGGCGGGTCCCGCCGCGTCCCGTCGATTCACGCGCGGCCACGGTACGGGTGACTACTCCTGATCACCTCAACAGTTGACATCTGTCCCATCAGTGCGCGGGAAGCGACAGGGATTCGGATAGCACCGAGCGCCTCGAACACGCAGGCCACCACCCAGCTCGGCCTGTGCACGACGTCCTCGTACGTGAACCGGACGAGTCGCAGTCCCTGCACGTCAGCGCGTTGGCGCGCCGTCGGTCGTTTCGGTATTGCGCCCGACCGGAGTGATGGTCGAATCCGTCGAGCTCCACGACCAGAACGCCGTCAACGAGCAAGTCAACCCTGCCTACGCCGTCGAGGTACACCTGCGTCTGCACGTCCAGCCCGTGAATCCGCAGCAAAGTGCGGGCGATGGTCTCCAGCGGCGATTCACTGTTCGCGTCGGCGAGGGTGAGCAGTATCCGGGCAGACGCCGAGCCCTTGGTGCCGAGCCGCGCTTCGAGCTCGGCCAGGGTGACGCGTCGGGCGGCGAGGCGCTGTCGACGATGACCAGAGCGGCCATCGGACGCAGACAGCGCAACGCCTGCGCGGCGCAGTCCAGCGCGGTTGTTACCGGCAGTGGCCCGTCGTAGCGACGGGCGCGGCCACGGTGCAGCACCACGGGTGTGGTAAGCCCGACCGGGTTGTTCCGGGTCGCCATATGGACGCGTCGCGCGGGCGCGAGGACGGAGAGCCCCAGCGCACCTGCCCCCGAGGCGCAGGTCAACAGTCCGCCACAGCGGACGGCGGTCAGGATGGCCGGGTCGCATCGGGCAGGGCATACACGCCACGGCCGAAGCGCCGGACGTGGACGTAAGTGCACTCGTGAGCACCTCAGCAGTTCACTGCTGTCCCACCGATGCGCAGGAAGCTGCTGTAGAGAGCCCTGAGGGGACGTGCGGAAAGCGCGAATTAGACCAGCGAGTCCCGCCAGGAGGCGTGTAGCTGGGCGAACTCGCCCCCCGTGGTGGCGATCAGCGACTCGGGCGGCCCGTCTTCGATGATTCGCCCATCGTCGAGAACGAGCACCCGGTCGGCGATCTCCACCGTGGACAGCCGGTGGGCGATGATCAGCGCGGTGCGGTCACGCAGCACGGTACGCAGCGCCCGCTGAACGGCTCGCTCCGTCGGCACGTCGAGCGACGAGGTCGCTTCGTCCAGGATGAGCACGGCCGGGTCGGCGAGGAACGCCCGCGCGAACGCGACCAGCTGGCGCTGCCCCGCCGACAGCCGCCCGCCCCGCTTGCGTACGTCGGTGGCATAGCCGTCGGGGAGCCGCTCGATGAACCCATGGGCCCCGACGGCCCGCGCAGCCGCCTCGACGTCCGCCGCAGTTGAACCGGGGCGGCCGAAGGCGATGTTGTCGGCGACCGATCCGGAGAACAGGAAGCCGTCCTGGGTAACCATGACAACTGCTTCGCGCAGGTCGGTTTCGGCGATCCGCCGGAGGTCGACCCCGTCCAAGCGCACCCTTCCTGCGACCGGGTCGTAGAAACGCGAGATCAGCTTGGCGATCGTCGACTTGCCGGCACCGGTAGCACCGACCAGCGCAACAGTTTGCCCCGCGGGCACATGTAGGTCGAACTCCGGCAGCACTCGACGGTCCGGTCGGTAGCTGAACACGACCCCGTCGAGGTCGATGGAGCCCCGCAGCGGCCGCGAGAGTGGGGTCGGCTTCGCCGGCTCCGGTACGGCCGGATCCTCGGCCAGCACCGAGGCGATCTTCTCCAGCGCCGCGGTCGCGGACTGCAGGGAGTTGTAGAAGACCGCCACGTCCTCCATCGGGTCATAGAACTGCCGGACGTAGAGCAGGAACGCCGTCAACACGCCGAGCTCGAGGCTCCCACTGGCGACTCGGTAGCCGCCGACGATCAACACGCTGACCATGGCGATGTTCCCGATCAACGCGCTACCCGGAATGAACACCGCGTGCAACCGGAAGGCGGCGGCGTTGGCATCTTGGTAGCGGCCGTTGAGCCCGGCGAACAACGTGTCATTACGCCGCTCGCGGCGGAACGCCTGCACTGCGCGTATGCCGTTGAACGTCGCGACGAAGTTGACGATCAGCATGGCAACGGTTTCCCGAGTGCGTCGGAAGGCAAC
>Ga0081540_1000722_pt1 | contig 30461 bp, 28 predicted proteins | sample TabmetS2T1R1_FD_71024 | JGI IMG/M metagenome (GOLD analysis project Ga0081540, IMG submission 71024) | Tabebuia heterophylla rhizosphere microbial communities from the University of Puerto Rico - S2T1R1 | ecosystem: Host-associated > Plants > Roots > Rhizosphere ...
CGCGGGCGAAGTTGCGCGGGCTCATGGCAACGCGGTCGGCAAGGCGCTCGACGGTCAGAGGCTCGGCGAGGTGGGTGCGCATCCAGTCGATCAATCCCACAAAGCGGGCTGTGCGCCCGCCGAGTTCGATTGAAGCCGAGAACTGGAGCTGGCCACCAGGCCGACGCTGGTGGACCACCAACTGCTGCGCCGTCCGGCGCGCCAACGACGCACCATGGTCATCCTCGATCAGCGCCAGCGCAAGGTCGATGCCAGCGGAAATGCCGGCCGAGGTCCAGATATCTCCATCCTGGATAAAAATTCGATCCGCATCCAGTTTGACCTTGGGGTAGCGGTGGCCGAAGTCGTCGAGGTTGGCCCAGTGAGTGGTGGCGCGGCGGCCGTCGAGCCGCCCGGCCATCGCCAGGAAATAGGCGCCCGAGCAGACGCTGGCGGTCCGTCGGGCTCGCGTGCTGCGCACCCAGGCGACAATCGCTTGCATGGCCGCCGGCGAGCGCGCGACTTCCCCGCCCGCCAGGATAATCGTGTCGAAAGGACCGCTTCTGAGCGGCTCGCTCGACAGCTTTAGCCCTGACGAACTTTCCACGCCACCACCCCCCGGCGCCAGCAATGCCAGCCGGTAGCTTCCGGGCCGGAAGCGCTCCGCAATCTCGAAAGCCGTGGTTGGCCCAGCCGCGTCCAAGAGCTGGAAACCCGGGTGGATGACGACGGCGATGTCTCGGTACATGGCAGCATTCGCCCGATTTTTGTCGTTTCAGACAAAACGCCCCGGGCGTAGGCAGGGTTTCAAACCGCTATCGCCGAAGAGCCATGAGCCACCTCACCATGCACTGGCGTCTTATATTGTGGATTTGCTTGGGCTGCGCCGCGCTCTTCGGCGGCATCGGCGCCGCCTGGGTTCTGTCCCTGCCACCAGGCCAGGCAGTACCAGCCGTGCCGCCGATTGCGCGAACGGAAGCCGACGCCACAATCGCGGCCTTGAAGCCGCCCAAGCGCCCGCGGCCGCTGATTGCCATCATCGGCATCAATAATGCTACCGAGACGACCGACTATCTCATGCCCTATGGCATTCTTCGGCGAGCCGATGTCGCAAACGTAGTCGCACTTGCGACCCATCCCGGGCCCGTGATGCTCGTTCCCACGCTCAAGGTTGAGCCGCAGGCAACGGTTGCAGACTTCGACGCGCGACACCCCGAGGGTGCCGACTACGTTGTCGTCCCCGCCATGAGCCGTGACGACGACCCGGCGGCACTGAACTGGATCAAGAGCCAGGCATCCAAGGGTGCAAGCATCATCGGCGTCTGCGCGGGAGCCAAGGTGGTCGCGGCCGCCGGATTGCTTTCCGGCAAGCGGGCGACCACCCATTGGTACTATCTTGACGAGTTGCGCCAAAAACATCCCGCGATCCACTATGTCGCGGACCGGCGGCTGGTCGCTGACCAGGGCGTCGTGACAACAACGGGTATCAGCGCCTCGATGCCGATGGCGCTCACCCTGATCGAGGCCATTGCCGGGCGTGATAAGGCGCAGGCGGTCGGCCGGGATCTCGGCCTGATGAGCTGGGACGCCCGTCACCCGAGCGATGCCTTCCGGTTTACCCGCCCGTTCGCGTTGACCGCGATCGGCAACACGCTTGCCTTTTGGATGCACGAACGGCTAGGCATAGCGCTTGTACCCGACCTCGACGAGGTATCGCTTGCCCTTGTCGCGGATGCCTGGTCGCGCACCTACCGGTCGCGCGCCGTGACATTTGCCAGCATCGACGCGGCGCAAGCGAGCCGCCACGGCATCCGTATCCTCCCCAATCGTGTCACCGCGAGCTGGCCGGCGAAACAGCTGCTGGCGCCGATCGAAAGCTCAAAGCCGGCAAAAGTATTGGACGACGCGCTTGACGCCATCGCCGCTCGCTATGGCGCACACACGGCCGACTTTGTCGCCATGCAGCTCGAATACCCAAGGTTCACGCCGCCACCCATCGTCGCATCGGGGAACTCGTGACCGCTTAGCCGGTGAGAAAGGTCACGCCTGGACACATGCGGTCCAGGCCCGCGGCCGCCGACCCAACGGCGCCTAAGCCAAGTCCTTGCGTCGCGGCACAGCGCACGTCGTGCCGCAAAGAGCGTTGGGCTGCCGAGCGGCGTTCGGCGCCGGGCCGAGGCGCGGCGCCGCTTCATCGATCGAGGTTGACAGCCGTGGTGTTGCCGCCACTGACGATGACGCCGACGCGTTCTCCACACCGCGCTTTGTAGGCGCCGGATGTCAGCGCCGAAAGCGCCGCTGCGCCACCCGGCTCCGCCACGACCCGCAAGCTGCGCCAGAGGGCCAGCTGCGCTAGCCCAATCGCCTCATCCGTCACCAGCACCGTCTCATGCACATATTTTCTTGCGATCGGGAATACCAACTCGCCGACGCGGCGCGGTGCTAGCGAATCGGCGGCCACGCTACCGGCCGGCGCGTCGACGGGGTGGCCGGCTTCGAAGGCTTTTGTCAGTGTCGGCGCGGCAACCGGTTCGACGCCAACGACCTTAATAGAGCCGCTATACCAGGCCGCAATTCCCGCGATCAGTCCGCCGCCTCCCACTGCGACAAGCAGCGTGTCAAGGTTCGGCGCCTGACGAGAAAGTTCTATGCCTACCGTGCCTTGGCCGAGCATCGTTTCTGACTGGTCGAAGGCGTGGACGGACATGGCCCCCGAGCGCTGCATCCAGGCTTCGCTCGCGGCCAGCGCGTCGGCGTAGCGATCCCCGTGGATGACGAGATCGGCACCATATTCACGGATGCGCTGTACCTTGGCCGGCGACGACACGCTCGGAACAAAGATCTTTGCAGGCACCTGCAGCCGCATGGCCGCATAGGCGACGGCGGCGCCATGGTTGCCCCCTGAGGCTGCCACGACGCCCGCCGCGGGCAGCTTGCGGGCGAGCAAATTCGCGAAGGCGCCACGGGCCTTGAAGGAGCCGGAGTGCTGGAGCAACTCCAGCTTGAGACAGAGTTTGCACGCGCCGGCCGCGAGGTCACTGCCATCGATTTCTATTGTCGGCGTCCGCCGCACATGCGGTCTAAGGAGTGTCTCAAAGCGAGCGATCTCCGCGCGGTTCACTGCAACGACTTGGTCTGTCATGGCAATTCCACAAGCTCCGGCGCCAAAAACATCCGCATTTTGGCATCTTGCTTGCTCACGACCAAGCGGGGTTGGGCAAGGCAGGTTCGACAAGCGAAAATAGGGCCAAGATCGCCAGCGCTGCGGGGTCGACCCGGTCGTCCCAAACCCGATCAGGAGTTGATCCGGCCGGCGATCGGACGCAGGATCGTGCTGATCGCCCAGCTATGCTGGCGCCCGAATTGCCGCCGCCTCTAAGGCCCCAGCTTTCTTCGCCAGCTGCGCGCGATCGAGACGGCCGTAACCGGTTGCAACCCTGCGATGCGGGCGAAATTCGGCTGGGTGAGGGCTCAATGAGGATCATTGACGTACACTCGCACTGGGGAACGCGTCGTGGCTATCCGCTGCAGACCGAAAAGGAGCTGGCCCAGCAGCGCGCCACTTGGAACTCAGAGCCCGCCTACCACACCGAGGCCGAGATGGCTGAACACTTTCGGCAAAACGGCGTGCGCGTCATTCTTGATCTCGGCTATGCCAAGTATCAGTCCATGCAGGAGATGCAGGCGCTGCACGATTACGGCTTTGCGACGGAGCAGGATCACCGGGATGTGATACTCGGACATTGGGTCCACGTCGATCCGCAGCGGGCCGGAGCGGCGGGCGTCAAAGAGCTGCGCCGCTGCATCGACAAGCGCATCGGGTTTCTAGGCTTTGCCGTTTCCGCCTCGTTGTCGCCACCGGCGAGCGATCCTCTTTACCAACCCTATTATGATTTGTGCATTGAAGCCGGCATTCCCGTTTTGATTTTTGTTGGCACGACCGGCTTGGGCGCCGGGCTGCCTGGCGGCGATGGGGTGATCCTTGACCATTGCCACCCGCGGCATCTCGATTGGGTAGCCGCCCATAACCCCCGGCTCAAGATCGTGGCGGCGCGCCCGGGTTGGCCCTGGCAAGCCGAGGTGATTGCCGTGCTCTTGCACAAGCGCAACATCTGGTATGAGTTGCATGGCTGGTCACCGAAGTACCACACGGCCGACCTCAAGCACGAGATTGCGCGGCGGCTGCAGGATCGCATCCTGTTTGCGGCCGACTATCCGTTGTTCTCCTATGCGCGCCTCATTAAGGCCTGGCAGGCGCAGGGATATTCGGAGGAGGTGCTCGAGAAGGTGTTTTGCCGCAATGCCGAGCGCTTCCTGCAGGAGGCCGGGTGCAGGGGCCCGATTTGAGCATGGACCTCGGACTGAAAGGCAAGGTGGCGGTCGTGGGCGGCGCCAGCATGGGCATCGGCTATGGTATTGCGCGCGGCCTTGCGACCGAAGGCAGCCGCCTCGTCATCACGGCGCGCCGCCAGCCTGGCCTGTTACAGGCTGCCGAGAAGCTTCGGGCGGAAACGGGTGCGGAGGTGGTTCCGATTGCAGCGGACTGTCGACGTGCGGACGACTGCAACCGCGTGGTGGAAGCAACGCTCGCGGGCCTCGGCGGCATCGATATCCTCGTCAACAACGACGGTGCGCCGCCCCTCGGCCACCTCATGAGCTTCGACGATACGGCCTGGGCGAAGGCCGTCGAGCAAAACCTGATGTACGTCGTGCGCATGGCGCGTGCCGCAATCCCGCATATGATCGCGCAGAGGCGCGGCGGGGCCGTTCTCAATATTGCGGCGATCTCGGCCATCCAGCCGATCGCCGGTTTTGGCCTGTCGGTGGCAACCTGGGGCGGTGTGATCGGCTATTCCAAGACGCTCAGCCTGGAGGTCGCCCGGCACGATATCAACGTCAATACCATCTGTCCCGGCTACATCGAGACCACGCGCCTTGAGAAGGTATTTGCAGCCGACGGTGCCGACCCGACGCTGATGCGATCCAAGCTCGAGGCCGAGGTGCCCATGGGCCGCATCGGTACGGTTGACGATATCGCGGCCATGGCGGCGCTGCTGGTCTCGCCGCGTGGCCGCTACACCACGGGCACGGCCATAGCCATCGACGGCGGCTTGCTTAGGGGCGTGCGCTAGGAGCCAATCATCGCAACATCCTCAAACAGGGAGAGCAAGCATGCCAACCGAGCGCCTGGTGCCCGGGCTCAAAGCGGAGCTCGTCGTAACGGTCGACGACAAGCTGGTGGTCAAGCACATGGGGGGCGCAGGTGTGCTGTCCACCCCGGCCATGATCGGCTTGATGGAACGTGCCGGCATCGAGGCGGTGCAGGCCCAGCTGCCCGACGGGCACACCACCGTCGGCTTCGAGGTCAACGTCAAGCACTTCGCCGCCACGCCGAAAGGCAAGACGGTCACGGTCCGGGCCGAGTTGCTCGAGATCGATGGCCGCAAGCTGCGCTTCAAGGTTGAAGCCCACGATGAGGACCAGCAGGTGGGGGCCGGCACCCATCGCCGGGCGATCGTAGCAATCGGGCGGCATGGCTGAGCCTTGGCGCCCAGCAGGCGCGCGGATTTGAGCATCCGCCCAGGCGGCACGTGCAGGCGAGGCAAGGAGACTGCATGCAATTTCAGACGGTACTGCAAGGAGCCCTTGCGCGACGCTGGCGCGATGTCGGTGAATGGCGAGACGAGTCGCCGTTCGCCATCCTCAGCGCGCAAGCCGCTCGGCATCCCGATCGCATCGCCTTCATCGACGCCGAGGGTCGCATCAGCTATGGCGAGCTAAAAGATAGGGTCGAACGTTGCGCCGCGTACCTGCGCCGCATCGGCATCGCGGCTGGCGACGTCGTCACCATCCAATTGCCGAACCGTTTCGCATTCCCGATCGCCTTTTTTGCCCTGGAGCTGATCGGGGCCGTCGCCAACAAAGTGAACCCAGACTTTCGCATCCGCGAGCTCGACTACATCCTGCGGTTCTCCGGCAGCAAGGGCTTCATTTGCCCGAGCCACTTCAAAGGCTTCGACTATGTCGGTATGGCGCGCCAGTTGCGCGCAGCGATACCAGCGTTGACCCATCTGGTGGTGTCCGGCGAAGCCGTCGGCGACGAATTCAACCTCGAGCGCGGGATTGCCGAGAGCGCGCCACTGCCTGCCAGCGAACGGGCGCCCATGGGTGCCGACGACATCTTTCGCATGGCCTTCACTTCGGGCACGACGGGCAACCCCAAGTGCGTGCTGCACTCCTTCAACACGACGCTGCCGGCGGTCCGCCAGATCAATCGGGATATGCTGGTGACGGAGAAGGACGTGCAACTCGTCTATCTCCCCGTGTGTCTTAACTGGGGCTACCTCTGTCTCCTGCAGGCGATCCTCAGCGGCAGCAAGGCGGTGCTGCTCGAGCGCTTCTCGGCCAAGGCTGCGCTGGAGTTGATTGAGCGTGAGGGCATCACCTACATCGCGACGGCGCCGGCCTCGATCGTCGCCATGCTCAACGAGCCCAACCTGTCCGGCTACGACGTCTCATCCCTGCGAGTCGTCATCACCGGCGGCGCCTCGGCCGCTATCGAGACCATCCGGGACTACCAGGCGCGCATGCCCGGTCATCTGATTGAGCTTTATGGCATGCTGGAGACCGGCTTTCATACCTATACGCGCTTCTCGGATGATGCCGCCAAGGTTAACGGAACGATCGGACGCGTCGTGTCGTCGATGGGGTTGAAGATCCTCGACGAGGCCGGCAACGAGGTGCCGGCGACCGAGGTGGGAGAGATCGCCGCACTCGGCCCTAGCGTGCATCTTGGCTACCATGCCAATGCCGCGGCCAACGCGGAGGCGTTTACGGCCGATGGCTGGTTCCGCACCGGTGATCTCGGCCGCATCGTCGATCGGGCGGGAAACGTCGAGATTGTTGGGCGGCGGAAAGAGATCATCAATCGTGGCGGCAAGAAATTCTTCCCGCGTGAGGTGGAAGAGTTGCTTTATACCCATCCCAAGGTGATGCACGCGGCCATGGTCGGCGTCGCCGATGCCCGGCTGGGCGAACGCAACTGCCTGTGCGTAATTGCCAAGGCCGGTCAAGCCGTGACGCTCGGCGAACTGGTCGCTCATCTCAAGGGCCAGGTCGCCGACTACAAACTGCCCGAGGAGCTGCACATCGTCGATGAGCTGCCGTTCACGGCCACCGGCAAACTGCGCCGGCATGTGCTGACGGATATGATCGCCAAAGGACAGATCGCGGCAAGGCGCTAGCAGGGAAGGGACGGCCGCCATGCACGGGATCTATTGTCCTCGCTGCGGGTGGAGGATAGCCTGGCCTGCAAGCAACGATCCAAGCCTTTAATCCGGGAGAAACGCTCGATGGCTACGAAGTCACGCTTCTCACGCCGCTGGCTGATGGCGGGCGCCGGCGCGACCCTCGCCTCGCCCTACATCTGGACCAGTGCCCAAGCGCAGGCCGCCGGCACGATCAAAGTCGGCATGCCGCTGGCATTGACCGGCCCGCTCGGCTCCGTCGGCCAGCAGCAAAAGCGAGGCGCCGAGTTCTACACCAAGCTACAGAACGCCAAGGGCGGCTGGTTGGGCAAGAAGATCGAGCTCCTGATCGAGGATACTGCCGGCAATCCCGCGGCCTGCGTGCGCAAGGCGCAGGAGATGGTCGAGCGACAGGACTGCCGGCTGTTTACGGGCATCACCCTGTCCTCCGAGGCCCTCGCCATCGTGCCCAAGCTCGGCGAATGGAACGCCATATTCATCTCCTCGGACAATGGCGATGGCCGCTTGACTGCCGAGAGTTTCGTGCCGAATTTCTTCCGTGCCAACACCTCCGGTCCGATGGGCACGCGCGCCATCTCACTTTATCTAAAGGACGCGCCCTATAAGAGCTTCTATGCGTTGGGCCTCGACTATGCCTGGGGGCACAATAGCGTTCAGGTCTTCGAAAACGAGCTGAAACGGTTGGGCAAGGACTTCGTCGGCAAGGTGTTTGCGCCAACCGGCACCAAGGATTATTCGACCTACGTCACCAAGATCCGCCAGTCGGGCGCCGACGGCGTCTATCTCGTGCTGGCCGGGGATGACAACAACGCCTTCCTGGCTCAGGCGGCGCAATACCAGCTGGCCGCAAAGATGGCGATGCTGTCCGAGCAGCTCGAACTGACGGCCATGCGCGCCGTGGGTGACGCCTGTCTCGGCATCATCGCATCGGCTCGCTACGCCTTCACCATCGACAACCCGAAAAACAGGGAGTTCGTCGAGCTTTGGAAACAGGAGCACGGGGGCCAGGTGCCCGATCAGTTCGAGGGCGAGCAGTGGCAGTGTCAGCGGGTCTTCGAGGCCGGCATTGCCAAGGCCGGCGGCATCGAGGCCGACAAGCTGCGGCCGGCGCTCGAGGATCTGACCATCGATGACATCAAGGGCCAGGTGCAGATGCGCAAGTGTGACCACCAGGGTGTTCAGCAGGGCTTCATCTTCAAGGCCGCCAAGCGAGAGGGGTTTTCCCATCCCGTGCCCGAGATCATCGCCACACTGGCGGCCGCGCGTACGACGCCGCCCTGCAACAAAATGACCTACGACGACTGAAGGCGCCTACTCTTCCTTTGCGTCGGTAAGGGTCACGGGGCCGCGCCGTGACCCAGTCGATTTGGCCCGCATGTCCACGCTCGCACTCCTGCTGACCCAAGGGGTCAACGCCCTATCACAGGCCGCACTGCTGTTCTTTCTCGGCGTCGGTTTGACCCTGATTTTCGGCATCATGCGCATCGTCAATTTCGCGCATGGCACGCTCTACATGCTCGGCGCCTTCATCGGCTACTCGCTGGTGCGGCTGACGGGCAGTTTCTGGCTGGCGCTGCTGCTGGCGCCGCTCGCCGTCGGCCTCATTGGTACCGCCTTCGAGCTCGGCATCCTGCGTCGCCTCTATCGGCGCGATGCGCATGCCTTCTTGATGGTGACCTTTGGCCTGGCCCTGGTCACGGGCGAGGCAGTGCGGCTAATTTGGGGATCCGACGCGCTGCAGGTACCGCCGCCGCCGCTTCTTTCCGGTGTCGTGTTCCTGATGGACGAGCCGTTCCCGCTCTATCGCTTGTTTCTCGTGGGCTTTGGCCTCGTCGTTGCCGTCGCCATCTGGCAGCTGCTCGAGCGCACACGGCTGGGCTTGCTCATTCGTGCAACGTCGCAAAATGCCGAAATGGTGCACGCCCTCGGCGTCGACGTGAAACTGGTGCGCTCCGGTGTATTCGGCATCGGCTGCGGCCTGGCGGCACTGGGCGGTGTGCTGGCCGCGCCGCTGGTGACGGCCTCGCATGGCATGGCGGCGACCGCGGTGATCGACGCCTTTGTCATCGTGATCATCGGCGGCATGGGCAGCTTCCTCGGCTCGCTGATCGGGGCGCTGCTGGTGGCCTTCGTGCAGGTGTTCGGGAACTACTACCTGCCCGACTTCGCCCTCGCCTTCATGTATCTGGTCATGCTGCTGGTGCTGGTGGTGCGCCCCGGCGGCCTCCTCGGCAAGGAGGCCTAGCACCATGCAGAAGACGAACCCGCTGCCGGCGCTGGGGGGATTTGCGGTCATCTGTTTGCTGATCGCAGCGCCCTTCGGCCTGCCGGTCTTTGCCATGACCCTGTTGACCGAGCTCATCATCCTCGGCCTCTTTGCCATGAGCCTCGATCTGATGGTCGGCTACGCCAACCTGGTTTCGTTCGGCCACGCGGCGGCCTATGGGCTCGGCGCCTATGCCTCCGGCTATATGTTGCTGAATTCGGCCATGCCGCTGCCCGTGGTCGTGCTGCTTGCCGCGCTGTTGACAGGGAGCGTGGCGATCGGCGTGGGCTGGGTATGTACGCTTGCAACCGGCGTCTCGTTTTCCATGCTGACGCTCGCGTTTGCGCAACTTCTATATGCCATCGCCTTCAAGTGGACTTCCGTAACGGGCGGCAGCGATGGGCTTGCCGGCATTCCGCGCCGCGCGGGTCCGTTTTCCATCACCATCTTCACCAGCAAAACCGGCTTTTATTATTTCGCACTTGCCTGCTTGATCGGTGCCTATTTGCTGTGCCGCGCGCTGGTGCGCTCGCCGTTTGGCTTGGTGCTACGCGGCATTCGCGAGAACGAGGCCAAGACCTTGGTGCTGGGCTACAACACGCGCCTTTACAAGATCACGGTGATTGCAATCGCCTACGCCCTCGGCGGGCTCGCCGGCGCGCTCTATGCGCCATTTGCAGGTTTTGCCAACACCGAGTTGCTGTTTTGGCTGCTGTCGGGCCAGGCGCTGATCATGGTCATCGTCGGCGGCCAGGGAACGCTGATCGGTCCCATCCTGGGCGCGGCATTCTTCATGTTATTGGAGCACCAACTGTCCTCCTACACGGAGGCCTGGGCGTTGTTCTTTGGTCTCATTTTCATCGCCTTCGTACTGTTCGCGCCGGAAGGCATCTGGGGATTGGCTCGGCGTGCGTTCAGGCGCGGCCGAGCACCGGCCGAGGCGCACCATGGCTGAGGTGCTGCTGCAGGTCGAGGGCCTGAGCAAGCGCTATGGCGCGCTTGTCGCCGTCGACAGTGTGTCCATGCACGTGCGCAAAGGCGAGGTGCGCGCCGTCATCGGGCCCAACGGCGCCGGCAAGACGACATTGTTCCACCTGATCACGGGTGTCGTGCCACCCACCTCGGGCAGCGTGCGGTTCGGCGGCAGCGACATCACCAGACTGGCCCCGCATGCGATCTGTCAGCGCGGCCTATCGCGAACGTTTCAGTTGACCTCGCTGTTTCCACGGATGTCCGCGCGCGAGAACGCCATGCTCGCCGCCCAGGCACGGCATCCGCGCCGGTGGACGCCATTTGGCGGTGCCGACGTCTTCACCAGCGCACGCGCCGCTGGCGAAGAGGCGCTTGCGCAACTCGGTCTATCCCACGTCGCGGATCGGCCCGCCGGCTTGCTAAGTCACGGCGATCAGCGGCTGCTGGAGGTCGCCATGGCCATGGCGCAGCACCCCGAGTTGCTTTTGCTCGACGAACCGACACAGGGACTTTCGGTCGAAGAGACGGCGCAGGCGGTCGAGACACTGGCTCAGTTCCTCGACAAAGCGCACATCACGGTGCTGCTGGTCGAGCACGACATGGAGGTGGTGTTCCGTCTCGCCCACAGGATCACGGTTTTGCATCGTGGCGCCGTGATCGCGGACGACGTCCCCGAGGCCGTCAAGGCGAATGCGCGGGTGCAGGAAGCCTATCTCGGAGGCATCGAGTAATGCTCACCCTCGTCGGTCTCAATACGCATTACGGTGCCAGCCACATTCTGCAAGGCGTCGATCTGAAGCTGGCAAAGGGCCGCATTGCGGCCGTGCTCGGGCGCAACGGCGTCGGCAAAACGACGATGGTGAAGACCATCATGGGGCTGGTGCCGCCGAGTGGGGGGACGGTCAATCTCGATGATCTCACAATTACGGCCTGGCCCCCTCACCGCATAGCGCGCGCCGGCGTTGCCTATGTGCCCGAGGGTCGGCTGATCTTTCCCGACCTGACCGTGATTGAGAACGTCAGGGTGGCCGAACGCAATCCCGCCAAAGCCTGGCCGTTGCGGCGATTGCTTGAGCTTTTCCCCTCGCTGAGGGAGCGCCAGAGCAACCGCGGCTCGCAGCTTTCGGGTGGCGAGCAACAAATGCTGGCGATCGCCCGCGCCCTTGTCAGCGACCCCAAGGTGCTGCTTCTCGACGAGCCGAGCCAGGGTCTGGCGCCGCTGGTCGTACGCGAGCTCGCCCGCGTCATCCGACTGCTACGGGAGGCCGGCGTCACTATCCTTCTCATCGAGCAGAACCTCAAGCTTGCCGAAGTGGTCGCCGATGAACTGCACATCATGGCAAAGGGCCGGATCGTCTACTCGGCTGATCCGCAGCGCTTTCGCAGCGAAGAGGAGCAGGTTCGCTCGCGCTACCTGACGGTATGAGATGCCCGCGCCACAAGCCGTCAACATCGGAGGCTTGGCACGCGCGAGCGGGGTGCATTTTGCCGTGCCGCGGGGGTCGCGTCGGCGCCTTTGCCTTGTCAGAGCCATGACTTGCAGCAATTGCAGGACCGCTGTTGCGCGTCCCGCTTGAGCCACAGGTTGATCTTGCTCAGGACTTCGCCTACGCAGCCCTTAGCGGCGCGCGATCGGCTAGGCCTGATGGCTGGCGCGCCAATGATGAACCGGCACGGCCGGCACCGTCGCATCGGTCGGTGCCAAAGCTGGCTAGGCCCCCACGTGCTTTTTCCATGGGTCAGCGCTCGGGCCGGCGCCGCTGCTTTTTATTAGGGTTGAGGCATGGCCACGCGCACGCAAGTCGGAATTGTCGGCGGCGGTCCCTCGGGCTTGCTGTTGGCGCGGCTGTTGAGCTTGGCCGGAATCGAATCGGTGGTCCTGGAGAAGCGCACGCCCGAGTATCTGCGCGCCCGCGTGCGCGCCGGACTGCTTGAGCAGGGCACCGTCGATTTACTGGTCGAGGCCGGGGTCGGTGAGCGACTGAGGCGTGAGCGGCTAACGCACGACGGCGTTGAGATTGCCTTCGACGGTCGACGCCATCGCCTCGATCTTAAAGGGCTCACCGGTCAATTCGTCAGCATCTATGGCCAGGCCGAGATTCAAAAAGACCTGATGGCGGCTCACGAGGCCTCGAACAGCCCAATCGTTTACGAAGCGGAGGACGTCAGCCTGCACGGCATCATGACCGACAAGCCGCGGCTGCGCTATCACAAGGCGGGGGAGGCAAGCGAGATTGGCTGCGACTTCATCGCCGGTTGTGACGGCTTCCACGGCATAAGTCGGCAGGCGATTCCGCAAGAGGTGATCCGTATCTACGAGCGCATCTATCCGTTCGGCTGGCTCGGCATTCTGTCCGATACACGCCCGGTCAATCATGAGCTCATCTATTGCAACCACGAACGTGGGTTTGCCCTTTGCACCATGCGATCCATGACAAGGAGCCGCTACTATCTGCAGGTACCTGCCGATGAGGATGTAGCCGATTGGTCCGACGAGCGCTTCTGGAGCGAGCTCAAGCGCCGCATTCCCGTCGATGCGGCAGCGGGTCTCCAGACCGGTCCGGCAATCGAGAAGAGCGTGGCGCAGTTGCGCTCCTTCGTTGCCGAACCCATGCGCCACGGTCGGCTGTTCCTGGCCGGCGACGCCGCGCACATCGTGCCGCCGACCGGCGCCAAGGGCCTCAACTTGGCCGCCGCCGACGTGCGCTTCTTGGCCGAGGCGCTCGTGGCCTACTACAACTCGGGTCGCACCGACCTGATGGATGGCTATTCGCAGCGGTGTTTGACCCGGGTCTGGAAGGCACAGCGCTTCTCCTGGTGGATGACGACGCTGACCCACCGTTTCCCCGAGGCCAGCGCCTTCGAGCGGCGCGCACAGATGGCTGAACTAGGCTACCTCGTTGGTTCGCGGGCCGCGCAAACGGTTCTGGCGGAAAACTATGTGGGGCTGCCGATTCTCTAGGCTGCTCGGTGGGCATGCCCCGCCAGGTGAAAGGATCTATGGCAGGCGCGTGGGAGCGCATAGGCCCCGCGGTCAAGGTTGGTCGAGCGGTCCCGGGTCTGGGACGCGGCTGCGCTCTCGGTGCCAGCCGCTAACTTGACCCATAGCGGCGTTACCGCCGGGTTGTCCGTTGCGAAGCCGCAGCAGTTTTTGCCGGCACACCGAGCCCGATCAGTTTGAGCTCGCACACGATGCGTTCGAGAGGCTCGCCGGCGAGTTTGCTTCGGCTCAGTGCGGCACCGAGATAGCTCCAATACAGCAGTTGTGCACGGGTCGCCGCCAGCGGCGACGCGATGCCGGCCTCGACGAGCATCCGCTCGATGTACTCGCGTCGCCTGCGGTCGACCTCGCTCACGGCGCGCCGGGCAGCGGCGTTATTCTCTGCCCAGGTGCGCATCTGGACTTCCAGCACGGCACGCTGGCCGAAGGCGCGGCGCAACAGTGCGGTCAGGCGTTCTTCGGCCGCACCAAAGTGTTCGAGGTCGGCAATGATCGCCTCCGTCGTCGTCTCGCGCCAACGCTCGATTACTTTGTCGTGAAAAGCAGCAAGGTCGCTGAAGTGCCAATAAAAGCTGCCGCGCGAGACACCGAGTTTGCGCGCAAGTAGATCCGCCTTCAGGGCCTCGACGCCACCGTGCGCGAGCGTGCGCAAGGCAAAATCGATCCAGGCTCGTGCGGTCAGGCGGCTGGTCATCTGGACGCACCATACAGCTCTGTATTGACGGCGGCAATTCGCTAGATATACTCTCACCACCATGCACTCCTGTATGGAGGTAGCGATGCGGAATCTAGCGCTACAGGCCGCGGGCGCGCTCGCCATTTTGGTCGCGGTTGGCCACGGCCTTATTGCCGAGTTGCGCGTGTTCGCGCATGTGCGTATCGAGCCGCGCAGGTCGCGGCAGTTGTTGCGAATGGTGTGGCAAGCCAGCACCGTCGACTGGATCGCCATGGGTGCCTTGCTGATTGCGGCACCGATGTTCGGCTCCGAAACGGCGCGTCAATGGGTGGTTGCGGCGGCTATTGTCGTCTACGGCTACGCTGCGATCGGCAACGCGATGGCGACCCGGGGGCGCCACGTCGGCTGGTGCTTAATGCTCCTCGTTATCGCCCTCGCCCTGGCGGGGCGCTAGCGCGCATAGAGCAGCGATTGCCAGGCAAGGCCGCAAACGTAAGCCTTTTTGCAAAGCGTGGCCGCTAGGCTGGCCAACCATGGGTCGGCTCGGCGGTCGGCATCAGGAGCGCCTCCTCCCCGGCCTCGCCCATGGCAGCGTGGAGGCCGGCGCGCCGGGCGAGCAAAAACTCGCCCGCGGGGGAGCGGGCGCCGGCGCATGGCTTTTGTCCAGCGTTCCGCCTGCGGCTTGCAGAAGATGGCAAAAGGTCCTCAATCAGACCGGCGCCCAGACCGGCGCCCAGACCGGTGCCACGAGCGAGCCTCTCTTTCGCGGCGTGCTACAATTCGCCGGCGCCGGTGGCCTTGCCGAGCCGATCGATCGCCGAATTCAGCCCGGTCTGCTCGCTGCCCCATACCATCGCCGACGTTGCCGGGCAAACAGTGATCACGCGACGTGTGCGCCTAAGGCCAGGACAGCCGGCGGCCTGACCGACCGGCTGCGACCTGCCTCCTCGCCGGACGGCTCAGGAGTGATGATGGTGCCGCCGATGATGATGGTGGTGGCGCCAATGATGATGATGATGATGCCAACGATACTGGAAGTAGTGGTCGTGGCGGCGATAGTGGTGGTGGTGGTGATGGTGCCGTCGACGATCGTCGTACCCAACCGCCTGCACCAAGCCCGCCGCCGCGGAGGGCGTCGCCTGGGCTGCCAATGTCGACGCGGCGAGGCATATGAGTCCGCCCGTCACCGCGGCAACGAGAGAGTGTTGCATCAACTTTGCTCCTTGCGCTTTTTTTCAGCCCGGCGTGGCACCTAAGCGCTCATTGTGAGCACGTTGCGATGAACCGGCTCCGAATGGGCGGCGCTAGGCGCGGTGAAAATACGCAATGGTTGTTGGAGCTTGAACGCGGCCACGCTTGGCCGCGCCTGTCACCTGACGGCCTGCTAGGAGCTCGGCCCGACCGGCGACGGGAGGCGCCTTGCCGCCAACGCTGGCCTGCACGGCCTTGCTCATTTGCCCCGATTGATCCGCCACCCCGCGCGCGCGACTTTGCGTGCGCTTTGAAGCAATGGGCGGAGAAGCAATGGGCGGATCTTTATCGCCGGGTCGGCGCGTTGCCCGGCGGAGACGCCGACTAAAGATGCATCCTGGCGGGGCACGACCGAGTAACGGCGATTGCGAGGGCCCGCGTGCAGCCGCAGAGCTTTGAGCCTCGCCGAGCCGAGCATGCGCGGCAAGGCACGAGCTGCGGGTCTCGGTGCCTGCGTTAGGGATAATGCCGGCGGTCGGCGCGTGTCCTATCAACAGGCAAAAGCTGAGGTGACCGGCGCCGATCCACATGACGCTCTGGGAGGAACCCGTATCAGTCTGCTTCGTTGGAGATAGACCTGAAGCAGCTAGGAGTTAGCGGGCCCAGGCAAATCGGATACTGAGCATGGCCCTCTTGGTCGTCGACAGCAATGAGCCTGGTCGTCTTCGCAAATCTCGTCAGCTTGCTGCTTTGGGATATCGTGTGCACGCGGCGGCAAGCGCGGCCTCCGCCATAGCCACGATCGCCGCAACTCCGATTGAGGTTGCCGTCGTCGACGTTTGGCTTCCCGACATGGCTGGCTTGCAGCTTTGTAAGCTCATCAAGCGGCAGAACGCTGGCCTGCTCGTGCTGCAGACCGCGGCCACGTTGCCGGCGGCGCTGGATTTTGCCGATCGCGAGGAGGCCGCGGACGCTTACCTGGCCGAACCAATAGAGCCCCTGGAATTCGTCGGCGCGGTGCGCACCCTGCTGCGCCTACGAGACGCCGAGTCGCACCGGGAACTTCTGATCCGAGAACTCAGTCATCGGGTCAAGAATTCCTTGGCAATCGTGCAATCCCTCGTCAGCTTCACGCGGCGCTCCGTCGCCTCGCTCGATGAGTTTGAAGCCGTGTTGATCAGTCGCGTCCACGCCATGGCGCGGGCCCATGACATTCTCATGCAAACCGCCAGTGAGGGTGCGAGTCTGGCCTCAATCATTGAGGCTGTGATCGGACCATTCGGTCGCGAGCGCTTCCTGCTGCAGGGGCCCAATGTCTGGCTCGCCCCGAACCCCGCCGTGCGCTTCGGGCTTGCGATGCACGAGCTGGCGACCAACGCCAGCAAGCACGGCGCGCTCAGAGCAGATCAAGGTCAAGTCGAAGTGCACTGGACGGCCGACACGAGGTTGCTTCCCGGCTCGCTCAATCTGTCCTGGACCGAGCGGGGCGGCCCCGAGGTCGCGCAACCCCGCGAGAGAGGACTTGGCGCAACGCTGATTGGAACCCTGTTGGCGCCGGACACGGAGAGCGCGGCGCGGTTTGACTACCCGCCGTCCGGCCTCAAGTTTTGCGCCGGGCTGGCGTTATCCGACCGCATAAAGCTCAGATGACCCTCGCCTGGCCGTCAAAATTGGTGCCAGGATCATGGCTCTTTCTCTCAATTGGCGGGCTCGGCCAGTTCAGTGCCGTCCTGTTCACGCATGGTGCGGAAAAAATGCTCGGCATGCTGATAGAAATTTTGTGCTTCGACGGCGTCGCCGTTCACGAGCGCGGCGCGCGCCAGGGCGAGATAGCGCTCGTATTGCCGTTTGGCATCGCCGGGGGGACCGCCGCCCCCGGATTGGAATTGCGGCGCGCGCGACCGCAAATGCGGTAGGGAACCGCGATTGTTCGGGCGCCCGCGCGCGGGTCTCTGAAAGTTCTTTGCCATATTCAACCTATCTGATCGCGGCGTCTATCTGCATGCCACGCTCAATGACGCGACGCTCAATAACGAGGTGTTAATCGCGTGAGCTCGCGCAACTCACTTATGGCTGGCGCGCTTCGCTTCCGCGAGGACTGCCAATTGATCATAGGCCTCGGCGATGTCGGCCAGGATCTTCTTGCAAACCTGATCCATCGCTTGCTCGGCGTTCCGGCGCGCGTCCTCCGCGCACCGGCGCCAGTGCGTTGGTTCGTCCTCGTCGGGCGGAGGCGTAAGGCTCATGCGGGGCAAACATCCGACACAGACACGAAGTTCCGCTCCGTGAACGCTGTGTTCTCGGTCCACCCACGATTATTTTGCGCCAATGTCGCGCAACTTTGCGCGCTCGGCAAGAAGCCTATACCCATCGGCAATGAAAAGCATGACCCGCTTGCGGTCCGAATCGGCCATTGTCAAGGCGATTAGGCGAGCTTCTGCTTCGAGCCGTCGCCAGTGCTGGGCATCGCGTTGATCGTCAGGAGACCCTGGCAACATTGATCTGCTACGTCCCTCCCACCCAGGTGGCCAACGCCGATCTGCCAATTGCGTTCCAAACAAAGCGACGGCGGCCATTCTGACTTTGCGCCTCCCTGTGCCCCGGCGCATTGGAGCCTGCCGGGCTGGCTTGAGCCTGAGCGCTGGTGTGGATGGCGCAGGGGCAGGGCCCGTATTTGCCGGGCCCTCGGCGCCGCGCCGGCCGTTCACCTTTGTCATGGCGCCCCGAGGTTGCCGTCGGGCTATCCTCCCGGCAGGCCTTCGGCGCCGATGCCAGGCCTGCCTGGCCGCCTTGGCGCAAAGCCTCGGCGGCACGACCCGACAGCAACGGATGCCGGGTTAGGCAGGATCGGCCCCATCCGGCCGAACCTGATCAGCGCCTGGCGACCAGCCTTGCTCGATGCGTTGCATGAGCCAGGCCAGCGCATCCTGCCGTTCCGCAAAGACGACGTTGTGTTGCAGAACATGGTCCAGATAGACGTGGAGGCGACCGTAGTGATTGAGAATGGCAATCGGCCGGCCGCTATAGACATCCGACCAGAATTCAGGTTGCACGCAGTGCGAATGGCTTGGCGTTGTGGCCGTCTCGATCAGCATTGAGCCCCCTCGAAATGTCGAAACCACGTCGGTGGACGTTGGACCCAGCAGCCCCGCGTGCCGCCGCCGCTGCCGCGCGCAATGACGTGGGGCCACGCAAACGGTTGAGCCCGTGTCGTTGCTTGCGCCGAGGGCCTCGCGTGAGGCGCGTTCCGGCTTTCGCCGGTGGCTTTTCAGGCAAGCCTTGCGTCCCCGAGCGCAGGCTCTCCAGTGCGGTAAAAGCCAAGATGATCGCCAAGCTGGCGACCTGAAGCGCGGCGAAGACAATGAGGCTTTGCGTCATTGAGTGGTAGCTGGGCTACGCGCACTCGCACGCTTCACTGCCGCCGCTTGCGGCGGCGGCTTTACCGCGGCAGACGCCCCCCGCGCGCTCGCGCGTGGATACTAACACAACGCAAAGCTCGCGGTCGCGTTCCGACCGCGATCGAAAAAATTATTTGTGTACATGCAATTAGCGCCGCCGGATGTCACAGCGCCCCACTGCGCGACCCGCCGACAAAGGCCCGCTTGAGCCGCGGCATTGTTGGCGCAGCCGACGGGTCGTTGCCCCCAGCGGCCAATGTCGCCGAAGACCTCAGCGGCACGCCGGCGCGATTCGGGCGCTGTCGCAGGCGCGCGGCGGCGTGGGGGAGATGGAGGAGCGGAACCGGTCAGAGCGCAAGTCGTCGATCAAACGGGTGCGGGGTATCGTTCAATCGCGCAGGGCCGGCCAAGCGCCGCTCCGACTCGGGAATATACTTGCGAACATAGCGTGGCGCAGCGCCCGGCCTGACAAAAAGATTTAATTCGATAGAAGCCGCCCAAGCTGGCAAAACGTTCCAATCTTGCGCCTCCCGGCGATATGCCCGTACCGTTCGGCGTCGCCAGCGGTGCCCCTCGTTTCTTGCCCCAGGGCTGGCCTTGGGCCGTTGTTCCGGCGCCTGGCGGGGCCCATTTTGCGCGCCGCCGGCCGCAGCGCAGCCCAACCCCCTAGCCCGGATTGCCAAGGCGATTTTCGCGCCGCATCTGATCGCGCCAACGCTCGCTGCCAAACGGCAACTTGTTGGCGTCATGCACATAGTAGTCGCTGGCCGTGAACGGCGCCGCGCGCAGCACCCGGCAGGGGGCTTGACCCTTGCGCCCGCAGCGAGCCGCCACCGGGTCGAGGAGGCTTGGGAGGCTGGCGCGCGCCAAAGCAGCCGCTTGCCCACTCACCGGCCCCGCCTGGGCGGTACCAGCCGCTGCGCCGAGCAAAGCCAGCGCCAACGGCACAAACTGCACTCTGAGCCTCATCGCAAAACTCCCATGCCCGGCCGACGTTTGCCCCTCTGCCGCCAACCCTGCCCCGGCGGTCGGGGCCTCTTCCATTCTAAATGGGGAGCGCCTGGCGGCCTGTCGAGGGCGCGCGCAAAGACACGCCTTCGCGCGCAAATGTATCGACCCTTCATCTTATACTTGACGATGAAAGTCAGGAATACGTAGTGTCAGCCATTGTGTAAGCGTTGCGTAGCCAGGCGTTGTTCTGATCCCAGCCATCGCGCGTGTTTAGCGATTGCCGCCGACCCTTGCTGTTGCGCGGCAGAGGTAAGCGTTCGATGGGGGATCACATGCATAGTTCAGCTCGCGTTCCAGGATCACTGCGCCGGCCGCTGACGGGCGCCGTTCCGGAGAGCCCGCGTCGCGGGCAGCCGCGCGTCGATGTCAACGCCGCAAAGCTGATGACGGCCGCATGCCTGTTGGCGGCGTCGCCCGCCAGCCTGGCAATCGCCCAAAGTACGTCGAGCAATAACCCGCTGCCGCCGCTCAGCGTCGAGGCAAACTCGGCGAAAAAGCGGGCGCAAAGCTCACAGCCCAGCAGCGCTGGCAGCGCCGCGCCGGCACCGGCGCCCGAACCCACGCCCGAGCAAAAGGCGGCAAGCCCCTATGTCGATCCGGTGGCGCCCTACAAGGTCCAGGAGTCGGGCTCCAATAAGATCACGGAACCATTGGCCGACACGCCAAAGACAATCACGGCCGTCTCCAAGCAGGTGCTGGAGGACACGGCGACAACCTCGGTGCGCGAGCTGGCGCGCCAGACACCGGGCGTCACGCTCGGCTTCGCCGAGGGTGGCAATGCCTTTGGTGATTCCCTCTACATCCGCGGCTTCAATGCGCGCGGTGACATCTTTGTCGATGGCATGCGCGACCCGGGCAATGCCTCACGCGAGACCTTCGCCGTCGAGCAGGTCGAAATCTACAAGGGCCCGGGTGGAACCATCGCCGGACGTGGCGTCACCGGCGGCGCCATCAACCTGATCACCAAGAAGCCGAACGAGGCATACAATTTCGTCGACGTTTCGACCATGTTTGGCACCGACAAGACCGTGCGCACCACGGTCGACGTCAATCAAGTCATCAGCTCGGGCCTGGCGGTGCGCGGCAACGTGCTGTTCCATGACTCCCATGTCGCCGGGCGCGACGATGACGTGCAAGATCAGCGCTGGGGCGGACTGCTCGCCGCAACCATCAAGCCGACCGACGCCTTCAAGTTCACGATCGACTACTACCGCTTGCGCACCGACGGCGTGCCCGACTTCGGCGTGCCCTTCGATCCGCGCACCAAGTTGCCGGTTACCGAGACGGCCGGCGTGCCGCGCGACACCTGGTACGGCGACGCCAGACCGGGTCGCGACTTCATGAAGAACGAGGCCGACATCGTCACAGGCACGGCCGAATGGAAGGTATCCGATGGCGTCAAGGTGACGAGCAAGACGCGCGTCGGGCGAACCACCGTCGACTACTTGGCCTCGAGCACGGAGGAGACCTCGATCTCCGACGCCACGCTGCCCTCGACCTGGACGGCGACCGCACACAATGCCAACCGTCTGCAGCAGACGGACCTGATCGGCAACCAGACCGATGTCACACTCAAGTTCGCAACTGCGGGTTTCAGGCACACGGTCGTCGCCGGCGTGGAACTGAGCCGCGAAGAGGTCACCCAACAGAGCTACCAAAGGAACGGCGCGAACCTGCCCAACCAGGCCGTCAATCTGTTGGATCCCCAGCCGCTTTCCGCCGCGGCCCAGCTCGCCGCCACGCCCAACAATCTGACAGCGCCCATCAATCGCCTGCTCGATACGACGGCGGTCTATCTGCTTGACACCATAAAGCTCAACCCTCAGTGGACGCTCAATGCCGGGGTCCGTCTCGATCATTTCGACCGCACCGATACCGGACCCCATCCGGCGGCACCCAACCCCAACAACGACCCCAACGGATCGCGGCAAGACACGTTCTTCAATTGGAACGTGGGCCTCGTCTACAAGCCCATTCCGATCGCGGCCTTCTACGTCGCCTATGCGACGTCGACCAATCCCGTTGGCCAGGAATTGGACGCGACGCAGGTCGATTATGGCGGTTTGACCCTTTCGCTTTCCGGACTTAAGCCGGAGCAAAACACCGCCATCGAGGTCGGCACCAAGTGGGAATTGTTCAACCGACACCTGCTGGCGACGGCGGCCTTGTTCCAGACCACCAAGGAAAATGCGCGCGAGCCCAACCCGCTGGGCAATCCCAACCCACCGACGGACACGGGTGAGTTCCGCGTGCGCGGCGTGGAACTCGGCGCCCAGGGCAAGCTCACCGAACGTTGGAGCGTCTACGGCGGCTTGGTGGTGATGGAGACGGAGGTCACCGACTCCTCGAACCCGCGCTATATCGGGCGCCGGTTGGCCAACATTCCCAACACGCAATTCAACCTTCTGACGAAATATCAGCTGACGGAAAATCTAACCATCGGCGGCCAGGCCGTCTACGCGAGCGAGGTGTTTGGCGGCCTGTTCGCCGCCGGCCAGGTCGGGACGGCCGCGCAACCGGATGCCTTCAATCGCATCCCCGAACACTGGCGCTTCGACCTCCTCTCCGAGTATAGGTTCAGCAACAACTTTTCGGCGCAGCTCAATGTGGTCAACGTTACCAATGAACTGTATTACGACTCGCTCTACCGAGCGGCCACGCCGTTTGCCTTCGTTGCGCCAGGACGAGCTGGTTACCTGACGCTGAACTGGAAATACTAGTCGTCTAGCGATCGGAATAGTCCCCCGGTCGAAACACTGGGCCTCCGCGCGGCTTGGCCGGCGCGGGGGCCCACGTTGCTGGAGGATGATCGTGCTGCTGGCTATTCCGCAAGTGCTCAGCAAGGAGCAAGTCAAACGCTGCCGCCAGGTCATGGACGCGGCGGAGTGGGTCGATGGGCGCGGCACGGCCGGACCGCAATCCGGCTCGGTCAAGCACAACCTGCAATTGCCCGAGACCTCGCCCGTCGCTGGTGAGCTCGGCGCCATGGTTCTGGAGGCGCTCTCCCGCTCCCCGCTATTCATTTCTGCCGCAATTCCCATGAAAATATTTCCGCCGCTGTTCAATCGCTATGGCGTCGGCCAACATTTCGGGACGCATGTCGACGGGGCGATCCGGGCCGTACCGGGGACCCCAGTTCGTATTCGCACGGACTTGTCGGTCACGCTGTTTTTGGCGGAGCCGGAGGAATACGACGGTGGCGAGTTGACGGTTGAGGATAAATACGGGGTGCACGAGGTGAAACTGCCGGCCGGCGACATGGTGCTTTACCCGGCGACCAGTTTGCATCACGTCAAGCCCGTCAGCCGCGGGACGCGGGTCGCTTCGTTTTTTTGGCTGCAAAGCATGATCCGCGACGATGGCGCGCGCTCCTTGCTGTTCGACCTCGACCAGACCATTCAGGAGCTTTCGAGCGAGCGCGGCGTGCAGGATGCGGCGTGCGTGCGCCTGACCGGCATTTACCACAACCTGATCCGCTATTGGGCGGAGTTATAAGGTAAATGCAGCGGTCTAGGTCGCCCCGGCACGGGTCCGCAAGGATCGTTGCGAACTTGGAGCAGGCATGTGAAGAGTTGGGCACGCCAAATCGACCCTGTGCGCAGGCGATCGCTCTGCGTGCAGCCAAGCGCGAGGTAGATAGCACCTTGAGGATGGCAAGCCTCCGACGCGGCGTCACGATCGGGCGGCGGCGACGCTGGCCGGCCCGGCTCGTGGGGCTGGTTCTCGCAATCATCGCCCTGTTGGGGCAGCTGCCCCAGTACGCGGCAAGCCAGCCGGCGCCGCCCGCGGAAGTGCCGGTCATCGGCAGCGCGCATCTGCCGCGCGACCTGTCGCCGTGGTCGATGTTCATGTCGGCCGACCTTATCGTGCAGTCGGTCATGGTCGGTCTCGTCTTTGCATCGCTCGTCACCTGGACCATCTGGTTGGCCAAGAACATCGAGCTTTGGCTGGCGTCGCGCCGATTGCGCCGGGCGCTCGCCACGCTCGCCGGCGCGCGCACGCTTGCCGATGCCTATGCCGCGCTCGGCAACCGGCGCGGCGTCGCGCCGGCCCTCGTGCAGGCCGCCCACTTGGAGTTGCGGATGTCCGCCGACCTTAACGACAAGGCCGGCATCAAGGAGCGGATCGGCACGCGTCTGGCGCGGCTCGACAGCGCCGCCGGCCGTCACATGAATCGGGGCACCGGCGTGCTCGCCACCATCGGCGCCACCGCACCTTTCGTTGGTCTGTTCGGCACCGTCTGGGGCATTATGAACAGCTTTATTGGCATCTCCAAAGCGCAAACGACCAACCTCGCCGTGGTGGCGCCCGGCATTGCCGAAGCGTTGCTGGCGACCGCGATCGGCCTATTTGCCGCGATTCCCGCGGTCATTATCTACAATCAGTTCGCACGCTCGCTCGGCCGCTACCGGGCGCTGGTGGGCGACGCTTCGGCGGAGGTGTTGCGCCTCGTTTCGCGCGATCTCGATCGCGGGCAGGCGCACGTGGAGCTGGCGAGAGCGGCGGAGTGAGGGATGGCGGCGCGCCTCGAGGATGGCGATGATGACAGCGCCGAGCTGCACGAAATCAATGTGACGCCCTTCATCGACGTCATGCTGGTGCTGCTCATTATCTTCATGGTGGCAGCCCCGCTCTCAACCGTGGATGTTGCCGTCGATTTGCCGGTATCGACCGCCAAGCCGCAACCTCGACCCGAGCAGCCGCTGTTCCTGAGCATCAAGGGCGACCTGTCACTGGCGCTCGGCAACACTCCGGTTCCCGCCGGGCAGCTGGCCGCGGCGCTCGATGCCGCGACCTCGGCCGACCGCGACAAGCGCATTTTTCTCCGCGCCGACAAATCGGTTCCCTACGGAGAGCTGACGCGCGTCATGAACCTTTTGCGCGCGGCCGGCTATTTGAAGGTGGCCCTCGTCGGCCTCGAAGGTGTCGAGCCGGCGCCGCCCATCCTGCCGCCGGACCCGGCAACACGCCCATGAACGCCAGCGCCGACATGCTCGAGCCGCGCCGCGTCTTCATCGCGCGCTGGTTCGGCGCGGCGATCCTGATCGTGGCCGCGCATATTGGCTGCACGGCCCTGGCGGTCATGCGCTGGCAGGAGCAAGAGGTTGCCGACGCCGCCGCCGGCGCGATGCTGGTCGACATGGTGCCGGCGCCCGCCGTGCCGGTCGACTCACCCGACGTCGCCCACGGCCCTCGCGTCGAGGAGGCGATGCTGGCCCCGCCGCCGACCGTCGAAAGCAAGGATACCCCCGTCCCCGAGGAGCAACCCAAGCTCGACCCGGCGCCGTTGGCGCCCGAGCCCGAGGTGGCGCTGCCGATGGAAAGGCCGGTCGAACCGGACGAACCCAAGCCAGAGGACGTCAAAGAGGAGGTCAAGCAGAAGGTCGAGACGCAGGAATCGGCCGCCCCCCTGACCATGGCACCGCCCAAGGTCGAGCCCACCGAGGAACCGGTGCAGGCCGCCCCCGCCGCCGGTCAGTCTTCCGAACGCGTGAAACGGGTCGAGGCCAACTGGCAGAAGGCGCTCGTCTCCCATCTCAACCGCTTCAAGCGCTATCCCGACGGCGCCCGCGCGCGCGGTGCCCAGGGCTCGGTACTGGTGGAGTTTACGATCGATCGCTCCGGCAAGGTCGTGGCCTCGCGCGTGCTGCGTCAGTCCGGCTCGAGTTTGCTCGACGAGGAGGCCATCGCCGTGCTGCAGCGGGCAAGTCCGCTGCCCGGCCCACCCGCGGAGATGACGGGTGAGCTCTTCCCGCTCACGCTGCCCATTCAGTTCCGCATAAAATAGCCAAGGTACCTTAGGGGCGCGCCTCGCGATCCTTCTGCCTGCCGAACCAGCGCTTGAACCAGCTCAATTTCTTGCCGGGCTCAGCGCTGGCCGTGGCCGTCGCCGCTTGCACCTCCCCCGGCGCGGCCGCAACCGGCGCCGGTCCGCCCACCAGCGTGCTGAATTTTTCGAAGAACTCGTCGGCCAGCTTCTTGGACGTCGAATCGATCAGGCGGCCGCCGAGCTGCGCCAGCTTGCCGCCGACATCGGCTTTGACATCATAGCGCATCAGCGTGCCACCTCCCTCGTCGCTGAGCATCACCTTGGCGCCACCCTTGGCATAGCCGGCGACGCCGCCGCTGCCTTCACCCGCGATGCGGTAGCTGTTGGGCGGGTCGAGGTCCGACAATCTGATCTTGCCGTTGAAGGTGGCGCGCACGGGTCCAATCTGCAGCTTCACGCGCGCCGTCATCTCGGTTGCAGACAGCATTTCGAGCAGCTCGCAGCCGGGGATGCACTGCCGCAGGATTTCCGGGTCGTTGAGAGCCGCCCATACGGCCGCTCGGCTTGCCGCAATGCGGCGCTCACCGCTCATATCCATGCGAGCTCTCCTTTGCTGCCATCGTGCACTCTGCCGCCGCCGCCCTGGCCGTCCTCGCCCCTGCGAGGCGATGCCCTCGGCGGCGAGATTCGACGACCTGGGCTAGGATCGAAAGGGCAATTTCTTCCGGCGTGACGGCGCCAATGTCGAGGCCGGCCGGACAAACGATCGCCGCTAGGCGCTGCTGGGCGAAGCCCTTGGCGGCGAGCGCGCCGCGCAAAGCTGCGGCTTTGCGGCGCGAGCCGACCATGGCGACGTAGCGGGCGCCGCTCGAAATCGCCGCCGTCAGGGCGGCCTCATCGCCCTGGCCCTGCGTGGCGACCACGACATAGCGCTCCGCCGGTGCAAGATGACCGAAATCATCCCCGTCGACGACGCGATCGGGCATTGTCAATTTTGCCTGCTCCTCGCTCAGCCCGGCGCTGGCGATGGCGAACCCCAGCGCTTTGCCGAGTTGGGCAAGCGCGATGGCGACCGCACTGGCGCCGCAGATTATAAGCTCGGGTTCGGGCAAGACGGGCTCCACGAAGATGTCCATGCTGCCCTGGCTCGGGCACATGTTACGCGCGAATTCCACGCCGGCCTTGGCTTGGCCGGGCTCCACGCCGAGCTCCGCCAGCGCGTCCTCGGGCTGCACGGAAATGAGGCGCGGGCGACCGTCGCCCAGGGCCGCGCGCGCCGCGGCCACGACCGCGGCCCGCGCACAACCACCCCCGATCCAGCCTGCCGACACGGTGCCGTCGGCGCGGATCAGCGCCTTGGCACCGGCCTTGGCGGCGGTCAGCGCCACGGTGCGCACGACGGTGGCAACCGCAAATGGCTCGCCGGCTGCCTTCATTGCCTTTAATTCGTCGATGAGGTCGAAGGGCTGTTGCATTGGATCAACCACGCCTAGAGCCGTGCCAGATATGGTTCGAGGGCGGCCAAGGATTTGAGATTGTGGGCCGGTGCGAACAAATCGACATAAGGTAGGGCCGCCTGCATGCCTTGCGCGATCGGGGCATAGCCTTCCCAGCCAAGCATGGGGTTAAGCCAGACGATGCGTCGGCAGCGCCGCTTGAGTTGCCGCATTTCGGCGGCAAGCGCGGCCGGCGTGCCCGTGTCGTAACCATCGGAAATGATGAGCACGCAGGTGCGCGAACCAATGACGCTGGGAGCGTGCCAGCGGTTGAAGGTGGCAAGGCTTTCGCCGATGCGCGTGCCGCCGCCGGCACCTTGCGCCAACAGCGACAGCCGCTCGAGGGCGCGGTCAACGTCTTTTTCGCGCAGGGCCGCCGAGACGTGCGCGAGCCGGGTATGGAACAGGAACGCCTCCGCCTCCCGGAAGTGGTCAAGCACGCCGTGTATAAAGCGCACGAATAGGCTGGTGTAGAGGCTCATGGAGCCGGAAACGTCGAGCAGCATCACCAGCCGCAACGGCTTTAGCTTGCGGCTGCGCCACATCAGCTCAATCGGTACCCCGCCGTGGCAGACGTTGCGGCGAATGGTGCGTCGCAGGTCGAGGCGGATGCCCTTTGTGCGCGCGCGCTGGCGGCGGCTGAGCCGCCAGCGCATCTTGCTGGCGAGTCGCGCCGCCAGCGCCTGCGTCTCGGCAATGGCGTCGGGATCGGCGAGTTTGCGGAAGTCGGTCTCGGCGAGATGCTCGGCGCGTGAGGCACCCTCCATGCGGCCGACCCCGTCTTGGGGTTTTTCCAAACCGCTCGGATCGTTGCCGGCGATGCGTTGGGTCAGGATCTCGACGGCCGCCTCGCTCAGCTTTTCGATCGGCTGCCGTATGGTGGTGAGCGGCGGCGCGAGCAGGCTGGCGAGCGTGATGTCGTCGATGCCGACAACCGATACGTCCTCCGGGACCGAGCCGCCCTTGTCGCGCACCGCGGCGCAGGCGCCCAAGGCATGCATGTCGTTAAGGGCGACCAACGCGGTCGGAGCGTCCGCCAGCTCGAGCAGCTCCAAAGCCGCCATGCGGCCGTGCTCGGCCCCGTGGGTGTCGTCGTCGCCGAGCGCGCTGTCGATGCCTGCCGCGATCAGGCGCGGGGCGGAACCGATCCCGGCCTCGTTCAGCGCCTGGCGGTAGCCGTCGAGCCGGTCGCGGCGCGACATCGTCGGCGTCGCACCGGAGATGTAGCCGATCCGGCGATGGCCGAGCTCGACGAGATGGCGGGTGGCGAGATACCCGGCCCTCCTGTTGTCCATGCTGACGCTGTCGACCGGCGGCACCGTGCCGGTGGCGGTGGTGACCAGGTCGAACGCCACCAGCGACAGGCCGCGCTTCATGAGCTCGCTGAAATGGCCGAGATCGGCGGGCGATGACCCGGCGATGACGCCGCGAATGCCGAAGTCGAAGAAATCGCCGGCGTAGCTGCGCTCCCGCGCCGGATCGCGCAGGCTGTTGCCGAGCACGACCTGGAAGCCGCGGGCCTGCGCCGCCACTTCCACCGCCCAGGCGACGGCGCCGTGAAACGGATTGGCCACCGAGGGAACCAGCAGACCGATCATCTGACTGACGCCGGTCTTGAGCTGGCGTGCCGTCCGGCTCGGACGATAGCCGAGCCGCTCGATGGCCTCCTCGATCCGCGCCATCGTCTCCGGACGCATGCGATCGGGGCGCCCGTTCAGCAGGTTGGAAACCGTGCTGGCGGAGGTTCCGGCCATCGAGGCAACATCGCGGATGCGTGGCCTGTCAACCATCGCCTGCTTCCCCTCCGGGACGAGGATGTGCCCGACTTGCAATCCACCACCGGCCGGTGGTAGATCGATGTATTAAATCGATCTACTAGATCGTTCTACCATCGGCGCGGAACTGCCGCAAGCGACTCGTCGCGGAGGGATCGATCGACGACTGTCGGGTCGCGTGACGGGGCATCTCAGGTGCAACGAAGTCGAGAGCTGGCGAGGATCAGCCCGCCTGCGCCGTGCTCCGGCCGGCCTCCGGCGCTGCCTTGTCCTGTAGCCGCGCCAGCTCGGCGATCGGTATGTGACAGCGCAGGGCATGACCGCCGCCGGCGCCGGCGAGCGCCGGCTCCTGTTCCTCGCAGACCGGCCCGATCTTGCGCGGGCAGCGCGTGTGGAAGACGCAGCCGGACGGCGGCATCGCAGCGCTCGGGATCTCGCCCTGCAGCCGGATGCGGACGTGGTCGCGGCCGTCCATGGTCGGCGCCGAGGAGAGCAACGCCTCGGTGTACGGATGGTGCGGGCCGTTGAACACGTCTTCGGCGTCGCCGAATTCCATGATGCGGCCGAGATAGAGCACGGCGATCTTGTCGGAGAGATAGCGCACGACGCCGAGATCGTGCGAGATGAAGACGTAGGAGACCTGCCGCTCGCGCTGCAGGTCCGCGAGCAGGTTGAGGATCGCTGCCTGCACCGAAACGTCGAGCGCCGAGGTCGGCTCGTCGCAGACGATGAACTCAGCCTCTGAGGCCAACGCGCGCGCGATCGCGATGCGCTGGCGCTGGCCGCCGGAAACCTTGATGCCGCGGTCGCCGACCATGGTCGCCATTCCCTGCGGAAGGGAGTCGATGAAGTCGCATCGCGCCGCCATCGCCGCGCGCAGTACCTCGGTGTCGGTCGCACTGGGGCGGCCATAGCGGATGTTCTCCATGATCGAACGGTGGAACAGCGAAATATCCTGCGGAACAACCGAGATGGCTTCCCGCAGGCTTTGCTGCGTCACCTTTGCGATATTCTGGCCGTCGATGGTGATGCTGCCGCCCTGCACGTCGTAGAAGCGCTGCAGCAGCGTGAAGAGACTGGATTTGCCGCCGCCGGAATGGCCGACAAGGCCGACCCGTTGGCCCGGCTGGATCCGCAGGCTGAACCTGTCGAAAACCTGCTGGCCGCCGGGATACGTGAATGAGACATTGTTGAAAGCGATCGCTGCGCCGCTCTTGACCAGCGCTTCGGCCTCCGGGTGATCCTTCAACTCGTGCGGCTGCAGCAATGTTGCGATCGCTTCGGTGAGGCGCGCAACATGCTGGGTGACATCGACCAGCGCCACCGCCAGGTCGCGCGTTGCGCTCAGGATGGCAATGCCGAGCGTGCATACCAGCACGACATCGCCGGTCGTGGCCGCGCCCTTCTGCCACAGCGAGACCGCCCAGGCCAGCATGCAGATCGTGAGGACAACAGTCACGCCGGCATGCAGGATCCTCACCTTTTCGAGATAGCGCAGGCTCTTGCCGCGCGCCCTGAGTTCCTGGTTCACGGTGGCGTCAAACCGGTCGTGTTCATGGCCGAAGCCGCAGAAAGCCCGCACCAGCGGCAGATTGTTGACGACGTCGACCATTTCGCCATCGACGGCGGCGGCCCTGTTTGCGAATTCGTCATGCAAC
>Ga0081540_1000723_pt1 | contig 30449 bp, 21 predicted proteins | sample TabmetS2T1R1_FD_71024 | JGI IMG/M metagenome (GOLD analysis project Ga0081540, IMG submission 71024) | Tabebuia heterophylla rhizosphere microbial communities from the University of Puerto Rico - S2T1R1 | ecosystem: Host-associated > Plants > Roots > Rhizosphere ...
GGCGCGGGGGGCGCGCGTCGTGTTCGGCCGCTGGTGGGGGGCGGGGGGCCCCCCGCCGTACTGGCCGTGGGTGCAGGCGCTGCGCGGCTACGCGCGCGAGACGGGCCGCGACGCGCTCGCCGCGCAGGTGCGCGACGCGGGCGGCGACATCCTCGCGGCGCTGGTGCCCGAGCTGGCCGAGCTCACGTCCGGCGGCGCGGTCCCGGCGCTCGACAGCGAAGGCGCGCGCTTCCGCCTCTTCGAGGCGGTCGGCGCCCTGCTGCGCCGCGCCGGCGACGAGCAGCCGATCGTCGTCGTGCTCGACGACGTGCACGCGGCCGACGAGCCCTCGCTGCTGCTGCTGCGCTTCGTCGCCCGCGAGGTCGCCGACAGCCCGGTGATGGTCGTCGGCGCGTTCCGCGACGTCGATCCCACCCTCAGCGATCCGCTCACGGCGGCGGTGGCCGATCTCGTCCGCGAGCCGCACGCGACCCAGATCGCGCTGTCTGGCCTCAGCGAGCGCGAGATCGGCGAGTACATCGAGCTTGCCGCCGGGGTGGAGCCCCACGACGCGCTGGTGGCCGCGATCCACGGGGAGACCGAGGGCAACTCGCTGTTCGTAGCGGAGGTCGTCCGCCTGCTCGACTCCGAGGGCCGGCTCGGCGAGCGGGCCGCCGCGCTGCGGATCCCGCCCGGGGTGCGCGCGGTGATCCTGGAGCGCCTCGCCCGGCTCTCGCCGCGCTGTCGCGACGTGCTGGCCTGCGCCTCGGTCCTCGGGCGCGAGTTCCGCCTCGACGTCCTCGGCCACGTCACCGCGCTGGAGCGCGACGGGCTGCTCGACGGGCTCGACGAGGCGGTGTCGGCGCGCGCGGTGCTCGACGTCCCCCGCTCACCCGGGCGGCTGCGCTTCGGGCACGCGCTCATCAGGGACGCGCTGTACGAGGACCTCGCGCCGATGCGCCGGCTGCGGCTGCACGAGCGCGCGGGCGCCGCGCTCGAGGAGGTGCACGCCGCGGACCTCGACGCCCATCTCTCCGAGCTGGCCCAGCAGTACGTCGCGGCGGCGCCGGCCGGGCTCGTCGACAAGGCGGTCGGGTACGCGCGGCGCGCCGGCGACCGTGCGGTCTCCCAGCTGGCCTACGAGGAGGCCGTGCGCCAGTACGAGACGGCGCTGGCGCTCGCGGTGGACGAAGTCGCGCGCTGCGAGCTGCTGCTGGCCCTGGGCGAGGCGCGGTCGCGGGCCGGCGACCAGGGCGCGGGCAAGGAGGCGATGCACGAGGCCGCGCAGCTGGCCGAGCGCCTGGGCCTGGCCGAGCAGCTGGCACGCGCAGCGATCGGCTACGGCGGGCGGATCATCTGGGAGGTCTCGCGCGACGACGCGCGGCTGATCCCACTGCTCGAGCGCGCGCTGCAGGCGACCGGCGACGCCGACAGCGCGCTGCGCGTCCGGCTCATGGCACGGCTGGCCGGAGGCCCGCTGCGCGACGCGAGCTTTCCGCCCGAGCGCCGGGCGAAGCTCAGCGAGGAGGCGCTGGCGATGGCGCGGCGGCTCGACGACCCGGCCACGCTGGCGTTCGCCCTGCACGGCTACATCCTGGGCCACCACTCGCCGGAGCACACGCGCGCACAGCTGCAACTGACCACCGAGCTCGTCGCGGTGGCGCGCCGCTCGGGCGACCTGGAGCGGGCGTTCGACGGCCACGAGGAGCGCCTCTGCGCGCTCGTCGAGCTGGGGGAGGTGCAGGAGGCCCAGCGCGAGGTCGCGGTAATGGAGGCCGTCGCCGGCGAGCTGCGCCAGCCGTCGCAGACATGGCTGGCTGCCGTGTACCGGGCGCTCCTGGCCCTGCTCGAGGGCTCGCTCGACGAGGCCGAGCGCCTGGTCGCGTCGGCGCGCGTGCTCGGCGAGCGAACCCAGAGCTGGAACGCCGCGGTGAGCCATGGGCTCCAGCTCTACGTCCTGCGGCGCGAGCAGGGCAGCCTCGCCGACGTCGAGGGGCTCGCGCGCAGCTTGGCCGCAGCGAACCCGACCTACCCGATCCTGCGCTGCGTGCTGGCTCACGTGCTCGCGGAGACCGGGCGCAGCGACGAGGCGCGCGCGGTGCTGTCCGCGCTGGCCCGCGATCGCTTCGCCGCGCTGCCGTTCGACGAGGAATGGCTCGTGAGCGCCACGCTGCTCGCCGACGCGGCGAGCAGCCTGGACGAGCCCGGGCCCGCGGAGGCGCTCTACGACCTGCTGGCGCCCTATGGCGACCGGATCGCGATCAGCTACCCCGAGATCAGCACGGGCGCGGTCGCGCGCAGCCTGGGGCTGCTGGCGGCGCTGACAGGCAACCGCCGGGCCGCCGCGCGGCACTTCGACGACGCGATCGCGCTGCACCTGCGCATCGGAGCGAAGACCTGGCTGGCCCGCACCCAGGCCGACCGCGCGCGCGTGCTCGGCGGCTAGGCGGTCGCTTCGTCGGCGTCCAGCGCCTCGACGGCCTCGTTGCGCGTCGGGCGGATCGTGAAGATCTGGTCCAGGCCGGTGATCTCGAACGTCTTGGCGATGTTCGCATCGGTGTTGACGATGGTCAGCACCCCGTCGCGAGACCGAAGCCGCTTGACCGCGCCGATGAGGACGCCCAGCGCTGTCGAGTCGAGGAACGTCGTCTCGGTGAGGTCGACCACGATCCGCGTGCGCCCGGACTCGAGCGCCTCGCCCAGGGCCGACTTCAGCTCCGGAGCGGTGAACAGGTCGATCTCGCCGGCGACGGCCACGACCTGCCGGGTGTCGTCGATCGGTTCGCTGGTGAGGTTGAACTCGGGTGGCATCGGCCCCTCTAGGTTGACGGATCTGGCGCTTGCGCGTCGACCTGCACGCTCAACTTCGGAAGTTCAGGCGGAGGACGAGCTCGCCGGCTTCGCCGTCGGCGGCGGTTCCTGCCTGCACGTCGTCGGCGACGCGGTCGAAGACGTTGCCGACCCCGGGAAGGTCGCCGTCCGCGAGCAGACGGCGCGCACCGTCTGGCCGCAGCTGGCCGACGCGGAGCTCGAGGCGCTCGTCGTCGGCGGCGACGACGACGTGGACGTGGCTGTTGCGCGCGTGGACCGGGGCATGCGCCGCGACGGCGTCGGTGAGCAGGATGGCGTCGTCCAGCCGGTCGATCGGGCACTGGGCGCGCGCCGCCAGCATGCCGACGACGCGGCCGAGGACCGCGCCCACGAGCGGGCCGCTGCGGACGTGGACGACCGCCTCGTTCGTGACGGCCTGGTCGGTCATGCGAACGCCCCGGGCGAGACCGGCGATCCCAGGTCGAAGGTCATGCGCACCTCGGTCTCCTCGAGGCGCCCCGTGCCGAGCTCCAGCGACTCGGCCAGGGTCGCGATGAGCGGCAGTCCGAGGCCGAGGCCGGGACTGTCCGGGCGCGGCACGATCCCGCGTCCGCGGTCGATGACGACGAGGTAGAGGCGCCGGTCGTCGATCGAGGCACGCAGCCCCATCGGGCCTTCGCCCTCGGGGTAGGCATGGACGACGACGTTGGTGCACGCCTCGGTCACCGCGAGCTTGATGTCCGACAGGGTCTGGTCGTCGACGTCGAGGACCTCGCCGAGCCCACCGACGGCATGTCGGACGACCGCGACGTTCTCCGCGCGCGCCGGGAGGGTGATCTCGAGGTCCGGCGTCTCGGTCTCGGTGCGATGCGGGTCCTGCACCTCCGTCATGGCGCGGTGATCCGCCCGCATGCTGCGTTGCTCACTGCTCTCCTGGTCACCAATCGCCCCCAATTGCACTTCTGATGCCGCACTCCGTTCACCGACATCGCGGAGAATACGCCCGCGAGCCGTCTCAATACCCCTTGGGCCCCCCGGGTTAACGACGTCGGGACGCCCGAGGGCGTCCCGACGCTGATGTGGGGGAGGTCATCGCATCGCGCCGGGGCAGGGGTCCGGCGACAGTCCTTGATGCGATTATGTGGCGGGCATCCCGCCCGCATCGCAACCCCTTCCCCACGCTCGGCGGATGCAAGCACGACTCCGTTGGGCAACGAACACGTCGGCGGCCGGGACGTTCATCAGGGGTCGTCGTCGCTAAACGCCAGCGCGAGGCTCGCGCCCTCCAGGCCGCAGCCCAGGCACGCGAGGAGCTTCATCCGCGCCGCCTGCGGCGACAGCGAACCGGCGGGGACCGCCCCGCTGGCGCGCAGGTCGCCCTCGGCACCATGGAAGCCGTACGTCGAGGAGAGCATCACGCCGCGCTCGGGGCGCACCGAGAGCACCACCGGCATCCGCTGCGCGGCCGCGCGCACGCGCTCGAGCCCCGCGGGGGAGAGGTGCCCGCCGCCCAGCGCGGCGACGACGGCGCCGTCGGCGGGCGCGTCGAGCGCAGCGAGATCGTCACCCAGCGTCGCGGCGATGACCGGCACGCGGAAGTCCAGGCGCTCGGGCGCGAGCGCGCGCGCCGGGCGCACGGGCCGCGCGCGCAGGGCGACGCGGCCCTCGACGACGCGTCCCACCGGACCGCCGCCCGGCGTGCCGAACGCGCTCGGGCCCGCCGAGTCGACCTTGCGCGCGCCGCGCGCGGCGTGGATCTCGCCGCCGAAGACCACCACGCAGCCGATGCCCGCGGCGGCCGCTGCCCCGGCCACCGCCACCGCGTCGACGAGGTTGGCGGGTCCGTCGGCGCCCAGGGCGCTGGCCGGACGTATAGCTCCGGTGAAGACCACCGGCGCCTCCGTGGCGTGCATGAGGTCACACAGGAACGCGGTCTCCTCGAGCGTGTCGGTGCCATGTGTGACGACGACGCCGCGGCCGGCGGCCGCCTCGGCGGCCGCGGTGCGCGCCACGCCGAGCGCGTCGGCAAGGCCGATGTGGGCTCCCGGAAGCCCGAGAAGCTCGCGCGACTGCACGCCTTCAAGGCCCACGGCGTCGAGCAGCTCGGCCGGCCCGGAGGCCGGTACGGCGCGCTCTCCGCGCATCGCGATCGTGCCGCCGGTGGCCAGGACGACCACTTCACGTTCCATCATCGGCCTGCCTATCATGTTCGGTCCATTCTCGGGTTCGCCCGCCGCGCCACGGGGACTCACAGATGAACCACCGCATGCCGCCACAGGCCGACGGCCTCTACGACCCTAGGTACGAACACGACGCCTGCGGCGTCGCCATGGTCGCGCGGCTGGACAACGTCCCCGGGCACGACGTGGTGGTCAAGGCGCTCGAGGCGCTCGACAACCTCGAGCACCGCGGCGCGGAGGGCGCCGACATCCGCACCGGCGACGGCGCCGGCATCCTGGTCCAGCTCCCGCATTCCTTCTTCCGCGCGGCGGTCGACTTCGAGCTGCCGTCCCCGGGCCGCTACGGCGTGGCGATGTGCTTCCTGCCCAACGACTCCGGCCACCGCCGCCAGATCGAGGAGCTGCTCGAGCTCAACGCGCGCGTCGAGGGCCAGCGGGTCCTGGGCTGGCGCGACGTCCCGGTCGACGACGACCACGTCGGCGACACCGCCAACGAGTCGCGCCCCTTCATCCGCCAGCTCTTCGTCGAGGCCGGTCCCGGCTTCGAGCACGATCAGGACGCCTTCGAGCGAAAGCTCTACGTCATCCGCCGCATCGTCGAGCTGGCGATCGGCCCGGACTTCTACGCACCGTCGTTCTCGAGCCGCACCGTCGTCTACAAGGGCATGCTCAAGGCGCCCCAGCTGCGCCATTTCTACCCCGACCTGCAGAGCGAGCGGTTCGCCAGCGCGCTGGCCCTCGTGCACAGCCGCTTCTCGACCAACACCTTCCCGAGCTGGGAGCTCGCGCACCCGTACCGCGTGATCTGCCACAACGGCGAGATCAACACGCTGATGGGCAACGTCAACTGGATGCGCGCGCGCGAGTCGCAGCTGGCGTCGGAGCTGTTCGGCATCGACCTGCAGAAGGTGCTGCCGGTCGTGCGCCCCGGCGGCTCGGACTCGGCGACCTTCGACAACGTGCTCGAGCTGCTCATGCTCGCCGGCCGGTCGCTGCCGCACGCGGTGATGATGATGATCCCGGAGGCCTACCAGGACCGGGACGACCTCTCCGACGAGCTCAAGGGCTTCTACGCCTTCCACTCCTGCCTCATGGAGCCGTGGGACGGGCCGGCCGCGGTGGCGTTCACCAACGGCCGCGTCGTCGGCGCCACCCTGGACCGCAACGGCCTGCGGCCCGGCCGCTGGGTGGAGACGAAGGACGGCTACGTCGTCCTGGGCTCGGAGACCGGGATGCTCAGCGTGCGCCCGGAGAACGTCAAGCGCCTCGGTCGCCTGCAGCCGGGCAAGATCTTCCTGGTCGACCTCGAGCAGGGGCGGATCGTCGAGGACTCCGAGGTCAAGCGCACGATCTCCACGCAGAAGCCGTACGGCACCTGGTTCGACGAGCACGTCGTGCACTTCAACGACCTGCCGAAGGCAGCTGCTGCCAGCCGCACGTCCGAGCTGCCGCTGCGCCAGGGCCAACTCGCGTTCGGCTACACCCAGGAGGACCTGCGCGTGCTGCATGCGCCGATGGCGCGGGCGGCCGAGGAGCCGGTCGGGTCGATGGGCAACGACGCAGCGCTGGCGGTCCTGTCCGATCAGCGCCCGCCCCTGTTCAGCTACTTCAAGCAGCTCTTCGCGCAGGTCACCAACCCGCCCATCGACTCGATCCGCGAGTCGATCGTCATGTCGCTGGGGACCGGGGTCGGCGCCGAGGGCAACCTGCTGACCGAGAGCCCGCAGCACGCACACCAGCTCGTCATGGAGCAGCCGATCCTGCGCAACGACGAGCTCGAGACGCTGCGCGAGGTCTCCACCGACGTCTTCCGGGCCCACACGATCGACATCACCTGGCCGATCGCCGAGGGCCCGGCCGGGCTGCAGAAGCGCCTGGCCAACGTCTGCGACGAGGCGACCGACCACATCGCGGCCGGCATCAACATCCTCATCCTCTCCGACCGCGCCACCGGCCCCGATCGCGCGCCGATCCCCTCGCTGCTGGCGGTCAGCGCCGTTCACCACCACCTCGTGCGCGAAGGCACTCGCCTGCGCGCGGGCCTCGTCATCGAGTCCGGCGAGCCGCGCGAGGTCCACCACTTCGCCGTGCTCCTGGGCTACGGCGCCAGCGCCGTGAACCCGTACCTCATGCTCGACACCGTCGACGAGCTCGCGCTCGACGGCCGCATCGCCGGCGTCACCGATCCCGACGAGGCCGAGGCGCGGATCGTCAAGGGCCTGGGCAAGGGGCTGCTCAAGACGATCTCCAAGATGGGGATCTCGACGATCCAGAGCTACTGCGGCGCGCAGATCTTCGAGGCGGTCGGCCTCGAGCGCCAGCTCATCGACCGCCACTTCACCGGCACCGCGTCGCGCATCGGCGGCGTCGGCCTGACCGTCCTCGCCCGCGAGGCGCTCGACCGCCACGTGCGCGCGTGGCCGGGCTCCCACGAGGACCTGCTGCCGGTCGGCGGCGTCTACGCCTGGCGGCGCGACGGCGAGCGCCACATGTGGAACCCCGAGACGATCGCGCTGCTGCAGCACGCGGTCCGGTCGGGCGATGGCAACGCGCAGCAGAAGTACGACGAGTACGCCGAGGCGATCAACAGCGACGCGGCGCGCAAGGCGACGCTGCGCGGGCTGCTGAAGTTCCGCGCCGACCTCGACCCCGTGCCGCTCGAGGACGTCGAGCCCGCCAAGGAGATCGTCAGGCGCTTCGCCACGGGCGCGATGTCGCTGGGCTCGATCTCCACCGAGGCCCACGAGACGCTGGCCATCGCGATGAACCGCCTCGGCGGCCGGTCGAACACGGGCGAGGGCGGGGAAGACCCCCGCCGCTTCGTGCGCGACGACAACGGCGACTGGCGCCGCTCGGCGATCAAGCAGGTCGCGTCGGGCCGCTTCGGGGTGACCATCCACTACCTGGTCAACTCCGACCAGCTGCAGATCAAGATGGCCCAGGGCGCCAAGCCCGGCGAGGGCGGTCAGCTGCCGGGCCACAAGGTCGACAAGTACATCGGCTGGGTGCGCCACACCACCCCCGGCGTCGGCCTCATCTCGCCGCCGCCGCACCACGACATCTACTCGATCGAGGACCTCAAGCAGCTCATCTACGACCTGCGCTGCGCCAACCCGACCGGCAGCGTGTCGGTCAAGCTCGTCTCCGAGGTCGGCGTCGGCACCGTCGCCGCCGGCGTGGCGAAGGCCAACGCCGACCACGTGCTGATCTCCGGCCACGACGGCGGCACCGGCGCCTCGCCGCTGAGCTCGATCCAGTCGGCGGGCGTGCCCTGGGAGATCGGGCTGGCCGAGACCCAGCAGACGCTGCTGAAGAACGACCTGCGCTCGCGCATCGTCGTGCAGACCGACGGCCAGCTGAAGACGGGGCGCGACGTGGCCATCGCCGCGTGCCTGGGCGCCGACGAGTTCGGCTTCTCGACTGCGCCCCTGATCGCGACGGGCTGCATCATGATGCGCGCCTGCCACCTCAACACGTGCCCGGTCGGCATCGCCACGCAGGACCCGGAGCTGCGCAAGCGCTTCAAGGGCGCCCCCGAGCACGTCGTCAACTTCTTCTTCTTCGTGGCCGAGGAGCTGCGCGGGATCATGGCCTCGTTCGGCGTCCGCCGGCTCGAGGACCTCATCGGCCGCACCGACCTGCTCGAGGTCGACGTCGCGATCGACCACTGGAAGGCGCGCGGCGTCGACCTCACCCACGTGCTGCAGTTCCCGGCCCTGCCGGACGGCGCGGTGCGCCGCAGGATCAAGCCGCCCCCGCCCGTGCTCGAGGACCACCTCGACTGGAAGCTGCTCGAGCAGGCCAGGCTCGCCGTCGAGCACAAGCAGCCGGTGCGCATCGAGGCCGAGATCCGCAACGTCAACCGCTGCGTCGGCGGCGTGCTGAGCTCGAAGATCGCCCAGACCCACGGGGCCGACGGGCTGCCCACGGACACCATCCAGGTGACGCTGCGCGGCTCGGCCGGCCAGTCCTTCGGCGGCTGGCTCGCGCCCGGGGTGAGCTTCACCCTGCACGGCGACACCAACGACTACGCCGGCAAGGGCCTGTCCGGCGGCACGATCGCGGTCATGCCGCCCGACGGCGTGACCTTCAAGGCCGAGGAGAACGTGATCATCGGCAACACGGTCCTCTACGGCGCCACGAGCGGCCGCGCGTTCTTCCGCGGTATGGCCGGCGAGCGCTTCGCGGTGCGCAACTCGGGCGCCCACGCGGTCGTCGAGGGCGTCGGCGACCACGGCTGCGAGTACATGACCGGCGGGCGCGTCGTCGTCCTCGGGCCGACAGGCCGCAACTTCGCCGCCGGCATGAGCGGCGGCCTGGCCTTCGTCCTCGACGAGCACGACGAGCTGCAAGCCAAGGTCAACAGCGCGATGCTCGACCAGCTCGAGGAGCTCACACCCGACGACGCCGAGGAGGCGCGGGCGCTCGTCGAGGAGCACCTGCGGCGCACGGATTCGCCGGTCGCCCGGCGCGTCCTCGAGCACTGGGACGAGCTGCTGCCGCGCTTCGTCAAGGTCTTCCCGACCGATTACAAGCGGGTGCTGGCCGAGCAGGCCGCGGCCGCCGCGGCCGAGGGGATCGCCGCTTGATGGGCGAGGTCGGCGGCTTCCTGAAGATCGACCGCGTCGGGATCCCCTACGAGGAACCGCGGGAGCGCATCGGCGGCGATCGCACCTACCGCGAGTTCGTCGTGCGGCGTTCCGACGAGGAGCTCGCCGCGCAGGGCGCGCGCTGCATGGATTGCGGCGTGCCGTTCTGCCACAACGGCTGCCCGCTGGGCAACCTCATCCCCGATTGGAACGACCTCGTCTACCGCGGGCGCTGGCAGGACGCCATCCGCCAGCTGCACGCGACGAACAACTTCCCGGAGTTCACCGGCCGCCTGTGCCCCGCGCCGTGCGAGGCGTCGTGCGTGCTCGAGATCCGCGAGGGCGACGCGGTCACGATCAAGCAGATCGAGAACTCGATCGTCAACCGCGCGTGGGACGAGGGCTGGATCGTGCCGGTGGCGCCGCGCCGCGAGACCGGGCGCCGCGTCGCCGTCGTCGGCGCCGGGCCGGCGGGCATGGCGGCCGCCCAGCAGCTGCGCCGCTCCGGCCATCGTGTCGTGCTCTACGAGCGCGACGAGGCCGCCGGCGGGCTGGTGCGCTTCGGCGTCCCCGACTTCAAGATCGAGAAGACCGTCGTCGAGCGCCGCGTGCAGCAGCTCGTGGCTGAGGGCGTCGAGCTGCGGCTCGGCGTCGACGTCGGCGTCGACGTCGGCGCCGAGGAGCTCTACGAGCAGTTCGACGCCGTGGTGCTGGCCATCGGCTCGCGCGTCCCGCGCGACCTGCCGGTGCCCGGCCGCGAGCTGGGCGGCGTGCACTTCGCCATGGAGTACCTCTACGTGCGCAACCGCTGGGTCGCCGGATCCACCGACACGACGATCAGCGCCAGGGACAAGAACGTCATCGTCATCGGCGGCGGCGACACCGGCGCGGACTGCGTGGGCAACTCGATCCGCGAGGGCGCGGCGTCGGTGGTCCAGCTCGAGCTGCTGCCCGAGCCGCCGCCCAGCCGGCCGGACGACCGCACCCCATGGCCGCTGTGGCCGGCGAAGTTCCGCCTGAGCTACGCGATGGAGGAGGCGCGCGCGGTGCAGCGCGGCGAGCAGGACTTCTCGGTCGTCACCACCGAGCTGACCGGCAACGGGGTCGTGCAGAAGCTCCACTACGCGCAGGCGGAGCCCAGGCCCCCGTTCGGCCCGGTCGAGGGCACCGAGGGCGTCCTCGACGCCGACCTCGTCCTGCTGGCGATGGGCTTCCTGCACCCCGAGCCGACGATCCTCGAGCAGCTGCAGCTCCAGCGCGACCCGCGCGGCAACGCAAAGGCGCCGACCTACGAGACGAGCGTCCCGGGCGTCTTCGCGGCGGGCGATGCCCGGCGCGGCCAGTCGCTCATCGTGTGGGCGATCAACGAGGGCCGCCAGTGCGCACGGATGGTGGATCGCTACCTCGAAGGGCTCGGCAGCGAGCCGGTGCTCGTCGGCGGCGGCGACGCCGACGAGGGCCCTGAGGGTCCGCCGAAGGTCGCCGAGCCGACCTAGGCAACCACGGGTCACGGTCCACCCGATTCGCCGGCTCGCGGCGCGCGGTCGTTACTGCCCTTTTATGTACATGGACCTTATGTAGGCGACCGTTATGTGCCGCTTCCTACAGTGCCACTCGACCCCTCTCTGGGAGGAGGGATCGAGCATTGGCGTACTTAAGGAGGAAGGCGATGAAGACGTCCGCTCGCGTGCTTGCGCTCGCGGTCGCCGCGGCTCTGACCCTGTTCGCAGCCGCCTGCGGCAGCGACAACGGCGGAGGCGGTGGAGGCTCCAAGGCCCAGAAGGCTGCCGGAGGCCAGATCAAACCGGGCAAGAAGGGTGGAACCCTCACCTATCTGGCTGCAAGCGACGTGGATTATCTGGACACGGGCCAGACCTACTACACGTTCGGCTACATGGTCGCGTTCGCGACCAACCGCACCCTTTATTCGTTCAAGCCGAACGACTCGATTCACCCGGTACCCGACCTGGCGACCGGGCCGCCGGAGATCTCGTCTGACAACAAGACGATCACCGTTCACATCAAGCCGGGCGTCAAGTACGCCCCGCCGGTGAACCGGGAGGTGACGACGAAGGACATCAAGTACGCCTTCGAGCGCGCGTTCTCCAAGGAGGTTCCCAGCGGCTACGCCGGGACCTACTTCAGCTCGATCGTCGGGACGCCGGAGAAGGCCAACACCGGCGACATCAAGCCGATCTCCGGCATCGAGACGCCCGACGACCACACGATCGTGTTCAAGCTCAAGGAGGCGCAGGCGCCGCTGGTGTCGCAGGCGCTCGTCATGCCGATCACGGTCCCCGTGCCCGAGGAGTACGCCTCGAAGTTCGACAAGAGCACGCCCACCAAGTTCGATCAGTACCAGTCCTTCACGGGGCCGTACATGGTCAAGAACGACCCGACCACGGGCAAGGTGACCGGGCGCGTTCCGGGCAAGTCGATCGCGATCGTCCGCAACCCCAACTGGGATCCCAAGACGGACTTCCGGCCCGCGTACCTCGATGCGATCAACATCGAGGAGGGCAACGACGATCTCGCGACCGCCTCGCGTCGTGCGCTCAACGGCTCGGCCACGGTGTGCTGCGACGCCGGGTCGCCGCCGGCCCAGGTCCTCAAGCAGGCGCTCGCCCGCGAGCCCGACCAGATCGAGTTCGTCCCGTCGGGCGGCACGCGCTACATCGCGTTCGACACCAAGGTCAAGCCGTTCGACAACATCAACATCCGCAAGGCCATCATCGCCTCGTCCAACCGCGACGCGCTGCGGCTGACCCGCGGCGGCAAGGTGCTGGGCGACATCGCCAGCGGCTGGATCCCGCCGGGCATCCCCGGCTTCGAGGAGGCCGGCGGCCTCAAGCAGAACCTCGACCTGGACTACCTCGCGCATCCCGAGGGGGACCCGGCGGTGGCCAAGAAGTACATGCTGGCCGCCAAGCAGCAGGACCCGAGCCTCCCGATCGACGCCAGCGGCAAGTGGACCGGCGGTGAGAAGGTCCTCACCATCGCGACCAACGCGGATCCGGGCAAGAAGACCGCCGAGGTCTTCCAGGGTCAGATGGCTCAGCTCGGGTTCAAGCTGAACTTCCGCATCGTGCCTCAGGACACGCTGTACACGAAGTTCTGCGGCGTCCCGAAGCAAGACGTGGCGATCTGCCCGAACGTGGGTTGGTTCAAGGACTTCTCCGACCCGCAGGCGATGCTGGATGCCACCTTCAACGGCAACAACATCCTCCAGCAGGGCAACGTCAACTGGCCCCAGCTCGACGTCTCCGCCATCAACGACGCGATGAAGTCCGCGTCGGTGACGCCGGTGGGCAAGGCGCGCAACGAGGCCTGGGCGAAGATCAACCGCATGATCGCCGAGCAGGCCCCCGCGCTTCCCTACATCTGGGACAAGAGCGCGTCGGTCGGCTCCAAGGACGTCGTGCAGGTCATCAACACCTACAACACGACGCACGACCTCAGCTACACCTCGCTGAAGTAGCAGGCCCCCGGTCCGGCCGGGCCCGGCGAGCGTTCCAGCTCGCCGGGCCCGTCGCCCTTCCCCTGGGCCTTGGCTAGATCGCCACGCGGGTGCGCAGCTTCGAGCCGTTGCTCAGCGTGATCGTGAGCGTCGGCCGCACCTTGGTCTTGTGCAGGCGCGACTTGACGCCCTTGCCGAGCCTGAGGCTCAGCGGCGTGCCGCCGTCGCGCAGCGCGCGGCTGCCGGTGGCGATCAGCGTGCGCCGCTTCAGCCCGGCCTTGCGGGCCTGCGCGCCGGTCAGCGTGAGCTTCGCGCGGTACGTCCCGTCGATGTTGGCGACGAGGACGAAGCGCAGGCCGGTCAGGCGGTGCAGGCTGGCCCGGAGCTTGGGCGTGCGGTCGTGGATGGTCACCGTGGCGGTGCGCGGCGCGGCCAGCGCGGCGCCCGACGCGCTCGAAAGCGTGACCGTGTAGGTCTCGTCGCCCTCGCGCTTGGTGTCGGCGGTCACCGGGATCTCGATCCGCTTGGTCGTCTCGCCGGGGGCGAAGGCGATCGTGCCGCTCTTGGCCGTGTAGTCCTTGGCCGCCTTGGCAGTGCCGTCGGCCGTCGCGAACGCGACGCTGGCGGCACCGGCGTTGGCCCCGGCGCGGGTGACGGTCAGGACCGCCTTGCCGGCGTCCTCCTCGACGCTCGCCTCGGCCGACTGCAGCGCGATGAGCCCGGGCTGGGGCTCGCCGTAGAGGAAGTCGTCCTGCACGACCGCGTCGGCGCCGCCATCGGAGGTCAGCGTCGTCGTGGTACCGCTCGTGACGCGCACGCGGGCGACGCGCTCGCCGGCGTTGAACGACTCGCCGGCGAACGACAGGCCGCCGTTGGGCGAGGTGGGCACGGCGACGGTGTCGATGAGCGCCCCGGCGGGATCGAAGTACTCGATCTTGGCCGAGCCTGGGGTGTCGACGTCGGTGAAGACCGCGCCGAAGCCGTTCGTGGTGGCCGGCGTCGCGGTGCCGGGCACGAAGAAGTGGCTGTCGTAGGTCGTGGAGCCGATCGGCGAGAACAGACGCTCCTGCGAGAAGGCCTGGAACTCGGGGTTGTCGAAGCGCACCGGCGTCCCGCTCGAGGCCTTGGCCGAGACCTTGAAGCCGGTGCCCGAGGTGTCGAGCTGCAGCCCGCGCCCCAGGAAGAAGCCGCCCGGGAACGGGTTGGGATCGGCGGCGCTGTCGGGCACGCCGTCCCAGTTGATCTCGCGCCGGCCGGAGGCCGCCGGGGCGCCGCCGGCGTTGTTGATGCCGCCGAGATCGGCGCGGAAGGCGTCGACCGCGGACTGGATGCTCGCGGGGTCGGCGCCCGCGGCCGTTCGCTTGGTCCCGTCGGCGTGCGCGGCCGCCGGGACGAGCACGGCCGCCGATGCGGCTGCCGCCAGGGTCAGGGAGAGAGAGCGTCGCATGCCGTGGAGGACGCCCTGCACGCGGCCGGCTTCCTGTGTCATACATCACGTAGGTGCTGTAGGTTGCGCGACCGGCCGGCGGCGTCTCGCCGGCTGGGTCATCAAGGAGGAGGCATCTTGCGACGCACGCTCGCGCTCGCTGCTGTCCTGTTCGGCGCGATCGCGTCGACGGCCACGGCGGCTACCACGTTGGACGTCATCCCGCACGGGCAGTGGGAGCCCGGCGTGAGCTGGGGCTCGACGCCCGGCATGCTGCCGGCCGAGACCCAGGCGCAGATGTACGACCGCCTGACCCCGCTGTTCCGCGACGTCACCGATGCACAGCTGATCCCGAGCACGGACGGCAGCGGCTACTACAAGTCAGCCGCATTCATGGACGAGAACGACCCGTCGTTCCTCCTCACCGAGAACGTCAGCGGCACCGCGCCGGGCGCCGGCGCCGTCAGCGCGCGGATCAAGCGCGACAACTACGGGGTCCCGCACATCTACAGCGACACCGACGCGGGCGTCATCTTCGGCGCGGGCTACGTCGAGGCCGAGGACCGCAGCCTGGTCATCGACCTTGCGCGCTTCGACGGCGTCGCGGCGCTCGTCGACATGCCCGGCGTGCCGGCCATCGGCCTGGTGCTCGGGCTCTACAGCTACAAGCCGACGAAGTCGGTGGTCAAGCAGGCCACCGCGCTGCAGACGAAGGCGATCGAGGCGCAGGGCGCGGCCGGCAAGCAGCTGCTGCGCGACATCGACGTCTACCTCGCCGGCCTGAACCTGTGGTACTCGCGCAACAAGCCCAGCGCGCCAAGGCTCACCCGCACCGACATCTACGCGCTCAACGCGATCAAGTCGCAGTTCCTGGGCGAGGGCGGCGGGGCCGAGGCGGCCAACGCCGAGTTCCTCGACGCGCTGCGGACCAAGCTCGGCGCCACTCGCGGCAACGAGGCCTTCGAGGACCTCCGCGGGCGCTACGACCCCGAGACCGCCACCACGACCGACCGCAAGTTCCCCTACCAGACGAAGGTCAGCGTGGCCAAGCCGCGCGGCATGGTGCGGATCAAGAACGGCAGCTTCCAGACGACGTCGCCGAAGCTGCCCGCCTCGACGCGCGCGGCGGGCGCCGACCAGTTCGCGCCGCGCCACGAGGCCAGCAACGTGCTCATCGCCAGCGGCGCCGCGTCGCAGACGGGCTCGCCGCTCTTCGTCGGCGGCCCGCAGATCGGCTTCAACTACCCGGGCCTGACGCTCGAGATGGAGCTGCACGGCCCGAGCATCCGCGTCCGCGGAGCGACCTCGGCGCCGTTCCCGGGCTACATGCTCATCGGGCGCGGCGAGAGCTACGCGTGGACGCTGACCTCGGCCGACGGCGACATCACCGACACCTACGCCGAGACGCTGTGCGGCGGCTCGCGCACGCGCTACCTCTACAAGGGCAAGTGCCGGCGGATGGAGAGCGTCGATGCCGGGGTGATCACGAAGGGCACCAAGAGCGTGCACGTCCGCTTCCGGCGGACCGTGCACGGCGCCGTCATCGGCTACGCCCGCGTGCGTGGTACCGACGAGCTCGTGGCGCTGTCGCGCAAGCGCTCGACGTACGGCCGCGAGACCGTCGATCAGCTCTTCTTCCAGCAGATGACCTACGGCCGCGTGCACTCCGCACGAGACTTCGTGAAGGCCGCGGGCCTGACGCCGCAGACGTTCAACTCGTTCTACGCCAGCGACAAGGAGGCGGCGTTCTACACCTCGGGCCTGCTGCCGCTGCGGCCCAAGGGCGTCAACCCCGACCTGCCGGTCAAGGGCGACGGGCGCTACGAGTGGAAGGGCTTCCTGGCCAGGAGCGCCCATCCGCAGGTCATCAACCCGCCCAGCGGCTACATCGTCAACTGGAACAACAAGCCGGCCAAGGACTTCCCGGCCTCCGACACGCGCTGGTCGGAGCAGTCCCTGCAGCGCGACCTGCTGCTCAAGGACGAGCTCGCCCGCCAGCCCAAGCAGACGCTGGCGACGGTGCTCTCGGCGGCCAATGCCGCCGCGACCGAGGACGTGCGGATCGTCGAGCTGTGGCCGACGCTGCGCAAGATGCTCGACCGCGGCAAGGCGCCCAGCGCGCGGGCCGCGCAGCTCGTCGACATCCTGCAGGCGTGGCACGACGCCGGCGGCAGCCGCCGCGACGCCGACCACGACGGCAGGATCGACAGCCCCGGCGTGCCGATCCTCGACACCGCCTGGACGGGCCTGACCGACGCCGCGATGTGCGACCGCCTCGGCGCCGCGCTGTGCAAGCAGCTCGCGGGGCGCAACTCGCGCTTCGACACGCCCCCCAACGGCCAGTACTCAGGCTGGCATCAGTACATGTGGAAGGACTTGCGCGCGATGCTCGGCCAGAAGGTCGCGGGCGCCTACCACCTGCGCTACTGCGGCGACGGCAAGGTGTCGCGCTGCGCCAAGCAGCTGTGGTCGGCGATCGACGCTGCGGGCGCCAAGCTGGCCTCGCAGCAGGGGCCCGACCCCAACGCATGGCGCTCGCCGGAGGCGCGCGAGCAGATCACCTTCACGCCGATCCCGCTCATAACGATGCAGTACACGAACAAGCCGACCGGGATCCACCAGGTGATGCAGTTCGGGGCGTAGCCTGCCCTCGATGGCGACCGCGGCGACCGGCAAGCGCGAGCAGACCAAGCTCGCCAATCGCGCTGCCATCCTCGCCGCGGCGCGCCGGGTCTTCAGCGACATGGGCTACGGCGCCGCGTCGGTGCGCGACATCGTGCGCGGCACCGATCTGGCCACCGGCACCTTCTACAACTACTTCCCCGACAAGGAGACCGTGCTGCGCGCGCTGGTCGACGAGATCGCCGTCGAGGCCCGCGCGCGGGTGCGCGCCGCGCGGGCGGCGGCGACGTCGGTGGAGGGGTTCGTGGCCGACGGCTTTCGCGCCTACTTCGAGTTCCTCGTCGAGGATCCCGAGACGGTCGCGCTCATGCGCCGCAACGCCGGGACGATCCGGACGATGTTCGACGAGCCGGCGCTCGGAGCGGGCATCGAGGAGCTGCGCGCCGACCTCGAGGCGGCCGTCGCGACGGGCCGGATCCCGCATCACGACGCCGATCTCATGGCCGCGGCGATGGTCGGTGCGGCGGTGGAGGTCGGCCTGCGGATGGTCGAGCGCGAGCCGCTCGACGTCGAGGCTGCCGTTGCGCTCGTAACAAACGTGTTCCTAGGCGCGTTTGAACGCATGGAGTAGCCCGGAGCGCGCCGCAACTCGAGCGTGGCTAGCCTGTTCGGGCTTCCGATCCCGAAAGCGACCCCCCTCTTCATGCGACGACTTCTTCTCCCCATCGCCGCTCTCATCGCCGCGCTCGCCGTCCCCGCGGGCGCCGGCGCTGCCGTTGTCGGCATCAGCGACCAGCAGGCCACGACGTTCACCAATCCCGACTTCGCAGGCCTCAAGATCAAGGCGGCGCGCTACATCACGCCGTACGACGTCCTGGAGGACCCGGCCGAGAAGCCGCGGCTCGACGCGTGGCTCAACGCCGCCCGCGCTGCGCACCAGAAGATCCTCGTCTCCTTCGAGCACTCGCACCGCAGCAACACGCGGGCGCTCAAGGCGCCGTCGGTGGCGGCGTACACGAAGGAGCTCAAGAAGTTCAAGAAGGCCTATCCCTTCGTCCACGACATCTCGCCGTGGAACGAGGTCAACCGCTGCCACTCGCTGCGCGGCGGCAGCGTCCAGGGCCAGCCGACCAAGCTGTGCAAGGTCAGCACCGGCCCCAAGCTCGCCGCGCAGTACTACATGGCCGCGCGCAAGGTCTTCACGGGCTCGAAGTACCGCATCGTCGGCATCGACATCCTCGACGGCAAGGACGTCAACCCCACGATCACCTACCTGCGGTCCTTCTTGCGCCACGCGTCGCCGGACCCGAAGATCATCGGGCTGCACAACTACTCGGACACCAACCGCTTCTCGGACACGCGGACCAAGCGCGTGCTGCAGACGTTCCGAGGCAAGGTGTGGCTGACCGAGACCGGGGGAGAGGTCAAGTTCGGCACCGGCTTCCCGTTCGACACCGAGCGCGCCGCTCGCGCGATCGGATGCATGTTCCAGATCGCGAAGAACCCGCGGATCGCCGCAGTGTTCGTGTACCAGTTCAACCCGCCGCCGGACCCCTCGACGGCAAGCTTCGACGCCGGGCTCATCAACCCCGACCTGTCGCTGCGACCGGGCTACACCGTGGTCAAGAACCGCACAGCCCGCAAGTGCCACAAGTAGTCGTAGTCTGAGTCGGAGTGTTCTGCCGGCACAACCGACTCGAAGCCACCTGCCCCATCTGCTCGCGCAACGCAAAGCGCGAGCAGGTGGCGGCCCCGCGCCGGGCGACCCCTCGCCCGGCGCGCCAGTCCTCCGGGCGCCGGCCGTCGCCGGCGCGCGCCGGGGACCTGAAGGTCCGGCGCATGGCCCGTGCCGCCGACGACGGCTACGAGCACGACCTGCTGCCGGGGTTGCGAAGCTCGGTCGACGCGGCGCGCCTTGCCGACGAGCTGGCCTTCTCCGCCAACCGCCTGGACGAGCTCTCGGGCGACCCGCCCGGCCTCTACGCCGACGTCGCGCTGTCGCCCGACGTCGAGGAGGCCGCCTGGCTGGCCTTCCTCATCGCCTACCTCTCGCCGCTCAACGGCGACGACCCGTGGGCCGGCATCGCCGCCGCGCGCACGACCTGGGCGTCGGGCGAGGTGCCGCTGCTCGACGACGTCCCGCTCGGCCCGCGGACTGCGCACGTACCGCCGCGCGGCGCCGCGACGCTCGTCGCCTACCGGGGCTTCGCCGAGCGCGCCGGCTCCCAGGCGGCCGCGTTCACCGCCGACCCTTCGTGGCCCGAGCCGCGCCGCTTCGACCGTGCCTTCGAGCGCCTCGCGCTGCCGGGCTTCGGCCGGGCGGCGCGCTACGAGCTGCTGGTCATCCTCGGCCGGCTCGGTGTCTTCCCGCTGCGCGCGTGGTCGCTGCAGCTCGGCACCGACGCCCTCGACCCGACCGTGGTCGCCGCCAAGCGCGTGCTGGGCATCGGCGACCCGCTCCTGCTGCAGCGCCGCGCCGCGGATCTGGCGACCGCGACCGGCGTGCCGATGGAGGCCCTCGACCTCGGGCTGACCAACTGGCAGCGCAGCGACGAGCGGATCGGGGCCGGCGCGACGGTCGGCGTCGAGGGCGAGCGCCGCGACGCGATCGGCGCCGCGCTGGGCGTCTAGTCCTTCGCGATCGCGCCCTTGTCGTGCAGCAGGTACTGCACCAGGGCGGCGATCCGGGCCGCCTCTGCCCGCTTCGCGCGCTCGACCTCGCGCCGCAGCGCGGCGGGGCCGGCGGGCGGCGGCGCGAGCCGCATTGGCTCGAGCGCGGACGGGGAGGGGGAGGGGTGGTCATCCATGACGCGGGCTCCGATCGGGGTCGACGAGGCGCCGGATAATGGCACATCGAACGTGGCGGGTGTCACGAGCTGGACGTCTGGCGTGCCGAGCGCTCAGGCGGACCCCGGGGCGGGCTCGTCCCACAGGCCGAAGCGGTCGCGCCAGTAGTCGGTGAGGAAGATGTTGTTGGGGTCGCGCTGCACGCGAAGGGCCAGGAACTCGTACCAGCGCGGGTACTGGCGGGCGAAGTGGTCGACCCAGGTGCGGTCGCCGCGGGCGTAGGCGGGCTGGAACTTGCCCCAGTGCAGCCGGAAGGGGATGTCGTTGTCGCGCAGGAGCTCCCACAGCCGCCTGAAGAACGTCTCGGCCGGATCGCCGGCGCTGTCGGCGAACCAGTAGGGATCGACGCGGAAGGCGCCGTCCCTCCACTCGTCGTCGCCCGCGGTGTAGGCGGGGCTCAGCCAGAACGGCGACGGCATGGCGCTGTAGAGCTCCCACACGTACAGACCGGTGCGCCGGTAGGCCTCGCCGTCGTCCGCGGGCTCGCTGAAGTGCTCGTGCAGCAGCGCCATCGTCTGCTGGGTGCGCGGCAACGGGATCCAGGTCTCGGTGAACTCGGTCGGCATGAGGATGTCGCTGACGCCGTTGTCCATCGGCAGCCCCTGCCAGCCCCAGTCGCGGAAGCGCTGCGGCTCGCCCTTGGCGTCGCCGCCCTTGTCGCCGTCGAGCGCCACGAACATGCGCAGCAGGCGCGGGAAGAAGTCGGGCAGCTCGCGCCTGATCAGCGGCGTCGCGGGCTGGAGGAGCATGATCGCCGCGTCGACGCTGCCCTCGATCACGAGCGCGATCACCTTGGCCAGGAGCGCGCCCGCGGCCCCGAGCGCGCGCAACGCCGGCAGCACCGAGAGCGCATCGCGCAGCTCGGCGAAGGCATCCTCGAGCTTGGGCTTGGCCGCGGAGAGGTCGTCGAGGTTGCCCAAGATCGTGAAGAGGATCCCGATGGCCTGCTGGGCGGCCTGCGGGCTGCTGCCGAAGCGCTCGTAGGACTCGGGCTCGAAGCCGGCCGGAGCGCCGATGCGCCTGGCCTGCCAGGTGACGATGCGCTCGGCGCCGCGCTGGGGCCACCACTCCAGGCGCGCGTACTCGGTCTCGCGCAGGAAGGCCTCGAGGGTGGGCCGCCCGTCGCCGGCGCCGATGAGGTCGATGGCGGACCCCTCGATCGACTCGATGGACTCCTGGCCCTCGATCGCGAACAGCTCGACGCACTCGAGGGTGATCGTCGAGATGATGCCGAGCAGGCCCATGCTCGGCGCCGTCGCGAAGAAGGCGCCGGGATCGGGGTCGTCGCGCGAGAGCGCGTGGACCTCGCCGATGCCGTCTATCACGCGGAAGGCGTGCAGGTTGGCGTTCGACGTGTACTGCAGCGATCCGCCCGACGAGCCCGTGGCCACGAAGCCGCTGATGGTCTGGCGGGTGATGCCGCCGGTGTTGGAGAGCGTCCAGCCCTTCTCGCCGGCGAGCTGCGCGAGCAGGCTGGTCTCGAGCGTCGCCGTGCCGGTGGGATCGCCGGGGTCGGCGCCGAGGTGGATGCCCGCGTCGGCCTCGACGAGCCGGCGCTCCTCGTCGACGACTCGCCAGCCGCGATAGCGGTCGAGCATGACGTCGATGTTCTCGCCGGCGGGCGGGGTCTGCTGGTTGACGCGGTTGACCAGTCCGGTGAGCGGATCGGCGTAGATGGCGTGGGAGACCGAGTGCGCCGAGCCGCGCACGCGCAGCCCGCGGCCCTCGCGGTTCGCGGTCCGGACGAGCTCGACGAGCTCCTGCTCGCTTGCGGGGTGGTGGAAGCCGTCCCCGGCGGCGCTCACGTCCAGACCTTCCGCACCATCCGCAGCGCGTTCTCGGACGCGATGAGGTCGGCGTCGGCGCCGTACCGGTCATGCAGCTCGGCCTCCAGCGCGCCCATCGCGGCGATGTCGCCCACGCCACCGACGGTCGGCTTGATGAAGCCGTCGAGGTCGCTGCCGATCGCGACGTGGCGGTGATCGCCGGTGATCCTCGCGATCTCGCGGACGTGCCGGTCGATGACCTCCATCGTCTCGGCGAGGCTCGTCGTGTTCTCCTTGCGGATGCCGTCGTCGAGCTGGTGGTGGGCCATGATCAGCCCGATCACCCCGTCGCGGCGCGCGATCTGCCTGATCTGGCCCTCGTCGTGCATGTAGTCCTGGCTGCCGAAGCGGTAGCCCGCGTGCGAGGAGATCACCGGCACCTGGCCCGCCGGATCGATCTCGTCGAGCAGGCGGAAGGTCTCCTCGACGGCGTCGGGCCGCATGTGCGAGAGGTCGACGAGGATCCCGTGGCGCACAAGCGCGCGGACCACGGCGGCGCCGCGCGCCGTCAGCCCTTCGCCCTTGGCCTGGGGGAAGACGATGTCGTAGAGCCGGTCGGGCAGGAAGGGCAGCGCGTTGGCGTTCGTCGCGACCTGGCGGAAGAAGAGGTGGGCGACCGTCACGTACGCGACGCCCCGGCGGGCCAGCTCGGCCACGTTGGCCTCGATCTCGGCGTCGGTGTCGCCGAGGTGGAAGCCGCCCTCGACGCAATGGATCAGCGCGGCGGCACCGTCGGCCAGGCACCGGTCGAGCTCGGCGCGGTTGTGCGCGATGCGGATCTCCGCAGGGTCGTGGGCGGCGACGTCGGCCTCGACGCGGTCCATGTCCTCCAGGAGCCCGGCGAAGTACTGCCCGGCCGGCGGCGCGGCGTAGTGCTTGTCGAGGTCCATCTCCTCGAAGGGCCGGTAGAGCACCGAGAAGATCACGCGGGCGCTGCCCTGGCGGATGAGCGGGACGGTCACCCGGAAGCCCGACCACCAGCTGGCGTCGTTGCCGATCCGCGTCGCGACGGCCAGCACGAGCGCGCGGACCTTGTCGCGCAGGCCGTTTCGGCCGCGCACCGTGCGCATGCGGTCGACCGTGCGCCCCGAGGGCGCGTCGCTGACGACGTGCATCGGGTAATGCGCGTGCAGGTCGGTCAGCACCGGCCGACCCTACGCCGCGCATGCGCTGCTCGTCCAGGACGCGTCGGCGAGCCCGCCGTATCGGCCAGGCTGCGCGGCCCCGTCGACACGCCGGACCCGCGCAGCCGCGCGACCCGGCTGCGCAGGTCCAACCAGAACGGCGCCCCAAGGCGCAACGCGGCTGGTTGGGCCTTGACGAGGGGGCTACCTAACCGTTATCTTCCGTCGTACCTAACGGTTAGAGAGGCAGAGTCTTGGTACCGGACGGCGTCGGCGTGGCAGTGAAGGAGCCCTCTCAGGGTTATCAGCTGCGGGTCGTGCAGGAGGTCCTCCTGGCGCTGTTGGCGGCGGAGGCGTCGCACGGCTACCAGCTGCGCGCCCGGCTCGAGCTCGCGCTCGGACCGCTGGCCGAGGCACTCAACGAGGGTCAGGTCTACGTGACGCTCACTCGCCTCGAGAAGGCGGGGCTGGTGACCTCGCGGCGAGTCGGCCAGGCCGATCGGCCCAACCGCAAGGTCTACGAGCTGACCGCGCTAGGGCGCGCTCGGGTGCAGGCATGGCTGGACGACACGAGCTGGCCGAAGCCTGCGCCGGCGGAGTTCCACCTGAAGCTGGTCGCCGCCGCGGCCGCGGATCTGGGCGACCCGGTGCGCCTCGTGGACATGCAGCGCCACGCCCTGTTGGGCGAGCTGGCCGCTGCGCAGCGTGCCGCGCTCGCCGAGCCCGACCACTCGATCGCCGGGGTACTCCTCGAAGGCGTCGTGCTGAGGCTGCAGGCGGACCTGCGCTGGCTCGAGGCCTGCGCGCGCTATTGGAACACGACGAAGGGACGACGATGAACGCCAACGAGTCGCCGCTGCGCGCCGAGCCGGTCCTGCGCACGCGCGGGTTGGCGATGGACTACGGGCAGGGTGCCGGCCGGGTGCACGCGCTCGACGGCATCGAGCTCGAGGTGACCCCTGGAGAGGCGCTGGCCGTGATGGGGCCGAGCGGCTGCGGGAAGTCGACGCTGTTGCATGTCCTCGGCGGCCTGGAGCGGCCATCGGCCGGGGAGGTGTGGGTGGCCGGCCGGCGCATCGACGGGCTCAGCGAGAAGGCGCTGGCCCGGCTGCGCCGCCGCGCGGTCGGGTTCGTGTTCCAGGCCTTCCATCTCATGGACGAGCTGACCGCCGTGGAGAACGTCGAGCTGCCTGCGCTGCTGGCCGGGCGCTCGTCCGGCGCGGCGCGCCGCCGGGCCGCCGAGCTGCTGGAGCGCGTCGGCCTCGCCGAGCGCGCCTCGCACCTGCCGTCGGCGCTCTCGGGCGGTCAGCGTCAGCGGGTCGCCATCGCACGCGCGCTCAGCAACGAGCCGCTCGTCGTGCTCGCCGACGAGCCGACCGGCAACCTCGACAGCGTCGCGACCCTTGACGTCCTCAGGCTCCTCGACAGTCTGCGGTCGGCGGGCCAGACGCTGCTGATCGTCACCCACGACGAGCGCGTTGCCGCGACTGCCGATCGCCTCATCACGATGCGCGACGGCGCCCTCGTCGACGAGACGAGGCTGACCCGCGGCACCTCCGGGTCGCTCGGGGACCTCGTCGGACTGGAGCGCTGAGCGATGGGCCGCGTCGTCCTCGTCGCACGCCTCGCCGCGCGCGATCTGCGCCGCCGCCCGGGCGAGGCGGCGCTCCTGCTGCTCGCGATCGCCGCGGCCACGAGCACCTTGACCCTCGGGCTCGTCCTGCGGGGGGTCGTCAGCAAGCCCTACCAGAGCACCCGGGAGGCGACCGCGGGGCCCGACGTGGTCGTCGGCGGGATCGCCGACCGCGCCGGCGTGAAGGCGCTGACGGGCGCGCCCGGCGTCGTCGCTCACAGCGGTCCGTATCCGGTGGTCGCGGCCGCCCTGGCGGCGAATGGGCACACCGTGGTCGCCCAGACCGAGGGCCGCGACAGCGCACCGGCCGCGGTCGACCAGCCCAAGCCGATCAAGGGCGCCTGGGTGCAGAGCGGGGGCGTGGTGCTCGAGGCGGCCTTCGCGGAGGCGCTCGGCGTCTCGCCCGGCGACCGGGTCACGATGAAGGCGCTCGACGCCCCGCGCGCACCAGGCGCCAAGCCGTCGGCGCGTACCCGCGGACCGGGCCGCTCGTTCCGGGTCGCCGGCGTTGCCGTCACGGCCGCAGCGCCCCCATATCCCGAGCCGGCGTGCCTCGCCAATCTCTGTCAGGGCGACGCCGACACCGGGCTGGCCTGGCTCACCCGGGCGGACGCCATGAGCCTCGCTGCCGACAAGCAGGACGTCGGCTACGTCCAGAACCTCAAGCTGGCCGACCCGTCGGCGGCGCCGTCGTTCGCCGCCCGGTACAACCCGCCCCCCGACGCGTCGCCACGCGCGGGCGCGTCGGGCCCGCCGCCGACCATCCTGCAGCCCTGGCAGGACATCCGCGAAGCGAGCGCCAACCTCGTCAAGAACCAGCGCCGGGCGCTGATGACGGGCGCATGGCTGCTCGCCCTGCTCGCCGTGGCGAGCGTGGCGGTCCTGGTGGGCGGTCGGATGGCCGACCAGATCCGCCGCGTCGGGCTGATCAAGGCGGTCGGCGGCACGCCGGCCCTGGTCGCCGCCGTGCTCCTGGCCGAGTACGTGGTCGTGGCCCTCCTCGCGGCGGCGACCGGGCTCGCCATCGGCTGGCTGACCGCCCCGCTGATCACGGAGGCGAGCGCGGGACTGCTCGGCAGCGCCGGCGCGCGCACCGTCACCTTCTCCACCGTGGGCATCGTGACGGGCGTCGCCCTCGCAGTGGCAGTCGCTGCGACGTCGGTCCCCGCGATCCGCGCAGCGCGCACGAGCACGGTGCTGGCGCTGGCCGACGCGGCCCGCCAGCCGCGACGGACCGGCTGGTTGATCGCGATCTCGGCGCGGCTGCCCGTCCCGTTGCTGCTCGCGTCGCGGGTCGCCGCCCGGCGCCCGCGCCGCATCGGGCTGGCCGTGGCCAGCATCGCGATCACCGTCAGCGGGATCGTCGCCGCGCTGTCGGCGCACGCCGACATCGCCGATGGCTCCAACAGCGTCCGGGCCGACAGGCTCAACCAGGTCCTGCTGGCGCTGACGATCACGCTCGTCGCCCTCGCGGCGGTCAACGCGATCTTCGTCACCTGGGCCACCGCGCTCGACGCCAGGCATGCGTCGGCGCTCTCCCGCGCGCTCGGCGCCACGCCGCAGCAGGTCAGCGCCGGGCTCTCGGCCGCGCAGGTCCTGCCCGCGCTCGCCGGCGCGGCGCTGGGGATCCCGGGAGGGCTGGCGCTGATCGCGGCGGTCGACCCGGACTCGACGACGATGCCGCCGCTGTGGCAGCTGCTCGCCGTGGTCCCGGCGACCGTCCTCGTCGTCGCCGCGCTGACGGCGATACCGGCGCGCGTCAGCGCCCGCCGGCCGGTCGCCGAGGCCCTTCGATCAGAGCTCGCCTAACGCGCCGCGACCGAGTGCGGAGCGCCCGGCAGCGTCGCGATCAGGCCCGGCAGCTCCGCAACGCGCGGACCGAAGAAGTTGTGCAGCGGTGTCACGGTGATCTCGGTCTCACGCTGAAGGCCGATCGCCTCGTTGGCGGGCACGAGCCGCGCCTCCACGAAGCGATCGAAGCCGCTCTTCTCGTCCCAGACCTCGATGATCCTGAAGCCCGAGTCGATCGGCGTGGTGAGGTGGAGGTAGATGCCCGCTTCCGGGCGCGCCTCGACCCCGAGCTGATCGAGCACAGCCCGATACTCCGGCGCCGTCAATCCATGTACGTCCAACGTCGTCACAACGGTCATGCGCCGCAGTCTGGGTACGGACGGCTGCTCGGGCAACGCTTTCGCCGGTGCGCGAAAAGCCGGCCCCAGGCCGCGCTCGGGTCGGTCAGAGCAGGGCCACTCCCGGGCGCGTCACACCGTTGACCTCGTCATCGCGATCCTCCGGTACATCGTCGTTGCCCACGGCCGGAAATCGATCGCGGGTGTACTCGACGACACGGTGGGCTCGCTGCCGATCGCGCTCGGCCCCGCCCGAGGCCGGAGCGTCCCAGCCCCCGCGCAGCATCGCTTCGCCGAGCGTGGTCCGCGAGTAGAGCACGTGCAGCCCGAGCCGGGTCTTGTCGACGAGGCCGCTGTCCCTGAGCACGGTCAGGTGGTCGCCGACGTTCCCCGGCGAGCGGCCGAGCTGCAGGGCCAGTGCCGTCGTGTGGGTCGGCTGGTCCAGGGCCTCGAGGATCTGGGCACGGGTGTCGCCGATCAGCCGTCGTAGGCCGCCAGTCCGAGCGGATGCCCGCGGGGCCCACAGCGTCTCCGTGCCGCGCGCCGGGTAGCGGATGGTGAGCGGAGCCGCGGGTGCAGAGCAGACGGTTGCGACGGGCGGCCACATGAAGACGGACGGAACCAAGAGCATTCCGGTCCCGTCCAGCGTCCTGAGATCTCGACCGTTCCCGTGCACGAGGATGCGATCGGGCTCGAGGACAAGCGATGGCGCGACGTCCTCGAGAACCGCTTCCAGGCCGCGACGGGCCGACGCCCGCGATTGGTAGAGGATGTCGCGCTCGAGGCAACTTCGGATCCCTGACCACGCTGGGCCGACCAACCCGGTCCAGATCGCGTCGAGCAGGTCTCCCAGGAGCTTGGCCGCGCCGCGCGACAGCAGTGCGCGCGCCACGTCGGGCTCCGTCGCCCCGTTGGCGCGCAGGCAACGGTCGATCTCGTCGTACGCCTGCTCGGCGGGCGTCGTGCGAATCCGCTCGAGCTCGAGGTCGATGCCGGCGACCGGGCCGCTGGGGGGCGGCCGCAGGAAATGCGGCATCGAATCGTGCGCGCGCGCAACCGCGAGCAACGGGCGAAGGTCGTGCGTGTGCGCGATCCGCTCCAGTGCACGGCGACGGTCACTCAGCCAGTCGGCGTGCGCCGCGCGTGCCGCCGGGTCGCCGATCGCGCGCGCGACCTCGAAGACCTCGCCCACGGGCGAGATGGCGAAGCGGCAATGGAGGAGGTCGGCGACGGAGAGCTCGGGCGTGACCACGTTCAGGCGCTCATCCCGCTCCGCGCCCAGCGCTCGAAGACGTCGACCCACTCGGCCGGCCACGCGCCGTCGCAGGGCATGGTCCCCGCCTTGACGCGGTCCAGGATCGCCGTGGCGTTGGTGCGGACGTCGTCGTAGGACCAGAGGTCGAAGGCGAACTGCATCGACCGGCGGTCCCGGCCGCGGAACAGCTGCTTGACGTGGGCGGCGAAGGACACCGGCTCGTCGGCTTTGGGCAGGGTCACCTCGTGCTCGGGCTCGTCGAGCGGGGGCGCGAGCGCCGAGACGCGGCTACCGGGCGGCCCGGCCGCGGTGTTCCAGTCCCAACGAGGCATCGGCATGTGCGGCGGCGGGCGCGACTCGGTCTGGGAGTTCTCGACCGCGAGGCGCGAGCCCCATTCGATGTAGGACTGGAACACCGAACGGCACTCGGGGTCATTGGGCAGGCCGGCGTCGTCGGCTGCCCGCAGGAGGGCTGCCACCCAGCGGGTGCGGTGCTCCTCGCTGATCTGCTTGCCGATGTGCTGCGAGAGCATTCGCTCGTAGCCGCCGTAGCGCTCGCTGTACGTCTTCGGACCGCCGAACACCTCCGCGAGCCACGCGGCGACCTTCTGCGGGTGATCGGCCGCCATGGTGCCGAACAGCTGCGCCAGGAGCGGGTCCTGGGGGATGTGCTTCTCGTAGAACAGGCGCGTCATCCGGGTGAGCGCCGGGAGGCCGCCCACCCATTCGAAGACCGTCGGCTCAGCGTCGGGATCCGCGAGCGGGTCGTGGAAGTCGACGTACCAGTGCATGCCGCTGCAGAACGGCTTGTTCTGCGACTGCCCGCACCGGCACAGCGCGTAGTGCTCGCGCGACGACCCCTCTGCCGGTGCCACCGCCTCGCCGCGGGCGTCGTGCAGGGGCAAGCCGCCGCTGATCCGGTAGGGACCGTCCTTGGTCACCACGATCGCCGGCTCGCGCTCTCCGTGCCAGTCGACCTGCTCCCGCGCTTCCACGCCGTCGATCGCGTAGCTGAGCGCGCCTGACGGGCAGTCGCGGACGGCGCGGACGATCTCGTCCATGCGCCCGGCGCTCGGCGCGACGAACGGGTCCTGACCGACACGAAAGGCGGTCGCGAGCCGATCGCTGCACAGACCAGAGTGCTGACAGATCCCGCGGTTGTCGTAGACGGTCACCTGCACGCCGACATAGGTGTCGCGCTGGTCGGGGACGCGGTCCGGACTCTTGTTGTCGGAGAAGCCGGTGCGCGCGTGGCTACCGTCGCAGTACGGCTTGATCGCCGAGGCGCCGCAGCGGCACAACGCCATCTGCGGACGGGCGGGCAGCTCGCGGCCGAGCCAGTCATGCAGCCGTTTGCCGTTGGTCACCAGGTAGGGGCCGTTGGCGGCGGCCAGGATCTCGGGTGCGAGCGAGGCCTGCAGCTCTCGCAGGGTGGCCAACGCCTCGTCGGCTGACGGAAGGCCGTCCGATCCGGCGAAGCTGCATGCGAGGTCTTGAAGCGCCGCCGTGGCCTCCAGCAGCTCGGGAGCGGGGTCGGCCCGCGACCGCAGCACCGTCGCGCGGCGGGCGAGCTCCCAGAACGTCGGCGCGTCCGCGCCGACGGCGTCCGGCGCCGGCGTGCCGAGGGCGGCATCGAGGGGTCGCAGCACGGAGTCGGCGAGCCGGTCGGCGGCTGCTGCGCGACGTTCTCGCAGCGCGGCATCCCCGCCGCCCGGACCGGCGCGACGGAGCTCTTCGCGGGTTGCGCTCGCGGCCGCCCGCAACGCGTGCAGATCCCCAACCATGGCTAACGCGTCCGCTCCAGCAGCCGCAGGGCGATGTCTCGCGGCACACCGGCGTACGCGAGGCGGACGAGAAGCATCATCGCGGGCTCGACCAGCCGCGCTGCTGCCAGCGGGCCGGCATCGACCGGGTGCGCGCCGAGGTCGGCCACGAGCAGCTCCACGACCGCCTTCGCCTGGTCATCGTCGCCGCAGACGAAGACGCTCGGCGCGAGCCCGGCGTCGTAGGCCAGATCGCCGTTGGCCAGCGCCTCGGCGAAGGGCGGGATCGCCGAGACGACGCGCGCGCCGCCCGCGCGGCTTGCCACGTGCTCGGCGGCGGAGGTGTCGAACCCGACCGCCAGCCCCGAGAGGTCGGGCTTGAGGGCGTTGATGCACGACCACAGCACCACGTGGTCGAGCGGCCCGGTCTGGGCCAGTGCCGAGTCGATCGCCGAGAAGGGGACGGCGAGCGCGACCACGTCGGCCAAGGCGGCCGCCTGCGCGTTGGAGGATGCGACGACGTCGAGGCGCGCGGCCGCCTCGTGCGCCGAGGCTCCGCCGCCGAACACGATCTCGTGGCCCGATTCGACCAGGCCGCGGGCGATCGCCGTGCCGAGCGCACCGGCCCCGATGATCGCGATTCGCATGGTCGCCGAGGCTACGGTCGGCGAGCCCGGGCGCAAACACCGATCGGGTCTAGCGCGGTACCGATCGGATATGCCGGCGCGGAGTACTGTGGGCCTGATGCCGGAGCTGCGCCCCCTGCGGTACTTCGTGGCGGTGGCCGAGGAGCTGAACTTCAGCCGGG
>Ga0081540_1000724_pt1 | contig 30388 bp, 25 predicted proteins | sample TabmetS2T1R1_FD_71024 | JGI IMG/M metagenome (GOLD analysis project Ga0081540, IMG submission 71024) | Tabebuia heterophylla rhizosphere microbial communities from the University of Puerto Rico - S2T1R1 | ecosystem: Host-associated > Plants > Roots > Rhizosphere ...
CCCGACCTGACCCGCGTGGGCCCGTCCATCGGCGTGTCGGCGGCGCTGGGGCTGATCGGGCCGCTCGGGATCGAGGGCCAGGTGAGCTACACGCCCACCCCCTTCGTCGAGTTCGACGCCTTCGCAGGAGCGACCCTCGGATGGGACCGCCTCGCGCTGCGCGGCGGCTACCACTGGACCTACCTGGACGATCGGGGGCTCGTCGACGGCATTGCCCACACCGAGCGCTACCAGGGGCCGTGGATCGGCATCGGGATCGCGCTGTAACTCCGGGCTTCGAGGGGGGTGGGACCACCCCGGCGGTGTAGACTTCGGACCTCGTTGACCGTCAGCACGAGCTCCTCCTGGTTCGGCCGCTACCGGCTGACGTCGCGCATCGCGACGGGCGGCATGGCCGAGGTGTACCTCGGGCGCGCGCTCCAGCCGGACGGACGCTTCGGCCCGGCGGTGGCGGTGAAGCGGCTGCTCCCGCACCTCACCTCGGACGCGGCGATCGTCCGGATGTTCCTCAACGAGGCGGAGATCACCCAGCAGATCGACCACCCCAACGTGGTCCGCATCCTCGACCTGGGAAACGTGCAGGCCGAGCCATTCATCGCGATGGAGCTGCTCGAGGGGCACAGCTTCGCCGAGCTCCGGCAGACCGCCGCACAGGCCGGGCGCCGCGTGCCCCTGGGCATCACCCTCCGCGTGCTCACCGAGGCCTGCCGCGGTCTGGACGCCGCGCACCGGGCGGTGGACAGCAAGGGACGCCAGCTGCAGATCGTCCACCGCGACTTCACGCCCGACAACATCCACGTCAGCGTCACCGGCGAGGTGAAGGTCATCGACTTCGGCATCGCGAAGTCCGCGGCGGTGGCGGGCGGGACCGAGCCCGGCACGCTGAAGGGGAAGTTCTTCTACATGTCTCCGGAGATGATCGCCGGACACGACGTGGACCACCGCGCCGACCTGTTCGCCGCCGGGGTCATGCTCTACGAGCAGCTCTGCGGGCGGCGACCCTTCACCGGCCTCAACACCGAGGAGGTGCTGAACCGCATCTCCGAGGGCAAGCCGCGGCGACCCACCGAGTTCGATCCCTCGGTGCCGCTGGCGCTGGAGCTGGTCTGCCTCACCGCGCTCTCCAGGGAGCCCGCTCGCCGCTTTCCCTCGCTGCACGAGTTCATCGCGGCGATCGAGGCGGTGGGTGGGCCGGCGCGCGTCGCCACCTCCGAGGAGGTGGGGGAGTACGTCGGGGCGCTCTTCCCCGCCGAGGAGGATCCGAAGCGAATCGCCCTGCGGCGTGCGCGCCTCGCCGATCCATCGACCCCCACTCGCTCTCCGGATGCGACCGCGATCGACCTGCTCCCTCCACGCGAGGAGAGCCGGCCGCCGAGGAAGATCGAGCAGCCGGCGGCCCCGACCGGTCCCACGGCGTTTCAGCGGTGGATGGCGTGGGCGCGCCAGAAGCTGCTCCGGGTCGAGGTCCTCGGCCCCGCGGTGCTGGCCCTGGTGGTGATAGCCGGCATCATCACCTTCGCCACCCGACCCGAGCGGTCCGTGGCCGACCGTCTCCAGCTGGCGGAGAAGGCCTCCACGCCGGCCCAGCGGATTCGCGAGCTCACCGCGCTCGCCGAGGACCCGAGCGCGACCGAGACCGAGCTGCGCCGGGCCGGTGAGCTCGCGCTGCAGAGCCCCGACCTGGAAGGAGCGCTCGCGGTCACCCAGGCCTTCGCGCGCCGCTTCCCCAGGTCGATCGAGGCGGCCCTCCAGGAAGCCCGCGCCTGCGTCGGCCTCCGGCTGGGAAAGAAGGCAGACGCGGCGATCGACCGGGCGATCAGTCTCGGGCCCGACGATCCTCGGCCAGATCTCTTACGCGCAGACCTGCGCCGCCTGCAGGGCGACGCGAGCGGGATGCTGGAGGCGCTGACCGCCGCCAGCCGGAAGGCGCCCAACGACCGGGAGATCGCCGTCCGGCGCGGGGAGCTCCTGAGCCAGGCCGGACGGCTGGACGAGGCCTCGACCGTCCTCAACGCGGTGCTGAGGCACCGGTTCCACCCTGGAGCGGCGGCGGAGCTGGGGTTCGTGAAGCTTCGCCAGAATCAGTCGGCGGACGCGATGCGGCTGCTGCGCGCATCGCTCGCCCGCTCCCCGAACCTGGCCAAGGCTCACTACTACCTCGGCGCGGCGCTGACCCAGCAGGGTGACAACGCGGCGGCCGAGGCCGAGTACCGTACGGCGGACCGGCTCGCCCCGAGCGACCCGCGGCCGCTCGGCGCGCTCTGCGCCCTCCTCGCGCAGAACAAGCGCGTCCCGGAGTCGGAGACCCTCAAGAAGGAGCTCGCCGACCGCTTCCCGGAGCAGGCCCCGCGGTACATCGCGGAGTGCCGGCCGTGAGCGCGCCTGTCCGGCGGCTGGTCATCAATGCCGACGACCTGGGCTACGACCCGGCGGTGAGCGAGGGCATCGTCCTCGCGATGCGCAGCGGCGTCGTGAGCTCGTCGACGCTCATGGTCAACCTGCCGCACTCCGCGCACGGGGCGTCGCTCGCCCGCGGCCTCCCGGTCGGCCTTCACCTGAACCTGTCGCGGGGCTCGCCGCTGTCGGCGCGTTTCCCGGCGTCCTTCCTGCGCGACGGCGCGTTCGAGGAGACGCTGGTCGGATCGCTCCCGGCCGAAGTCGTCGCCGAGGAGGCGGCAGCCCAGCTCGCGCGCGCCGAGGAGCTCCTCGGCGCACCCCCGACTCACCTCGACGTCCACCGGCACCTGCACCGCGTCGGCCCCGTCCTCGAGGGGCTCTGCCGGCTGGCCGCGATGCGGAGATTGCCCGTCCGCGCGCTCGACGAGGGCATGCGGGCGGGGCTCCGGCGGGCCGGCGTCCGCACCACCGACCACTTCGTCGGCGAGGCGGGAGGGGAGGCGTACTGGACCGAGCAGCGCTTCGCCGGGACGATCGCCGCCCTCGACGAGGGAATCACCGAGCTGATGTGCCATCCCGGCTACCCGCCCCGGGAGACGCGCACCAGCTACGGGCTCCAGCGCGCGGTGGAGCTCGCGACGCTGACCTCGGCGTCGGCCCGGAGGGCGCTCGACGAGGCCGGAGTCGCCCTGATCAGCTTCGCCGACCTCGCCTGAGCGGGACCCGCCTCGGCAGCGGGCGCCCGTCGGTGCTATGGGCTGCTGGCCATGGCAGGACCCAGCAAGACCCTCGAGACCTTTCCCAATCCCTCGCCGGACCGCGACTACGAGATCGCCTTCGACGTGCCGGAGTTCACCTGTCTGTGTCCGCTCACCGGCCAGCCTGACTTCGCGCACTTCAAGATTCGCTACGTGCCGGACCAGAAGTGCGTCGAGCTCAAGAGCCTCAAGCTCTACTTCTGGAGCTACCGCAACGAGGGCGCGTTCCACGAGGCGGTGACCAACCGCATCCGCGACGACCTCGTCGCCGCGCTCGGACCCCGCTCGCTCACCGTGGTGGGCGACTGGTTCATCCGCGGGGGAATCAAGACCGTGGTGACGGTCTCCTACGAGAAGACCGGACGCAGCTGACCAGGCGAGGTCGCGCGACCGACCTCAGCGCTCGTCCATCTTGCGCTCGGTCTCGTGGATCCGGCGCTCGGCGTCCTGCTCGATACGCTTGGTGGCATCGCGCGTCCGGTCGAGCACCGCCTTGGGCTGGGAACGACCCAGCGGATCCTTCTGCGCGCCGGCCATGTTGTTCAGGGCCCAGTAGGCGACGAAGGCCACCACGGCGAGACCGAGCACCAGCGAGAGAAGCCGTCCGAGCACGGCTCCGAGATTACCACCGCCTCAGATGTGCCACGAGAACAGCAGCCGGGCCTGGAACCGCTCGTAGTCGGTGAACACGTACGTTCCCCCACCTTCGGACTTCTTGAAGGCCGGAAGCTGAGGAAGGACGGTGAGCGTCACCCACCAGCCGTCGCCGGCGTACGACGCGACCGGCCCGAGGAAGAACGCCGAGTGCTCCCAGGTGCCCTCGGAGATGATGTTCGCGTTCCAGGCCTCGATGCCCAGCGAGAAGCGCGGGGTGAAGAACCAGCTCACACCGATGAAGCCGTCGAGGTGAAGGTCCTTCTCGGTCTCGCCGATCCCGTACTCCCATTCGTGCTCCGCCACGAAGTTGGCCGCGAGGAGCAGGTTGCCGATGCGCTTGTCGACGATGATCTTCCCCTCGAGCTCGAGCTCGTCGACCGCGCCGGTCACCTCGAAGTAGAGCGCGAGGCCGACCGGATCGAGCGAGGAGTCGAGGAGACGCCACTTCCACTCGTTGCTCACCGAGACCTCGGTGCTCGTCGCGAGCTCGCCGTTCACGTTCTGACCGATGCCGGTGAGGTTCAGGTAGAACGAGGTCTGCAGGCCGGAGACCAGCCCGATCTCGAACTCCAGCCGCTCGTCGAAGCGGGTGTAGCGGGTGTCCCGGCCGTTTCGGTACGTGGTCCAGACCTCGAGCTCCTTCTCGCCGGGAGCGAGCACCGCGGACTCGTAGGTGTACGAGAAGTGCCGATCGTTCGCGCGCGCCACCAGCGGGACGCCGAGCAACACTCCGACGACGACCGATGACCAGGCCCTGGACATTGCGGTGAACCCCTCCTCGACCCAGGGCCTCTAGTTGAGAACGATTCTCAAAGTCAACGTCTGGATGCTCCCAGGAGAGGTCCGGACGGGTAGGCTCCGCTGCCGGTGGACGCCGCCCCGCCCCGTCGCGCCTCGCTCCGGACGGTCCTGCTCGTGCTCGCCGGCGTGGCGGTGGGTGCCGGGGCGGTGCTGGCGCTCGTGCACCGGCCGACCGCCCCCGAGCTTCCACCGGCGCCCCTGGTGGTGGAGCGGATGCGCGAGGTGGCCCGCCTCGAGACCCTGGACCTGCAGGTCTACAAGAAGATCGCCTACGAGCCCGAGCCCGCGCCCACCGGGGCGCTGTGGAAGGACGTGCTGGCCTGGGCGAGGGCGTCGCTGTTTCCTTCGCGGGGGCGGGCCATCGTCTTCGGGACCGTCCACCTGGGGCTCGACCTCTCGAAGCTGGATGCACGGCGTGTTCGCATCCAGGGGAGCCGGATCGAGATCGCGCTCCCGCCGATGCAGGCGCAGGTCGAGCTGCGTCCCGGCGAGACAGAGGTCATTCACAGCAACCTCGACTCGGCCCAGACGGCGCAGCTGCTGGAGCTGGCGCGCGGCGCATTCGAGCGCGAGGTGATGGCCGACCCCGCGCTCCAGGCCCGGGCGCGGGGGAGCGCGGAGCGAGCGCTCACCGGATTGCTGATGTCGCTCGGCTTCCGGGAGGTCGTGTTCGTCGACGCCCTCCGTCCCGCAGGCGCGGGCTGAGATCAATCGGGCGGCGCACGGCCACCCGTTTTCTGGACTGGCGCATCAGGCCCAAACTGGACTTGGCGCCAGACCAGCAGGACGCCACTGTGAGGAAAGCCGGTGGCCGGTTTCGCCGGAGGAGGTCCCGCCGTGGAGCTCGACGTGTTCGCCCGTTTTCATGCCGCCCCGGGGAACGAGGAGCGGATGGCCCAGGTCCTGCGCGCCCAGGTCCGCGACGTCCGCCTCGAGCCGGGGTGTCTCTACATCCAGCCGTGCCGGTCCAAGAAGGAACCGGCTCGGTTCTTCCTCTTCTCGCGCTGGGCCGACGAGCCGGCATTCCAGGTACACGCCGACCTCGACGCCACCAACCGCTTCATCGACACGATGGAGAAGCTCTCGGACCAGCCGGTGGACGTGCACCGCAGCTTGCCCGTCGAGGGGTGACCGCGCTCAGGCGCCGATCCGCTGCAGCGTCCCATCCGGCTGCAGCGCGAATCGGCCCCGGATGCCCTCCGCCGCCGGCTCGACCGATTCGAGGAGCGCCACCGCCGTCGGATCGAGCAGCGGCGCGACCAGCGCGAGCTCGGGCCGGGCGAGCGAGACCCGGTAGGGTCCGGCTCCAACCACGTCGAAGAGGCGACTCCGCTGGTGGGTGGTCAGCAGACGCGCCCCGTCGGCGCCGTCGGCCTCGCACAGCGCCCACAGGCCGAGCGGCTCGGGCGACAGCCGCGGCTGCCCGCGGTCGACGATGACCGGGCGCGGCTCGGCCGTGCCTTCCTCGAGGTGCTTCCACGCTGCCCGGTCCACCGCCTCCAGCGAGACCGGGGCCGCGCGAGCGTCCAGCGCAACCCCTTCGCTGAGGTAGGTCACGGCAAGCCCGGCTGGACCCTCGCGCGAGAGCAGTCCCGGCGCGGCCGTGTCGGAGAGGACCGGCACCACGTGGGCCAGCACGTCGGGGGTTCCGGCCTCCGCCTTGGTCCAGGTGGCGCGAAGGCCGCCATGCTCCCAGGCGCCCGCTTTCCCGAACCACTCCCACGCGCCGTCCAGCAGAACCTCGAGGGCACTGCTCCCCGAGCCGGCGGCGAGCGCCTCGGAGAGAGCGCGCGCCTCCTCGTCGGCAGGAGCTCGCGCCCGGAGCTCCGCCAGATTGCGAGCTGCCCCGGCGCCGTCTCCTCGCCGGAGCGCGACCAGCACCCGCGCCTTCCACAGCGCCAGGTCGCGCGGATGTGCCGCCGCCGCGTCGGCCAGCACACGGTCGGCCTCCGCCAGGTGGCCCGCGCGTACCAGCGCTCGCGCGCGGGCCAGCGACGCCACCGGCTCTCCGGGCCGTCCGGCGGAAGCCAGCACCGAGAGTGCCTCCGCGTCGGAGCCTGCGTTGGAGAGTGCCAGGCCCAGGGTGATGCTCAGGGTTGCGCTTCCCGTCACGTCGGCCGCGCTGCGCAGGCGTCGCAGCTCCGCCTCTGAAAGGCGCTCGCCGCGCTGAACCCTGCGGCGCAGGCGCTGGAGCACCCGGGCATCCATGCTCGATCGAACGGGAGTGGCACGCTAGCACCCTCGCGGCGAGGAAGTTGCGGTAGAGAGAGCCAATGACGGAACGACGCAAGGTCACGCTCATCCCTGGCGACGGGATCGGCCCCGAGGTGATGGCGGCCACGGTCCGGGTCCTCGAGGCACTGCAGCTGCCGCTGGAGTTCGAGCACGCCGACGCGGGCTCCGAGATCATCAGCCGCTACGGCACCAACCTGCCCCGGGAGACGCTGGATTCGGTGCTGCGCAACGGCGTCGCGCTCAAGGGGCCCACCGGCACCCAGGTGGGCGCGGGCCTTCCCTCGGCCAACGTCGCCCTCCGCAAGGGACTGGACCTCTACGCCGCGCTCCGCCCGGTCCGCTCGGTCCCGAACGTGAAGACCCGCTACGAGAACGTCGACCTGGTGGTCGTCCGGGAGAACACCGAGAGCCTCTACACCGGCCTCGAGCACATCGTCGTCCCCGGCGTGGTGGAGAGCCTGAAGATCATCAGCGAGAAGGCGAGCACCCGGATCGCCAAGTACGCCTTCGACTACGCCACGAAGAACGGCCGGAAGAAGGTCACTGCCGTCCACAAGGCCAACATCATGAAGCTCTCGGACGGCCTCTTCCTCGATTGCTGCCGCAAGGTGGCCCGGGACTACGCCGAGGTGACCTACGAGGAGGTCATCGTCGACAACATGTGCATGCAGCTGGTGCGCAATCCCGAGCGCTACGACGTCCTGCTGATGGAGAACCTTTACGGGGACATCATCTCCGACCTCTGCGCCGGACTGGTGGGAGGCCTCGGCGTCGTCCCGGGGGCCAACATCGGCGAGCGCACCGCAGTCTTCGAGGCCGTGCACGGAACCGCTCCGGACATCGCCGGGAAGGGCCTCGCCAACCCCACCGCCCTCATGATGTCCGCGGTGATGATGCTCGCCTGGCTCGGGCTGCCCGAGGCCTCGCGGCGGTTCGACAAGGCGCTGCTGCGCGTCTACACCGAGGGGCGCGTCCGCACCGGCGAGCTTGGTGGCACCGCGACCACCAAGGACTTCACGGACGCGGTGATCGCCGGACTGTAACTCCAGACCTCCTGTTGCATCAGAACGAGGCGGAGCAACTTCCCCTTCGGCTGCGGTGTCTGCATCTTCCGGACGCCATTTCCTCCTGCGCTCGTGAGTCCTTCGACCCTTCCCCCTTCCGCCCGTCGTGATCCCTGGCTGGACGCCGTGCGCGGCGCCTCGGTCGTGGCGATGGTCATCGGCCACACCCTGGACCTGACGCTGCTCGACGAGGTCCGTGACCGACCGCTGGTCGCCCTCTACTGGTCCTTCCGGGGGCTGACCGCGCCGCTGTTCCTGGTCGTCGCGGGATGGGCACTGGCCTCGTCGCTGCGCTCGAGCGCCCCGGATGCCGTCGCACGGAGGCTGCGGCGTGCCGCCCTGGTGCTCGCCCTGGGGTACGGACTGCACTGGCCCGGGCTCTCTGCCGCGCAGGCGATGGCCGCCGAGGGGACGCTCTGGCCCCACATGCTCGCCTTCGACGCCTTGCCCTGCATCGGCTGGTCCATCGTGGCTGGCGTGCTGATTCTCTCTCTCCTTCCCGGTACCGCCGGACGCGTCGGCGCCCTCGGCGTGCTCGCCCTGTGGATCCCCTTCGTCGCCACGGTGAGCTGGCCGGTGGGTCACGGGGCCGGATGGCTGTGGCAGGGATTCCTCGGGCATCCGGAGGCGCACTTCCCGCTGGTGCCCTGGTCGGCGTTCTTCTTCCTCGGCGGAGTGCTGGCGCTCCTCGCCCCGATGCTGCGGGAGCGGCGCCACCAGGCCATGGGGCTCCTGCTCGCCGGGGCGATCCTGCTCCTGGTCCTGGAGCAGTCGGGGCTGGAGGACTGGTCGCAGGCGTCGCCCTGGGCCGCCTTCTACCGGATGGGGCAGGCGCTGCTGGCGCTGGGGCTGGTCTCGACCGTTCCGCTCTGGCGCGTCCCTGGGCTGGTGAGCCTCGGCAGGAGCTCGCTCGGCGTGTACGTGGCGCACCTGGTGGTGCTGTACGGCTGGGCCGGGGACGGCGGGCTGGTCAGCCAGTGGGCACGCCGGTTCTCGATGCTGGAGGCGCTCGGCACGGCGGCGGTGGTGCTCGGGGCCGCGGTGGCGATGGCCCAGGGCGTCCCGGCCGCGTTGCGGTGGCTCGGTGAAAACGCCGCACCGCGGTGGCAGCAGCCCTCCGGCGAGCCCGGCTGACCGGGCTCAGCCCCCCTCAGCCCACCGAGATGCGGGACACGCCGCGGGCCTCGAGCCAGGCACGTACCCGCGTCCGCTGGTCGCCCTGCAGGACCAGCGCCTCACCCTCGACCATGCCCCCGCATCCCAGCGCCTGCTTCATGGCCAGCAGCCACTCGGCACGTTCCCGGGGAGCGAGCGCCAGCTGCTCGATCACCGTGGCCTCCTTGCCCCCGCGCCCCTTGCGCTCGTAGCGGATGACCGCCCGCGACGGCCCCTTCGGCGGCGGGGCATGCGCGAGTTCCGGCCGCTGGTTCGCCGGCAGCGCGCCGCGGAGGGAGACGAGACCCTCGAAGGCGGCGTTGAACGGTCGGTTCTCCGCGGGCGGAGGCGGGGCCTTCCGCTTGCTCACTGCGGAGCGACCGCGTGGCGTGGAGCCGGCAGCGCCGAGGTCAGCACCGGTGCGGTCGGATCCCCGCTGGCCATGGTGAGCGCGTAGAGGAAGACGGGCGTGGCGAAGGCCGGCTTGCCGTTGATGGCGACGATGGGCGTGCCGGTCGGGTTGTAGAGCCCGGCGTAGCGGATGTCGTCTTGAAGCTTGGCCGCCGCCTCGGGGCTGGCGATGCACGCCTCGAGCTGCCCGCGAGAGACCGAACCCGAGCTGGCGAGCGTGAGCAGCGACTCGCGGGTGAGCGACTTCTGTGCGGCGAACAGCTTGTCGCGGAGGCTCCAGAAGTCAGGCGCCTGCTCGAGGCAGATGAGCGCGAGGGAGCCGGTGCAGCGCAGGCCGTCTCCCTTCTGCGGCACGTCGGGGTTGCAGGCCCCGTCGAGCGGATACTGCCGTGCCTCCACCGCGAGCCGTCCCTGCGGCACCGCCGACTGCAGCTCCTCCAGCGCATCGTTGAGGTGGCGGCAATGCGGGCAGAGGATGTCCGTCCACTCGACGAGGTGCACCGGCGCCTCCGCGGCCCCCTTCAGCACCCGGGCGCGCGGGAGCAGCTCCGGCTGGGTCGGCGCCGGCGTGCGGGCGAAGCGCGCCAGGGCGTCGGCGAGGGCCTGCTTCTCGGAGTCGGGGCGGCTGGCCAGGAACTGCGACACGTCACGGCCCGCGTTGCCACCCTTGCTCGCGCTCCGCGGAGGCAGCGCGCTGGCGGGGCGCGACGGCGCGAAGAGCAGCAACGCTCCCCAGACGAGCGCCGTCACGGTGGCCGGGAGGCCGACCGCCCGCGCCCACTCCCCCGGCCCGGGTGGCAATGCTCCCGGGAGCGCGGCGAGCGCCAGCCCCGCGTAGCCGAGCACCAGGGCATAGGTCCCGAGACAGGTGAGGCAGAGTGCTCCGGCGCTGATCGATCCCGCCACGAGCGTGATGCACGCCAGCGCGGCGACGATGCCCACCGTCCGGACCGGAAGCACCGCCGGCCGGAGCGGAAGCGCGTTGCGTGCGCGCCAGAGCAATGCCCCGGCACAGACCGCCGCGGCGAGGCCCCAGACGATGCCCAGGCCAGCCACCGGGACGCCGGTGAGGGAACCCAGGCGCTGGGCGAACGGGCTGGTCCACACCGTCTCGCAGTTCACCGTCTCGTTGATGCTGCAGACCGCGGTGCCGCCTGCCTGGACGGTGCGCAGCTCCACCCACTGGAAGATCGACAGGCAGATCTCGGCGAGACCCAGCCCGAGCAGCGTCCATGGGACCCAGGCCCGGACCGTCTCCGGCGGTTGCTTCGCCCGCTTGTTCATGTCTTCTCCGGCGGCGGAGTCATCATCACCAGCACTCGCGCGTCAGTGGGCCCGTCGTTCCGGACGCCGTGCGAGCTGCCTGCGGGACACAACACCGCGTCCCCCTCGCGAAGTTCCTGCCGCTCGCCGTCCAGCTCCACCGTCGGATGCCCCTCGAGAACCACGTACACCTTGTCTGACCTGGCGTGCGCGTGAGCCGTCTGGGCCTGGCCGGGCCGGAGGCAGTACACGTCGAGGAAGAACCTCTCCGTGGTGAAGAGGTTGTGCTTCTGGAGCTTCGTCTCGGAGAAGCCGCGGATGTCGGGGAGGTGCTGGACCTTCACGAGCCCCTTATATAGCTGCGGTTCACATGGTTCCGCTCCCCCTGCACGACCGCCATGCCTCCCTGGGCGCCGCCTTCGGCGAGCTGAAGGGCCGGGAGGTGGTCGAGCGCATCCCCGGCCGGGACGAGGACCACGCGCTGCGTACCGGAGCCGGGCTGTTCGATTCCTCGGCGCGGGGGGTGATCCGGGTCACCGGGCCGGACCGGGTGAGCTTCCTCCAGGGGATGGTGACCCAGGATGTGGAGGGGCTGGCGGCGGGCGGGGTTGCGGATGCGGCGCTGCTCACTCCCAAGGGCGCGATGGTCGCCGACGCGCGGGTGGTGAGGCGTCCCGATGATCTCCTCCTCCTCACCGAGCCGGGGTACGGACCGGTGGTGCTCGGGACCCTGGAGCGGTACCTGATCAGCGAGGACGCCGAGCTCGCCGACGCCAGTGCCGACTTCGGGCAGCTGGCGCTGGTGGGCCCGGCGGCCGAGGCGCTCGCGGCGCGCGTGCTCGCTCTCGGTCCCCCGGCCGACGCCACGTTCCGGCCGTTCGATGCGGGCGGCGTCACGGGGTGGGCGCTTCCCCAGGCCCTGCTCCTTCCCGGGCTTGACCTCCTGGTCCCCGGGGGAGGGCTGGCCACGGTCTTCGAGCGGCTGATCGAGGCGGGGGCGACCCCCGTGGGCTTCGCCGCGCTCGAGGTGCTCCGCGTCGAGCGAGGGACGCCCCGCTTCGGGGCGGACATGGACGAGAAGACCATTCCCCTCGAGGCGAACCTCCAGCGGGCCATCCACTACCAGAAGGGCTGTTACATCGGGCAGGAGGTCATCGCCCGGGCGACCTTCCGCGGCCACGTGAACCGCCACCTGGTAGGCCTGCGTTTTGCCGGGCCGGCGCCGGCACCCCGGACGGAACTCTTCACCGGGGAGCGCCGCGTGGGCTGGGTCACGTCGGTGGTGGACAGTCCACGGCTCGGTCTGATCGGCCTCGGGTACGCGCACCGGGACGTCGACCAGCCGGGCACCGAGCTCGCGCTGGCCGGTGGCACCGCCAGGGCAACCATCGCCCCGCTCCCGTTTCCGGGCTGAAGGCCGCTCGCCGCTGCGCGGTCGGGGTTGCTCGCTGCAGGCGGGCATGTGGGACATCGGCGTCTCGTGTCCCAGCCCTTGTGACGCCCCCGGGGAGGTCTGGTAAGGGTGTCTCAGCGCGAGAGCAGGGCCGGCGCGCGCCCCATCGATGTCGACCCTGCTCGCGTTCACCGCCGCCACCCTCGTTGTCGCCGCTTCACCGAGCGACGTTCCGCGCGCAGGCGCCGAGACCGTCGAGCATCCGCTGCTGGCCGTGGGCGCGACGACGAGTGGGGACACCACCGTGCAGGCCGTCGCCGAGACCAAGCCCGGGCCGACCCCCCGGACGGTCCGCGTGGTGTCCGAGGTGCTGGTTGCCGGTGCCGCGGGAACGCTCACCGGCGCGCTCGGCGGATACCTGGGGTGCATCGGCTCGCTCTCGGCGCACGACAGCTGCTCCGAGGGGACGGTGGCCGCAGGGCTCCTCAGCGGGTTCGGGCTCGCCGTGGCGGCCATGGTGCCGCTGACCGGGAGCTACTTCGACGCGAACGGCTCGCCATGGGTGAGCTGGTTCGGTGAGGCGCTCGGTGCCGGCGCGGCGCTGGGCATCGGGCAGGGCAGCAGCAGCCGGCTGATGTGGGTGGGCCCGCCGCTGATGCTCGCCGGGGCGGTGCTCGGCTACGAGCTGTCGGCGAAGCCCGCTCCCGGGCCGCGTCCGAAGCCTTCGAGCGGGGAGCGGATCTCGGTCGTCCCGTCCTTCGGCGCGGACGGCCGGACCGGGCTGGTGGTCGCCGGACGCTTCTGAAGCGGCTCTTCGTCAGCAGGAAGCGCCCCGACCGGCCTAGACCAGAGACGTCATGCCGCTCGACCCGCGCCGAGTGCCCGAGGCCCTCGGCATGGCGATCGAATCCGCAGGCCGCCGAGGGCCGCCTCGAGCACGTCCTGCAGCTCGGGCACTGCTCGGGGTCACCCCTTCACGCAGAGCACCTGCTTCAGCTCCGCGACGATCTCCACCAGATCCTTCTGGTACTCCATCACCTGCTCGATCGGCTTGTACGCGCCGGGAATCTCGTCGAGCACGCCGCCGTCCTTCCGGCACTCCACGCCCGCGGTCTGCTCGGCCAGGTCCTTCACGCTGAACTGTCGCTTCGCCTCGCCGCGGGACATCTTGCGCCCGGCGCCGTGCGAGGCGGAGTGCAACGACTCGGGATTGCCGAGGCCACGCACGACGTAGCTCCGCGTCCCCATCGAGCCCGGGATGACCCCGAGCTGACCGGCCCGCGCCGAGATGGCGCCCTTCCGGGTGACCAGCAGCGCCTCGCCGTGATGGGTCTCCTCGGCGACGTAGTTGTGGTGGCACAGCACAGGCACGTCGAAGTGGACCTGCGGGAAGTGCCGGCGGATCACCTGCATGTACAGGTCGAACATCAGCCGGCGATTGATCATCGCGTATCGCTGCGCCCACTCGAGATCACGGCGGTACGCCGCCATCTCCTCGGTCCCGGCGAGGAAGACTGCCAGGTCGGGATCGGCCAGGGCACGGTTGTGCTTCAGCTTCTTTGCCCGCGCCATGTGGACCTCGGCGAGCGACTTGCCGATGTTCCGCGAGCCCGAGTGGAGCATCAGCCAGACGCGCTGCTCGGTGTCCACGCAGAGCTCGATGAAGTGGTTGCCCCCGCCGAGCGTGCCGAGCTGCTTCGCCGCCCGCCCCCCGAGGTCCTTCACCGCGGGATCGAGATCGTCGAAGCCGGCGAGGAGATCCTTCACCTCCGCACCCAGGCGTGGATCCTGGGGCCTCACCAGCGCGCCGTGGGAATCGAAACCCACCGGGATGGCGTCCTCGAGGTCGTCGCGGAGGCCGCGGAGACTCTCCGGCAGGTCCGACGCGGCGAGGCTGGTCCGTACCGCGCCCATCCCGCAGCCGATGTCCACGCCCACTGCCGCTGGCGAGACGGCGTCGCGCATCGCGATGACCGAGCCGACGGTGGCGCCCTTCCCGAAGTGGACGTCGGGCATGACCGCCACGTGAGCGACCCAGGGAAGGCTGGCGATGTTGCGGAGCTGGGTGAGCGCCTGGGACTCGACCTCGTCCACCGGGGTCCAGAGCCGGACGTCCACCGTCTGTCCGCGAAGACGAGAGAGGCTCATGGCTCCCTCATTGACCGCCAGCTCGGGGGGACGTCTCCGGGCCCTCGGTCCCGTGCACCCGAGCGTCCGACAGGCGCACCTCCGTTCCTCGGCGAAGCGAATTCGGAATCTCGGCGATGGCGTCCACGCGGGCGACGAGCTCGCGCAGTGCCGCGGCCGGCGCATCCCCCCAGACCTCGACCGAGTAGGTGATGCCCCCGGAGGTCTGCGGAGCGCCGGTGAACGCTCCGCCGGCGGTGATCGCCACCCGGGTCAGCCGCAGCCCGAGCGCACGTGCCTCCCGGAACAGATCGTTCGAGACACAGCCTGCGACCGCGAGGTGGAGCAGCTCACCCCCGTTGAAACCCAGGTCCTGCCCTCCGCCGTCCGCCGGGCGGTCGATGACCACGGTGTGGTTGCGCGCCCAGCCGAGCGCGGTGGCCGTGCCCGAAAGACTGTCCGTCCGTACCTCGAAGTTCATTCGCCTGCCTCTCTCGGCTCGAAGCACCGCGCAGCATGGCAGCAACCGGGGTCGGCTGATAAAGCAATCCCCGGTCATGGTGAACGGGCGCTTCGCACGAGCGACCTGGGGACTCGTCGCCTTCCTCCTCGCCGTCGTGGTGTGGGGGGCCTTCGTGCGCGCCACCGGCTCGGGCGCCGGCTGCGGGGCTCACTGGCCGGTCTGCAACGGGCAGGTGCTGCCGCGTGCGCCAGCGCTGGAGACGCTCATCGAGTTCAGCCACCGGGTCTCCAGCGGCCTGGTCACCCTCGCCGTGGTCGCCTGGGCCGTGTGGGGCTTCCTGGCCTTTCCCCGCCGGCACCGGGTCCGGCGCGGGGCCGTGCTCGGCGTCCTGGCCATCCTGGTGGAGGGCGCGATCGGTGCCGCGCTGGTCCTGTTCCGGCTCACCGGGAAGGACGACTCGCTGACTCGGGCCGCGGTGATGGGGATGCACCTGGTGAACACCTTCTTCCTCCTCGCGGTCGTGGCGTTGACCGGCGCGTGGGCGGGGGGGATGGGCCGACCACGGCTGCGAGATCAGGGAGCTGTGGCAGTGCTGGTTCCGGCGGCCCTCCTCGGGCTGGTGGTGCTCGGGGTGAGCGGAGGCATCGCTGCGCTCGGGGACACGCTGTTTCCGGCGAGCTCGCTGGCCGAGGGTCTCCGTCAGGATGTCTCGGGAGCCCATGTCCTGCTGCGCCTGCGCGTGCTCCATCCGTTGATCGCGGTGGCGGTGGGAACGCTGCTCCTGGTCACCGCCGGGGTCTGCGGAATGCTCCGTCCGGGGCGGTCCGTCCGTCGGATGGCGGTCGCCCTGGCGACGCTGGTGATCGTCCAGCTCACGGCGGGGATGGTGAACCTCGTGCTCCTCGCGCCGGTGTGGATGCAGCTCGTCCACCTGCTGCTCGCGGACGCGGTGTGGCTCGCGGCGGTACTCCTCGGGGGAGAGGCGCTGGCGGAGGACGCCCCCCGCCTGTCCGTCCCCGGACTGGTCGAGCCAGGGTCCGCTTCCGTCCGCTAGGTCCGGCCGGTCTCTTGGCGCATCGCGCCTCCCGCGCGAGACTTGGACCCCAGCCCATGCGAATCGCCGTGCTGACCGGCGGCGGCGACTGCCCCGGTCTCAATGCCGTCATCCGCGCCGTCGTCCGCCGCGCACGGAACCACCACTTCGAGGTGATGGGGCTCCGGGACGGGTGGAAGGGCCTCATCGAGGACCAGGTCTTCCCTCTCACCCGGGAGAACACCGCGGGGATCCTCCACCGGGGAGGAACGATCCTCGGGACGAGCCGGGTGAATCCGTTCACCCTCGAGGGCGGGCTGGAGAAGGTCCTGGCGAACGCCGCCCGCCACGGCATCCAGGCCGTGGTGGCGATCGGTGGAGAGGGAACACTGTCCGCCGCGGCCCGGCTCCACGAGCACGGGCTCCCCGTGGTGGGGATCCCGAAGACCATCGACAACGATCTGAACGGAACCGACTACACCTTCGGCTTCGACACCGCGGTGTCCATCGCCACCGAGGCCATCGATAGGCTGCACAGCACCGCCGAGTCCCACAAGCGGGTCATCGTGGTCGAGGTGATGGGCCGGCACGTGGGCTGGATCGCCACCCATGCGGGGATCGCCGGCGGCGCCGACGCGATCCTCGTTCCCGAGGAGCCGGCGGACCTGGGCGTGGTGGCGGAGCACCTGAAGCGCCGCTACGCCGGCGGAACCAGCTTCAGCATCGTGGTGGTGGCGGAGGGCACGAAGATCCGCACCAGCCCGGACGAGCCCGAGCACGTCATCACCACGGGTGCGCTGGACGAGGCAGGCCGGGTCCGGCTCGGCGGAGTGGGCCAGTACGTCGCGCAGGAGCTCGAGCGCCGCACCGGCTTCGAGACCCGGGTCTCGGTGCTCGGGCACATCCAGCGCGGCGGCTCTCCGACCGCTCACGACCGGGTGCTCGCCTCACGGTTTGGCGTCTACGCCTGCGACATGATCGCCCGCGGCGAGTTCGGCAGGATGGCGGCGCTCCGCGGGAACGAGGTGACGAGCATCCCCCTCGCCGACGCCACCCGGACCCTCAAGCGCGTCCCCACCGAGTATTTCGACGTCGCCCGTGTCTTCTTCGGCTGAGGGGCCAGGCAAACCCCCGAAACCACGCGCGCTTTCGAGGTGTCCGTTTTGGAGGTGTCAGACACCTCGTAATGACACCTCTTAATTGACGTGCCTTCGAGAGGTGCCAGACACCTCGTTATGGGGCGCCTTCGAGAGGTGCTTCGAGAGGTGCCAGACACCTCGTTCCGGGTTCGAGGTGTCAGCAGCCGTGTTGGAGCGCCAGGTGGTCGGGGCGCCAGGGGGTGCCGCTCCTGATGACGGCGTTGGCGAGGACGGCGAGCTTCCGTGCACAGGCCACGAGGGCGACCTTCTTGGGCTTTCCGGCCGAGCAGAGCCGGCGGTAGAGGCTGCGGAAATCCTCACTCGAGCGGATGGCGCTGAGCGAGGCCATGTAGAGCAGCTTCCGGACCTCGGGCCGGCCGCCCTGGATGTGGCGACGGCCCCGGAGCGAGCCGCTGTCCCGGTTGAAGGGTGCCAGACCTGCCAGCGCCGCGATTTGTTTGCCGCTCGCCCGGCCCAGCTCCGGCAAGCACGCCAGCAGCGTCCGCGACACCACTGGCCCGATGCCGGGGATGCTCTGCAGCAGGTCATCCTTGGCCCGCCACAGCGGGCTGCCTCGAATCTGGTTGTCGAGGTCTTGGTCGATGAGCTCCAGCTCGTGCTGGATCCACGCGACGTGCTTCTGGATTCGCTTCTTCACGACCGGCAGCGCCTGAGCGAGCCGATTGCCCTCCGAGACAAGCATGTCGACCAACTGGCGCCGACGGGCCATCAGCGCCTTGAGCGACTCGGCCTGGGCAGTGGCCAGCACTCGGCGCTCGGGCCGGATGGCTGCAGCAAACCGGGCAAGGACCGAGGCGTCGATGGCGTCCGTTTTCGCCAGCTGGCCCAGTGCCTTGGCGAAGCTGCGCACCTGAGCGGGGTTGACCAGGACGACAGGCAGCTCCCGGATGCCCAGGACCGCCGTGACGAGGCGCTCGTAGCCTCCGGTCGCCTCCAGGGCGATGAGGTCCGGCTTCAGCGGCCCGAGCCGGTCGGCCAACGCCTGGGCTCCTGCTTCGTCGTTGCTGAGGCTGAACGCTTCGCCAGCGGCCGTGGCGACATCCAGCCGCTCCTTCGAGACATCGACTCCGATGAACATGGGGTCCTCACTCACGGCCAGGCCCCGTCTTGCGATTCGGGCTACTGCCCACGCAGCCGTTCGGGCTCTTCCGAGAAGACGGCGCGGCGACCCAGCTGACACCCGGCCGCCCCATGCGACCCACACACTTGCGGTCTACCGCGCCGGGGGGGACTGCCCGTCCAAGATACAAGACACCTCGTGGTGGAAGGCTCGTCGTCGCGTCCTCGATGCGGCGCTGGGCGCCGAAGTGTCCGTAAAGACAAGGTCTTTCGAGGTGCTCTTTCGAGGTGCCAGACACCTCGTTACGGGCCTTCCGAGCTCCTCGACATCGAGCGCAGGAGCCGACACGCGGGGCCGTCCGGGGCCGGCTACTTCTCTCGCCGTTTCGACGACGTGCGAGGACTCGAATGGACCTGCATTCTCTGGACATGTTGAACGACGACCCCGAGGACGGCCGCTGGGAGGCGTTCGTCCGGCGCGACCCGGCCGCGGACGGCCAGTTCGTCGTCGCCGTGGAGTCGACCTGCATCTACTGCCGACCCACCTGCCCGGCCCGGCGTCCGCTTCGCAAGAACGTGCGCTTCCTGCCCGACGTCGCGACCGCGGAACGCCAGGGCTACCGCGCCTGCAAGCGCTGCAAGCCCGACCTCGCCCAGCTGCCGTCCGAGGCGCTGGTGGAGAAGGTGAAGTCGCTCCTGGTCGCCGATCTGGAGGCGCCTCCGAGCCTCGAGGCGCTCGCCCGCGCCACTCGCCTCAGCCCGGCGCATCTGCAGAAGACCTTCAAGAGGCACACCGGGCTCTCGCCGAAGGAGTTCGTCTCCGCAGCGCGGCTCGAGCGCTGGAAGGCGGAGCTCCGGGCGGGGAAGCCCGTCACCGAGGCGTGGCTCGAGGCGGGCTACGGCTCGGCCGGACGCGCCTATGCGGCGGCACGCAAGCAGATGGGAATGAGCCCGGCCCAGTACGGGAAGGGCGGCGCCGGCCAGCGCATCACCTGGATGGTGCTGGACACGCCGCTGGGAGCGCTCCTCCTGGCACGGACGGAGAAGGGGCTGTGCCGCGTCGCGTTCGGAGAGAACACCTCGCAGCTCGAGTCGATGCTCCGCTCGGAGTTCCCGGCCGCCGAGCTGGAGCGTGCCTCGCCGGAGTCGGATGAGCGGCTCCGATCCGCAGCCATCGCTCTGGGCGAGCCATCGGGCGCGGAGCACATCCCGCTCGACGTTCGCGCCACCACCTTCCAGCGCCAGGTGTGGCAGGCGCTCCGGACGATTCCCAGCGGGAGCACCGCGAGCTACGGCGAGGTCGCGCGCTCCATCGGACATCCGGCAGCGGTCCGCGCGGTCGCGCGGGCCTGCGCGACCAATCCAGTCGCGCTCGCCGTGCCGTGCCACCGGGTCGTGCACTCCGACGGCAGCCTCTCCGGCTACCGCTGGGGCCCGGAGCGCAAGCGCGCGCTGCTCGCGGCGGAGAAGGCCGCGAGCGGCATGGCCGACGCCTGACCCTCGAGGCCCGGTCCCGACGCCGGCCCGGGTTTGCACCGTGATCGGCGCAACTCCGTTGCTGGAATCCGAGAAGGTCGTCACGCCCGTGGTGTGGAGTCATTGCTGACACACTGATTCCCCACTCCGAAACGCGGGCGTGACGCTTCTGCCGCAGCGCCGCACAGGCGCCGGACGTGAAGGCAGATTTCCAGACGAAGGCCAATCTGCTGACCGGAGGCCAGCCGTTCGTCCTCGGTTTCTCGGCGCTCATCGCCCAGCTCGCCGGACCCTGAGCGCCCTCGGCCGGTCGGAGCCTCACCCCGTGGCGCTCTGACCGGTCCGTGCCGCCGACTCGCGAGCCGGCCGCGTGAGACGCTGCTCGGGAGCCTCAGAGCTCGGGGGCGAGCAGCCTCGCGACGTCGTCGATCAGCCACCAGCGGCGGCTGGGCGGGGAGAGCCCATGGGCGCACTCCCCCACCAGCCGCTCGATCCACCTGCGGACCGCGGCGATCTCCGCCGGGGAGTAGAGGAGCAGCGCATCCTCGTAGTTGAGGAAGAAGCTCCGCATGTCCAGGTTCGGCGAGCCGACGTAGGCCACCGTGTCGTCCGCCACCATGGCCTTGCCGTGCACCATCCCGCCGAACCAGTGGAAGACCACGCCGGCCTCGGAGAGCTCGGTGAGGAGCCCACGGCGCGCCAGGTCCGCAAGGACGTGATTGGAGGTCGCGGGCATGACGAGCTCCGTGCGAACACCGCGCCTCGCGCAGAGCACGAAGGCGTGCTGCACGATGTCGTCCGGCACGTAGTACGGCGTCACGCACGCCACGTGCTTCTGCGCCGAGTACAGCGAGGTGATCAGCGCATCGTAGAAGGTGTCGGTCGCCATCTCCGGCCCACTGGGGACCAGCTGGACGACGGCCTCGCCGGCAGCCGGCGGCACCTCGGTCACCCGGACGGGATTCTCACGGCCGGCGAAAGCCCAGTCGGCGACGAACAGCTGCGCGGCGTCGGCCGCGACCGGTCCATCCACCAGGCACGCCACGTCCCGCCACCGCCCGGGTCGGGGGGTCGGGCCCATGTACTCGAGCGCCATGTTCATCCCCCCGAGGAAGACCCGCTGCCCGTCGAAGACGGCGATCTTCCTGTGGCTCCGCAGGTTGCTCCGCCCGCGCACCGGCGCATGGAGGAGCGGCATGAACGCGCGCACCTCGCCACCGGCTGCGCCGAGCTCCCGGGTCGCCTCCCCGAGGATGGGACGGGAGCCCACCGCGTCGAGGAGCAGCCGCACCCGGACGCCGGCCCGGGCCCGCGCGGCGAGCGCGCTCACCACGGCGTGACCTACCTCGTCGTTTCCGAGGATGAACACCGTCAGGTCGACGCTCCGCTGCGCGCCGCCGATGGCCCCGAGCAGCGCCGCGTAGGCCTCCTCGCCGGTCCCCAGGAGGTGGAAGCCGTTTCCCCCGCGAACACCCGGGACCCCCTCGGTCCGGAGCACGCGCGGGACGGCCGCCGCGGGATGCTCCCCGGGCAGCTCTGCGCGCTGGTCCGGTACCCGCAGAGGCGCGTGCTTTCCCTTCGCCCCGCGGGGAAACTTTCTTCCCCCGAGCAGGAAGTAGAGCGGGATGGCGGCCCAGGGAAAGAAGATCAGCCCCAGAAGCCACGCCATCAGGCTCTGGGGTGCCCGGCGAGTGACCAGCACCCGCATCGCCACCACCAGACCCACGACGTGCACGGCGACGAGCAGCGGGTGTGAGCGCACGAACGTCAGCACGGTCCGGCCCAGCGTAGAAGGTTCAGGGCGCAGGCACGAGCGCAACGTCGAGAACCGGTGCCCCCCGCCGTTCCGGCGCGTCGTAGTGCCACCACTCCATGCGGTTCGGCCGGAATCCGGCCTGGACCATCGCCTGCCGGAGCGTCTCACGGTGGGACCGGCCGTCGACCGTCCCCGCGGTGCTCCCGTGGTGCGCCGCCGGGCCGAAGGTGTCGAAGGGGGTCGGCATCTCCACGGCCAGACCGTCCAGGGTGACGAGCGTGACGTCCACCGCCGCCCCTCGGTTGTGGTTGCTCCCGACGTGGGGATCCGCGACGTACCCCTTCCGGGGAACGAGCTTCCACATCGCCCACTGCACGTGGATGGGCCGGTAGCAGTCCCAGGCCTTCAGGCGGAAGCCCTGGGTCTCGAGTGTGCGCGACGCCGTGGCCAGCCGCTCCGCGACGGAGGGGAGAAGGAGGCACCTGGCTCCCTCGGGGTAGACCGCACGTCCGAGGAAGTTGTCCTCCGTCGCGTACGCCAGCTCCACGACCAGACCCGGCACCCGGGTGGTCGCATCGACCAGCGTCCAGCCGCTCCCGCCGTCCGGAGCCGCCAGCACGGCGAGCGCGATGAGGAGCCGGCTGCTCACGTCGCGTACGATGTCGGGTCGGGCACGCCCGCCGCCCGGAACCCGTCGCGCCGGATGAGGCAGCTGTCGCAGCGGCCGCAGGCCCGGCCGAGCGCGTCCGGGTCGTAGCAGCTGTGCGTCAGCGCGTAGTTCACGCCGAGCCGGACGCCGGTCCGGATGATCTCCGCCTTGCCCAGCCCGGAGAGCGGTGCATGCACCCGGAACCGCGCGCCCTCCACCCCCGCGCGGGTGGCGAGGTTCGCGAGCGACTCGAAGGCGCGGATGAACTCCGGCCGGCAGTCCGGGTAGCCCGAGTAGTCCACCGCGTTGACGCCGATGAACAGGTCGGTCGCCCCGGTCGTCTCCGCCAGCCCGAGCGCCAGGGCGAGGAAGATCGTGTTCCGGGCCGGCACGTAGGTGACCGGGATGCCCGAGCCGCGCTCCGACTCGGCGCGGTCCTTGGGCACCGCCACGTCCGCGGTCAACGCGGAGCCACCGATGGCGCGGAGATCCACCTGCACCACCCGGACGTCCTCCACGCCCTGCGCGCGCGCCACCGTCCGCGCACGCTCCAGCTCCACCCGGTGCCGCTGCCCGTAGTCCACCAGGAGGCAGCTGCAGGCGAACCCCTCGCTCCGGGCGATGGCCAGGACCGTCGCCGAGTCCAGGCCGCCGGACAGGAGGACGACCGCGCGGCCGGCGCTCATTGCTGCAGCGGCCTCCCCTGGACCGAGAAGCGGATGGTGCACGACTGGCACTCGGGGCTGCATCCGCCGTCGGCGTGGTTGAGCACCTGGACCTGCTCCTCGGTCACTCCGCAGACCAGAGGCACGTTCCACGTCCCGCCCGGGTCCCGTGGTCCGATGATCGACCCCCCCACCGGAGGAATGCCGCCGTCCAGCACCACCGAGGGCGGCGCGCAGGTGACCGACGAGCCGAGCGCCTGCGCCTGGGTCGCGCTGAGCAGGGCGATCTGGTTCCGCTCCACGACCTGGATGTCGGGCGGGTCCAGGCCGGTGCAGACGCAGCCGGAGAACACCCGCGGAGCCACCGCGGCGACGTCGATCACCTGCCCCTCGATGACCCCGTACTCGGACCCCGAGCCCTCGATGAAGGTGAGGTATCCGGCATCGTAGGGAGTCACCAGCCCGCCGTCGGGGAAGCGCGAGCCGCCGTCCGGAGCCGTCGTCTGGTGGTAGGTGACGGAGAAGATGACGCCCGCGTCGACGAAGGAGCCGCCCGGGGCGCCAGCGTCCGGTCCCGCGTCGAGGATGGCTCCGGCACAGTCGTTGAAGATCGGATCGCCCACCGACTGCAGCAAATAGGTTCCCACCCGCTCCTTGCCGGGAACCTCCACCTCGCCCTTGCAGGCGACCAGGGACACGCCGAGCAGGGCGAGCGGAAGGAGCGACGCGGGGCGGAGCACGGACGGCGACGACCTTACACGAGTCGCAGCGCCCGCTGGACCACCGCTGCGAGCGCCGTGCTCGCCGTCAACACCGCAGCAGGGTCGACCGTGTCCATGTCCGCGCCCCGGGCCACGGGATCGAGCCAGAGCAGCACCCGCGCCGCCGCCGCCGGTGAAGGCACGGCCGCGAAGGCCTCGGCCGCCGCGTCGGGCAAGCCCGCGACCTCACCTGGGCGGACCAGACCCTGGCCTTCGTCTCCGAGCGCCAGCGCCAGCGCGACCAGGTAGGTCACCTCCACCGGGCCGAGCACCGACAGGGCACCGGCGCCGAGCACCAGGTCGCCGGCACTCGCCAGCCAGGCCTCCGCCGCTCCCGAGGGATCGAGCCAGACCTGGAGAGACGGGGCGCCGAGCGCGGGCAGCGACTCGTCGAGCACCGCGCGCAGGTTGGGCATCTCCTCCGGTGTGACGAGCAGGACGCCGCCGGGGAGGGTCATCGACGTGCGAATCGGTCCGCGGGCCACCGGCTGGATGGGCACCGGCGGAGCGACGATCTCCTCGCCTGCGAACAGGTTGCCGAACGCGGCCGAGCGGGTGGCTGACTCGGGGCGGCCGGCGTGCCGGAGCGCCTCGGCATGCAGGGACCAGCCGTCGGCATCCACCGGGTTCCTGGACAGGAGGAGCGCCCAGAGCTGCACCGCCAGCGGAGCACCCTCCTCGCTCGTGGCGAGCGCGGTGGCGAACACGCGCTGCGACTCGGACGACAGCGCCTCCAGCGAGGGGATGGGCCCGAGGATGCGGACCACGTCGGCGTGGCGACCGGAGCGGAGCGCGGCGAGCCCCAGTGCCTCGCGCTCCTCCGGGGTGTGGGCGAGCTGCTCGCGGAGGGCAAATGCCTCCTGGGTGCGACCGAGCGACTCGGCCAGCTCGGCACGTTGCCGGATGCGCTCCTCGGTCGCTGGCAGCTGCGAGAGGACACCGAGCGCGTCCGCGGCACGCCCCAGCCGGACGTAGGCCTGCGCCAGCTCGTCCTGACGGCCGGCGAGCGCCTCCGGGCCAGCGAGCGAGGCGAGCCGCTCCGAGAGGTCGGCGAACTCCTCGGGGGATTCCTCGGCGGAGGTGAGCGCGAGCAGCTTGGCCGTCGCGGCGAGCGACGTCGGGTCCTCCGCGGCGGCCTGCGCCCAGGCGACCCGGGCTGCGTCCGTCCAGCCGATGGCCAGCGCCAGATCGCCCGCCTGGACTCTCAGGCCCGCGCGCTGCACCGGATCCGGCGTCGCGTCCACCCAGGCGGAGAGGGCCGATGCCGCATCCTCGAGCCGGTTGTCGTCGCGCGCCTGCTCGAACAGGGCCTGCCACAGCTCCGCGGCACGCGCAGGAACCCGCGTCGCGAGGAGGCGCAGCCCCCGTTCACGCTCGACCCCCCGGCGGGCACGGACCTGCTGCAGCAGGGCCTCCACCAGGGCCCGGGAGGTGGTCGCGCCCACCCGCTCCAGTGCCTCGTTCACCGTCCCGTCGAGCTCGCCCAGAGCCTGGAGCCGCTGGAAGGCACGGAGCCGCTCCTCGTCGGTCGCCTCGCCCTGCGGTGCGAGGAGGATGGAGCGGTGAAGAGCCACCGCCAGGTCCTTCGTCCGGCGCGTCTCGGCCAGCTCGGCGGACGCCTGTCGCTCGGCGGCGGTTCCGTCCTCGAGGAGCAGCGCACCCAGCCGGCGAAGCGCCTCGGTGCCGGCGGGAGCCTGGGCGAGCCCCCACAGGCTCTGGCGGATGCGCGGCGCGTCCTCGAGCGCCTCGGCAATCTCCAGCGCCTGCGCGAATGCGCCATGAGCGAGGAGGGGCTCGTACCCGTGCTCGATGGCCTGGGCACCGGCCCCGAGCCGGAGGAACCGCGCCGCCCACGCGCCGGGACCGAGAGTCTCCGGGTGGAGGCGGGCCACCCGCTCGAGCAGCTCCTGCGCCTCGGCGGGATCTCCCGCGCCTTCCCAGGCCTCGGCGGCCTCGAGCAGCAGCTTTGGCCGGTCCGCGGGCGACACGAGCTGCGCGGCCTGGGTGAGCGACGCCGCCGCCTTGGCCATCTCGCTCGCGTCGCGCATCAGGCTCGCGAGGAGCAGCAACGCGTCCTGGCTGGCCTCGGTGGCCACCGAGGCGCGGGCGAGCCGGGCGGCGCGAGCCTCGTCTCCGGCCTGCTGGGCCGCGAGCGCCGCCTCGAAGAGGAGCCGCGCCCGCTGCGACCCCTGCGCCATCTCTGCGCGGGCGGCGAGCACGGTGGAACGGGCGAGCGCGTCGTCTGCGCCTTGCAGAAGCGGGACCAGCAGCTCCAGCGCCTCGGCGTAGCCCGGGCCCGAGCGGCCGCCGGCGGCGAGAGGCTCGAGGAGCCCACGAGCCTCCTCGGTGTCCCCTCGCTGGAGCAGCAGCTGTGCCAGCTCCAGCTTCAGCCGGGCCGACTCCTCCCCCTGCGGAGGCCCGACGACGAGGGCCCGGAGCACCGGGACCAGCGCGTCGAGCTCGCCCCGCTGGCGATGGCTCTCGGCGAGCCCCCGCAGCGCGACCACGTTCCCGGGGTCGGCCTGATGCGCACGCTCGACCAGTGACCGCGCTCTTGCCTCGTCTCCGAAGACCTCGGTCGCCAGCTGGGCGGCCTGCACCAGGAGATCGGCCGCGCGCGGACCTCCGGAGGCCTGCGCGGCGCGCTCGAGGAGAGCGAGCAGGTCCTGGTGGCGGGAGACCGCGCGCAGCCCGGCCACCGCCCGGTCCACGACCGGGGTCTCGGCAGGCCGGAGCTCGGCGAGCGGGAGCAGCGCCTCGAGCGCCTCGGCCGGATCGTCGACCAGCGCGGCTGCGCGGCGGTACAGCGCCTCGGCCTCCTCGGGCCGGGCGATGCGGGCGAGGCGCACCGAGGTGCGGAACAGCCCCGGCGCGTCCTGCCGGCGACCGTGGACCTCGGCGAGGAGCGAGAGGGCCTCGCGGCCGCGCTCGCCTTCCGGATCGGCGGCCACCACCGCTTCCAGCGCGTCCGCGGCATCGTGAAGCGCTCCGGCGGACAGCGCCGCGTTTCCGAGGCGCAGCTGCAGGCGGGTGCGCTGGACGGTGGGCAGGTCCGGAGCGAGCTGAAGCACGCGCCGGTCGTAAGGCTGCGAGGCGGCGGGCCCGCCAGCGGCCGCGGCCAGGTCCGCCCGGGCGAGCAGCGCCCGCACCTCGTCCGGGCTCACCTGGAGAAGCTCGTCCCAGGCCTCGGCGGCGAGCAGCGCCTCCCCTGCGCGGGTGAGCAGCTCCGCGCGCTCGGCCAGGAGCGCGGGCGCCTCGGTGGAGACCGCGCGGGCGCGCTGCCCGAGCAGCTCCGCCAGGGCGCGGACGTCACCCTCGACCCGGGCGCGCCGGGCGGCGAAGGCCACGTCGAGCTCGGGAGCCTGATCGAAGGCGCGATCCTCGGCGACCCGCGCGTCGTCCTCGCGTCCTCCGGAACGCAGCGCCTCGGCGGCGCGCAGCCAGCTGCGGGCGGCCTCGGCGCCCACCTGCCGCTCGGCGCGGGCGGCTTCCAGGCGGCCGAGCGCGACGCCATCGCCCGCTGCCTGCAGCCGCGCAACGTGACGCTCGTAGGCGGGATGGAACGGATCGGCCTGGAGGAGGAGCGCGTCGAACGGGGCGGCGTCGGCATCCTGCCCCCGGGCCACCAGGAGGTCGGCGAGCTCTGCGGTGATCGAGGCATCACCGGGCGCAAAGCCGTGGGCCGCGGAGAGCGCGTCCAGCGCGGGCTCGGGCTTGCCCAGCGCCCGGTAGAGGCCCGCGGCGCGGTGCAGGAGATGGGCCCGCGCGGCACCCTCGGTGCGGCTCCGCGCGGCGGCGACGTAGTACGCCGCGAGGTCGGCACCGCGCCCGGAGCGCTCCAGCAGCTGCACCAGGAGCGCCTCGGCCGCGGGGTGGCCCGGCACCTCGGCCAGCGCGTCGCGCACCAGCGCCTCGGCCTCTGACTCGTCTCCCAGCGGGCCGGCGTGCAGCTCGGCGACCTGGACCAGCGCGACCGCGCGCGACTCGCCCGTGGACAGGAGCGGGACGGTGCGCCGCAGCCATCCGGCCCGCGCCCGGGTGTCGCCCCGCCGCGCGGCGAGGTCCGCGAGCTGGTCGGCAGTGTCCACGTCCGGTGCAAGCTCGAAGGCGCGGGCCAGCGCGGCGCTGGCCGCGGTGGCGTCGCCCCGCACGTCGAGGAAGAGCGAGGCCCGGCGCCGCTCGACGGCGGCCGCATCGGCCTTCCGGCCTGCGCCCTCGAGCGTGGCGCGGAGACGGGAGAGGGCCTCCAGGGCCTCTTCGGCCCGATCCGACCGGGAGGCGACCTCGGCCAGCTCCTCCAGCGAGCTCGAGGCGAGCGGGACGTCCCCCCGCCGGAGCGCGGCGTCCGCGGTGGCCTGGAGCGCCGCCAGGAGGCCTCCGCTGCGGCCCGTCTCGCGGTGAAGCGCGGCCCGCGCCTGGTGCGCTGCGAGCGGATCGGGCAGCGCGGCCGCGGCGCCGAGCAGGAGCCGTTCCGCCAGCTCGGGATCGGCCAGCTCCGCGCGGGCGCGCTCCCCGAGCTTGAGGAGCGCGCGCCCGACCTCCTCCGAGGGCGGCTGGCGCAGCTGATGGGCGGCGAGCAGCTCGATGGCCTCGCGCGGGTCGATGCGACCGCGAAGCTCGGCGAGGCGGTCCACCGCGGTCGCGGGAGCATCCGGGCGATCGGCCAGACGGCGCAGCGTCGCCTCGGCCTGGGTCAGCTCCCCGGCCTCGGTGAGGAGGTCCGCATGCGCGAGCAGGACGTCCACCTCGCGCGCCGGTCGGCTCTCCTGATCCAGCGCGGCGACCACCGACGCGAGGAGGGGCAGCGCCTCCGCGCGCGAGCCGCCGGCATAGAGCGACAGCGCGAGCTCGGCGAGCTCGTCGCCGGTCGCGGGAATCAGCCCGTGCGCCTGGCGCCGGAGCGCGAGGGCTGCGGCGCCGTCGTGGGCGCCCGAGGCCAGCTGCGCCGCCTGCCGGAGCAGAGCCGCCGCCCGGTCCGCGGGGAGGAGCCGTCCCAGGCGCTGCAGGAAGGGCGAGGCCTCGGTCCAGGCGCCGCGGCGAAGCTGGAGCGACACCAGCCGCTCCAGCGGCCTCGGGGCCTCGTCGTCGAGCTGGATGGCGCGCCGCAACGCTGCCTCGGCGGCGTCGCCGCGGCCGAGTCGCTCGTCGAGCAGCTTCCCCAGCTCGGCGAAGAGCGTGGCGCTGCGGTCCCGCGGTGCACGCTCCGCCTCGAGCTCCAGCAGCTCCGCCACCGAGGGCCAGTCGCCGGCGTGCTCGAGCAGAGCTCGCAGCCGCGAGAGGGCCTGCGGGTGGCGGGGGGAGATCTTGAGGACCCGCCGGTAGCTGTCGGCCGCGACGGCGGAGTCACCGCGCTCCTCGGCGAGCTCGGCTCGCTCGATCAGCACGTCCGCGCGCTGCGGCTCGGGTGCGAGCTCGGCGGCCTGGAGGAGCGCCTCGGAGGCCGCGTCCAGCCGACCCCGGCGGCGCTCCATGCGCGCGAGGACGCGCCAGGCCTCGACCGCCTCCGCCGGCCCGCCGCGCTGCGTGGCCTCCCGCAGTGCCGCCTCGGCAAGGTCGGGGCGCGCTTCCTGCAGCGCCCGACCGAGGGCCAGCAGCCGCGGCGCCGCCTCCGCGGAAACGGACGGATCGCGCTCCAGCGCCCGCTGCCAGGCCTCGACCTCGCCGGGCGCATCATCCGAGGCCTGAGCCAGGAGAGCCACCTCGCGCCAGAGCAGGGCAGGCTCTGTCGACTCACCGGCTGCGCGGGTGAGCTCCTCGCGCGCCGCGATGCGGTCGCCCCGGGCCCGGAGCAGACGCGCCCGCTCCACCCGGTGGTGTGCGCGGGCGGCGCCACTGGTCAGATCCACCAGGCGCGTCCGGAGCGACAGCGCCTCGGTGTCGCTCCCCGGCACCGCGGGAGGCAGGAGCGAGACCAGCGTCTCCAGCGCCCAGGCATCGTCCGGGGAGAGCTCGACCAGCCTGCGGAGCGCGTCGAGCGCCTCGCTCGGCCGGTGCAGCTCGAGCGACAGCTCCACCAGCTCCCGGCACGCGGCGCGGGCCTGCTCTCCGGACAGGCGCGGCCACAGCCCCGAGAGGAGCGCCGCCAGGGCCTCCACCGCGCCGGCGCTCCGGTGAAGCGCGGCGAGCTGGAGGAGCGCGTCGATGTCGTCGGGGGCCGCGTCCGCGTATGCGCTCAGGTGGCGGCGCGCGGCCTCGGCGTCACCGGCCCGGACGGCGCTCTCCGCCGCCATGCGCTCCAGCCGCTTGCGCTCCGCGGGCGGGACGGCGGCCGGATCGGCGCGGGCGAGCGACAGCGCGACCTCGAGATCCTCGAGCGCACGCCGCGGCTCTCGCGCCACCAGCAGCTCCGCGCGGCGAATGCGGGCCGGGGCGAGCGCGGGATCGAGCCGGACCGCGTCCTCGAGGAGGCCGCCTTCCCGTGCGTCGCCACGCGCGAGCTCGGCGGAACGGAGGAACAGGCGGGCCGCGGCCAGCGGATCGGCCACCAGCGCGGCCTGGCGGGCGAGCAGCGTCGCCGCCTCGGGGCGGTTGCCGGCGGAGAGCTCGAGCTCGGCCAGCGCCTCCAGGATCTGCCCCGCGAGCAGGCCACGCGGGGCGACCTCCAGCGCCGAGTAGAGCTGCCGGTGGGCGGCGTCGCGCTGCCCGGAGTCGAGCAGCGCCCGGGCACCCTTGAAGAGCAGAGGCGCGGCGGACTCGGTGCGCCCCTCGGCGAGGAGCTGCCTCGCGCGCAGCGCCCACACCTCGGCCAGCTCCTTGCTCCGGCCGAGCTTCTCGTAGAGCCCCTCCAGCCGGGCGGCGAGCGCGTCGTCGCCGCGGCGGTAGGGCAGCGCCTCCGCATAGTGGGCAGCCGCGGCGGCGAGGTCGCCGGTCATCTCGCAGGCCTGGCCCAGCTTCGCCCGAACTTCGGCGAGCTTCTCCGGTGAGCCGGTGCGAGGGAGGGTGACCAGCACGTCCTCCAGAGCGCGGCGGGCGTGCTCGGGGCGCTCGCAGCGAAGCGAGAGGTCTGCCAGCTCGAGCAGCACCTCCGGCCTCGGATCGAGGCCGGCCGCCTTCTCCAGCGCGACCAGCGCCTCACCCCAGCGACCGAGCCCCCCCTCCTCCACCT
>Ga0081540_1000725_pt1 | contig 30362 bp, 28 predicted proteins | sample TabmetS2T1R1_FD_71024 | JGI IMG/M metagenome (GOLD analysis project Ga0081540, IMG submission 71024) | Tabebuia heterophylla rhizosphere microbial communities from the University of Puerto Rico - S2T1R1 | ecosystem: Host-associated > Plants > Roots > Rhizosphere ...
GGCCTGCAGGCATCGGTCGAACAGCTGCAGGAGGGGATCGGGGAGGTGGCGGCGCGGGCCGCCGCGGCGCGCCCGGCCGGGGTGGTGGCCCGGGCGGACCGGGGCGCCGGCGCCACAATTGGGTCTCGCGAGTAGCCGTAACGAGGCCTGACCGGCTAGGGTCGGTTCCGCTCGAAGCACGTAGGATAGGGCTCGTCGTTGTGACGAGACAGTGAGGTGGCTCCGATGGGTGCGCTCAAGCCGTGGCACATCGCCGTTCTGGTGGTGCTGCTGATTCTGCTGTTCGGCGCGAAGCGCCTGCCCGACGCGGCCCGGGGGCTCGGCCGTTCGATGCGGATCCTCAAGGCCGAGACCAAGGGCCTGGCTGACGACGACGTGAACGGCAAGGCCGAGGCCCAGTCCGGGCGCCAGCCGCTGGACGCCTCTCCCGCGCCGGTCGTCGACCCGGTCGAGCGCGTTCGCGACAACTGATCCTGCCGAGGAGGGACCTCCCCCGTGGCTCTCCCGGTACGTCGGCGGCGTACGCAGTTCCAGCGCGCCGCCGACGGCTCGATGACCCTGCTCGACCACCTGCGCGAGCTGCGCAGCCGGTTGTTCAAGGCTTCTCTGGCCATCGTGGTCGGCATGATCGTCGGCTGGTTCCTCTCCGGCCCCGTGCTCCGGCTGCTGCGCGACCCGTACTGCCAGGTCAGCCACGCCAAGCCCGGGGAGTGTAAGTTCCTCGCGCTGGACGTCACCGCGCCGTTCGCCCTGCAGCTCAAGGCCGCGCTCCTGGTCGGCCTGATCGTGGCCGCGCCGATCTGGCTCTACCAACTCTGGGCGTTCATCGCGCCCGGGCTGCACCGCAACGAGCGCCGCTGGGCCTACGTTTTCGCCGCGCTGGCCGCGCCGCTGTTCGTGGCCGGCGCCTGGCTGGCCTACCTGATGATCCCCCGGGCGCTGGAGTTCCTGCTCGGCTTCGGCGGTGGGCAGGTGGCCTTCAACCTCGAGGTCAGCCGCTACATCACCTTCGTCACCAACCTGATCCTGCTGTTCGGGTTGGCGTTCGAGTTCCCGCTCGTCGTGATGCTGTTCAACATCGCCGGGTTGGCCAGCGGCAGGCGCCTGCTGGGCTGGTGGCGCGGCGCGGTGTTCGCGTTCTTCGCGTTCTCGGCGATCGCCATCCCGACCGGCGACCCGTTCAGCATGACCGCGCTGGGCCTCGGCCTGACCGCGCTCTACTTCGGCGCGGTCGCGTTCGCGTTCGTCAACGACCGCCGGCGCGCGCGCCGGCACCGGGCCGAGTTCGGCGAGTTGGGCGACGACGAGACGTCGCCGCTGGAGTTCGCCGACGACGAGGCCGTCGAGGCCGGCGAGCGGGTCAGCGCGATCGAACCGATTGCCCCGGCGCGTCCGCTGGACCGCCACTACGACGACGTCACCTGAGCTGACATGACCGAACCCCCGAGCGACCGGGCGCCGGTCGCGGTACTGCTGAACCCCACGGCCGGCCGTGGCCGGTACCGGGCGGTGCTGCCCACGGTCCTCGACCGGCTCCGTACCGGCGGCCGGGAGCTGCGGGTACTCGACGCGGACACCGCCGAGGCGGCCCTGGTGGCGTGCCGGGACGCCGTGCGGGACGGCGCCGGGGCGCTCGTGGCCGCCGGTGGCGACGGCACCGTGCACCTCGGCCTGCAGGCGGTCGCCGGCACCGGGGTGCCGTTCGGCGCGGTGCCGGCCGGTACCGGCAACGACTTCGTGGTCCAGGTGGGGCTGCCGGAGGACCCGGTGGCCGCGGCCGAGGCGATCGCCCGGGCGCTGCGCGAGGGGACCACCCGCAAGGTCGACCTTGCCCGGCTGACCGACGCCGAGGGAACCGTGCGCTGGTTCGGCGCGGTGCTGGCGGCCGGCTTCGACGCGATCGTCAACGAGCGGGCCAACCGGATGCGCTTCCCGCGCGGTCCCCGCCGATACGACGTGGCGATCGCGGCCGAGCTGCTGCGGCTGCGTCCCCGCCGGTACACGCTGGTGCTCGACGGCGTGACGCACGAGGTCGACGCGGTGCTCGTGGCGATCGGCAACACCGCCAGCTACGGCGGCGGCATGCGGATCGTGCCGGCCGCCGACCCGACCGACGGGCTGCTGGACGTGGTGATCGGCGGCCGGTTCAGCCGGCTGCAGTTCGCCCGCATCAAGCCGCGCGTCTACCAGGGCACGCACGTGGAGCATCCGCTGGTGACGACCTACCGGGCGGCGACGGTCGAGGTGCGCGCCGAGGGGATCGTCTGCTACGTCGACGGGGAGCGCTGCTGCCCGCTGCCGGTCACGGTCACCGCCGCGCCCGGCGCGCTCACCCTGCTCGGCTGAGGCCCCACTGGCGCGGGCGCCGGCTCAGCCCAGGCCCAGCAGGGCCAGCACCGCGCCGAGCCCGTTGACCGCGCCCGGGTCCCCGGCCGGTACCAGGTAGGCGCGGCACCCCGCCCGTACCGCGGCGGCGTCGGCCGGGGTGTCGCCGACCATCAGCACCCGCTCCGGCGGTACCCGCAGGGAAGCGCACGCGTACTCGAAGATCGCCGGGTCCGGCTTGCACCGTCCGACCTCGTAGGACAGCACGTAGCTGCCGAGCATGTCGTGCACGCCCAGGGCCTCGGTGATCGGCCGGAGGTCGAAGCCGATGTTGCTGACGACCGCCACCGGTACCGACGCGTCGCGCAGCACCTTGAGGGTGGGCAGGGTGTCCGCGTACGCGAGCCAGCCCTCGGGCCGCAGGATCCGTTCGTAGAGCGCGTCGGGCAGCCCGTCGATCCCGCAGTCCACAAGCCCGGCGAGTCCCGTGTAGGCGGCCCGGTGGGCATGGGCGGTCAGGTCCCGGTCGGCCCAGACCTCGGCCAGGTGGGGCGGTACCCGGTAGGGCAGCGGCCCACCGGCCCGGCCGACGGTGACCAGCCGGTCCGCCAGGGCGGTGGCCCGTGCCCGGTCCAGCCCGGCACCGCAGGCGGCGGCGGCCTCCGTCACCCAGGTGACCGCGTCCTCGACCTGCGCCAGGGTCCCGTGGAAGTCGAACAGCACGGCGGCCGGCGGTTCGGCTAGATCGGGCACGCCCCGCACGATACCGACTGCCCCGGCCGCGCTGCCCGGGTGGCGGTGTGGCGCGCCCGGTAGCCTTGCTGGTATGACCAGCCCCGCCGAGCGGTACTCCGCGGCCCGTCGGCGGGCGACCGCCGCCTCGCGCAGCCCCGCGCTCGCCGACTTCGCCGCCGGCCTCGGCTTCGAACTCGATCCGTTCCAGCGCGACGCGTGCGCGGCTCTGGAGCGGGGGACCGGCGTGCTGGTCTGCGCCCCGACCGGCGCGGGCAAGACGGTGGTCGGCGAGTTCGCCGTGCACCTGGCGCTGCGCCAGGGGCGCAAGTGCTTCTACACCACGCCAATCAAGGCGCTGTCCAACCAGAAGTACCACGACCTGGTGGACCGGCACGGCGTCGGGCAGGTCGGCCTGCTCACCGGAGACAACGCGATCAACGGCGACGCGCCGGTGGTCGTGATGACCACCGAGGTGCTGCGCAACATGCTCTACGCGGGTTCGTCCACATTGGACGGACTGTCCTACGTCGTGATGGACGAGGTGCACTACCTGGCGGACCGGTTCCGGGGCGCGGTGTGGGAGGAGGTCATCATCCACCTGCCCGCTTCGGTGACGCTGGTGTCCCTGTCGGCCACCGTGTCCAACGCCGAGGAGTTCGCGGACTGGCTGGTGACCGTGCGCGGCGAGACCGAGGTGGTGGTGAGCGAGCACCGGCCGGTGCCGCTGTGGCAGCACATGCTCGTCGGCCGGCGGATGTTCGACCTGTTCCACGACGCGGAGGCGGCGCAGAAGCACGACGTGCACCCGGAACTGCTGCGGCACACCCGCGAGCTGGTCCGCCGGGTGGAGTTCGACGGCGGCGGCCGCGGGCGGCAGGGGCGGCGGCGGTGGCCGGTGCCGCTGCGCGCGGACATCGTGGAGCGGCTGGACCGGGAGGGCCTGCTGCCGGCGATCCTGTTCATCTTCAGCCGGGCCGGCTGCGACGCCGCGGTGCAGCAGTGTCTGCAGGCCGGACTGCGGCTGACCACGCCCGACGAGCGGGCCGAGATCCGCGCGGTGGCCGAGGCGCGGACCTCCGAGATCAACTCCGAGGACCTCCAGGTGCTGGGGTACTGGGAGTGGCTGGACGGGCTGGAGCGCGGGCTGGCCGCGCACCACGCGGGGATGCTGCCGGCGTTCAAGGAGATCGTCGAGGAGCTGTTCGTCCGGGGTCTGGTCAAGGCGGTGTTCGCCACCGAGACGCTGGCCCTGGGCATCAACATGCCGGCCCGCTGCGTGGTGCTCGAGCGGCTGGTGAAGTTCAACGGCGAGGCGCACGTCGACCTGACTCCGGGGGAGTACACGCAGCTGACCGGCCGGGCGGGGCGGCGCGGGATCGACGTCGAGGGGCACGCCGTCGTGGTGTGGACGCCCGAGGTGGACCCGCGGCACGTCGCCGGCCTGGCCTCGACCCGCACGTACCCGCTGAGGTCCAGTTTCCGGCCGTCGTACAACATGGCGGTCAACCTGGTCGGCGCGCTCGGCGGCAGCCGCTCCAGGGACCTGCTGGAGTCCTCGTTCGCGCAGTTCCAGGCGGACCGCTCGGTGGTCGGGCTGGCCCGGCAGGTGCAGCGCAACGTGGAGACGATGCAGGCCTACGAGGCCGAGCTGGACTGCGACTGCGGCGACTTCGTCGAGTACTTCGACATCCGCCTGGCCATCGCCGACCGCGAGCGGGCCCAGGCCCGGCAGAACGCCACCGCGCGTCGGGCCGCGACCGCCGCGTCGCTGGAGAGGCTGCGGGTGGGCGACGTGATCCGGGTACCGTCGGGCCGCCGCGCCGGGCTGGCTGTCGTACTGGACATCGGGGTCGGCGGCTTCAACGACCCGCGACCGCTCGTACTGACGGAGGACCGGTGGGCCGGGCGGCTGTCGGCCGGCGAGTTCGCCGGGCCGGTCGAGGCGCTGGCCCGGGTGCGGGTACCGAAGCATTTCAACCACCGGTCGCCAGCCGAGCGGCGTGACCTGGCCGCGGCGCTGCGAGCGGCGGGCGTGGACAACCGGGTCCGGCGGGGCTCGCGCCGCGCGACCGGTGAGGACGCCGAGCTGGACCGGCTGCGCCACAAGCTGCGGGCGCACCCGTGCCACGGCTGCCCCGACCGGGAGGAGCACGCCCGCTGGGCCGAGCGCCGGCACCGGCTGGAGCGCGACACCGAGGCGCTGCGGGAGAAGGTGGCCAGCCGCACCGGCTCGCTGGCCCGCACCTTCGACCAGGTCTGCTCGCTGCTGATCGCGCGGGACTACCTGGCACCCGTCGACGGCGAACTCAGCGTCACCGAGAGCGGGCGGATGCTCGCCCGGGTGTGGACCGAGGCCGACCTGCTGGTCGCGGAGTGCCTGCGCCGCGGCGTGTGGGAAGGGCTGTCGGCCGCCGAGCTGGCCGCCGCGGTGTCGGTCGTGCTCTACGAGGCGCGGCGCGAGGGCGAGGACCGGGTCTCGGTACCGCGCGGTCCGGTGGGCGACGCGGTCGACCGGACGGTGGCGCTGTGGACCGAACTGGAGGCCGACGAGGCGGCCCGGGGCCTGGAGCTGACCCGGGAACCCGACCTGGGCTTCGTCTGGCCGGTGTACCGGTGGGCCCGCGGCGAGCCGCTGTCCAAGGTGCTGGCCAGCGTGCACACCCTGGACGGTGACATGCCGGCGGGCGACTTCGTGCGGTGGGCGCGGCAGGTCGTCGACCTGCTGGGCCAGCTGGCCGAGGCGGCCGGCGCGTCCTCGGGGGTACGCCAGGCGGCACGCGAGGCGATCGGCTTGGTCAACCGTGGCGTGCTGGCCTACGCGTCGATCGGCGGTCCCCCGCCCCCCGTCGCCTGACCTGGCCGTTCGGCCCCGTCTCCGCTGACGGTTCGTGGGATGTGAGCCGCGGTCGGAGGACGGAGGATGCCGTGGCATACGAGTGGGTCACTCACGTTCGGGGGAGCCTGTGGCGTCCGTCCATCACTTCGCCTATGGCTGGGTCACGCCGGCGCTGGCCTACCTGCTGTCCTACCTCGGTTCGCTGTCGGGACTGGCGGCCACCGTGAGGGCGCGACGGACCAGCCGCGGCAAGCGGGCCCGCTGGCTGGTGCTCGCGGCCTGGTCGATCGGCGGTACCGGCATCTGGGCGATGCACTTCATGGCGATGATCGGGTTCACCGTCGACGACACTGACGTGCGGTACGACGTGCCGATCACGGTAGCCAGCTGGCTGACTGCGGTCATCGTCGTCGGCCTCGGGCTGTTCATCGTCGGGTACGGGCGGCGCTCGCCCGGCCGCACCGTGCTCGCCGGGGTGCTGACCGGGGTCGGCGTCGCGGGCATGCACTACGCCGGCATGGACGCGATGCGGCTCAACGGCACGCTGGCCTACGACCGGGTCCGCGTCGCGCTGTCGGTCGCGATCGCGATCGTGGCCGCCACCGTCGCCCTGTGGTTCACCGTCTCGGTGCGGCGCCCCGCCTGGATCGCCGCCGCGGCCGCGGTCATGGGCGTCGCCGTCGTCGGGATGCACTACACCGGCATGGCCGCGCTGACGGTGCACCTGCACCCCGCGGAGGCTCCGGTGACCGGTGTAGCCGCCCTGAACTACCTGCTGCCGATGCTGGTCTTCGTCCTGCTCGTGGTGCTCACCCTGGTCGCCGCCGTGCTGTCGCCGTCGCTGGAGGACCGTGCCGGGCCGCCCACCTCCCCGGGCCGGCCCGCGCCCGCGGGTCCGGACGCCTGGGGCGCCGCGAGCCAGCCGGGTGGCCGTTCCCGCCCGGTCAGCGCGGACGGCTGGGGTGCGCGGCGCTGATCGCGTCCACCACCCGCCGGGCCGGCCCGGCGACGCTCCACCGCTCGGCGAGCGCGAGCAGTTCCTCGGCGTCCGCGGGGGCGTCCGGCAGCCCGGTGTCCACCGGCGGCAGCGGGACGTCCCGGGCGACCTCCACGACCTTCGGCGCGACCGCCAGGTAGTCGGCCGCCGCGACCAGCTTGGCGCGCAGCCCGGGCGCGAATCCGGCCCCCGGGTCGTCCAGGGCCACCAGTACCGCGGCCAGGCTGCCGTACCGGTCGATGAGCCGGGCCGCGGTCTTCTCGCCGACCCCCGGCACCCCGGGCAGCCCGTCGCTGGGGTCGCCCCGCATGGCGGCGAAGTCCGCGTACCCGGCCGCCGGTACCCCGTACTTCGCCCGTACCGCCGTGTCGTCGCAGACCTCCAGCTTGGCCACGCCCCGGCCGCAGTAGAGCATCCGGACCCCGGCCGCGTCGTCGACGAGCTGGAACAGGTCGCGGTCGCCCGAGGCCACCTCGGTCGGGCCGGGCTCCCGGGTGGCCAGCGTGCCGAGCACGTCGTCCGCCTCGTACCCGGCCGCGCCCAGCGCCGGGATGCCCAGCGCGGCCAGCATCTGCAGGATCACCGGTACCTGCGGTACCAGGCCGTCCGGGATCTCCTCCGGGTAGCTGGCCGAACTGTGCGGCCCGGGCGGGGTGCCCGGCTTGGCCATCCGGTGCGCCTTGTAGGACGGGATCAGCGCGACCCGCCAGGCCGGGCGCCAGTCCTCGTCCAGCGCGCACACCAGCCGGCCGGGGCGCCTGGTGCGGATGAGCGTGGCGAGCATGTCGAAGAAGCCGCGCACCGCGTTGACCGGGCTGCCGTCGGCGGCCTGCGCGGCCGACTCGGGGATCCCGTGGTAGGCACGGAAGTACAGGCTGGGGGCGTCGACCAGAAGCAACGGTTCGGGCACGCGACACAGCCTAGGGCCACGGCGTCGACCAAACGAGCGTTAAGCTGGCGGGGTGAGCGACCCCGACCTGTTCCCGCCCGAGCGGCTGGCCGCCGCGCAGGCCGCCACGGCCGCCGCCGGACTCGACGCGCTGCTCGTCACGCCCGGCCCGGACCTGCAGTACCTGACGGGGTACCCGGCGCTGGTCACCGAGCGGCTGACCTGCCTGGTGCTGCCGGCCAGCGGCCCGGCGACCCTGGTGGTACCGCGGCTGGAGCGGCCGGCCGCCGAGGACTCGCCGGCCCCGCGCACCGGGGTGCGGATCGTCGACCACGCCGACGGCACCGACCCGTACCCGCTGGTGGTGGCGGCACTGGACGGTCCGCCGGCGGCGGTCGGGCTGGCCGACCAGATGTGGGCGCTGCACAGCCTGGGCCTGGCCGGCGCGCTGAGGGGCACCACGATGCGGCTGGCCGGTCCGGTCATGCGCGAGCTGCGGATGCGCAAGTCGCCCGCGGAGGTGGCGGCGCTGGCCGAGGCGGGCGCCGCGATCGACGCGGTGCACCTGCGGATGGGCGAGTGGCTGCGGCCCGGCCGCACCGAGGCCGAGGTGGCGGTGGACATCGCGGCGGCGATCCGCGAGGCCGGGCACGCGAGCGTGGAGTTCGTCATCGTGGCCAGCGGCCCCAACGGCGCCAGCCCGCACCACGCGGTGTCCGGCCGGGTCATCGGCCCCGGCGAGCCGGTGGTGGTGGACATCGGCGGGGCGATGCCGTCGGGGTACCGCTCGGACTCGACCCGCACCTATGTCACCGGTGGGGGCAGCCCGCCCGCCGAGTTCCTGGCGTACTACGACGTGCTCCGCGAGGCGCAGCGGGCCGCGGTCGCCGCGGTCGCCCCGGGGGTACCGGCGCACGATGTCGACGCGGCGGCCCGCGACCTCATCGCGGCGGCCGGGTACGGCGACGCGTTCCTGCACCGCACCGGGCACGGCATCGGCCTGTCCGGCCACGAGGAGCCCTACATCGTGGCCGGCGAGGCGCTGGCCCTGGAGCCCGGCATGGCCTTCTCCGTCGAGCCGGGCATCTACCTGGCCGGCGCGCACGGCGCCCGCATCGAGGACATCGTCGTCTGCACCGGGAACGGGGTGCAGCGGCTCAACACCATTCCGACCGAGCTGGTGATGTTGTGAGTGTTCAGCGGATCCTGCCCACGTCCGAGGCCCACGACCTGATCGACCTGACCCGTGAGATCGCCGACCGGGAGCTGGCGCCCCGGGCGGCCGACTACGAGGCGCGCGGCGAGTTCCCCCGCGACGTCCTGCGTACCCTCGGCCGGGCCGGCCTGCTCGGCCTGCCCTACCCCGAGGAGTACGGCGGCGGCGGCCAACCCTACGAGGTCTACCTGCAGGTACTGGAGGAGATCGCGGCCCGCTGGCTGACGGTTGCCGAGGGGATCAGCGTGCACACGCTGGCCTGCTTCCCGGTCGCCGTGCACGGTACCGACGCGCAGCGCAAGCGGCATCTGCCGGACATGCTCAGCGGCGTGCGGCTGGGCGCCTACTGCCTGTCCGAGCCGGCCGGGGGCTCCGATCCGGCCTCGATGACCACCAGGGCGCGCCGCGACGGCGAGGACTACGTGGTCGACGGCGTCAAGGCGTGGATCACCCACGCCGGGGTGGCCGACGCGTACAACATCTTCTGCCGCACCGGTGGCCCGGGTGCACACGGGATCTCCTGCCTGCTGGCCGACGCCGGTACCGCCGGGATCGTCCCGCAGGCCCGGGAGCGCACGATGGGGCTGCGCGCCTCGCCGGTCGCCCAGATCGTGTTCGACGGCGCCCGGGTCCCGGCCGACCGGCTGGTCGGCGAGGAGGGCGCGGGCTTCCGGATCGCCATGCAGGCGCTGGACGCCGGCCGGCTGGGCATCGCGGCGTGCGCGGTCGGGTTGGCACAGGGGGCGCTGGACTACGCGGTGGCCTACGCCCGGGACCGCGAGCAGTTCGGCCAGGCGGTCATCGACTTCCAGGGCGTCGGCTTCATGCTCGCCGACATGGCCACGGCGGTGTCGGCGGCCCGCGCGCTGGTGCTGTCGGCCGCGCGGCTGAAGGACGCCGGGCTGCCGTACCGGATCGAGGCGGCCAAGGCGAAACTGTTCGCCACCGACGCCGCGATGCGGGTGACGACCGACGCGGTGCAGGTACTCGGCGGGTACGGGTACGTGGCCGACCACCCGGTCGAGCGGTACCTGCGGGAGGCCAAGGTGCTGCAGATCGTCGAAGGTACCAACCAGATCCAGCGGCTGGTGGTCGCCCGCGACCTGGCCCGGGCCTGACCGGCCCGACCGGACCGGCCCGATCGTTCCGGCCCGGGCGTGGGCCGCCGTCAGGCGGTGGCCGGCGCCTGGGTGTCGGGACGGCGCGGGCGGGGAGCCGTCGGCGCCGACTCGTCGGTGTCCTCGGCGGTCAGCGGCGTGGCCAGGTCCTCCAGGCTGCGCCGCTCGGCCTTGACCCCGAGTACCACCTCGACGAGGCCGGCCGCGATCATCAGCGCCGCGCCGACGCTGAACGCCAGCACGGTGTCGGCGACCTTGCCGGTACCCACGAGCTTGGCGAACAGCAGCGGCCCGGTGATGCCGCCGGCCGCCGTGCCGACCGCGTAGAACACCGCGATGGCCAGCGCCCGGGTCTCCATCGGGAACACCTCGCTGACAGTCAGGTAGGCGGCGCTGGCGCCCGCGGACGCGAAGAACAGCACCGCGCACCAGCACAGTGTCAGCGTCAGGGCGCTGAGCACGCCGTTGTTGAACAGCAGGGCGGTACCCAGCAGCAGCGCGCCGGACAGGATGTAGGTACCGGCGATCATGGGTCGGCGCCCCACCGAGTCGAACAGCGGCGCGAGCAGCAGCGGCCCGGCCAGGTTGCCGACGGCGATCATGAGGTAGTACCAGCCGGTACCGCCGGACGGGACCTTGAAGAAGGTCTCCAGGATCTGCGCGAAGCCGAAGGTGATCGCGTTGTAGAGGAACGCCTGCCCGATGAACAGCGCCAGGCCCAGGGCGGACCGTCGCGGGTACCGGGCGACCAGGGTGTGTGCGATCGTCCACAGCCCGATCGAACGCCGCTGCCGGATGGTGATGTACTGGTCGGGCTGTTCCAGGTGCGTCGACGTCTCCCGTTCGACCTCCCGCTCGATGCCGCCCACCAGCTCGTCGGCCTCGCGGTCGCGGCCGTGGATGAACAGCCAGCGGGGGCTCTCCGGCACGCTGCGGCGTACCAGCAGGATCACCGCGCCGAGCACCACGCCGAGCCCGAAGGCCAGCCGCCAGCCCAGCCCGACCGGGAAGTCGTTGATCAGCGGGATGGTGAGCACCGCGCCGATGGCGGCACCCAGCCAGAACGTGCCGTTGATGACGATGTCGATGCGGCCCCGGTGCCGGGCCGGGATCAGCTCGTCGATCGCCGAGTTGATCGCCGCGTACTCGCCGCCGATGCCCAGGCCGGTGAGGAACCGGAACAGGAAGAACCACCAGGAGCTGAAGGACAGCGCGGTCATCGCGGTGGCGGCCAGGTACACGCCCAGCGTGATCATGAACAGCTTCTTGCGGCCGAACCGGTCGGTGAGCCAGCCGAAGAACAGCGCGCCGACGCAGGCACCGGCCACATAGGACGCCGCGCCGAAGCCGCTGACCTGGCTCTGCGTGATGTGCACGCCGCTGCCGTCCTTGGCCAGCTGACCGGAGAGGTTGCCGACGATGGTGACTTCGAGGCCGTCGAGGATCCAGACCGTACCGAGGCCGATGATGATCATCCAGTGCCAGCGCGCCCACGGCAGCCGGTCCAGCCGGGCGGGGACGTTGGTGCGGATCTGGCCGCCCTCGGCAGCACTCGTCATGGTGCCCTCCTCAGCCGTAGCTGATCTCCGGTTCCCGGCCTACGGTGCGGACAAACCAGCGAGTAGGTTCATCGCCGTGGAGGAGATCGACCGGGCCATCGTCGGTGCGCTGTCCGCGGACGGCCGGCTGTCGTACACCGACCTCGCCGAGCGGGTCGGACTGTCGGTGTCGGCGGTGCACCAGCGGGTACGCCGGCTGGAGCAGCGCGGGGTGATCCGCGGGTACACGACCCGGGTCGACTACGAGGCGATCGGCCTGCCGTTGACCGCGTTCGTGGCGATCCGGCCGATCGACGCGGCCGCACCGGACGACGCGCCGGAGCGGCTGGCCGGGCTGCCGGAGATCGAGTCCTGCTACTCGGTCGCCGGGGAGGACTTCTACCTGCTGCTGGTGCGGGTCAAGAGCCCGGGCGACCTGGAGCGGCTGCTGCAGGAGATCCGCACCGCGGCCAACGTCACCACCCGGACCACGGTCGTGCTGTCCACGCCGTTCGAGGCCCGCCCCGCGCAGGCCGCCAGCTAGGTCCCGCCCGCGGTGTCACGCGGCACCGCCGCGCCCAATTGCTAAGGCCAGACTTATTAGCATAGGGTAAGGACATGAGCGGAGAACCGGACGTCGAGGAGGTCGCCGGGGGACTGCGGGTCGCCGTCGGCCTGCTGGTGCGGCGGCTGCGGCAGCTGGAGGATCCGGGGGACCTCACGCTGCCGGAGCGCTCCGCCCTGGCCCGACTGGACCGCGGCGGCCCGGCCACCCCGAGCGCGCTGGCCAGGCAGGAGCAGATCAGCCCGCAGTCGATGGGCGCCACGGTCGCCGCGCTGGAGGCCCGGGGCCTGGTGGAACGCCGGCCCGACCCGGAGGACGGCCGGCGGGCGGTCATCTCGGTCACCGAGGCCGGACTGCGGGCGCTGTGGGACCGGCGCAACGCCCGGACGCGGCAGATCGGGCGGGCGCTGTCGGCCGGGTTCAGCGGGGCGGAGATCGAGTTGCTGGCGGCGGCGACGCCGCTGCTGGAGCGGCTCGCGCAGGGCGTCTGGCCGGGTGCGGACGGGGCGCGCGAACGGGAGGCGGCCGGATGACCGGCGACCGGTACAAGTGGGTGGCGCTGTCGAACACGACGCTGGCCGTGTTCATGTCCGCCCTGGACGGGTCGATCGTCATCATCTCGCTGCCGGCGATCTTCCGGGGCATCCACCTCGACCCGCTGGCCGCCGGCAACGTCAGCTACCTGCTGTGGATGATCATGGGGTACCTGCTGGTCCAGGCGGTACTCGTCGTGACGCTCGGCCGGCTGGGTGACATGTACGGCCGGGTCAAGATCTACAACTCCGGGTTCGTGGTGTTCACCGCGGCCTCGGTCATGCTGTCCTTCGACCCGTTCGACGGCGCGCACGGCGCGGAGTGGCTGATCGGCTGGCGGCTGCTGCAGGCGCTCGGCGGCTCGATGCTGACCGCCAACTCCGCGGCCATCCTCACCGACGCGTTCCCGACCCGCCAGCGCGGCCTGGCGCTGGGCATCAACCAGATCGCGGCGCTCGCCGGCCAGTTCATCGGGCTGGTCGCCGGCGGGCTGCTGGCCGCCCTCGACTGGCGGGCGGTGTTCTGGGTCAACGTGCCGGTCGGCGTGTTCGGCACCGTCTGGGCGTACCGGAACCTGCGCGACAACGGGGTACGCCACCGGGGACGCATCGACTGGTGGGGCAACGTCACGTTCGCCGTCGGCCTGGGTACCGTCCTGATCGCCATCACCGGCGGCATCCGCCCGCACGGTTCGCAACCGACCGGCTGGGCCAACCCGGCGGTGCTCGCCGGGCTGATCGGCGGCGCGGTCCTGCTCGCGGCGTTCGTGGTCATCGAGAGCCGGGTCGCGGAGCCGATGTTCGAACTCGGCCTGTTCCGCGTGCGGGCCTTCGCGGCCGGCTGCGCCGCGGCGCTGACCGCCGCGGTCGCGCGGGGCGGCCTGCAGTTCATGCTCATCATCTGGCTGCAGGGCATCTGGCTGCCGCTGCACGGCTACGACTACGCGGACACCCCGTTGTGGGCCGGCATCTTCATGCTTCCGCTGTCGGCCGGCTTCCTGGTGGCCGGCCCGATCTCCGGGTTCCTGTCCGACCGGTTCGGCGCGCGGGGCTTCGCCACCGCCGGGATGCTCGTGTTCGGCGCCAGCTTCGTCGGCCTGATGCTGCTGCCGATCAACTTTCCGTACTGGGCGTTCGCGCTGCTGATCGCGGTCAACGGGATCGGCGTGGGGATGTTCGGAGCGCCCAACACCTCGGCCATCATGAGCAGCGTGCCGGCCCGCCAGCGCGGCGTGGTCTCGGGCATGCGCTCGACGTTCCAGAACTCCGGCAACGCCATGTCCATCGGGGTGTTCTTCTCGCTGATGATCGCCGGCCTGGCCAGCAGCCTCCCGAACACGCTGACCGGTGGCCTGCGGCAGCAGGGTGTACCCGCGGACGTGGCGCACCAGGTGGGTACCCTGCCGCCGGTCTCCTCGCTGTTCGCGGCGTTCCTCGGCGAGAACCCGGTCGCCCACCTGCTCGGTCCCGGCGGGGCCGGCGTGCTGTCCTCGCTGCCCGATGCCAACCAGCGGGCGCTCACCGGTCGCCAGTTCTTCCCGGACCTGATCTCCGGACCGTTCCATCACGGCCTGATCGTGGTGTTCAGCGTGGCGACCGGACTGGCCGTCCTGGGCGCCCTGGCGTCACTGCTGCGCGGCGGCCGCTACATCCATCCGGGTACCGGCGACGACGTCATACCGACTGTCGAGGAGGCGGTACCGACCGGGGCGCCCCGCCGCTGAGGTGACCGGTCAGCCGACCGGGGCGTTCCACTGCCGGATCACCTGATGACTGTGCTCGTACCCGAGCCGGGACACGGTCGCGGTACCCAGGTAGAGCGCGGCGCCCTCCGACGGCGGCAGGCCGGCCCACCGGGCGGCGACCACCCGCAGGCTGTGGCCGTGGCCGACCAGCACCACGTCGCCGCCGCCGGCCAGTTCCCTGGCCCTGGCCAGCAGCCGGTCCGCCCGGGCACCGACCTGCTCCGGTGACTCGCCGCCCGGGCAGCCGTCGCGCCACAGGCTCCAGTCCGGCCGCTGCTCCCTGATCTGGGCGCTGGTCAGCCCCTCGTACTCCCCGTAGTCCCATTCGGCGAGGTCCTCGTCGGCGGCGGTGACCGTCAGCCCGGCCAGCTCGGCGGTGCGCAGGCTGCGCTGCCGCGGGCTGGACAGCACCGCCGCGAACGGCGCCCCGGACAGCGCGGGGCGCAGCTCCCGCGCCTCCCGCTCGCCCTCGGCGGTCAGCGGCAGGTCGGTGCGCGAGGTGTGCTTTCCCGCCGCGCTCCACTCGGTCTGCCCGTGCCGGATCAGTACGAGGTCTCCCATGACTGGTCATTGTCCCGTGCGGAAGGTGCGCCGGTAGGCCGAGGGCGAGGTGCGCATGGCCCGGGCGAAGTGGTGGCGGTAGGTCACCGGGCTGTCGAACCCGACGGCGGCGGCGATCTGCTCCACGGACCGGTCGGTGGTCTCCAGCAGGGCCAGGCTGGCCTGCACCCGCTGCCCGATCAGCCAGCGGATCGGGCTGGTGCCGCCGCGGCGGGCGAAGTGGCGCAGGTAGCTGCGGGTGGACATGCTCGCCTGGCGGGCCAGCAGGGCGACGGTGATCGGCTCGTCGAGGTGGGCCACCGCCCAGGACATCGAGCGCGCCATCCGGTCGTCCTCGCCGCCGGCGGGCACCGGCGCCTCGATGAACTGGGCCTGGCCGCCGTCGCGGTGCGGCGGGATGACCAGCCGCCGGGCCACCGCGTTGGCCACGGCGGCGCCGTGGTCGCTGCGCACCAGGTGCAGGCACATGTCCAGGCCGGCCGCGCTGCCGGCGCTGGTGAGCACGTCGCCGCCGTCGACGTAGAGCACGTCCGCGTCGACCTGTACCCGCGGGAAGCGCCGCCGCAGCAGGTCGGCGTACCGCCAGTGGGTCGCCGCGACCCGGCCGTCGAGCAGCCCGGCCTCGGCCAGCGCGAAGGCGCCGGAGCAGATGGAGACCACCCGGGCGCCCCGGGCGTGTGCCGTGCGCAGCGCGTCGAGGACTCCGGCCGGTACGGCGCCGTGCACGTCCGGTACGCCCGGGACGATCAGGGTGTCCGCGGCGGCGAAGGTGTCCAGCCCGAACGGGGCGGTCAGGGTCAGGCCGCCCACGGCGCGCAGCGGCCCCGGGTCGGCGGCGCAGACCGCCAGCTCGTACCAGTCGACGTCCAGTTCGGGCCGGGGCAGGCCGAAGACCTCCACGACGATCGCGGTCTCGAACGGCGACATCCCGTCGAAGGCCAGCACGGCGATCCGGTGCCGGGCCCGCCTCGTCACCCGGACGGCGTCCATACCCATGGCGTGATGTTAGCGGTAGTGGTCGTTCGCGCCACTGTCGGCGCCGGGCGGGCCGCATGACGATCGGAGAACCAGGACGGGAAGGGGAGTGGAGATGTCGGTGGTGGCGCGGGTACCGGCGGCGCGGCCGGAGGAGGCGGCGGCGCACTTCGGGGCGCGGCTGCGGTACGAGACGGACGTGAGCGACGTGCAGGCCGACCTGAGTGCCGGGGTGGCCGGCGTGGTCGTGGTCGACTCCCGGGGGGAGGAGGCGTGGCGGCAGGGGCACCTGCCGGGCGCGGTCCACCTGCCGACGGCGGAGATCCCCCGGCTGCACGCCCAGCGGATCCCGGCCGGGGCGGCCGTGGTGGTCACCTACTGCTGGGGCCCCGGCTGCAACGGCGCCACCCGGGCGGCGTACGAGCTGGCCAGGCTCGGGTACCCGGTGAAGGAGATGATCGGCGGCTACCAGTACTGGGTGGAGGAGGGCTTCCCGGTGCTGACGCCGGCCGGCCTGACGACCCGGCCGGTCAATCCGCTGACCGCATTGGCGACCGGGATCTCCTGTGACTGTTGAGCACCTAGCATCCTAGGACGCCGTACGGAGTGTGACCTCCGGACCGAGGGGATTAAGTCACCGGGACACCGGGCACCCAAAGGGTACGCACGGAACAAGGAGGTCCTCGTGGGTTACGACGACAAGCTCAAGAACGAGGCCGAAGAGGCCAGGGGCAAGGTCAAGGAGTGGGTCGGCGACAAGACCGACAACGAGCAACTCCAGGCCGAGGGCATGCGTGACCAGGCGTCCGGCCGCGTGAAGCAGGCCGGTGAGCACCTCAAGGACGCCGGGCGGGATGTCACCGGTCACTAGGTGACGGCCATAAGGATGCGGGCCGGCGGATGATCCGCCGGCCCGCATCTGTGTCCACTGTGGTCAGTGGGCGGAGGCGGTCAGTGGGCGGTGGCCAGGGCGGCCTGCTCCTGCTTGCGCCACCACTGCCGGCCCGACTCGGGCAGGGTGTCGATCGGGTCGTAGTAGGCGTACTGCTTGGTCAGCGCCTCGGGGTCGTCCCGCTCGATCGAGGTGCGGTAGTTCTTCGTCCAGTACGAGATGCCGTGCTCGCGGTCGTACTCGGTGACCATGTGTACCCACCGCTTGCCGACGAACGGCACGTCGCAGACGATCCGGGGCGTGGCGTACCCGGGCAGGTACCCCATGATGTCGTGCTGCAGTTCCCGGGCCTGCCACACGGCCACGCGCCAGTGCTCGGCGCCGGGGATCATGTCGCACATGTAGAAGTAGTACGGCAGGATGCCGGCCTCGCCCTGCAGCGCGAAGCACAGGTCGAGCAGGTCGCGGCCGGTGGCGTTGACGCCCCGCATGAGCACGCCCTGGTTGCGCACGTCCCGCACGCCGATCTCCAGCGCGGTCTGCGCGGCCCGGGCGACCAGCGGGGTCAGCGAGTTGGCGTGGTTGACGTGGGTGTGGATGGCCAGGTTGACGCCGCGCCGGGCGGCGGTGCGGGCGACCCGCTCCAGCCCCTCCACGACGTCGGGCTGCAGCCAGTGCTGGGGCAGCCCCATCAGCGCCTTGGTGGCCAGCCGGATGTCGCGGATGGTGTCGATGTCGAGCAGCCGCATGAGGAACGACTCGAGGTTGCGCCACGGCACGTTGGCCACGTCGCCACCGGAGACCACGACGTCCCGGACGCCGGGGTGCGCGCGGAGGTAGGCGATCATCCCGTCGTACCGGTCGACCGGCTTGAGGGTCAGCTTCAGCTTGTCCACCGCGGGTGTCGAGTTGCCGACCAGATCCATGCGGGTGCAGTGCCCGCAGTACTGCGGGCAGGTGGACAGCAGCTCGGCGAGCACCTTCGTCGGGTACCGGTGGGTGAGCCCCTCGGCGACCCACATGTCGTGCTCGTGCAGTGAGTCGCGGGTCGCGTACGGGTGGGAGGTCCAGTCGGCGAGCCGGTCGGAGGCGACCGGGATCATGTACCGGCGGACCGGGTCGGCGTAGAAGCTGTCCGTGTCGGGCACCGCGTGCGGCACCATCGTGTTGAGCATCTGCGGCGGTACCAGCATGGACATCGTGGCGGTGGCCTGCTGGTCGGCGGCCAGGTCGGCGTAGAACCGCTCGTCGACCAGGTCACCGAGCACCTCGCGCAGCTGCCTGGCGTTCTTCACGCAGTGCGCGCGCTGCCACTGCGCCGACTCCCACTGGTCGCGGGTGACGTCATGCCAGCCGGGCAGCCGGGTCCAGTCGGGTTCGACCAGTTCGCGACGCCGGTACTCGTATGGCTGCGCATCCATGGCCGCCCCCTTGCTTGTGGAAAATATTCGACAATCACACTAGGCTACCGGAAGTCTTCCCGTCTATCGCCCGAGGAGCCGCGAAAATGACCTCGCCCGTCGGTCTGCACCGGGTCATCGAGCCGGCCGGCGTGCTGCCTCAGGCGGCGCTGCGGCTGGACGCGTCGGCGGCCATCGGGCCGGACGAGGTGCGCGTCGCGGTGCGGCGGCTCAACCTCGACGCGGCCAGCTACCGCCAGCTGGCCACCAGGCACGGCGGGGACGGCGACGCGATCCGCGCCGAGGTGCTGGACATCATCGGTACCCGCGGGAAGATGCACAACCCGGTGACCGGCTCGGGCGGGATGCTCATCGGCACGGTGGAGGAGGTCGGTCCGGACTCTCCGCTCGGGCTCAAGCCGGGCGATCCGGTGGCCACGTTGGTGTCGCTGACCCTGACGCCGCTCGCGATCAGCGACGGGCTGGCCGGCTGGGACGGCCGATCGGAGCAGGTGCCGTGCGCCGGCCACGCGATCCTGTTCGGTCGCTCGGTGGCGGCGGTGCTGCCGGACGACCTGCCGGCCGAGCAGGCGCTGGCGGTACTGGACGTGTGCGGCGCCCCGGCGCTGACCGCGCGGGTCGTCGCCGGCTACGACCGGCCGAGCGTCGCGGTGCTGGGCGGGGCGGGCAAGAGCGGGTCGCTGTCGCTGGCCGCGGCGCGCCGGGCGGGCGCGGCGTGGACGGTCGGCGTGGTGCCCACCGAGGAGGAGGCGCGGCGGCTGCGCGACGCGGGGCTGGCCGACCGGGTGGCGCTCGCCGACGCCCGGGACCCCGTGGCGCTGGCCGCGGCGGTCGGCGAGCCGGTCGACGTCACCGTGGTATGCGTGGACGTTCCGGGCTGCGAGCACGGGGCGATCCTGGCCACCGCCTCCGGTGGGACCGTGGTGTTCTTCAGCATGGCCACGTCGTTCCCGGCCGCCGCGCTGGGAGCGGAGGGGCTCGCCGCGGACGTGACGATGCTGATCGGCAACGGGTACCTGCCGGGGCATGCGGACCACGCGCTGGACCTGTTCCGGTCGGAGCCCGGCGTGCGACGGCTGTTCGCCGCCCGGCTGGCGTCAGACTGAGCGGTATGACCCCGACGACTCTGTACCGCAACGGCCGCATCTTCTGCCAGGCCGACCCGACGGCGACGGCGCTGCTGGTCCGGGACGGGCGCATCGACTGGCTGGGACCGGACGCCGACGCCCCGATCGCCGGTGTGGACGCGACGGTGGACCTGGCCGGTGCGCTGGTCGCTCCCGCGTTCGTGGACGCGCACGTGCACACGACCGGTACCGGCGTGTCCATCCTCGGTCTCGACCTGTCCGGCAGTTCCTCGGCCGACGAGGTGCTGAACCGGGTGGCCCGGTTCGCGGACACCCTGCCGGCCGGCGCGGTGGTGGTCGGCCACGGTTGGGACGAGTCGACGTGGCCCCGACGTCAACCGCCGTCGCTCGCGGAGCTGGACCGGGCCGGCGGCGGCCGCCGGGTGTACCTGTCGCAGGCCAGTGTTCACTCCGCGGTGGTTTCCAGCGCGCTGCTGGCGCAGGCGGACCCGTCGAGTGCCGGCTACGACGCGGACGGCTGGCTGCGGCGCGACGCGCACCACGCGGTACGGGAGATCGCGATGGGGTCGCTGACCGTCGACCAGCGCCGGGACGCCGCGCGGGCGGCGCTGTCGAGGGCGGCGTCACTAGGCATCGCCGCGGTCCACGAGTGCGGCGGTCCCGGTACGTCCAGCGAGGACGACTTCACCGCGGTACTGGCGCTGGGCGGGCAGGGGCTGCCGGAGGTGTACGGGTACTGGGGCGAGCTGGGTGCCGCGGTCAAGGCGCGGGAGCTGGGCGCCCGCGGAGCCGGCGGGGACCTGTACGCGGATGGGGCGCTCGGTTCGCAGACCGCGCATCTTCGGGTGCCGTACCAGGACGCCGAGGGCTTCGGGCACGGGTACGTGTCGGTGGAGCAGGTCGCGGCGCACCTGGTCGAGTGCACCAGGATGGGGCTGCAGGGCGGCTTCCACGCGATCGGCGACCGGGCCATCGCCACGGTGCTGGCCGGGTTCGCCATGGCCGCCGCCGAGTGTGGCATCGACGCGATCCGGGATGCCCGGCACCGCATCGAGCACGTGGAGATCGTGGACAAGCAGCTGATCGCCGGGCTGGTGTCCTTCGGTGTGGTGGCGAGCATGCAGCCGGCGTTCGACCGGCTGTGGGGCGGCGACGACGGGATGTACGCCTCCCGGCTCGGGGTGGACCGGTCGCTGCAGTCCAACCCGTTCGGGGCGCTGGCCGGGGTGGGTGTGGCGCTGGCGTTCGGCTCGGACTCGCCGGTGACCCCGCTGGACCCGTGGGGCAGCATCCGGGCCGCGATGACCCACCACAACCCGGTGCACCGCATCGGCATGCGGACCGCGTTCGCCGCGCACACCCGGGGCGGTTGGCGGGCGGTCTGCCGGGACGACGAGGGCATCCTGGCGCTGGGAGCGCCGGCGACCTTCGCGGTGTGGCAGGCGGACACGCTGGCCGGCGGGCTGCCCGTGCTGCTGGCGGAGGAGCCGGAGCAGCCGGTACCGGCGCTGCCGTCCTGCCTGCGGACGGTGCTGCGCGGCGAGGTGATCTTCGAGGTGGAGGGCTGACGGAGTGAACAAGCTCGACCTGGACCGGGCGAAGGTGCGCCAGGCGCGCGCCCTGGCCCGCCGGGCCGGACGTCCGGTGGTGGACCTGGCGCGCCACCACACCACGGTCTCCGTGGAGCGGGCGGTGCTGCGGCTGGCCGGCGTGACCGGCGCGGACCCGGACGGCATCCCGTGGGTCAACCGGCTGGTCGACGCGGTGGTCGCGGACGTCGGTCTGGGCCACGGCGTGGCGGTGCCGGTGTTCCACGCGCTGTCGGTCTCGGGCGTGCACGACCTGACCCTGCTGGCGCAGAAGGCGGCGGCCGGCTCGGTGCACTTCACGCTGCCCTCGGGCGCGGCGGCCACCGCGGCGCGGCGCGCGTCCCGTCGCGGCGTCGGCGCGGGGATCCGGCAGATCGACCGGCGCCGGGCCGAACGGGACAGGATGGTCGCCCGGTACGGCGACCCGAGGCAGCGGCCCTGGATCTACCTGATCGTGGCGACCGGCGACATCTACGAGGACATCCCGCAGGCGCAGGCGGCGGCCCGGGCCGGCGCCGACGTGATCGCGGTGATCCGCTCGACCGGGCAGTCGCTGCTGGACTACGTGCCCGAGGGCGCGACCCGGGAGGGCTTCGCCGGCACGTACGCGACGCAGGAGAACTTCCGCCTGATGCGGGCGGCGCTGGACGAGTCGTCCAGGGAGCTCGGCCGGTACGTGCGGCTGACCAACTACGCCTCCGGCCTGTGCATGCCGGAGATCGCCACGCTGGCCGGGCTGCAGCGGCTGGACATGATGCTCAACGACTCGATGTACGGCATCCTGTTCCGCGACATCAACCCGATCCGCACCTTCGTGGACCAGCGGTTCTCCCGGCAGGTGCACGCCCGGGCCGGCATCGTCATCAACACCGGCGAGGACAACTACCTGACCACGGCCGACGCGGTCGAGGCGGCGCACACGGTCACCGTGTCGCAGCTGCTCAACGAGTACTTCGCCAAGGAGGCGGGGCTGGCCGACTGGCAGCTGGGCCTGGGCCACGCCTTCGAGATCAACCCTGACCTGCCGGAGTCGTTCCGGCTGGAGCTGGCGCACGCGCTGCTGGCCCGGGAGCTGTTCCCGAAGGCGCCGCTGAAGTGGATGCCGCCGACCCGGCACATGACCGGCGACGTGTTCCGCGGCAACCTGCTGGACGGCTTCTTCAACCTGGTCGGCGCGATGACCGGGCAGGGCATCCTGCTGGTCGGCATGATGACCGAGGCGGTGGTCACGCCGTGGCTGTCGGACCGGGACATCGCGCTGCAGAACGTGCGGTACGTGCTGAACGCCTGCGGCGGGCTGCACGAGGACTTCGTGCCGGCGCCGGGCGGCTTCATCCAGCGGCGGGCGCACACGGTGCTGGACGAGTCGATCGAGCTGCTGGGCCGGATCGTCGACGACGGCCTGCTGAACGCGATCGCGGACGGCACGTTCGGCATCATGAAGCGCCCGGCCGACGGCGGGAAGGGCCTGTCCGGGGTCGCCAGGCACGAGCCGGACTACTACAACCCGGCGACCGAGATCCTGGAGGAGGCTCGGTGAGCACGATCGTGCGGCCGTACGGCGACACCACCGGCGACGGCATGGTGCAGCTGTCGTTCACCCTGCCGGTACCGGCGGACAAGCGGGCCGAGGGTGCCGCGCTGCAACTGGCGGCCAAGATGGGCATGGACCCGGCGATGGTGGTGCACAGCCGGGGGATGGGCGAGGGGTACACGTTCTTCGTCGTGTACGGGCGGGTCAACCACCTGGTCGACCTGGCGCAGGTACGGGTCGTGGAGCGGGACTTCCCGGTACTGGCGGCAAAGGAGATCAACACGCTGGTGAAGCGGCGGCTGCGCCGCAAGCTGGTGGTGGTCGGCGCGTGCATCGGCACCGACGCGCACACCGTGGGCATCGACGCGATCCTCAACGTCAAGGGCATCGCCGGGGAGAAGGGTCTCGAGTACTACCGGGAGTTCCGGGTGGTCAACATGGGTGCCCAGGTGAGCGTGCCGGACCTGGTGGAGCGGGCCCGGCAGGAGCGCGCCGACGCGGTGCTGGTGTCGCAGGTGGTCACCCAGCGGGACGCGCACCTGCACAACACGAGGGAGATGTCGGCGGCGTTCCGGGAGGCGCTGCCGGCGGCGCGGCGGCCGCTGCTCGTGGTCGGCGGGCCGCGCTTCGACGAGCTGATGGCCGGCGAGCTGGGCGTCAACCGGATCTTCGGTCGGGGTACCACGCCCCGGGAGGTCGCCAGCTACCTGGTCCACGCCCTGGTCGGCGGGGTACCGAGCGGGGTGGCCGCGTGAGCGTCGGGCTGACGGTGGTGCACCGGCGGTACGTGCCGTACGCGCACGCCCACTACGCGGGCAACCTGGTCGACGGCGCCTACGCGCTGGGGCTGTTCGGGGACGTGGCCACCGAGCTGTGCATCCGGTCCGACGGCGACGAGGGGCTGTTCGCCGGGTACTCGGAGGTGCGGTTCGTCGCGCCGGTGCGGGCCGGTGACGTGGTGGAGGTGACCGGGCAGATCAGCCGGGTCGGCACCCGCAGCCGCACCGTCGAGTTCTCCTGCGCTGTGGTGTGCCGGGGCCGACCGGACCGCTCCCCGTCCGCCGCCGAGGTGCTCGACCCGCCGATCGTCGCCGTGGTGGCCACCGGCACCGTCGTCGTGCCGTGACGCGCCGCGCCGCCTGCGCGGACGTGGGATCGACGTTCACCAAGGTGGTCGTGGTCGACCTGGACACCGGTGAGCTGGTGGGCTCGGCGGCCCGGCCGACCACGTCCGGTACCGACGTGCTGCACGGGCTGGACGAGGCGGTGGCGGCGGCCGGGGGTACCGGGCATCCGCTGTACGTGTGCTCCAGCGCGGGCGGCGGGCTGCGGCTGGCCGTTGTCGGGTACGAGGAGCTGGTCAGTGCCCGGGCCGGGCAGCGGGTCGGGTTGACCGCGGGTGCCCGGGTGGTGCATGTGGCGGCCGGGCCGCTGGACGCCGCCGCGGTCAACGCGCTGCGCGTCGCGCGCCCGGACGTGGTGCTGCTGGTGGGCGGTACCGACGGCGGGGACAGCGAGGTGCTGCTGCACAACGCGGCCCGGTTGGGCGCGGCCCGGCTGCGGGTACCGGTCGTGGCCGCCGGGAACGCCGACGCCCGCGACCAGGTCATGGCGGCGCTGGCCTCTGGCAAGGTACCGGCGGTGCCGGCCGGCAACGTGCTGCCCCGCATCGGCGTGCTGGACCCCGGGCCGGCCCGGGCGGCCATCCGCGAGGTGTTCCTGCGGCACGTCATCGGCGGCAAGCGCCTCTCGCGCGGTCCCCGGTTCGCCTCCCTGGTCCGGGGCGCGACCCCGGACCTGATGCTGCGCGGCGTCGAGCTGCTGGCCGACCGGATCGACGGCGACCTGCTGGTGGTCGACGTGGGCGGGGCGACCACGGACGTCTACTCGGCCCGTCGGCCCGACGCCGAGCAGGAGACGGGGCCGCGCCGGCCGGTGGCCGGGCAGCTGTGGCGGGACCGCACCGTCGAGGGTGATCTCGGGGTGCGCTGGTCGGCGCCGGGCGTGGTGACCGCGGCAGAGGCGGAGCGGCTGCTGGCCCCCGGCGAGCCGCGGACGCTGGCGGCCGAGGCGGGGCTGCGCGCGCAGACCCCCGGGCTGGTGGCGGACGCCGGGCCGGCCCGGGCGGTCGACGCGCGCCTGACCGGGCTGGCCGCGACCATCGCGGTGCGCCGCCACGCCCGGACCGATCCGGGCGGGGTAGGGCGGGACCTGCGGCACGTCCGGCTGGTGATCGGCTCCGGGGGAGTGCTGCGGCACGCGCCGGCTCGCGACGCGGCGCGGATCGTCGGCTCGGTCCTCGCCGATCATGGGGGCGGCTGGGCGCTGCCCCGGGAGCCAACGATCGCCATCGATGCCGACTATGTCCTCGCGGCGGCCGGTCTGTTGGCCGCCGAGCACCCGGTCGCGGCGCAGCATCTGCTGCGCTCACGGTTACCCGCGGTACAGCGAATGTTGCGCTAGTGGTATCCCGGCAGACACGCCAGGGCGACACGCCGCGCCCGCCGATCGGATTCCCCTGTACCGGTTGACAGCCGCCGGGGTGGTCCGCGTACCGTCATCTGGTCCTACTTCGGGAAGCGACGTTGGTGCATCTCGTCCCTTCGTTCCGCTGGCCGAGCGACGGCGAACCAGTCGCCGCGGCGGCCTGTCCAGCGGGCGAGGGTCGGCGGGGCGGATGTGCCAGGCGCTGCATCGGTGGTACGGGCAGGGGGTTAAACGTGGCCAGTAGACAACGGCCAGGTGCGGGCAGCCAGTCCGTCCAGGGTCGGTCCGAAGGTCGCGGGGGATCGTAGCTGCCGCACCGGCCCGGGAGGGCCTGGGAGCACGGGGCGCGGCCATTGTGGCCGCGCCCCGATTCCGTCTCCGGAGGCGCCGTTTGCGCACCCTCCGGAGACGCACAGCCGCCTCCGATCACACATCCAGCAATCCCCGCTACTGTGGGCCTCCGGTGCCGGCCTTCGGGTCGGCCGACCGATGCGGCACAGTAGACGAGTGGTGGACACATGACGACGGTCGAGGAAGCCGCCGCCGAGCAGGCGGGGCAGGATCCCCCGTCCATCGGCTCGCCCGCGACGGTCGTCGATCCGTCCCGGCCCGGCCCGGTACCCGGCTGGTTGGGCGCGCTGTGCGCGCTGGCCGGCGGCGGGGCGCTGCTGCTGGCCTTCCCGCCGTTCGGGCTGTGGTGGGCCGCCCCGGTCGGGGTGGCTCTGCTGTCGGTCGCGGTGCACCGGCGCCGGCCGCGGACCGGCTTCGCCTTCGGGCTGCTGTCCGGTCTGGCCCTGTTCGTGCCGCTGCTGAGCTGGACGAACATCGTGGGCGGCACCGCGCCCTGGCTGATCCTGTCGGTGACCGAGGCGGTGTTCATCGCGCTGCTCGGCGCGGCGGCGGCGTGGACCAGCCCGGTGGTCGACCGGCACCGGTGGGCGTGGCCCCTGGCGACCGGGGTGCTGTGGGTCGGGCAGGAGGCTCTGCGGGACCGGCTCCCGTTCGGCGGTTTCCCCTGGGGGAGGCTTGCCTTCAGCCAGCCGGACGCGCCCACCCTGCGGCTGGCCGCCCTGGGCGGGGCGCCGCTGGTAACTTTCGCGGTCGCGTTGGCCGGCGGCCTGCTGGCGCTGGCCCTGTGGAGCGCCGCCGGCCGGCGACGGCCGGTGTCCGTCGCGGTACCGGCGGCCTGCGCGGTGCTCGTCGCGCTGGTCGGTTTCGTGGTGCCGGCCGGCCACCCGGACGGGCCGGCGGTCACCGTCGCGGTGATCCAGGGCAACGTGCCCCGGATGGGCCTGGAGTTCAACGCCCAGCGCCGCGCGGTGCTGGACAACCACGTCAGCGCCACGCTGGAGCTGGCCCGGAAGGTGGCCTCCGGCCAGGCACCCCACCCCGACCTGGTGGTGTGGCCGGAAAACTCCAGCGACATCGACCCGCTCATCCCGGACGACGCGGACGCCCGGGACCAGATCAACCGGGCCGCCGACGCGATCGGGGTTCCGATCCTGGTCGGTACCCTGCTGGAAGGCCCGGGCGATCACGTGCGCAACGTGGCGATCGTGTGGAACCCCGGCAGCGGCCCGCAGAGCCCCTTCTACACCAAGCAGCACCCGGTCCCCTTCGCCGAGTACATCCCGCTGCGCTCGCTGGCCCGGATGGTCACCGACAAGGTCGACCTGGTGCGCAACGACTTCGTACCCGGTGACCGGACCGGGGTGCTGAGCGTCGGGCCGGCCACGGTCGCCGACGCGATCTGCTTCGAGGTCGCCTACGACGACCTGGTGCGTTCCGCGGTCACCGGCGGCGGCCAGTTGATTACGGTGCAGACCAACAACGCCGACTTCAACACGGCCGAGGCCCGCCAGCAGCTGGCGATGGTGCAGCTGCGGGCGGTCGAGCACGGCCGGGACGCGCTGATGGCCTCGACGGTGGGGGTCTCCGCGTTCGTCACGGCGGATGGTCGGGTACTGGACGCTACGCGGCTCAACACCCGGGCCGTGCTGCTGCGCCAGTTGAACCTCGGCCAAGAACGCACCCTGGCCACGACGATCGGCCCGCTGCCGGAGTTCGTCCTCTCCGGTTTCGCGCTGGCGGTGTTGGTCGTCGCGGCGTTCACCCGCCGGAGCATCCGGACAAACAGGAGGAACAGTGAGCGATAGCGCCGACGCGACGCAGGCGCCGGAAGGGTACCCGGGCGTCGGCCGGGTGCTCGTCGTGATCCCGACCTACAACGAGGCCGACAACATCCGGATCATCGTTGAGCGGGTACGGCAGGCGGTGCCGCTCGTGGACATCCTGGTGGCCGACGACAACAGCCCGGACGGTACCGGCCGGATCGCCGACGAGCTGGCCGGCGCCGACGAGCACGTGCGGGTACTGCACCGGCCCGGCAAGCAGGGCCTGGGCGCGGCGTACATCGCCGGCTTCGGCTGGGCCCGGGAGCACGGGTACGACGCGGTGGTGGAGATGGACGCCGACGGCTCGCACGCGCCGGAGGAGCTGCCCCGGTTGCTGGACGCGCTGGCCGAGGCCGACGCGGTGCTGGGCTCCCGGTATGTGGCGGGCGGCACGGTGGTCAACTGGCCGACCAGCCGGCTGCTCATCTCCCGCGGCGGCAACGTCTACACCCGGCTGGCGCTGGGCATGCCGTTCCGCGACGCCACCGGCGGGTACCGCGCCTACCGGCTGCCGGTACTCGACAAGATCGAACTGGACTCGGTGTCCTCTCAGGGCTACTGCTTCCAGGTCGACCTGGCCTGGCGTGCCTTCCGCAACGGGTTCCGGGTGGTGGAGGTGCCGATCACCTTCGCCGACCGGGAGCGCGGCGCGAGCAAGATGAGCCAGTCGATCGTGCGTGAGGCGTTCTGGCGGGTGACCGTTTGGGGAACGAAGGCCCGGCTGGCAACCTTGAGAAGGATGCTCGGCGGCGGGCCCCGCTGAGCCGGTCGGGGGGAGGTCCGTCATGCCACGGCTGAGTGTGGTGGGCGTCGGCCTGCTCCTGACGGTGGTCGCGGAGATCGTCCTGTTCGTCCTGGTCGCACACTGGTTGGGCGTTGGCGTCACGATCCTGCTGGTGCTCGCCACGTCGCTGCTGGGCGCCTGGATCGTACGCACGGCCGGGCTGCGGGCGTGGCGGCGGCTGCGCGCGGCCGGGATGGCCGGGCGCCCACCCGGGCCGGAGGTCAGCCGGGGCCTGCTGGGCCTGCTCAGCGGTCTCCTGCTGGTGTTGCCCGGGTTCCTGACCGATGTGGTCGGGCTGGCGCTGCTGGCCCCGCCGGTGCAGCAGGTGGCCGGTCGCGGGGTGCAGCGGTTCGCCGAGCGGAGGATGTCCTCGGCGGCCGCGGGCGACCTGTTCGGGCCGCGGCGGGTGCGGGTGCGCCGCGGCGAGGCGTACCACCCAACCCCGGACGCGCCGCCTCCGCCGGACGGTGCGCCGATCGAAGGCGAGATCATCGACCGCTGAGCCTGGTGCTGGCGTGACGAAAGCCGCCCCGGACGATGTCCGGGGCGGCTTCACGTGTGGTGCTGCCCGTGGTCGGGACCGTGCTGCCGGTCAGGCCCGGCCGCGCCGGGTGCGTACCTCCTCCAGCCGCTCGGCGAGGATGTCCTCCAACTCGGCGATGGAGCGGCGCTCCAGCAGCATGTCCCAGTGGGTGCGCGGCGGCTTGGCCTTCTTCTGCTCGGGCTCGTTGCCGTCGACCAGCCGGGCGACCGTGCCGTCGAACTTGCACTCCCAGGTGATCGGCACCTCGGCGTCGACGGCGAAGGGCACCTCGAACTGGTGACCCCGGGCGCACAGGTACTCGCGGGTCTGTCGCGGAGCCAGCTCGGTGTTGCGGTCGGACTCGTAGCTGACTGCTCCGAGGCGGCTTCCGCGCAGCATGCGCTCGCCCATGATCGGCTTTCCCTCCGCGGTCTGGTTGATCGGTACGAATGATCCAACGACACGGTCGGTCTGACGATTCCCGTACCGTCTGACTTTCGAGAGTATCCCCTGGACGCCGCAGTGGCCCACTCAGAGGATCTCGGTGTTCCGGTGCGCACTGTCGGCGATGTCCTGCCCGGCCAGCCGCTGCTGGATCCACAGCCGGGCGGCGGGTGCCGCGCCCGGGTCGGTACCGGCGGCCTCGGCCCAGGCCGCGTGCTCGACCAGCAGCGCCGCGCCCAGGGCGGTACCCAGCCGCAGGGCCAGCCCTCGCGCGCCGGCCTGCGCCCGTTCCCCGCCCGGGTCCTTGGCCGCCTCGGATACCTGTTCGTGCAGGTCGGCGAGGTACCCCGCGAACATCGCGCCGTCCTCCAGCGACTCCTGCGCCAGGGTCGCGGCGGTGGTGAGCCGGCCCAGCACGGGACCGACGCCCTCGCCCCGCGACAACGCCCGCAGCACGTCCAGCGACAGCACGTTCGTGGTGCCCTCCCAGATCGGCAGCACCTGGGCGTCGCGCAGCAGCCGGGGTACCCCGGTGTCCTCGACGTAGCCGGCGCCGCCGAAGCACTCGACGTACTCGCTGGCCGACTCGACGGCCAGCCGCCCGGTCAGCAGCTTCGCCAGGGGCGCGACCAGGCGCAGTTCCGCCTCGGCCGCCTCGTCGCCGTCGACCTCGACCCGGCCGAGCAGCCCGAACGCGTGCACCGCCAGGGCGAACGCGGCGCGGGCGGACACGGCGAGGGTACCGAGGGTGGCCCGGTGCAGCGGGTTGCCGTCCAGCCGGCCGCCGGCCACCTGCCGGACGGCCGCGTAGGCCCGGGCGTAGTCCAGCCCGCGGCGCATCCCGGCGGCGGCCGCGGCGGCGTTGTGCAGCCGGGTGACCACGACCAGCGTCATCATCCGGTGCAGGCCGGGGGTGTCCGGGTCGCCGACCGGCAGCGCGACCGCGTCGGACAGCCCGATCTCGGCGGTGGGCAGCGCCCGGGTGCCGAGCTTGTCCTTGAGCCGGTGCACGGTGATGCCCGGGGCCGGGCCGCCGTCGGCGGCGTAGCGGGGCACGAGGAACGGGGCGAGCACCCGGCTGCCCGGTCCGCTGCCCTCGGGGCGGGCCAGGGCGATCGCGATCGCCGAGTCGGCCGCCGAGCAGAACCACTTCTCCCCGGTGACCCGCCAGGAGCCCTGGCCGTCACGGTGGGCCGTGCTGGTCGAGCGGGAGATGTCCGAGCCGCCCTCGGCCTCGGTCATCCACTGGCCGCTGGTGATCGCCGCGTCCGGGTCGGTCGCGGTCAGCCGGGGCAGCCACGCGTCGCGGAGGTCCGGGTCGACGTCGGGGCGCGACAGCAGGGCGGCAGCGCCGTCGGTCATCGCCACGGGGCAGGAGAAGGTCGCCGACTCG